>Ga0335076_10002034_pt1 | contig 19948 bp, 14 predicted proteins | sample Lox_Sample_25_FD_206717 | JGI IMG/M metagenome (GOLD analysis project Ga0335076, IMG submission 206717) | Soil microbial communities from Loxahatchee National Wildlife Refuge, Florida, United States - Lox_Sample_2.5 | ecosystem: Environmental > Terrestrial > Soil > Wetlands | place: USA...
AGCAGCCCGTTGGTCGTCACGCTCGACGGCGGGGCGCGCATCGAGCTGCCGTCGCTCGACGCCATGGTCCAGCTGAGTCATCCGGCGCTCGCCGCGGACGCGACCGCGCAGCTCAAGGGCCGCGTCGACATCGACCTGCAGCAGCGCGGTGCGTCGGCAAGCCTGGCCGGTCAACTGGCTGGCTCCGACCTGAAGGCCGATCTGGCGCTGGCCGACGCCGCGACGCGCCCGCGCTGGAAGATCGATGCCGAGCTGTTGCGCCTCGATCTCGATGCGCTGCTGTCGAGCGCCTGGCTGGCGCATTGGCGCGACGATGCGACGCCGCTGGATCTGTCGCTGCTGCGCGATGCCGCGGCGCAAGGCCAGCTGCGCGTCGGACAGCTCAGGTTCGCCGGCCTGCAGCTGGCGTCGGTGTCGGCGCGCTTCGAACTCGACAAGGCGGCGCTCGCTGTCGACCCGATCGCTGCGCAAGGCTACGGCGCGCAACTCGAGGCCGCGTTGCGCATCGACGCCGACGGCGCTGCGCCGCGCCTGGGCAGCAAGGGCAGTCTCAACGAGGTCGACCTGCGCAGCCTCGTGGCCGACCTCGCACAGGCGCCGCGCCTCGAAGGCCGCGGCGCGATCACCTGGGACCTCGCGGCCGACGGCGCCAGCGTCGGCAGCCTGCGCCAGGCGCTGGCCGGATCGCTCAACCTCTCGCTGCGCGGCGGCGCGCTGGCCGGGGTCGATCTGCGCGCGGCGTTGCTCGACGGCCGGGCCGACCTCGGCAAGCGCATGCCGGCACAGCAGCGCGAGTTCAACAGTGCCGCGACCACGCCCTTCAACGAGATGAAGGCACGCTTCGAGCTGCGCGAGCAGCGCGCCAACGGGCAGATGCTGGAATTGAACGCCGCCGCGGTGCGCGCCGCCGGCGAGGGCGAGCTGCAACTCGACTCCGGCGTGGTCGACCTCCGATTGCTGGCCACCGTGGGCCGCGGCGCGCACGAGTTGTCGAACATGGCCGGCGTCAGCGTGCCCCTGCACGTGCAAGGTCCGTGGCGCAGCCCGCGGTTGGCGTTCGACTTCGGTGCCGCCAGCGGTGGCCCGCTGGCCCACGCCGGCGATGGCGCCAACGACAGCGCGCTGACGCTGGTCAAGGCCAGCGCGCCGCCGGCCGCGCCGGCGCGCACCACCAAATAGCGTCAGCCGCTCAGCTCGCGCGCAAGCTGTTGCGCCTGCCGGGTCATCGGGTGCTCGGCGCCGAGCGTCGGCAGCAGCTGATCGATGGCCTGCTGGCAGGCCTCGCGCGCCGGTGCCAGCTCGCCGGCGGCACGCCGCGCAGCGGCCAGCGCGAGCCACGCGCGCCCGGTGAGGAACGATGACGGCAGGTCGCCCTGGCCGGCGCGCGCCATCGCCAGCGCCTGCTCGGCCTGCACCCGAGCGGCCGCGGCTTGCCCCATGGCGAGCGCGATCTCGCTGCGCGCAATGCCGACCTCGGCCACCACGCCGGTGCGCGCCTTCTGCTTGGCATACTGCGCCTGCACGTCGGCCAGCGCCCGGTCGGCCTCCGCGAGCTGCCCGGCGCCGCGCGCGACCGCGGCCTGCGCGATGCGCAGCCACAGCGCGGGCGCGCCCTCGGCGGGCAGGACCGCCCGGTGCATCAGCTCGGCAGCGGCGTCGGCGCGTTGGCGCGCCTGGTCCACGCGGCCGAGGCGCGCTGCGACCACCGCCTGGCCAGCCAGCGCATAGACCGTGAAGCTCGGGTTGTGGTCCTGGCTGGCCAGGCGCTGCATGCGTTCGAACGCGGCCAGCGATTCGTCGAAGCGCCCGAGCGCGCGCAGCGTCTGCGCGCGGTTGGCGTACCAGGTGGCGCTGGCATCGCCGGTGGGCGAGCGCCGCTCGATGATCGCCATGCCGCGGTCGAGCTGTTCGAGCGCGGCGCGCGGATCGCCCGCGCTCCACAGTGCGATCGCCCAGTCGTTGTAGATGCTGGCACCGAGCGTGCTCTCGGCGCGGCCGACGCTGGCCAGCAGCTCGGCGGCGGCGCGGTACTTGGCGCTTGCCTGCGCCGGCGCGCCGTTGAGCACCTGGGCATACGCTTCGTTGGCCACCAGGTACGCACGGCGCAGTCCCGAGTCGTTGCCCGAGGCGTCGAACTGCTGCAGCGCCGCGCGCGCATAGCGCAGCGCGCCGGTCGCGTCGTTGAGCCGCAGCGCGACCGTGGTGCGCCGCTGCAGGCAGTACCACGACGACTCCGGGTCGCCGCGCGATGCCGCGATCACCTCGTCGAGCTCGGCCACCGCGGCCTCGGTCTGCCCGAGGTCGAGCCGCGCCACCGCGCGCTGGCAGCGCAGGCTGTGGCGCACGGTGGGGTGCATGCCGCTACCCAGTCTTTCGAGGGTACGCGTGAGCAGCTGCTGCGCGCGGTCGAACTGGTCGTTGGTGATCAGCCAGTCGGCCACCGTGTCGGCGGCCACCGCCCGTTCGGTGGGGTTGCCGTTGAACTCGCGCTCGGCCAGGTCCTCGCTGCGTCGCATCAGCTGGTCGAGCGTCAGTGCTTCGTCGGCGCGCAGGCCCTCGGTCAGCACCATCAGCGTGAAGTCGGTGGCGGCCTGCGCCTGTTGCGCGCGCGTGCGCGCGATGGCGCTCTGGCGCAGAGCCTCGCTGGCCTGCCATACCGCAGCGCTGAGGCCGATGGCCAGCGCCAGCACCACCGCCGTGGCGGCGCCCAGCGGCAGCGCGTGGCGGTGCGCGAACTTGCGCGCGCGGTACCAGGCGCTGTCGGGTCGCGCCAGCACCGGCAGGCCATCGAGGTGCCGCTGCACGTCGGCGGCGAACGATTCGACGCTCGGGTAGCGCGCCTCGGGGCCCTTCTTCAGCGCTTTGGCCAGCACCGTGTCGAGGTCGCCGCGCAGTTGCCGCGCCAGCTTCGGGTCGGCACCGACGCGGCTGCTGGCCAGCGGCACGTCGGCCGCCAGGATGGCCTCTTCGAGTGCGGCCATCGAAGGCCGCCCGAGCTGGTATGGTCGCTGGCCGGTCAGCAGCTCGTACAGGACAACGCCGAGCGAGTACACGTCGGTGGCCACCGTGACCGGCTTGCACGCCACCTGCTCGGGCGACGCGTAGTCCGGCGTCACCGCGCGGCCCATCATCTGCGTGAGGTTGGGCGCCGGTGAATCGTCCTCGAGCAGCTTGGCGACGCCGAAGTCGAGCAGCCGCACCTCGCCCTCCGGCGTGACCAGGATGTTGTTGGGCTTGAGGTCACGGTGCACGATCAGTCGTGCGTGCGCGTGCGCCACCGCGTCGGCGATCTGCAGGAAGAGTCGCAGGCGCTGCGGCACGTCGAGCCGGTGCTCGCGGCAATAGACGTCGACCGCCTGGCCGGTGACGCACTCCATCGCCATCCACGGCCGCCCGCCGGCGGTGACGCCGGCGTCATAGAGACGGGCGATGCGCGGGTGCTGCAGCGCGCCGAGGATGTCGCGCTCGCGCGCCATGCGCTGCGCCAGGCCCATCGCCCAGGCCGTGCGCGGCAGCTTCAGCGCGACCTGCCGCTGCAGCACGCCGTCGGCACGTTCGGCCAGCCACACGGTGGCCATGCCGCCGGCGCCGAGCTCGCGGATCAGGCGATACGGACCGACTTCGTCGCCCGGCTGGTCGGGGCGAACGTCGTGCTCGGGCAGGTCGTCGAGCGCCACCGCAATGGGCCGCTGCATGAAGGTGTCGGTCTCCACCGACGCGCGCGCCAGCAGGGCACTGAGCACCGGCACGAACGACTGCTGCTCCGGCGGCAGCGTGCGCAGCCAGTCGTCGCGCTCGTGCGCCGGCAGCGCCAGTGCGGCTTCGAGCAAGGCATTGATGCGGCGCAGCCGCTCGGGGTCGGCTGCGGGGTTGTCAATCATCGTGGGCGGCGCTCGGCCTCAAACAGGCATCCACGCAAGGCGGCTTGCTTTCCGGACAGCGGCGCGTGATCGCTCCGCCGGCCGCACCCGCGTGGCCCGACATTGTCGGCCAGTGCCGCGGGCATGGCCGGCGGCGGGCGAATTCAGCGCGGCTCGTTCGGCAGCAGCCGCCGCGCCAGCGGCAATGCGGCGCGCGGCCGCGCCAGTCACGCCTGCGGCGCCGGATGGGTCGACAGCAGCGGACGGCGCGGCTGAGTTGCGGGCGTCTGCACAACACCAGCGTCCCGGAGCAGGGACGGATGAACAACCTATCGGAACGTCACCGCTAGCGGCGCGACACCTGCAGCGCGAGCGCGACCACCACCAGCCCGAAGCCCACCAAGTCGGCCTGCCAGCCCGGATACACCAGCGCGACTCCGGCGATCAACAGCATCCAGCGCTCGAGCGGCGTCGCCTTCTTCAAGGCCCAGCCCTGGAAGCCGCCGGCCAGCGCCGCGATGCCCACCGCCGCGGTCAGCGTGACCTCGGCGATCGACCACCAGTCGGCGTTCGCCAACGCCTTGCCGGAGCCCATCAGCAGCAGGCCCTGGCCGCTCTTGTCGAGCACGAACATGAAGGGCACCAGGAACGCCGGCACCGTGTACTTCCAGCACTGCAGCGTGGTCTTGTACGGGTCGCCACCGGTGATGGCGGCGGCGGCGAACGGCGACAGCGCAGTCGGCGGCGACACCTCGGACAGCACCGCGTAGTAGAAGATGAACATGTGGGCGGCGAAGTCGGGCACGCCGAGCTTGATCAGCGCCGGCGCGGCGATCACGGCGCAGATGATGTAACTCGCCGTCACCGGCACCGCCAGGCCGACGATCCACACCACCAGCGACGTGAAGATCGCGGTGAGCAGCAGCGAGCCGCCGGCGTAGTCGATCACGATCGAGCTGAACTTCAGGCCGAGCCCGGTGAGCGTGACGACGCCCACGATGATGCCCGCGCCGGCGCAGGTGGCCGCGACGTTGAGCACGCCGGTGGAGCCGGTCTCCATCGCCTTGACGAACGGCGAGCGGAAGACGTGCTCCTGCCAGGATCCTTTGCCCCGGAACAGGTCGTACGAGAACATCGCGGTGTCGCGGCGCAGGAAGCTGGTGACGAACGACACCACGGTGGCCCAGAACACGCTGAGTACCGGCGAGTAGCCCAGCAGCATGAAGACGACGATCGACACCAGCGACAGGAAGTGGAACCAGTAACGCCGCGACAGCGTCCACACCGATTCGAGCTTGCCGAAGTCGACATCGCGCATGCCGAACTTGCGCGCGTCGATCTCCACCATCAGGAACAGCGCCAGGTAGTACAGCAACGTCGGCACCACCGCCATCAGCAGCACGTCGAGGTAGGAGATCTTCAGGAACTCGGCGATCAGGAACGCGGCGGCGCCGAGCACCGGCGGCGAGATGATCGCGCCCAGGCCGCCGGCGGCGAGCAGCCCGCCGGCGGCGTTCTTCTCGTAGCCGACCTTGGCCAGCATCGGGTACGCCACCGAGCCCAGCGTGACGGTGGTGGCCACGCCCGAGCCCGAAGGGCCGCCGAGCAGGAACGACGCCAGCACCACGGTGCGGCCGGCGCCGGTGGGCTTGCCGCCCATCGCCGAGAACGAGAAGTCGATGTAGAACTTGCCCGCGCCCGAGTACTGCAGGAAGGCGCCGAAGATCGTGAACAGGATGATCAGCGACGACGACACGTCGATCGCGACGCCGTAGATGCCCTCCAGCGTCATGTACATCACGCCCACCAGCCGCCCGATGTCGTAGCCCTTGTGGGTCCACGGCGGCGGCAGCAGCGGGCCGGCTAGCGCGTAGGCGATGAACGCCAGCGTGATGGCCGGCATCACCCAGCCGCCGACGCGGCGCATCGCCTCGAGCACCAGCACGATCAGCGCGACCCCGAAGGCGATGTCCCACGGCTCGGGCGAGGTGTTGCGGTCGGTGAAGTCGTCGCCGCCGGCGATCAGGTACGCCACCACCGCGATCGCCAGTGCCGCCGCGATCCAGTCCCACCACATCACGCGATGGCGAAAGCGCGGCGTCACGGGGAACAGCAGGAAGCACAGGAACAGCACGAACGCCACGTGCAGCGGCCGCAGCAGCTGCGTCGGCACGATCTCGTAGGCGGCGTACAGGTGGAACGCCGACATCGCGACGGCCAGCGCCACCACCAGGCCGCCGAGCCAGCCCTTGAGCTTGTTGGCCGCGCCTTCCTCGGCCTCGACGAACTCCCCGGCCTTGTGCAGCGCCTCGTCGCTGACCGCGACGGATGTCCCGGCAGGCGTCGCGGCCGGCGCCGCGCCTGACGAGGGCCCGCCCTCGGGCGCTGCGCTCAATTGACCTTGATGCCCTTCTCGGCGAAATACTTGGCCGCGCCCGGGTGGAACGGCACCGGCGAGGCCGAGGCCTTCTGGTTCTCGAGCTTGAAGTTCATCGCCTCCTTGTGCACCGCGATCAGATCGTCGCGGCGTTCGAAGATCGTCTTGACGATGTCGTAGGCGGTCTTGTCGTCCATGCTCGCGGCGGCCACCAGGATGTTCATGACCGTGGCCTGCTTGTTGTCGGCGTCCATGCCCTTGTAGACGTCCTTCGGAATCACGTCTTCGACGTACAGGTTGCCGTACTTCCTGTTCATCGCCGCCACCGCGTCGGCGTGGTCGATCATCCTGATCTTGGTGCCCGGGGTGTTGGCCAGGTCGGTCACCGCGGCGGTCGGCAGGCCGCCGACCCAGAAGAAGGCGTCGATCTTGCCGTCCTTGATCGCATTGACCGATTCGGCGACGCCGAGGCGCTCGCGCTTGACGTCCTTGTCCTTGTCGATGCCTTCGGCTTCGAGCAGGCGGAACGCCATCACCTCGGTGGCGCTGCCCGGCGAGCCGGTCGACACGCGCTTGCCTTTGAGGTCGGCGAACTTGGTGACGCCGCGGCCTTCGACGCTGACCACGTGCATGCGATTGGGGTACAGCACCATCAACGTGCGCAGGTCGACCTTGTGGCCCTTGAACTTGTCCTCGCCGCGCGCCGCGTCCTGTGCGGCATCGGCCATCGAAAGCCCGATGTAGGGCTTGCCGCTGCCGATCAGCTTGAGGTTGTCCACCGAGCCGCCGGTCACCTCGGCGGTGGCCTGCATGCCCGGTACGTGCTTGGACAGCACGGCGGCGATGCCGCCTCCCATCGGGTAGTACACGCCGCCGGTGCCGCCGGTGGCGATCGACAGGTTCTGCGCGGCAGCACCGAAGGACAACAGCGCGCCGGTCAGCACTGCGGCGAAGAATGCGCTCGTGCGGGTCATCTCGTCTCCTGCATCTCAGGGAAAGCCCTCGGTGCGCACCGCAGGGGCGAATTCATTCTGGCATGCAGCCCCGCGCCATTCGCTCCACACTTTCCAGCAGGAACTTTTCGTGGAGACAGCCATGGGATTCGCGTTCAACGAGCGGCGCGTCGTGGTGTGCGGCGGCAGCCGCGGCATCGGCCGCGCCATCGCGCTGGCATTCGCCGAGGCCGGCGCCGACGTGTCGATCTGCGCGCGCGGCCGCGACACGCTCGAGCGCGCGCGCGGCGAGCTCGCGCGCCACGGGCGGCGCGCGCATGCCGCGGTGTGCGACCTCGCCGACGCGCAGTCGGTGGCCGGCTACGTGGTGCAGGCCGGCCAGGCGCTCGGCGGCATCGACGTGCTGGTGAACAACGCGTCGGGCTTCGGCATGGGCGACGACGAGGCTGGCTGGTCGGCCGGGTTGGCGGTCGACGTGATGGCGATGGTGCGCGCGTCGCACGCGGCGCTGCCGTTGCTCGAGCGCAGCGGCGAGGGCGCGTCGATCGTGCACATCTCGTCGATCTCCGGCTTTCGCGCCTCGACGCGTTCGCCGGCGTATGCCGCGGTGAAGGCAGCGATGATCAGCTACACCGCCAGCCAGGCCGCGATGCTGGCCCCGAAGCGCATCCGCGTGAACTGCATCGCGCCGGGCTCGATCGAATTCGACGGCGGCGTGTGGGACCAGCGCAAGAAAGCCCGCGATCCGCTGTACGACCGCGTGCTCGCCGGCATCCCGTGGGGCCGCATGGGCGCTCCCGAAGAGGTGGCCGAGGTGGCCTTGTTCCTGGCATCACCGCACGCGCGTTGGGTCACCGGCCAGACGATCGCGGTCGACGGCGGGCAGTTGCTGGGCGGCTGAGGCGCGGTACGCCGTGGAGGCAATGTCAGCGCATGCGCGAGCGCAGGCGGACCGTCTCGCCCGCCACCATGAACGATCCCCAACCGCGGTGGTGCAGGGTGCGCGGGTCCTTGCGGCGCGGATCGATCCACGCCTGCACGACCTCGAGCACGAACAAGCCATAGCGATTGACCGCGCGCGTGTCGTGCACGCGGCACTCGAGGTTGGCGAAGCACTCGGCGATCAGCGGTGCCTGCACCCGAGACGCCGGCAGCGCGGTCAGACCGACGGTGGCGAACTTGTCGGTGTCGCGCCCCGACGTGTTGCCGCAGCGGACTACCTGGTCGGCGAGCTCGACGCCGGGGATGGCGATCACGCACTGGCGCGTCGATCTCAAGGTTGCGAAGCTGAAATTGCGATCGCTGATCACGCAACCCACCAGCGGCGGCTCGAACTCCATCATCGTGTGCCACGACATCGGCATCACGTTGGGGCGGCCGCGGCGCGCAGTGGTCATCAGGACCACGGGGCCGGGTTCGAGCAGCCCGTAGACCTTGGCCAGCGGATACCGCCGCCGCGCCGCCTCAGCCTTTGGCATAGCCGACCGTCTGCGCGAAGGTGACGAACTGCGATGCCGGCAGCGCCATCGTGCGCGCCAAGGCGGCGGTGTCGACCGCACCGCGAAACACGCTGGCCAGGCCTTCGGCGGCGCAGAACAGGTAGACGTTCTGTCCGATGAAGCCGGCGTCGACCGAGGCATACAGACGTCGCTCCTCGGGCGACACATCGGTCATGCGTTCGCCATGCGCCACGTAGATCAGGTTCACCGGCGCGACGCCGACGAAGTCCTGCATCCCGGTCTTGGCGCGGATGTCGCCGGCCTGGTGGGCCTGCAGTTCGTGCGCCTTCGGCTCGTACAGCCAGGTGCCCTCGGCGGTCGAGACGTAGACGTCGATCACCATCACGTGACGCCAGTACGGTGCAGTGCGGTCGCCGCTCGGGCGATTGATGCCAAAGGCGGCCCACAGCAGGTCCGACAGCGTCTGCAGCGGCAGCGCGCGGCTGCTGTACTCGCGCGTCGAGTGTCGCAGCTTCAACGCATTCATCAGGGGCATTCCACCTTCCATGCGCGGAGGCGGCAGACGCATCGGTTGCAGCGGTTGCGCGGCCGCGCCGGCGGACAGGGCCGAACCTGCGAGCAGGCCGACTTGGATCACTTCGCGTCGACTCATCATGGGATCCCTTCGGTTCGGTCATCGGGCGCGCGGTCTCAGCGCCGGGCCGCCTGCAGCACCGCGCGGTGCACCAGCGCGGCGAGCAGCGGCAGCTTGTAGGCGTTGTTCGCCAACGGCGTCGCGCCTTCGAGCGCGGCGCGGGCCGCCGCGCGCGCGATCGCGTCGTCGATCGTCCGCCCGACGAGCGTCTGCTCGGTGGCACGGGCGCGGTGCGGCACCGGCGAGGCCGCACCCAACACCACCGACGCGGATCGGCAGACATGCTGGGCGTCGAGCTCGATCATCACCGCCACGTCGGCCAGCGGCCAATCGAAGGCGGCGCGCTCGCCTTGCTTGAGGTGCACGCTGCGGGCGCCGGCCGCCAGCGGCGGCAGGTGCAGCGCGGTGACGATCTCGCCGGCGCGCAGGTCGTTCTCGCGCCGCGGATCCTGCTGCGGCGCGACGAAGAAGCGCTCCAACGGCACGATCCGCGTCGCCCCGCTCGCGTCGGTGCACTCGATGCTCGCGTGCAGCGCCACCAGCGCGGTGGCCAACGTCGACGGGTGGACGATCGCGCACGGCAGGTTGTCGAACACGGCGTGATGGGCGTTCTCACCGGCCAGCGCGAAGCACGCCGCGCCGCCCTTGCGCAGGCACGGGTAGGCGGCACTGCGAAAGTACCAGCAGCGGGGCCGCTGCAGCAGATTGCCGCCGACGGTGGCCACCTGGCGGATCTGCGGGCTCGCCGACACCTGGGCGGCCTGCGCCAGCGCTGGCGCACGCGCGCGCACCAGCGGGTCGTCGGCCAGTCGCGCCAGCGTGACCAGCGCGCCGATGCGCAGGCCGCGCGGGCCGTCGGCCGCGACGGCGTCGAGGCCCGGGATGCCGCGCAACGACACCAGCATGGCCGGCGACAGCAGGCCTTCCTTCATCAGGTCGAGCAGGTCGATGCCGCCGGCCTTGGCAACGGCGACCGTCGGCTCGGACGAGGCCGACGGCTGGCTCATGGCCGCCGACACGGTGCTCGAGATGGCGGTTGCGGCCTCGACGAGGCTGCCAGGCGCGAGCCAGGCGAAGGCATCCATCGTCAGCTCCGCGCGGGCATCCCGCCCAGCGCCGCCAGCACCGCCGCCCGCGTCATCGGCAGGTCGCGCAACCGCACGCCGATCGCGTTGTAGACCGCATTGGCGATCGCCGGCGCGGTGGCGATGTTCGCAGGTTCGGCGATGCCGTAGGCGTCGGTGGCGCTGCGCCCCTGGTAGTTCTCGAGCACGACCACCTCGATATGCGGCGCATCGCCGGCGGTGGCGATCTTGTAGTGCTCGAGATCGGCGTTGAGCATGCGGCCGCTGTGGCGATCGAGCACGCGGTTCTCCAGCAGCGCGAACGACAGGCCCATCAGCACGCCGCCTTGCACCTGGCTCTCGATCTGCTTGGGGTGCATCGGGCGCCCGCAGTCCTGCACCGCCACCACATGCTCGACGCGCACCACGCCGGTGTCGGTGTCGACCGCAACCTCGGCGAACTGCACGCCGCCCAAGTCCTGCTGCGCCTGCGCCATGTCGCCGAAACGCTGACGGAAGCCGCCGTAGTCGTCGCTGCGGCTGGCCACGGCGCTGATGCGGTCGGTGCGCAGCAGAGCCGCGGCCTGCGTGAAGGCCAGACCGCGCGCCGGATCGCCGCGCACGACGATGCGCCCGTCGCGCGCCACCAGCTCGTCGGGCGCGGCGTGCAGCGCGGGCGCCGCGACGCGCAGCAGGTCCTGCAGCACGCGCCAAGCGGCGCTGCGCGCCGGCGGGCTGATCGATGCCGTGGTCAGGCTGCCGTACGACGGTGGCCCCGCCGGGAACTCGGTGTCGCCGATGCGCACGGTGATGTCGCTCGCGCGCAGCCCCAGCACCTCGGCCACGACCTGCGCCAGCACCGTGCCGATGCCCGTGCCGATGTCCTGCACGCCCGACAGCACCTCGACGACGCCGTCGCGCATCACGCGCACCTCGCACGATGCGTTGAGCTGCACGTTGGCGCCCCAGATCGATTGCGCCATGCCGAGACCGCGCTTGATCGGCCCCGGGTCGGCGCCCGGAGGGCGGCGGCGCGCCCAGCCGATGCGCTCGGCGCCGAGCCGCCGCTCCTCGCGTCGCACCGGGCTGAGGTCGATGCGGTCGCGTAGACGCAGCGGATCGATCGCCAGCCGCTCGGCCAGCTCGTCGATCGCTTGCTCCAGCGCCCACGCTCCCTGCACGTTGCCCGGCGCGCGCATCGGGCAGCCGGGGCCGGCGTGGGTGAAAACGTCGTGCTGCGCGCTCTCGAAGTTGGCGCAGCTGTACAGCGTCTGCGCGTTGTTGCCGACCCCGGCGCCCAGGCCGATGCCGGCGGTGCCGTAGCTGGTGAGCGCGATGGCCGTCAACGCGCCATCGCGTCGTGCGCCGATGCGCAGGCGCTGCGACGTGCCCGGGCGGTTGCCGGTGTCCATCTGCTCCTCGCTGCGCGTGAGCACGATGCGCACCGGCGCGCGTGCCTGGCGCGACAGCATCACCGCAGCGCGGCCGTAGCTGCCGAGGGAAGACTTCGAGCCGAAGCCGCCGCCCATGCCGTCGACCACCACGCGCACGCGATTCAGCGGCAGCGCGAAGGCCTGCGCCAGCTCGCGTCGCACGCCGGCGGTGTACTGCGTCGAGAGGTAGACGGTGAGGCCGTCGGCGCGCCAGTCGGCGACCACCGCGTGCGGCTCCATGCAACAGTGCGTCTGCACCTGCGTGCGGTACTCGCCCTCGAGCACCACGTCGGCCTGCGCGAAGCCGGCGGCGACGTCACCGCGACGGTCGAGCGCCGGGCCGCGCACGTTGCCGTTCAGCGGCAGGTTCTCGCGTGCGGGAAAACTCCCCGCACCATCCGGCGCCGCCTGCGCCGCGTAGACGCGCGCCGCATCGGGCTCGCGGGCGCGGTCGAGATCGACCACGAACGGCAGCGGTTCGTAGTCGGCGTGGATCCGTCGCAGCGCGTCTTCGGCGGCAACGATCGACGTGGCGGCGACGGCAACCACCGGCGCACCGACGTAGCGCAGCACCGCATGCGACGGATCGCCGGTGTCGATCATCGACAGCACCGCGCGCACGCCGGGTTGCGCTGCGGCGGCCGTGGTGTCGAGGCTGCGCACCCTGGCGTGCGCGTGCGGTGAACGCAGGATGCGTCCGTGCAGCATGCCCGGCAGCACGACGTCGACCGTGTAGCGGGTGGCTCCCGTGACCTTGGCCCGCCCATTCCAGCGTGGCACGCTGCGGCCGATCACGCTCAGCTCCGCGTTCGGCGGCAGCGGCGGCGGCTCGTCGGCGCCGACCTCGCGCGTCACGCGGCCCAGGCCCACGCTGGCGATGCCGCTGGGCCAGGCGTCGGTGCGGGTGCCCTCGGACACTCGTCAGCCCTTGATCGCCTTGGCCGCCGCGAGCGTGGCGTCGACCACGTGCGGATACGTGCCGCAGCGACACAGGTGCCCGGCGATCGCCGCGTTCACGTCGTCGGCGCTCGGATCGGGCTGGCGCGCCAGCAAGGCGGCGCAACTCATCGCCATGCCGGGCGTGCAGAAGCCGCACTGCATCGCGTCGTGCGCGATGAAGGCCTCCTGCACCGGATGCAACGCGTTGCCGCGGGCGAGGCCTTCGATCGTGGTTACGCGGTGGCCTGCGGCATCGACCGCCAGCAGCATGCACGAGCAGACCGGATGGCCGTCGAGCCACACGGTGCAGGCCGAGCAGGCGCCGCGGTTGCAGGCGATCTTGGTGCCGGTCAACGCAAGCGCGCCGCGCAGCACCTCCGCCAGCGTGGTGCGCGGCTCGATCCGCAGCGTGTGCCCGACCTCGTTGACGACCAAGTCGATCGACAAGGCCGTTGCGGGCGATCCCCCGCCACCCGGCGCCTCGGCGCCGGCCGCCGGCGCCGATGTCCAGCTTGGCCCGACACCCGTGGCGGCCCCGGTCTGCAAGAACGCTCGGCGCGAGAGGTGGGCAGGCATCCTGGTGCTTCACTGCGCCGACCAAATCCGCTGCGAAGCGCATCGGCCGGTACGCGAATTCAGTGTAGGGACGCGACCTGCGTCGGCCTTGATCCGCCGCAACAAACGCGCGCGGCGTGCGCGCACCGCGTCGGCTCGGCCATCGCACCGGCTCTAGAAGACGTACTGCACGCGCATCGTGAACATGCGGCCGTCGCGGCCGTAGATCGAGCCGTACAGGTAGGCCGCCTGCACCAGCAGCGCCTGCTTGTCGTCGACGCGCAGCGTGCCGAACAGAGCCGGCCCCGCGCGATGCGACTGCTGGTCGCGCGGCAGCCAGTGGTCCCACGGCCCCAGTTCACCGAAGCCCTGCAGGCCGACGTGCAGCCACGGCTGCCAGCGGTGCCGCAGCTGCCACTGGTACTTCATCTGCGTGGCCCCGCTGTCGAGGCCGCCCCAGCCGCGCTCGAAGAAGACGTTGCCGTTGAGCTGGGTGCGGCCGACATCGGTCTGCAGCACCGGGCCGAACTCGATCGCGCGGCCGCCGTCGTGGAGCTGGTTGGCGACCAGCTGCGCGTGCAGCCCGATGTCCAGCGGCAGCTCGCCCTGCGTCAGCAGGAAGTCGTTCTGCCAGTTCAGCGTGCTGAGTTGCGTGCTGAGCGGTGCCGAGCCGACGTAGCTGGCAAACAGTTCGGTGGACCAGCGCGACGTCACGCCGTAGCCGAGGCCGACTTCGGGCCAGACGACTTCGGGCCTGTTCGGGTACTTGACGGTCCAGTAGCGCAGGTCGGCGTTGGCCAGGCCCTGGTTGTCGTAGACGGTGACCACGTAGTAGCCGGGGTCGGCGCCGACCGGGATCGCGGCGGCACCCAGGGCGCACGCCAGCACGCCGCGCAGCCACCGGCGCGGCGCCGCCAGCGGGCGGACCGCGGCACGCACGGCGCTCAGTCGAGGCCCGCCAGCAGCGACGCCGGAGCGTCCTGCTCGACGGCGTCGGGCACGCTCCAGCGATCCAGCCAGGCGGCGAACTGCGCCGCCGGCATCGGCCGTGCGATGTAGTAGCCCTGACCCTGGTCGCAGCCCAGCGCGTCGAGCAGCTTCCAGGTGCGGGCGGTCTCCACGCCTTCGGCCACCACCGAAAGGCCCAGGTTGTGCGCCAACTCGATCGTCGAGCGCACGATCTTGGCGTCGTCGTGGTCGCGCTCGACGGTCATCACGAAGCTCTTGTCGATCTTCAGCTCGTCGACCGCCAGGCGCTTGAGATATGCGAGCGACGAGTAGCCGGTTCCGAAGTCGTCGATCGACAGGCGGAAGCCGAGCCGGCTGAGCTGCTCGAGCGTGACCTGCGCGCGCTGCGGATCCTCCATGATCGCGCCCTCGGTCAGCTCCAGGCACAGCGCGTTCGGCGGCGTGCCGTGCTCGTGCACGATCGCCGCCAGTCGCGACGCCAGGTCGGCGTCCATCAGGTCGCGTGGCGACAGGTTCACGCTCAGGCACAGGCCGTTGGCAGCGTGCGTGGTGCGCCATGCGCGCGCCGCGGCGCCGACCATCCAGGTCGAGATGTGCCGCACGAAGCCGGCCTGCTCGGCGAACGGCACGAACTCGAATGGCGGCAGCAGGCCGCGCTGCGGATGCTGCCAGCGCACCAGCGCCTCGGCGCCGACCACCCGGCCGCACCCGAGGTCGACCTTCGGTTGCAGGAACAGGCGCAGCTCGTCGTGCGTCACCGCGTGCCGCAGCTCGCCCAGCAGCGTCAGCGACTCCTGGCTGCCGGCGTCGAGCCGCGCCTCGTAGACCTGGCTGCTGCTGCGCTGGCGCTTGGCCGCGTACATCGCCAGCTCGGCGCGGCTGAGCAGCAGGCCGGCGTCGCGTCCGTGGCGCGGAAACGTGGCGATGCCGATGCCGGCGCTCAGATCGACGGTCTGGTCGCCGATGTGCACCGGCGCTTCGAATTCGCGCTGGATGCGCCGTGCGATCGTGACCGCCATGGTCTCGTCGGCGCCCTCGAGCAGCAGCGCGAACTCGTCGCCGCCTAGCCGCGCGAGCAGGTCGCCCGACGATTCGCAGAACGGCCGCAGGCGTTCGGCAACGCCGCACAGCAGCTGGTCGCCGAAGCGGTGGCCCAGCAGGTCGTTGACGTGCTTGAAGCGATCGAGATCCAGCAACAGGATCGCGCACGTGGCGTCGCTGCCACGCAGCCGTTCGTGCAGCTTGTGGCCGAACTGCTCACGGTTGGGCAACCCGGTGAGCGGATCCCAGAACGCGAGCCGTTGCACTTGGCGCTCGCGCTCCTGGATGCCGACGCGCATCGCCTCCAGCGCGCGTGCCAGGTCGCCGACCTCGTCACCGGCGGTGCGCGGCACCGGCGTCTCGTAGTCGCCGCTGCCGAGGCGGCGCGCCGACTCCGACAGCGCGCGCAACGGCTTGCTGATGCGCCGCGCCGTCAGCACGCTGCCGATCGCGAACACGGCCACGCCCAGCACCGTGAGTGCCAGCAGCGTCAGCTGTAGGTGGCGGTACGGTGCCACCGCCTCGTCGAACGAGCGCATCAGCGCCACGCCGAGCTGCTGCCCCGGTGCGTCGAGCAGGCCGACGTAGCGCGCGCGCAGGTGCTCGTCGCCGAGCGTCAGCGGGAACTGCTGCGCGCCGTAAGGCACCTGCCCGGTCACCGCGCCGGTGTCGTCACCGTCGAGCACCGAGGCCAGCGCCTGCCAGGGCCCATCGCCCTGGCGTGCCAGCAGCACCGCCTGCAGGCGCGACAGACGCTGCACTTCCCGCAGCACCGCCTGGTCGAGCGCGAAGGCCATCAGCACCCAGCCGCCGAGCCCGGCGGCGCCGACCGGCACCGCCACCACCTGGTAGGCGCGGCCCTCGACCAGCGCCAGCCGCACCGGTGCCGGCGCGTCGCCCGTAGCGACCGCCTGCCGCGTCCTCAGCTGGGGCAGCAACGCCACGAACGGAGCAGCCTGGTCGGTGGTGGCCGTGACGAGGCGGAGGTCGGCATCGGTGTAGGCCACCAGGCTGGCCTTGATGCGCTCGCCGTGCGTGGCCAGCGCGTCCCTCAGCGTCTCGCGCAACTCGTCGCCGCGCACGCCCTCGGCCAGCACGCTGCGAAACCCATGATCCTTCTCGAGCAGGCGCGCCGCGTCCTCGCGCGCGCGACCGTCCTGCACCAACTGGCGTCGCAGGATGCGCTCGCCGGTCTGCAGCTCCTGCGCGATCGACGCGTCGGCGTTGCGGGCGATGCTGTGGTTGATGAGAGCGAAGCTGGCCAGTTGCACCACCAGCAGCAGCGCCAGGAACAGCGCGACGATGCGGCCCTCGAGACGCCGGAGGTTGACGAAGTCGGGCAGCGTCATCGCACGATGCGGTGTCAGTCGGCCATCAGGTCGAGCGTCAGCTCGCTGCTGCCGCCATCGCCGGCCACGCGCAGCGGCTGGCTGCGCAGCGTCGTACTGCCGAGGCGCGGATGCCAGTAGAGCAGCCGGTGCTGGCCGACCGGCAGGTCCATGCGCACCCAGCCATCGGCATCGGACTTGGCGAACAGCGGCGTGTCGACCACGACGATGTGCGCGCTCATGCGGTCGTGGATGTTGCAGCCGAGCGTGGCGACGCCCGGCTTGTCGAACACCTCGGGTCTGGCCGGCGTGCCGGCGTAGAGCTTGATGTCGAACGTCTTGGTCGGCGAGAACGAGTAGACGTGATGCCGCACGGTGTCGAAGTTCGGAAAGCTGACCGCGGTGCCGGTCTGGATCACCAGCACGTAGGGCTGGAACTGGCGCTGCCGCTGCACCATCTGGGCGGCGGCCTGCGCTCCAGCGATGCGGGGTTCGCCGTTGACCTCGACCGCGACCACGGCGTCGGACACCGGCTGCCCGGCGGCGTTGCGGACCCGAACGGCCCAGGGCGCCGCCGTCGCGGCGTGGCTCGCCAGTGCGATCAACGCGCCGATCAGCACGCAGCGTGTGCGTCGGTGCGCAAACGCCGACCCGTTGAGGCTCTGGCCGGCGCGTGCGGATGGCTGAGGCGACTGCATGGGGGGACAACGACCTCGGTGCGTGCCGAGGGATTGTCGGTACGCGTGAGCAGGGCCTCACGGGAGAAAAGCGGTATCTTTGCGCGGCCGCAGAAGGCTTGGGCCGAGGCGGTGCCGTCGCTCAGCCGTAATTCAGGCGTTACAGCGGGCTCGCGCCGCGGGGCTATTCTTCGCGCCGTGGCGTTCGTGCGGTATTTGGCGCCGTCAGCAGGAGCAACGATGACAAGCCACCCTTGGATCCGAACCGCGGCCGTCGCGTCGCTGTGCGCGCTGGCGGGCGTCGGCACGCGCGCCGAGAGCCTCGCCTCGTCGGCCTCGAGCGCGGGCTCGTCGGCCTCGAGCGCCGGTTCGGCGTCGTCGGGCAGCGTGTCCGATTCGCTGAACAACTCCAGCAAGAGCTCGACGCGCACCACCACCACCGCCGACGGCGACTACCGGGTGATCGAGGTCACCGACGTGGCCGAGCGGCCGACGATGCTGCGCCTCACTTTGCGCGCCGCCGAGGACGACCCGGCGTTCACGCTGACATTGCCGCGCCAGGCGTTGGGCCCGCGCGGCATCGCCAGCGGCGACGTGGTGCAGGTGCGCAATCGCGACTACGGCCTGGAGTTCGCGCGCGACAACGGCGCCGGTGCACGCGAGGCGTTCTTCCTCGTGCTGGTCGACGACTGGCGGCGCCAGCTCGAGGCGCACCCGGTCACGCTCTGACGCGGCCATCGCGTGCACGCAGCCTGGCTGGCCGCGGCGCTGCTGGCTGCTGCGACCGCGGCGGCGCCGCGCGCGTCGGCGGCGCTGCGCTTTTGCGATCGCCCCGAGCCGCCGACCGCACAGCAACAGAGCCGGCTGCTGCAGTTCGTCGCCATCGCGCGGCGCGAGCTCGAAGGCAGCGGCGACGCGGTGGCCCTCGTCTCGCGCTCGGGCATCGACCTGAGGCGCTTCCGCCTGCGCTACTCGCATGCCGGCGTCAGCCTGCGAGCGAGCAACAACGCGCCGTGGTCGGTGCGGCAGCTGTACTTCGCCTGCGACGAGCGCAGGCCGCGGCTGTACGACGAGGGGCTGGCGGGCTTCGTGTTCGGCACCGACGACCCGCGTGCCGGCTACCTGTCGATCGTCTGGTTGCCACGCGACGCCGCCAACCGTCTCGAACGCGCGGTGCTCGACAACGCACGCGCGTTGCGGCTGCTGGCGGCCGACTACAGCGCCAACGCGTACCCGTTCAGCGTCCGCTACCAGAACTGCAACCAGTGGCTGCTCGAGATGCTGGCGGCCGCCTGGGGCGAGCTGCCCGACGACGAGCGGCTGCGCGAGCATGCGCAGGCCTGGCTGTCGGCCCAGCGCTACGAACCCGCGAGCATCGAGGTCGGCTCGCACGCGGTGATGTTCGCCGGCCAGTTCGTGCCGTGGATCCACCTCGATGATCATCCCGAGGCCGATCGCTATGCGCTGCGCCTGCGCACCAGCGTGCCCGGGTCGATCGAGGCCTTCGTGCACGCCCGCTACCCGACCGCGCGGCGCGTCGAGCTGTGCCACGACGCGCAGCGCGTGGTCGTGCGCCGCGGCTGGGAGCCGTTGGCCGACGGCTGCCGGCCCGGGCCCGGCGACACGGTGATCACGCTGGACTGAATCGGGCCGGGCGCGCCGGCGCCGGGCCGCGTATGCTCGATGCCGCCTCGTTCGAGGAGACGCCGATGCCTGCCGTACCCCGACCGTTCGAGCTGCAGGTGCCCGATGCGGCGCTGGCTGACTTGCGCGAGCGGCTGGCGCGCACGCGCTGGCCCGACGAGGCGCCGGGCGAGCCCTGGGCCTACGGCAGCAGCGTCGGCTACCTGCGCGAGCTGGTGGCGTACTGGCGCGAGCACTTCGACTGGCGCGCGCAGGAGGCGCGGCTCAACGCCTTTGCGCAGTTCAAGGTGCCGCTGGCCGGCATCGAGCTGCATTACCTGTGCGTGCCGGGCAAGGGGCCCGATCCGTGCCCGCTGCTGCTGTCGCACGGATGGCCGGGTTCGGTGTTCGAGTTCGTCGATCTGATCCCGCGGCTCACCGACCCGGGCCGCTTCGGCGGCGATGCGGCCGACGCTTTCACGGTCGTGGCCCCTTCGTTGCCGGGTTATGGCCTGTCGTTCGCGCCGGGTCAACCGCGCTTCGGGGTCGAGGCGATCGCCGATGTCTTTGCCGCCTTGATGACCGACGTGCTCGGCTTCGGGCGATTCGCGGCGCAGGGCGGCGATTGGGGTGCGTTCGTCACGTCGCGACTCGGCGCGGTGCATGCCGACAAGCTGATCGGCATCCACCTCAACCTGCTCGCGGTACGACGTGATCCGAGGGTCATCGCCGACCCGACGCCCGAAGAGGCGAGGTTCCTGCGCGAGCTCGAGCACTGGCTGAAGGAGGAAACCGGCTACCAGTGGATCCAGGGCACACGGCCGCAGACGCTGGCGTTCGGCCTCACCGATTCACCGGCCGGGCTGGCGGCCTGGATCGTCGAGAAGTTCCGCGCCTGGTCCGATTGCGGCGGCGACGTCGAGCGCGCGTTCACCAAGGACCAGCTGCTGGCGGACATCGCGCTGTACTGGTTCACCGGCGCGATCGGTTCGTCGTTCTGGCCTTACTACGCGCGCATGCACGACCGGTGGCCGA
>Ga0335076_10002035_pt1 | contig 19943 bp, 20 predicted proteins | sample Lox_Sample_25_FD_206717 | JGI IMG/M metagenome (GOLD analysis project Ga0335076, IMG submission 206717) | Soil microbial communities from Loxahatchee National Wildlife Refuge, Florida, United States - Lox_Sample_2.5 | ecosystem: Environmental > Terrestrial > Soil > Wetlands | place: USA...
AAAATCGCCATCTCTAACAATGTCGGCGGTGTCAAGCCGTCTTTGAGCAACACCAGGGCATGCACTCAAGGAAGAGCGCCATTTCGCTCTCGTAGAAGGTGTTGCGCTTTCCAACCTGGGCTCGCTTTGAATCGTTCGGATCAGGAACTCAGTCCGACCCATCCATCTCTTCGATCCCCACTGCGATCATGATTGCTACTTCGAACTCCCCTGCGAAGGGGAGCGGGATGCCCAATCATTACGGCGGTGATTTACTGCGCACCATGGCGATTTCCGGGCTCTCCCGCGTGCGAACCGAGCTTCTGCAACTGGCCGTAGTCTCTTCCCTGGCGCCACATCCAGTACAGATGCACCGCCAGTTTCCGCGCCATCGCGACCTTGGCAATCTTCCGTCCACGCCGCATCGCGAGGTGGAAGAAGGTACTCCGCCACTGGGCCTGACTGCGCACCGTGACCTGCGCCGCTTCCACCAGCAAGAACCGTAGCAGCACGTTGCCTTGTTTGCTGATGTGTCCCAGTCGGCGACGATCGCCGCTCGACTCTTCTGTCGGCACCAGACCCACGTAGCTGGCGATCTGCTTGCCGCAGTGAAAGCGATCCGGGGTTCCGATCACCAATTCGAACGCCAGTGCCGTCAGCGGGCCGACTCCGGGATGCGTCATCAGCCGCCGTGTCACGGGACGCTTCTCCACTTCCTCTTCTAGAACGTGGCTTAGTGACTGGATCTTCGGCGTCAGTTGGTCGAGTACGTCGAGCAAATCCTGCCGCCGGCGACTCGCCCAGGGAGCCAGGACGAAGGACTCCAGTTCCTTGCGGCCTGCCGGCCGCCATAGCGCCTTCTTCCGCCGCAGGCCTTCGTTGAGCGCCACCACGTGCAGCTGATTCATCACCCGCGTCCGCATCTGCACCAGCCGGTGCCGATGCCACAGCAGTTGCCGCAGGTCCCGATTCTCGCTGTCCGGCACCCAGATCCGCGGAAAACGGTCTTCCATCATCAGTCGCAGTAACAGCTGTGCATCCTGACGATCCGTCTTCTGTTTGCGTACTCGCTTGGTTCGGATCTCGGCGGCATTTCCGATCCACAACTCGAACTGCAACTCGCGCAACAAACGCTCGAACCAGCGTGCGTGTCCGCTCGCCTCCATTCCCACACGCACCTGTCCGCTTTGTTCTCTCAGTTCGCGGTAGAACTGCTCGGCTTCATCGCGGTGCAGCAGGCGTCGTTCGCCCAGCTCTCCGGTTTCCGTGTCCACAAAAGCAATTTGCTGGAAGCTCGGATGATAGTCACACCCTATAATCAGCATGTTCGGCTCCTTTCCTCCGAGCCCTTTGGTTGGTTTGCGCCTCCAAAGTCTACTCGGCTGATGGGAGCCGACATTGTTATGGAATCATTTCACCAAGTTCGTCCGTCAGAACGTCTCTGGCACCCAGCAAATTTTCACCCCTTAACCATGCAGGTTTATTCCTTAGTGTTTTTTGGGGGGCGCGTTTTCAGGGTCTCTTTCCCTCCTCCCTGAATGGCATTGACGCCGATTCCGAAATGTACTAGTCTGTGGCGAACAAAAGGCGAATCATGGCCACTTTCCCTCTTCTTCCCGATCCCGATTCTGAGCAACGGCCGCGGTTGGTCGGCATCGCGCGCATTGCGGCTGCGGGAGAGTCGCTGCGCGAAGGCCACAACGTCGAGTATTTCACGATGGGGGCACGGTCGCTGCTGAATCGAGTGGTCAGCCGACGGAATCTCCCCTTCACCTGGGCCATCAATCCGTATCGCGGATGCGAGTTTGCCTGCAAGTACTGCTACGCCCGCTACACGCACGAGTTCATGGAACTGCGGGACGGAGCGGAGTTCGAGCAGAAGATCTTCGTCAAGCAGCATGCGGCCGACCTGTTGCGGCAGGAGTTGCGCCGGGTGAAGGCGGGCGAGTCGGTTGCGATCGGGACCGCGACTGATCCCTACCAGCCGGCCGAACGCCGGTTTGAAGTGACGCGCGGGATTCTGGAAGAGTTCGCGCGGCATTCGGGACTGGAAATCGGCATCGTTACCAAGTCGAGCCTGGTGGTACGCGACGTGGAGCTCCTGCGGCGGATCGCCGCCAACAATCGTGTTTTTGTGAGCTTGACGGTGACAACCGTGAATACTGACTTGGCTCGGATTCTGGAACCACGCGCGCCGCGGCCAGATCTGCGGCTGGAAGCGGTGCGGCAGTTGAATCTGGCCGGCGTCGATGCCGGAGTAAACCTGGCGCCGGTGCTGCCGGAGATCACGGATTCGCCTCGCGACCTGGAAGCGGTGATTAAGGCGGCCAGCGAAGCCGGAGCCAAGTCCGTTTTTGCCGGCCCGCTGTTTCTCAAGCCATGCTCGGCAGCTGTGTTTCTGCCATTTCTGGAAGAGCACTTCCCTGCTCTGTTGGAGCGCTATCGAAAGCGGTACGAGGACCACGCGTTTCTGCCGAAGGGGTATGGGGAGAGGCTGTCCCAATTGATAGCAGCCTTGCGGCGGAAGTATGGCATCCAGCGCGCGCTTCGGAGTCAGGATCGCAGGTTGCAAGAGCTGTATAGCAAACAACTCGGATTGTTTTGACCCCTAGTCGGAGGTTGGAGAGTTCAATTTCAGCAGCAAAAATTTCCGCGGCGCAGAATTCCGCTTTCGTCATGCGCTGGTATTGAAACCGGACGATGCTGACGCGACCTTCCGGCTGGCACAGTCCGTTGAGAAGTTGGGAAAGAACGACGAAGCGCGAGAGGGATACGAAACCTATCTCAAGATGCAATCCCTTGGGCCTTTCGCAATCAAGGCTCGGAAGGCACTCGATCGATTAGCCAAACCCTCGACGAAGTGACCCGCTGTATTCCGGCTCCTGCCCTATAATTAACTCCTCTCCCATGCCCACCGCGCCGCAGGCAACCCGGCCTCCATCCAACTTGAAAGTCGAAGCGCAGCGCTTTTGGCAGCGTGTCAGCGAGGGGCTGGAGGTCCATCAACTCTGGTCGCAGTTTGAAAAGGACGCGCGATCGAGCTACCGCTTCTATTCCGCCGGACTGGCCGCGCAAGTGGAGGGTCAATCCGGTTTCCGTCGCGGCTGGCTGATCGCCAAAGCGCTGTTTTGGGCGATTTTGGAAAAACTCAGCCCGGCGCGGCGCGTCCTGTTGCTCTTCGCGCTGGTCTTTCTCTTCTTTCCGGTGGGCGGCGTCAACGTGAGCGAGAAAGGCGGCCCGGTCCATTTCGTGGAATTCGACCTTCGCTTTTGGGGTGGACTGCTGCTGCTGGTGGTGTTGCTGCTCGAGCTGGCCGACCGGGTGGTGATGAAACGCGATCTGGAGATCGCCAAAGATATCCAGTCCTGGCTGCTGCCGGGTGCGCCGCTGCAGTTTCCTGGATATCAGATTGCCTACGCCACACGTCCCGCCAATACCGTAGCCGGCGACTACTACGACGTCATCCTGCGTCCGGGAGAAACCCGCGCCGACGATCGTGTCCTCTTTGTCGTCGCGGACGTGGCGGGAAAAAGCATTCCCGCAGCGATGCTGATGGCCACGTTTCAGGCAAGCTTGCGCACTCTTTCCGGCAGTGGCCTTGCGCTCGCCCAGCTCGTAGCCGGACTCAATCACTACGCCTGCACCAACAGCCAGGGCGGAGTTCGCTTTACCACCGCGTTCTTTGCCGAACTCGACACGTCGAGCGGACACATCGCGTATATCAACGCCGGACACAACGCCCCGCTGCTGCGGAGAGCATCCGGTGCGGTTGAACACCTCGAAACCGGAGGGCCGCCACTTGGGATATCTGAAGAGTTCACTCATGACACCGGGTCCACGAACCTGGATAACGGTGACTGGCTGGTGATCTTCACCGACGGTGTAGTTGAGGCCGCGAATTCGGCAGGCGCGGAATACGAGGAGCCCCGATTGATCGAGGTGGTAAATGATGGGGCTGCAGGTGCTCCGGCGGAACTGCTGCGTCAGTTGCTCGCCTCGCTCGACGCCTTCGTGGGAAATACCCCTCAGCACGACGACATGACGTGTTTGCTCTTGAAAAGAAGCCCTTAGTTTTTAGCCGTTAGCTTGAATCCCACCCGCAGCGATTCCAGCCAAGGGCTAAAAGCTAAGAGCTTTCTTTTCAACTTCCCGGCATCAATTCCCGGTACATGCGGTGAAAGGCATGCACGCCCTTCTCCTGTTTCACGCTGTAGCGTCCGCTGTGATAACTGCGGGAATGGAGATTCTTCTGCACGATTTCGCAGATGGCGACGTCTTCCATCTGAATCTCGTCGCTGAATTGAACCGACTTCCGGGCCGCGTCACTGCCCAGATCCTGTTCCGGCAGGTACCACTCGAAGACGGCCAGCGTGCGTTCCGGCTCGAGCGGCAGGATCATGTTCAGCGAAACATTGTCGGGATAACAATTCAGCATCCAGTTGGGAAAGACCCAGAAGTAGTCGGCAGTCAGGTCTTCGCGTGTGCCCTGGTAACGGCGAGGAGTAGCATCGCCCGCTTGCGCGCCGCGGATGGGGCTCCACTGCCGCACATACTGCTGATAGGTCTCGACCGTGTACGAGCCGTAGTTCAGTTCCCGGTTGAGCGCGGGATGCACGCTGGGCAGGTGGTAGCCCTCAAGATAGTTGTCGATGTAGGTCTTCCAATTGCATTTCATGTCATATGTGCGCCGCTCGTAGAACCGCATGCGGCGGAAATCGAACTTCTCGGCGTGTGCCGGCAGGTCTCCCAGGTGCTCCAGAAGGGGTGGGGCCTCCGGATCCAGGTTCACAAACACGAGGTTGAACCACTCGGCGAGTTGCACGGAGACGAGGCCAAACTCGCGCGGATCGAAATCCTCGACTCCGTCGAACTCAGGTGTGACCAGTAAGGCGCCATCGAGGCGATACGTCCATCCGTGGTAGCCGCAGCGGAAGATCCTGCGGTTGCCACAGCCAGACGCGGGGTTGCCGGCGCGATGGCGACACACGTTGTAGAAGGCACGCAGCACGCCGTCGTCACCGCGCACCACAACGAGCGGTTCACCCTGCAAGTCAAAGGTGAAGTAATCGCCGGGCTGGGCGACCTGGTGAACGTGCCCCACTACTTGCCAACCGGCAAAAAAGACCCTCTTCTTTTCCTCCTCGAACGTCTCCGGGGAGAAGTAGCGCGCGGCGGGCAGCGTGGAGGCGCGAGCGATGTCGCGATCTGGATCCCTGTGCAGGTTGATCATGGTTGGTCGATCGAGAATGCACCATTCTAGGCGTGAGGCCCATTTTGGGAGAAGTGCCAAGAATTGTTATCTCCGCCGTCAATCGCTATCCCGAATGTTCATCGGAACTGAGCAAGGCATGTGACCTTTGGCTGGAGGCGAGTTGAGGCCCAAAGGGTTGCGGTGGCACCGGGCATCCCTTCGGTCACACCTGTTTTGGCCCCTGAAGTGCCACCTGATAGGCGGATCGGTACTGACAGAGTTTTGGACAGACTAACGGAGATGAGGGAACTTACGATGCGGAGAGAGAAAGGTTTTTCATTAATCGAGTTACTGATCGTAGTGGCGATCATCCTGATCATCGCTGCTATCGCTATCCCCAACCTGCTGCGAGCGCGTATCGCGGCCAACGAGTCGTCTGCGGTTTCTGCGATTCGTACAGTGAACACGGCTGAAATCAGCTACAACTCGGCGTATCCGACAGTGGGCTACTCGGCCACGCTGGTCGCGCTTGGAGACGGCGGCGCTTGCCCCGCACCCCCGACGCAAGCCACATCCTGCTTGATCGACAACGTGTTGGCCAACAACGGGCAACCGGCCGGCAGCGGCAAGAGCGGGTACCGCTTCACCTACAACGCGATTGCCACCGGCGGTCTGAACTCGGGCTACAACATCAACGCGAACCCGATCACCAACAACCAGACGGGCGTACGCTCGTTCTGCTCGGTCTCGGATGCAGTGGTTCGCTACATCCCCAGCGGCGGCGGCCTGGTCTGCACCAACGCGATCCCGCCACTTCTGTAAGAGTTCGGTTTTGGCGTAACACCCGGGGGAGGGTGTAAGCCAAGGGGGCATCGGGCAACCGATGCCCCTTTTGTTTTTTTCGCCACCGATGCGCCGACAAATTTTGGCAGTCCAAGCACCAAAAATGTCACAAAAAGGCGGCAACGTCACCACTCGAAGTGGTGACTAAATGGCGAATGGCGCGTGAAAACGAAGGGGTTCTCGACGAACGACCAATGACTTCCGTCACGTTTGCTTCTGGAACCCAGAATGCCATAGTGATACCGGTTTGGTCAGACGACCATACAACGGAGACGAGGATAAAAGATGCGGAAACAGAAGGGTTTTTCACTAATCGAATTGCTGATCGTGGTGGCGATCATCCTGATCATCGCCGCTATCGCGATCCCGAACCTGCTGCGCGCTCGTATCGCGGCCAACGAATCGTCTGCTGTCTCGGCGATCCGTACCGTGAACACCGCAGAGGTCAGCTACAACTCGGCCTATCCGACGGTTGGCTACTCGCCGACGTTGGTGGCGCTTGGAGATGGCGGCGCTTGCCCCACTCCTCCGACCCAGGCCACGTCTTGCTTGATCGACAACGTTCTGGCGAACAACGGTAACCCGGCGGGCAGCGGCAAGAGTGGGTATCTGTTCACCTACAACGTCGTCGCCACTGGCGGCCTCAACACCGGTTACAACGCCAACGCCAACCCGATCACCAACAACCAGACGGGCGTGCGCTCGTTCTGCTCGGTCGAGGACAGCGTGGTTCGTTACATTCCCAGCGGCGGCGGCCTGGTCTGCACCAACGCCATCCCACCGCTCCTGTAGCAAGTTTAGCTCGCGCGGCTTGGCGAGCGTAGTACCAGGGAGCATCGGAGCGATCCGATGCTCCTTTTGTTTTTGCCGCGAAAACCTCAGCCATAAATCGACGCCCGGCTTGCCACTTTCTGTCAACTCGGGACCTGATCCCCAGACTCGGCCGGCCCGTGCCGTCGATCTCCTTTCGTTCCAATGCCTTTCCCGACAGTACCGCAGTACCCCGTGAAGGTCGAATGGCGTCCCGAATGCATCCACAATTGCGGGGGCGGTATGCGAAAGCAAATTGGATTCTCACTCATCGAGTTGCTCATCGTGATTGCGATCATTCTGGTGATCGCCGCGATGGCGATTCCCAATTTGCTGCGGGCCAGGATGGCAGCGAACGAGTCTTCCGCGGCGTCTGCGGTCAGGACCATCACGCTGGCCGAGAGTGCCTATTACACCGCATACCCCAGCATCGGATTCGCAGTCCAGATTCAGGACCTGGGGCGCACGGAACCCTGCACTCCGGCTCCTACCCATGCCTGCCTGATGGACGACAATCTCGCGATGGCCGTTCCTGGGACTGCGGGACATAGCGGATATCAGTTTCTCGCGACCGGCATCAACGGCGGAGGAGCGATCAACAGTGCGTTTGCCGCCGGAGGAACTCCGGTTGCAGCAGGTCGTACTGGGACACGCGATTTCTGCGCGGTGACAGACGCGGTCATCCGCAGCGAGGCCAGCACGGGCACATTGCCGCCGACCAGCGTCGCGGCCTGCCAGGCGTACCCGATCGCACGCTAACAAGTTTGGCAATGTACCTGGGGGAGGGTACAAGCCGGAGAGAGCCCGGAAGAAATTCCGGGCTCTTTTCTTGTTACCTGGATGGATGCGGTCTCCGCTGGCGATGGTTACTTTCGGTACCTTCGATGGTGTCCGGACGGAGATTGTGGGCGCTCGCGTTGCCTATAATTTTTTTGTCCCGCGACGGCTGTGATTAGCAAATGGCAGCGATTGAAACCATTAATCTGGCAAAGACCTATGCCGTGGGCTTCTGGAGGAAGAAGCCGCGTACAGCCCTGTTGCCCCTGAATCTGACGATCGAAACAGGAGAGATCTTTGGCTTTCTGGGCCCCAACGGCGCAGGCAAGACGACAACGCTCAAACTCCTCACCGGAATCGTCTTTCCAACTTCCGGGACAGCGCGAATCCTTGGCAAAGATGTCGACGACCCGGTAGTGAAGGCGCAGATCGGATTCCTGCCGGAACAGCCCTACTTCTACGATCACCTGACCGCCAGGGAATTACTGCAGTACTACGGCCAGCTCTCCGGCATGCCCGCCAAGGATCTCTCCTCGCGAGTCGAGAAAATGCTCGGACGCGTCGGCCTGGCCGATGCCGCGCACACACAGCTGCGAAAGTTCTCCAAAGGCATGTTGCAGCGGGTTGGACTGGCGCAGGCCATTCTGCACGATCCAAGACTGGTGTTTCTCGACGAACCGATGTCGGGGCTCGATCCGATCGGGCGGCGGGAGGTGCGCGAACTGATCCAGCAATTGAAGCAGGAAGGCAAGACGGTGTTCTTCTCGACCCACATTCTCTCGGACGCCGAAGCACTCTGTGATCGCGTCGGCGTTATCCACCAAGGACAGTTGCGCGGAGTGGGCGCGGTGGCCGACTTGACCTCGCAAGTCCATGGCAAGGTGGAGATGATCTTTACTGCGGGTAGTGTTCCCGCCGGGCTGACTTCATTGGGCGCCGAGGCGCGCGTCAGCGGCAACATGGTGAGCGTTGTGCTCCCGGAAGAAAATCAGGAAGCGGCTCTCGAGGTCCTGCGGCGCGAGCGTCTGAGGCTGACTTCCCTGACGCCCGTGCGCACGTCGCTAGAGGAATACTACATGCAGAACCTACAGCCCGCCGGGAAGAGCATGGGGGTAGGCGCATGAACTCGCGCATCGCACATGTCGCGTTCAATACGTTCCGCGAGGCAGTCCGCGACCGCGTCTTGTACAACCTGATCGCATTCGCTGTGCTGCTTTCGGGAGCAGCAATTCTAGTCGGCCAGATTTCGATCGACATCGAACGACTGGTGGTCGTGAACCTGGGCCTGACGGCAGTCACGCTCTTTGGGGTCGTGATTGCGATCTTCATCGGCATCGGACTGGTCTCCAAGGAGATCGAGAAACGCACCCTCTACACGGTGCTCTCGCGCCCAGTGCGGCGATGGGAATTCGTGGTGGGCAAATTCCTGGGGCTTACCGGCACGCTTCTGGTCAACACGTTTTTCATGGGGGTCGCGGTATTTCTTGCGCTGTGGTACGTGGCGCATCATCTCGAGCGTGGTGACCTGAGCATTACGGCAGCGTTGTATTTCATCGTGCTGCAGTTTCTGATCGTGTGCGCGCTGGCGCTGCTCTTCTCTTCGTTCTCTTCGCCGCTGCTGTCGGCCGTGTTTACGTTTGCCCTGTTTGTGATTGGAAGCCTTTCGGAAGACCTGCGCGGCTTTGCCGCGGCAACTAAGGGAATTGCCGGTGCAGTGGCCAGTATCGTCGCCTACCTGGTGCCGAATTTTTCGGCGATGAACGTCGTGAATCAGGTAGCGCATGGTGAGACCGTGGCAGGGCAATTGATCCTCTACAACACGTTGTACGCGTTGCTCTACTCGACCATGGCGATTTCGGGAGCGGTGCTGATCTTCCAGCGCCGAAACCTGAAATGAAGTCGTCGCGCCTCAGCCTCGTCGCTTCCGTGATGCTTCTGCTGTCGCTGGTGGGCACCGTGGCGACGCTCCGCACCCTCGATGGCTTGAGACGTGACGCGACGCTCAAGGAAGTGCTCTACATCCACTCTCCGAAGGCGCTCAAGCGGATGAGCCTCGGCTACTCAGGCCTGGTTGCCGATCTTTACTGGACTCGTGCCGTGCAGTACTTCGGGTCGCGGCACATCGCGCAAGCCAGTGACTTTCATCTTCTCTCGCCACTGCTGGAAATCACCACCGCCCTCGACCCCAAGCTGACGGTCGCCTACCAGTTCGGCTCGAACTTCTTGGCTCCGGCGCCACCGAATGGCGCGGGTGAACCGGACAAGGCCGTCTCTCTGGTCGAGCACGGCATTCAAAACAACCCTGACAACTGGAAGCTGTATTACGCGCTGGGATTCATCTACTACATGGATTTGAAAGACTACAGAAAGGCAGGGGAGGCCTTTCAGCGCGGCGCCGATGTACCCAAAGCCCACCCATTTCTGCGTCTGCTCGCGGCCCAGATGGCGCAGCATGCCGGCGAGTATCGGATGTCGCGCATGCTGTGGACCGCAACCTACGAGACCACCACGCAAGAACAGATCCGACGCAACGCCGTGGATCACCTGCGCGCTCTCCGCGTCGATGAGGATGTCACTCAACTGGAAAAGCTGGTCGCAACCTACCGTGAACGCACCGGCCGATTACCCTTGACCTTCGGCGACCTCGTGCGGGCCGGACTGATCGGCGGGGTGCCAGCCGACCCGACCGGTCAGCCGTACAAGCTGATGCCGGATGGGCGAATTGAAGTCCGCTATCCCGATACCCTTCTCTATATCACCAAGGGCACGCCAGCAGGTTACATGCCTCCGCGGCCAAAGGCTGACCCGGCCGATTCCGGCAAGAAGTAGCCCACGCTCGGGCTGGTGCATGCAGCCCCACCCTTTGTCAGACGACAACCTGCTGCCAGCCACCTTTGCTAGCATGCAGACGTGACGCAACCAGGTTTTTCCCGCCAACTGAACACCGCGTTGCGTGGTTGGTGGCGCGAACATTCCCAGCAGCGCGGTATCGTTCCGGCGGGTGTCCTGCTGGTGCGAGAATTCTGGGGATTTCTGCGCGAGTCAACACCAGAAAGCCGCCGACAGCGTTTCGGTGACATGGAGTACGACTGGGATCACCGCGTCAACACCACTGCCGGCACAGTTGGGTGGCGCGACCGCCTGCTAGGGCTTTTCCTCTCGGCATACCAGCCAACCGACCCGGCGGCGTTTCAGGAGATGATGGCGGCTTTGCCGATCGACTTCAGCGACTACACGTTCGTGGACCTCGGATCGGGCAAGGGGCGTACGCTCCTGATGGCGTCCGAGTTTCCTTTCTGCAGGATTATCGGCGTAGAGGTGGTGCCGGATCTTCATCTCGGGGCCGAGCAGAATATCCGCGACTATCACAGCCCAACCCAGCGTTGCCGCGCGATAGAGTCCATATGCGCCGACGCCTCCACGTTCCTGCTGCCGCTCGATCCGCTGGTGCTCTATCTGTTCAATCCGTTCTCAGAAAGGCACCTTGACCAGGTGCTGGCAAACCTCGAATCGTCGCTGCGAGAGAGGCCGCGCTCGGTTTATGTCCTCTACCACAACCCCCTGCTCGAAGAATCACTTCGCCGCCAATCGTGGATCGAGGTGGTCCGTCGCGGCGAGCAGTTCTCTTTATTCCGGCATTTGCCCGCTTGACCTTGTCTCCAGAACATTGGCGCCTGCCCAGCATCTAAAATGGAGTTTGATGAGCTCAAACATTCATCTCCGCTTAATTCCCGCCTCCGCAGATAACATTCGTCGGGGGCTCTGGCGGGCCGGGACATGCCTGTTGCTTTTCCCGATGGTGGTTCTCGGAGCACCCGCCCAGGAGACCCACCAGCTCGCACGTGCCGTGGACGACCACTATAACCACCTGCGTACGCTCCAGACCGACTTCACTGAAATCTACCGCGGCAATGGTGCGGAGCGGGAGGAATCGGGCACCGTCTGGTTGAAAAAGCCACGCAAGATGCGCTGGGAGTACCGTTCTCCCAGGGAGAAGTTGTTCGTCAGTAACGGCCAGGAGGTCTGGTTCTACCTGCCGGCAGAGCGCCAGCTCCGCAGGACCGAGTTCAAGAAGCTCGATGACCTGCGTTCTCCCCTGGCGTTCCTGCTCGGCAAGACCAAATTAGAGAATGAGTTACAGGGGCTTTCGAAGGCTGTGGATCAAGCTCCGGTGACTCCTGGGAACGTCGTGATTCGTGGAGCGCCAAGAGCAATGGCAGATCGGATCAGCGATGTATTACTGGAAATTACGCCTTCGCATCAGATTGCGCGCATCGTACTGACCGAGGTTGACGGTACGACGACGGAGTTTCGCTTCACGAATCCTCTGGAGGATCGGGCGGTCAGTGACAGCCGGTTTCAGTTCACGCCACCCCCCGGCGTGGAAGTCGTCGAAGGCGAGTTGGGGCCCTAGATTGTGGCGGAGGTGGGTATCCGGTTACTTGCGTACCACGGCCCGGTGCGTTACGGTAACTGCTTGGGAAATCGAGTGTTAGACTAACGGTAGGCCCCGTGTGAACAATATCCATGGCGGAATTTCTAATCAAACTCGCGGACGAACAGGGTCACCTCAAGCAGCAGGTGGAGCAAGGCTATTCTGAGGCGGAAGTCCGGGAACGCTATGTGCAGCAGGGATACCTCGTCTACTGGGTGAAGCCTCGCAGCCTTCTAACCACGGGCGGAGGTCCGCTGGGACGCCGCAACAAGGTGAAGGCCGGCACTTTTCTTATCTTCAACCAGCAGTTCCTGACCCTGATCAAGGCCGGGTTGCCGATCTTGACCGCGCTCGATCTGCTCATCAAGCGGCAGCGCGACAAATTCCTGCTGCAGTTGCTGGAGAACGTCCGGGAACGGGTCAAAGGCGGAGAGTTGCTGTCGGACGCATTTGCCGCGCAGCACGTCTTTCCCAAGATGTACACCACCACCCTGATGGCGGGCGAAAAAAGCGGCAACATGGAAGAAGTGTTGAGCCGCTACATCCAGTACCAGCGTCTGGCGCAGACTTTTCGAAAGAAACTGGCGGTATCGCTGGTGTATCCGTCGTTGCTGGTGTCTGTAGTAAGTGTGATGTTGGTCTTTCTCGTCACCTACGTCGTACCCAAATTCGCGGACCTGTTCGACAGCCTGGGAGCGCAGCTGCCCACCATCACTGTGATCATGCTGAAGATCGGGCTGAACGCTCAGAAGTATGCGTGGGCGGTCGTGCTCGTGCTGATCATTGGGATCTCGCTGCTCTGGCGCTGGAAGCAGAGCGACCGAGGGGCCGAGCGGATTGATCAGTTCCTGTTGTCATTGCCCTTGTTGGGCGAGATTCGGCTCAAGTACCAGGTTGCGAACTTCTCCCGCGTCCTGGCGACACTGCTGCAGGGCGGCCTGCCACTGGTTCCCTCGATGGAGACGGCGGGCGCGTCGATGAGCAGCCGCCATATTCTGAACGGAATCCTGGGTGCAACCGAGCGGGTGCGAGAAGGCCAGGGTCTGGCGAAAAGCCTAGAGCAGCAAAAAATCTTTCCCGACTTGGCGGTGGAGATGCTTGAAGTGGGCGAATCGACGGGCGCCCTGCATGCCATGCTGAGTTCGGTGGCGGAGTTTTACGAGGAAGACGTGCAGACGGCGCTGGGCGCGGCCATGGCTCTGATTGAACCGATGATTCTGATCTTCATGGCGATTGTGGTCGGCGGCATCCTGATTTCGCTTTACTTGCCGATCTTCACTTTGGGGTCGGGGATCCACTAGAAGCAGTTGTCAGTGGTCAGTTGTCAAGCAGAACCGTGACTGATTTTGGAAGTACACTAATAACGGCTTCCATGGCAGGTTGACTGGCAACTGGGGGCTGGTAACTGAGAACTGGTATTAGGAATGGCAGAGAAGAAAACAGCAGTGGTGAACGGCGCAGCAAACAGCGGGCGGCTGCCTGAACCGTTGCCCAGCGCCGGCGACGAACTCGAGCGTGCGCGCGATATCGCGCGCCGCTATCGCTGTGAATTCATCGATCTCAACGATTTCCAGCTCCACCACGATCTGTTCGAGAAGATCCCGGTGGACCTGATGTTCCGCTACAACTTTGTCCCGTTAGAAGAGACTGCGGACGGGCGGCTGGCTATCGCCATCGCCGACCCCAGCCAGCTCATGATGATCGATGAGATCAGCCTGCTGCTGGGCAAGCGTATCGTCACCAAGGTTTCGACGCTCAAGCAAATCTCCGACATCCTCAAGAAGACCGAGCAGTCCAAGCGTGTGCTGGAAGAGGCCAGCGAAGGCTTTACGCTCGACGTCATCCGCGAGGACGAGGCGGGCAACGACGAAACCATTTCTATCGACAAGCTGACGGCGGGCGCGGGCGGCGATATGAGCCCGATCATCCGCCTCGTCGATACCACGATTTTCACCGCGCTGCAGCGGCGGGCCAGTGACATTCACATCGAGACCGGCGACAGCTCAGTTGGGATCAAGTTTCGCATTGACGGTGTGCTGACCCACGCCATGCCGCCGATCGGCAAGGAACATCACTCAACTATCATTTCGCGTATCAAGGTCATGAGCGAGCTCGACATTTCCGAGCGCCGCGTGCCCCAGGACGGCCGCTTCCGGGTGAAGTACAACGGGCGCGCCATCGACTTCCGTGTCTCGATCATGCCCTCGATTCACGGCGAAGATGCCGTGCTCCGCGTGCTCGACAAAGAGTCGATGAGCGAGAAGTTCCGCAAGCTCACGCTCGACGTCGTCGGGTTCGACGAAATGGATCTGCGCCGCTTCCGCCGCTACATTTCGGAACCATACGGCATGGTGCTGGTCACGGGTCCGACCGGCAGCGGTAAAACGACCACGCTTTACGCCGCAGTCAACGAAATCAAGAACGACGAAGACAAGATCATCACCATCGAAGACCCGGTCGAATACCAGGTGCGCGGCATCACCCAGATTCCGGTGAACGAGAAAAAGGGACTAACCTTCGCCCGCGGACTGCGCTCGATCCTGCGGCACGATCCCGACAAGATCATGGTCGGTGAAATCCGTGACACCGAGACCGCGCAGATTGCCATCCAGTCCGCCCTGACCGGGCACCTGGTCTTCACTACCGTCCATGCCAACAACGTGGTCGACGTGCTGGGGCGCTTCCTGAACATGGGCGTCGAGCCCTACAACTTCGTCTCCGCCCTGAACTGCATTCTTGCTCAAAGATTAGTCCGCGTGATCTGCGACTCCTGCCGCAGCGCGGTGCACTATCCGCCCGATGTGCTCGAATCCAGCGGCCTCGACCCGAAGCATTGGGCACAGGTTCCGCTTTATGAGGGCCAGGGCTGCATCGAATGCGCCGGCACTGGTTTCAAGGGCCGTACTGCCATCCATGAACTTCTGGATTTGACCGACCGCATCCGCGAGATGATTCTGGCCAAGAAGCCGACGTCGGAGATCCGGCGCGCCGCGCGCGAAGAAGGCATGCGCTTCTTGCGAGAGTCGGCGCTCGACAAGGTGCGGACCGGGGTAACCACGCTGAAGGAGATCAACAAGGTTACGTTTATCGAGACGTTCCGCTAGCGTGAGCCGGGTAACGAGTGTCAGACCTCGGAATGTCCGCTCGCGCACCTGCAGAACCAGCCAAAGTAACTATGGGACCATGGCTTTACGGGATATGATCGAGTCAGATTTCCACCCGAAAAAACAGCGATGACCACCTCCACCAAACACGCCGCCCGCCCCCCACTGGCTTGTGAGATCGCCGCCGACCGCGTGTTGGCCGGGCGTGCCGGTTCGGGACGGATGGTCGACATGTGTTCGGCTCGCGAACTGGCGCCGGGGACGGTGGTTCCGGATTTGACCGAATCCAACCTTCGCGACGGCAGCGCGATCCGCAGCGCTATCGAAAGCGCTTTGGGGAGTGTTGCCGGACGATCGCGGGATGTCATCGCGATCCTGCCCGACACGGCTGTACGCGTGGTGCTGCTCGATTTCGAAACACTGCCTTCGAAGCCGGACGAAGCCGAAGCGGTGGTCCGCTTCCGCCTGAAGAAATCGTTGCCCTTCAATCCCGACGATGCCCGAGTCTCCTATCACGCCCAACCGGGCGGAACCGGTGTGCGGGCTGTGGCGGCGGTCGTGCTCAACAGTGTTCTTCAGGAATACGAATCCGCCTTCCGCGACGCCGGCTACAACCCGGGCATCGTGATGCCTTCGATGCTGGCGGCGCTGGGCGCGGCCGACGCGGAACGTCCGACCTTGGTCGTCAAGGTGGACGCACGCACGATCGGCATCGCCATCCTCGATCAGGAGCAGTTGCTCCTCTTCCGCACTCTCGAAAACGTTCGCGGCGTGACCATCACCGGCGAGCAACTTTCGGAAGAGGTCTATCCTTCGGTGGTGTTTTTCCAGGACACCTACAATCTGAATATCGAACGTGTGTATGTTGCCGGCCTGTCCGAATCGGGCGGGGCCGCGCCGGCTCTGAAGGCCCAGACCGGCGCGCAGGTCGAAGAACTCGTAGCCTCGTCGCAAATCGGCTCCACCAGTGGCTCGGTTCCGCGCTGGCGAATGGCCGGCGTTGTCGGAGCCCTGATCTCGTAACCTATGCGTCTGGATATCAATCTCGCGACCCGGCCCTACGAAGATGCGGGTGAATTCTGGGCTCGCTGGGGCCTCGGTGTCGGACTGCTCGGTCTGCTGACACTGGTTCTGATCGGCTTCGCCATCCACGGCTGGGTAAAAGCGGGGCAGGATCGTCATGCCATTCAGCGGCTGGAGGAACAGATCGCAGAGCGCGATAACGAACGCGCCAAAGCGCAGGCGTACCTCGACCTGGAGATGAATCGCAGCACGCGCGACCAGTCACAGTTCCTGAACGACCTGATCCAGCGTAAGGCGTTTTCCTGGACCCGGGTTTTCGAAGATCTGGAACGGGTTATGCCCCCCAGCCTCCACGTGGTTTCGCTGAAGCCGGAAGTGAACGATCAGAATCAGCTCGAAGTTGAGTTGAAAGTCGCAGGCGACCGTGCCGGAGCCGTGGATCTAGTCCATCGGATGGAAGGCTCAAATCATTTTCTAAACCCTCAGCTTAGCGCGGAGGGACAGGGCCAGGATCCGGGATCGGCGATATCGGCGGTGATTGTTGCGGTCTATCTTCCCGAGGCCGTGAGGGCCCCTCAAGTCGCGAGGAGCGGAAAGTAATGGCGGAGTTACAGGGTTCCCGGCGCAAGCTACGGATCGCCATCGCGGTGATGGTGGTTGCCGACCTGGTCGCGGCCGGCGTCCTGTTCTCGCCGCTGGTGGGATCGGCTTCGTCGCGAAAGATCGAGATGAGCCGGCTGACGGCGGAGCTGCAGAAGAAAACTCGCGAAGTGGAACCGCTTCGCAACATCGACCAGAAGGTCGTCCTGGCCCGGGGACAGATCAGCCAGTTCTACAAAGACCGATTCGCGGCACGCGATTCCGACCTGGCTGCCGAGTTCGGCAAACTGGCATCCGAATCTGGGGTGCGAATCCTGCAGGCAAAATACAAGCAAGAGGATCCAGCCACCGGTGGCGTCGTCCCCGTGGAGATTGAGGGAAACTTCTCCGGCGACTACCTGCAACTGGTGCGTTTCATTAATGCGCTGGAACGGTCGAAGCAGTTCTTCAGCGTGGAGAGCGTGAATCTGGCCGGAGAAAGCAGCGGCCCGGTCAAGCTGGAAGTCAAGGTCCACAGCTTTTTGCGTTCAGGTGCATAGATACAGATGAAAATCGGCGCGGAAAATCGGACGAAAGTAATCTTGGCGGCCGTGCTCGGCGGAGTCGCCCTGATCACGACGGGGCGGATGTTGTGGCCGTCGGCGCCTGAGCCTGCGTCCGTCGTACCCCCACGGACATCAGCCGCTACACTGCCGGGGCCCCCGGTCCGTCGAACCGCGGGCGGAAAGGCGATCAAGACATCGGAACCGCGTCTCGATCCCACGCTGGATCTCGACCTGCTGCGCCAGAGTGAGCAGATCAAGTATGCCGGGACAGCGCGGAATATCTTCGTCGCGGGATCACTGCCAGTGCCGCACGACAGCGGAGCCCTTGACGCGAGGAAGAATGCACCGCCAGCGTACACACCTCCAGTGGTGCAACCGCCGCCGCCCATCAACCTCAAGTTCTACGGCTTTGCCAGCAAGCCCGGAGAGCCGAAGAGAGTCTTTCTTTCGCAGGGTGAAGACATCTTTGTTGCCAGCGAAGGCGACATCGTAGACCGCCGCTACCGCATCCTGCACATTGCGCCGACTTCGGTGGACGTGGAAGATGTGCTCTACAACAACCGGCAGAGCATTCCCCTGACGCAAGGGTGATTGTGTAATTTGGTAATCGGGTAATTGTGTAATTTTGCGAAAAGTTGAGATCGTTTATGCGGCGCGGTTTTAAATTGCGAAATTGCAAAATTACCAGATTACAAAATTCCTCCCGCGGCTACATTCTTCTCACACTGATGCTGTTCTTCACGGTGCTGGCGATTGCTGCCCTGGCCGTCCTGCCCCAGATCGCGCAGCAGATCCAGCGCGACCGTGAAGAAGAGATGATTCATCGTGGCGTGCAGTACACGCGGGCGGTGCAGCGTTATTACAAGAAATTCGGGCGCTACCCGACGCGCGTCGAAGAACTCGAAAGCTCGAACAACCTGCGTTTTCTGCGCAAGCGCTACAAAGATCCCATGAGCAACGAGAAGGACTTCAAATTCCTCCGTCTTGGCGATCCGGCCCTGACTGCAATGGGCTTTGGACAGGGATTTGGACAAGGAATACAGTCGGCAGCGGGACAGGCGCTGGCGCAGGGCAACCTCCCAGGTACGACAACCGGGCCCGGAGTTGGCGGCGTTCGTACCACTGGTCCAGGAATTGCCGGCCTGCCGGGGGTCACGGGACTCCCCGGAGGTAACACAGTCCAGACTGTCACTCAGACCGACAATTCAGAGAATGCGGATACGCAGGCAGACGCCAAGAGCGATGATTCCTCTTCCTCCAGCTCCAGTTCGAGTTCCACGTCCGCTTCCAGCCCCGGATTGGGCGGCCAGCTTTTCGGCGGCGGTCCGATTGTCGGCGTGGCCAGCGCGAGCAAAGCGAAAACGATTCGCGAGTTCAACAACAAGAGTCACTACAACGACTGGCCCTTCATTTACGATCCGTCGAATGACCGCGGCGGCCTGCTGAACGCGCCGACGCAACCTAGTCTGGGACGTGGATTTACCTCTGCGGGTCAGATGGGAACCCCGGCGGGACAGCCGCAACAGAATCCCCAGCAACCGGGCGGGCAGCAGTCCGGTCCCCCCCAGCCACAGGACCCTCCACTGGAACAATAATCACCCCAAAATCAAAAGCCCCGCACGAGACGGGGCTTTGACGAACTTCAAACCGACACTACGCCTGGAACGAAGATCCGCAACCGCAGGTGCTCTTCACGTTCGGGTTCTCGAACTTGAAGCCCGCGCCCTCGAGCGTCTCGACATAGTCTACGTTCGCGCCAGCCAGGTACATCAGCGAGGTGGCGTCCACGAACACCTTCAGTCCATCCATGTCGAACACCTTGTCCATCATGCCAGCGCCATTTTCGAAGGCCATGGAGTACTGGAATCCGGAGCAACCGCCACCCTGCACGGAAAGCCGCAGGCCTGCCGGAACCGGGTTCTGGGAGGCCATGATCTCCTTGACCTTAGCGATTGCGTTCGAACTCAGGGTAACCGGAGCGGCCTTGGGCTTCACTTCAGGTGTTGTGGTCGTTGCCATCGAAACATCTCCTTTGAATACCCGATTATACCAAATGACTAGTGTGGCATCGAAGGGCGATCTTCACCCCAGTCACCTATCCAATACCTACCATATGGATGCTCGAAAGCCGCGTCCGGTCGCTCCCCTCTTGCCAACGGGGCTATAATCTTGGGCAGTAAGGGGCCCTTACCCGAAACCGGCGCGGGGTGACTGTCTTGGCGCCGCTGCAGAGGCACTCGGGAAAATGGCCCGATCTCAGCACCGAGGTGGCGTATGTCTCCTATGGTCGGGCTGCTGATCGCGTGGGGTATTCTGACCGCGATCCTGATCGTCCTCATGATTTACAAGAGCACTCTCACGATGCACGAGGACGATTCCATTTTCCTCAACGAGTCGGAATCGCACATGGAGAAGGAACAGGTCGAAATCCTGAGCAAGGTGAACAAGATCACCCCCATGATCAAGGTGCTGGGCGCGTTGTCGGGGGCCATGATTCTGGTTATCGCGGGACTGTTCATCTATCAGGGTTTGATGATGGCGACGACACCGCAGTAAGGCCGATTGGGCCGACGGCATTTTTGCTGGCGGACCCCGGGGAAGTTCCGCAAGGCAGGCATCTCACGATGCCTGCCTGC
>Ga0335076_10002037_pt1 | contig 19942 bp, 11 predicted proteins | sample Lox_Sample_25_FD_206717 | JGI IMG/M metagenome (GOLD analysis project Ga0335076, IMG submission 206717) | Soil microbial communities from Loxahatchee National Wildlife Refuge, Florida, United States - Lox_Sample_2.5 | ecosystem: Environmental > Terrestrial > Soil > Wetlands | place: USA...
TGATCTGTCGAAGAACCTGCTCGACGCAGACGCGCTGGCGCTGCTGCTGGCGCTGGCGCGCGAGTGCGGCGTCGAGGCGCGGCGCGATGCGATGCTGGCCGGCGAAGCGATCAACACCACCGAAGGGCGCGCCGTGCTGCATACCGCGCTGCGCGCGCCACGCGGTGCGGCGCCGCACTCGGCCGAGGTGCACGAAGTGCTCGACGCCATGCTGGCCTATGCCGAGCGCGTTCGCGACACCGCCGCCAGCGGCATCCGCGATGTCGTCAATATCGGCATCGGCGGCAGCGATCTGGGCCCGCAGATGGCGGTGCTGGCGCTGCAGGAGCGCGCGCAGCCGGCGATCCGCAGCCACTTCGTCTCCAACGTCGACGCCCACGACATCACCCGCGTGCTGCGGCAGGTGGACGCGTCGAGCACGCTGTTCGTCGTCGCCAGCAAGACCTTCACGACGCAGGAGACGCTGAGCAACGCGCGCATCGCGAAAGACTGGTACCTGGCGCAGGGCGGGCGCGATATCGCCAGGCACTTCGTCGCCGTCACCACCAACGTGCGCGCAGCGGCCGAATTCGGCATCGACACCACCTTCGGTTTCTGGGACTGGGTCGGCGGTCGCTACTCGCTGTGGTCGGCGATCGGCCTGCCGATCGCGATCGCCATCGGGGCCGATGGCTTTCGCTCGCTGCTCGCCGGCGCGCACGCGATGGATCGCCATTTCGCGCAGGCACCGGCGGCGCGCAACCTGCCGCTGCTGCTCGGCGTGATCGATGTATGGTATCGCAACTTCCACGGCTTCGCGAGCCGCTGCGTCGCGCCCTATCACCAGGGCCTGGCGCGCCTGCCCGCGTACCTGCAGCAGCTCGAGATGGAGAGCAACGGCAAGCGTGTCGCGGTCGACGGCGAGCCGCTGCCGCATGCCACCAGCGGCGTGATCTGGGGCGAGCCGGGCACCAACAGCCAGCACGCGTTCTTCCAGATGCTGCATCAGGGCACCGACGTCGTGCCGATGGAGTTCGTCCTCGTTCGCGAAGCGGCGCACGCGCATGCCGAATCGCAGGCCAAGCTGCTCGCCAACGGGCTCGCTCAGGCGCAGGCGCTGATGCTCGGCAAGACCGCCGAGCAGGCGCTGCACGAGCGCTCGCCCACGGCGGCGCACGACATCGACCCGGCGGTGCTCGCGCGGCATCGCACCTTTCCCGGCAACCGGCCTAGCACGACGCTGCTGCTCGAGCGCCTGACGCCGCACAGCCTGGGCGCGCTGGTCGCGTTGTACGAGCACCGCGTGTTCGTTGCCGGCGCACTGTGGGGCATCAACAGCTTCGACCAGTGGGGTGTAGAGTTGGGCAAGGCAATGGCCAGCGACCTGCTGCCGAGGCTGACCTCGGGCGACACGAGCGGTCTCGATGCCTCGACGGCAGGGCTGCTGGCGCGGCTGCGGGCGGTTTGAGGAGCGAGCCCGGTATGTCGTTCGACCTCGTGCTTTTCGGTGGCACCGGCGACCTCGCCTGGCGCAAGCTGATGCCGGCGCTGTTCCAGGCCTTTCGCCACGGCAAGTTGCCGGCCGGCGCCCGCGTCCTCGCGCTGGCGCGCGACGAACATTCCGACGCCAGCTACCGCCGCTGGCTCGGCGAGCGCTTCGACGAGGTGGTGGACGCCAAGCCGCCCGCTGGCGACGAGTTCGAGCGCTTCGCGCGGCTGGTCCACTATCGCCGTGCCGACCTGTCGCAACCCCACGACTACGTGCGCCTGCGCGATTGGCTCGACACGCCGACCGAGCACCGCTCGGGCCCGGCCGACGCGATCGTGCTCTACCTCGCGACCAGCCCGGCGCTGTTTCCGGTCATCTGCGAGCAGCTCGGTGCCAACGGCCTGAACGGGCCGCGCGTGCGCGTTGTGCTCGAGAAGCCGCTCGGCCACGACCTCGCCAGTGCGCAGCAGATCAACCGCATCGTCAGCAGCGTGTTCGACGAGACGCAGTCCCTGCGCATCGACCACTACCTCGGCAAGTCGGCGGTGCAGAACCTGATGGCGCTGCGCTTCGCCAACGCGCTGTTCGAGCCGTTGTGGCGGCGCGAGAGCATCGCCAACATCCAGATCACGTTGGCCGAAGATCTGGGCGTTGGCAGCCGCGGCGACTACTACGACCGCACGGGCGCTCTGCGCGACATGATCCAGAACCACGCGCTGCAGTTGCTGACGATGATCGCGATGGAGCCGCCGGCCCATCACCGCGCCGACGCGATTCGCGACGAGAAGCTCAAGGTGCTGCATTCGCTGAAGCCATTCACGGCCGAGAGCGCAGTGCGCGACGTGGTGCGCGGCCAGTACCGGTCGGGCACGGCGCAAGGCCAGGCGGTGCCGAGCTACCTCGACGAGCCGCACGTGCCCACCAACAGCCGCTGCGAGACCTTCGTCGCGCTGCGCACGGAAGTGCAGAACTGGCGCTGGGCCGGGGTGCCGTTCTACCTGCGCACCGGCAAGCGCTTGGCCGGCCGCGAGGCCCACATCGTCGTCAACTTCCGCCCGGCCCCGCACAGCATCTTTCCCGGCGTGCACCAGCCCAACAAGCTGGTCATCAAGCTGCAGCCCGATGACGGCCTCGAGCTGCACCTGCTCGCGGCCAAGGGGTCGGCCGAACGCGAGGCGCTGTCGCCGGTGTTCCTCGATCTCGACTTCGACAAGGCTTTTCCCGAGAACCGCGTCGGCGCCTACGAACGCCTGCTGCTCGACGCGATGGCCGGCAGGCTCAACCTGTTCGTGCGCAGCGACGAGCAGGAGCTGGCCTGGCGCTGGGTCGAGCCGGTGCTCGAGACCTGGTCGATCGACGACGAGGTCAACGGCGGCCCGCGGCCGTATGCCGCCGGCACCTGGGGCCCGGCCGCGGCCAGTGCGCTGGTTGCCCGCGACGGCTTCGTGTGGCCGGAAGAGCAATGACGGCACGGCGCTTGCTCTGTCTCAACACAACGGAAAGCACATTGATGACATCGCTTAACGACACCGTGGCCGCGGTGACCACCCGCATCCGCGATCGCAGCGCGCCGACGCGCTCGAGTTATCTCGCGCGGCTGGATGCAGCACAGGCGCGGGGCCCGCGGCGCGGGCGGCTGGGCTGCACCAACCTCGCGCACGCCTTCGCCGCCGCGCCGGCTGGCGACAAGATCGCACTGCGCGAGCTGCGGCGTCCGAACTTGGGGCTGGTCACCTCGTACAACGACATGCTGTCGGCACACCAGCCGTACGAGCGTTTTCCAGCGATCCTCAAGCAGGCCGCGCGCGAAGCCGGCGCCACCGCGCAAGTGGCCGGCGGCGTGCCTGCGATGTGCGACGGCGTGACGCAGGGCGAGCCCGGCATGGAACTGTCGCTGTTCAGCCGCGACGTGATCGCGCTGGCCACCGCGGTGGCGCTGTCGCACGAGATGTTCGACGCTGCGTTGTGCCTGGGCATCTGCGACAAGATCGTGCCGGGCCTGCTGATCGGGGCGCTGCACTTCGGCCACCTGCCGACGATCTTCGTGCCGGCCGGGCCGATGCCCTCGGGGCTGTCCAACGACGACAAGGCGCGCGTGCGCCAGCGCTATGCGAAGGGCGAGGTCGGGCGCGACGCGCTGCTCGACTCAGAGGCGCGCTCGTACCATGCGCCGGGCACCTGCACCTTCTACGGCACCGCCAACAGCAACCAGATGCTGATGGAGGTGATGGGGCTGCATCTGCCGGGCGCAGCGTTCGTGCCGCCGAACACGCCGTTGCGCGATGCGCTCACCGCGGCCGCAGCGCGGCGCGCGGTTGCCATCGGTGCGCATGGCGACGCCTACACGCCGATCGGCCGCGTGGTCGACGAGCGCACGATCGTCAACGCGATCGTCGGCCTTCTGGCCACCGGCGGCTCGACCAACCACACGATCCACCTGGTGGCGATCGCGCGCGCCGCGGGCATCGTCATCGACTGGGACGACTTCCGCGCGCTGTCGGAGGCGGTGCCGTTGATTGCGCGCGTCTATCCCAACGGCAAGGCCGACGTCAACCAGTTCCACGCCGCGGGCGGCATGGGCTTCGTGATCGGCGAGCTGCTCGATGCCGGCTTGCTGCACAGCGACGTACTGACCGTTGTCGGCCAGGGGCTGGCACGCTATCGCCAGCAGCCAGCGCTCGACGAGGGCGGGCAACTCGTCTGGCACGACGCGGCGAAGGCAAGTGGCGATCCCGCCATCGTTGCGCCGGTCGCGGCGCCGTTCAGCAGCGACGGCGGCCTCAAGCTGCTGGCCGGCAACCTCGGTCGCGCGGTGATCAAGACCTCGGCGGTGAAGCCCGAGCATCGCCGGGTGCGCGCGCCGGCGATCGTCTTCGACAGCCAAGAGTCGGTGATGGCGGCCTTCGAGCGCGGCGAGTTGAAGCGCGACCTCGTCGCCGTGGTGCGCGGCCAGGGGCCGCGCGCCAACGGCATGCCCGAGCTGCACAAGTTGACGCCGCTGCTCGGCGTACTGCAGGACCAGGGCTTTCGCGTCGCGCTGGTGACTGACGGCCGCATGTCGGGCGCTTCGGGCAAGGTGCCCGCGGCGATCCACGTCACGCCCGAATGCGTCGCCGGCGGGCCCATGGCGCGGCTGCGCAGTGGCGACATCGTGTGCCTCGACGCCGAGCACGGCGTGCTGGAGGCCGAGGTCGAGCCCGCTGCCTGGCAGGCGCGAACGCCCGAGCAGCCCGACCTCGACGCCCATCGCCACGGCACGGGTCGCGAACTGTTCGCCGCGTTCCGTGCGCAGGCGCTCGGTGCCGAGCAAGGCGCGGTGACCTTCGAGCCACCGACCCCGGCGACCACGCCGGCGCCGCATTCCATTCATGACCATTTCGCGTTTGCCGCTGGAGCCAGCACGTGAGTCGCCAACCACCACAACGACGAGTGCTGCAGCACGCAGCGCGGAGCCTGCGATGACCAAGCCCCCCGACATTCGTTTCCTGATGCGCCTGGGGCAGGTGATCCCGGTGATCGTGATCGACAAACTCCAACACGCCGTGCCGCTGGCGCGCGCGCTGGTGGCCGGCGGCGTGCGCGTTCTCGAGCTGACGCTGCGCACGCCGGTCGCACTCGATGCCGTGCGGGCGATCGCCGAGGAGGTCGAAGGCGCCGTCGTCGGCGTCGGCACGATCACGCGCGGCGACGACATTGCGCGCGCGCTCGGCGCCGGCGCCGTGTTCGGCGTCAGCCCGGGCCTGACGCCGGACATCGTCGCCGCGGCGCGTGCACACCCCGAGCTACCGCTGCTGCCGGGCGTCATGACACCGACCGAGGTGATGGCCGCGCGCGACTCCGGGTTCGATGCGCTGAAGCTGTTTCCGGCGCAGCCGGCGGGGGGCATCACGATGTTGAAGGCGCTGCACGGGCCGTTTGCCGATGTGCTGTTCTGCCCCACCGGCGGCATCGACGCCGCGACGGCGCCGCAGTTCCTCGCGCTGCCGAACGTCGCCTGCGTCGGCGGCTCGTGGCTCACGCCGCGCACGCTGCTCGAGGCCGGCGATTTCGATCGCATCACCGCGCTGGCCGCAGCGGCGACCGCGTTGCGCCCGCAAGCTGCGGTGGCGCCGCGATGACCAGCCTGCTCAGAGAACGAGACCGTGCCCCGCTGCGGCAAGCACCACCAGGCCATGCCCCGGCAGCGCGAACGCGCCACCGCCCTGGCCATGCCAGTGGCCCTTGCCGCGTGAGTCCGAGCTGTCGAACACCGCTTCCCACACGCCAGCGGGCAACACGAACGACACGGCGGCTTCGTTGCCGTTGATCAGCATCATCAACGGCGCCGCGGCGCGGCCGGGCCGACCGATCAGGCAACCCAACACGCGCCCATCGGCCTTGCGCCACTCCTCACCCTGCAGCTCCGAGCCGTCGGCACGAAGCCACGCCAGATCGTGCAGCCCGAGACGATCGGTCAGTCCGTCGTACCAGCGCGTGGCAAGAGGAAGCGCCTGGCGGCGCAGCGCCAGCGCGCGTGTGGTGAAGGCCAGCAGGTCGCTGTCGGCGCCTGCCCAGTCGAGCCAGGTGGTCGGGTTGTCCTGGCAGTACGGGTTGTTGTTGCCCGCCTGCGTGCGGCCGAACTCGTCGCCCGCCGCGAGCATCGGCGTGCCTTGCGCGAGCAGCGTGCTGGCGAGCAGCGCGCGTTGCAGCCGGCCGCGTTGTTCGTTGACGCGGGCATCGTCGGTCGGCCCCTCGACGCCGCAGTTCACGCTGTGGTTGTGGCCGTGCCCGTCAAGGTTGTGTTCACCGTTGGCCTCGTTGTGCTTGTCGGCGTAGCTCACCAGATCACGCAGGCTGAAGCCGTCGTGCGAGACCACGTAGTTCACCGATTCCGACGGTGTGCGGCCACGGGGCTGGAACAGATCCGACGATGCGCACAGGCGCAGCGCGAAGTCGCCACGTGTGCCCTGCCCCTCGAGCCAGAAGGCACGCATCGTGTCGCGGAAGCGGTCGTTCCACTCCAGCCAACCATTCGGAAAGCCGCCGAGCTGATAGCCGCCGGGACCGACGTCCCACGGCTCGGCGATCATCTTCAGGCGCGACAGCAACGGATCCTGGGCCAGCGCGATGAAGAAGGCAGCGTGACGGTCGAAGCCGTGGTGGCCGCGACCGAGCACCGGCGCCAGATCGAAGCGGAAGCCGTCGACGTGCATCTGCGCGGCCCAGTAACGCAGCGAGTCCAGCACCAGCTGGATCACGCGCGGTTGGCGCAGGTCGAGTGTGTTGCCGCAACCGGTGTGGTTCTCGTAGTGGCCGCATGCGTGCGGCGGCAGCCGGTAGTAGCTCGGGTTGTCGAGGCCGCGAAACGAGACCGTCGGGCCGTGCTCGTCGCTCTCGGCGGTGTGGTTGTAGACCACGTCGAGGATGACCTCGATGCCGGCACCGTGCAGCCGCTTCACCATGGCGCGGAACTCGTCGCGCGCCGACAGCCCGCCGGCGCCCGATGCGAGCACTGGGTCGGGGCAGAAGAATCCGATCGTGTTGTAGCCCCAGTAGTTGGACAAGCCCATGGCGACCAGGCGTTGTTCATCGAGATGTTGTTGCACCGGCAACAGGTTGACCGCGGTGACGCCCAGCCGCTGCAGATGCGCGATCGCGGCGTCGCTCGCCAGCCCCGCGTAGGTGCCGCGTTGAGCCTCGGGCACCGCGGGATTCAACACCGTGAAGCCCTTGACGTGCAACTCGTACAGCACCGTATCGGCCAGCGGCGTGTGCAGATGCGAATCGCCCTGCCAGTCGAACGAGTCGTCGACGATGCGCGCCTTCAGCGCGTGGGCCGCGTTGTCGCTGGTGTCCATGTGGCCAGCGTGGCGCAGGTCGGCACCGAAGTGCGGATCGCGCCAAGCGAAGCGGCCGACGATCTCGCGCGCATACGGATCGAGCAGCAGCTTGTTCGGATTGAAGCGGTGGCCGCGCTCGGGCCGCCACGGCCCATGAGCGCGCAGGCCATAGACCAGCCCTGGCCGGGCGCCGGGCAGATAGCCATGCCAGACGTCGTGGCTGTGTCCCGGCAACGTCAGGCGCTGCAGCTCGTGCTGGCCGCCGGCATCGAACAGGCACAGCTCGATGCGCTGTGCGTGTGCCGAAAACACGGCGACGTTGACGCCTCGGCCATCCCAATGGGCACCGAGCGGCCACGGCTGGCCCGCGCTGATCGCTGCGGTCATCAGGAGTTCGGCGTCACGCCCCAGACCTTGGTGGCGTACTCGCGGATCGCGCGGTCCGACGAGAACGCGCCCATGCCGGCGACGTTGGCAATCGCACGTGTCGCCCATTGCTCCGGTTGGCGGTACAGCGCATCGACCCGCGCCTGCGTCTCGACATACGACGCATAGTCGGCCAAGAGCAGATAGTGGTCGCCACCCCACAGCAGCGAATCGACCAGGCCGCGGTAGCGCCCGGGCTCTTCGGGCGAGAACGTGCCGTCGGCGATCGCGTCGAGCACCGCCTTGAGCGCGGGCTGGCTCTCGTACAGGCGCATCGGCTGGTACCCGCCGTGGCGCAACGCCTGAACCTCCGGCGTGCGCAGACCGAAGATGAAGATGTTGTCGTCGCCGACGTTCTGCCGGATCTCGATGTTGGCGCCGTCGTCGGTGCCGATCGTCAGCGCGCCATTGAGCGCCAGCTTCATGTTGCCGGTGCCCGAGGCTTCGGTGCCGGCAGTGGAGATCTGCTCGGACAGGTCGGCGCCCGGCATGATGACCTCGGCCACCGAGACCCCGTAGTTCGGCACGAACACGACCTTCAGCCGCCCTTCGAGGCGCGCATCGGCGTTGACCACGCGGCCGACGTCGTGCACTAGCCGGATGATGGTCTTGGCCATCGCGTACGACGACGCCGCCTTGCCGGCGAAGATCACCGTGCGCGGCTGCCAGTCGGCGCCGGGGTCGGCGAGCATGGCCTGGTAGCGCGTCACGACGTGAAGCAGGTTGAGCAGCTGGCGCTTGTACTCGTGGATGCGCTTGACCTGCACGTCGAACAGACTTGCCGCGTCGACCACGACGCCGGTGTGGCGGCCGATGTATTGCGCCAGGCGCGCCTTGTTGGCCCGCTTGATCGCACTGAACTCGTCACGGAAGGCCCGCTGCGCCTGGTGCTCGCGCAGTCTGCGCAGTTCGTCGAGGTCGAGCCGCCAGCGCGCGCCGATGCTGCGGTCGAGCAGACCGGCCAGCCCCGGATTGGCCTGCGCCAGCCAGCGCCGCGGCGTCACGCCGTTGGTCATGTTGGTGAACCGCTCTGGCCACAGGCTCGCGAAGTCGGCGAAGATGGTCTTGACCAGCAGGTCGGAGTGCAGCGCCGACACCCCGTTGACCTTGTGGCTGCCGACGATCGACAGATGCGCCATGCGCACGCGCCGCTCGCCCGACTCGTCGATCAGCGACAGCCGGGCCAGAAAGCCGTCGTCGTCGGGACGCCGCTTGGCCGCGAAGTCGAGGAACTCCTGGTTGATGCGGAAGATGATCTCGAGGTGACGCGGCAGCACGTGCTGCATCAGGCCGACCGGCCAGGTCTCGAGCGCCTCGGGCATCAGCGTGTGGTTGGTGTACGAAAACACCTGGCCTGTGATCGCCCACGCCTGCTTCCACCGCATGCCGTGCTCGTCGCACAGCAGCCGCATCAACTCGGCGACACCGATCGCCGGATGGGTGTCGTTCAAGTGGATCGCCACCCGCTCGGCGAGGTTGCTCAGCGAGCCGTGTTCGTCGAGATGGCGCGCCAGGATGTCCTGCATCGACGCAGCGACGAAGAAATACTCCTGACGCAGGCGCAACTCGCGGCCGGCCGGCGTGCTGTCGTTCGGATAGAGCACCCAGGAGATGTTTTCGAACTCGTTCTTCACGGCGGCGGCGCGCGCATAGTCGCCGGTGTTGAACGCGTGCAGATCAATGTGCGCCGGCGCCACCGCCTTCCACAGCCGCAGCGTGCTGACCTTCCGCGTGTCGTGACCGGGAATCACCATGTCGTGGGCCTTGGCCGCCACCTCGGCCGCATGGCGCCAGCGCGCCGCACCGCCGACGTGCTCGACCCAACCGCCGAAGCGCACCGGATAACTCACCCCCGAGCGCGGAAACTCCCACGGCGTGCCGTCGGCCAGCCAGGGGTCGGGGTACTCGATCTGGCAGCCTTGGTCGATCTCCTGGGCGAACATGCCGTACTCGTAGCGGATGCCATAGCCGAACGAGGGCAGGCCGAGCGTGGCCATCGAATCGAGAAAACAGGCGGCGAGCCGACCGAGACCGCCATTGCCGAGCGCCGCGTCGGGCTCCTGGTCGGCCACGTCTTCGAGCCGCTGGGCGTGCAGCGCCAGGCCGGCGGCGACGCCGTCGCGCAGGTCGAGCGCGGCGATCGCGTTGCCCAGCGTGCGCCCGATCAGGAACTCCATCGACAGGTAGTAGACACGACGTGCCTTGTTGGTGCGGTCGACGGCCTGTGTCTCGACCCAGCGGCGCGACAGCTGTTCGCGCGCCACGCGGGCCGCCGCTTGCATCAGGTCGGTCGGGCTGGCCAGCGCGGGCGCCACGCCGACCGTGTTCAGCAGATGGGCTTCGATGCCCTGGGTGGTTTGCGCAAGGCTGGCGGCAGGGGTCATCGTCATCGGTGCACTATCGTCCTGGATCGGTTGGATGCAATTTTCGCGCCGTGCGAGCCGCGTCGAGACCTGCTGCGTCACGACCCGGACTCACGCAGCGGGCTGTCGTGATCGGAGCCCGTGCAGTACGCTTCACTTCGACGACAAAACAACAGCACGGAGACAACCATGACACCGACCGAACTGGCCCTCAGTCTCGATCTTCCCAAGCGCGCAGTCGCCCTGGTGCTGGCCGGCGGCCGCGGCAGCCGGCTGAAGAACCTGACCGATCGCCGAGCCAAGCCGGCGGTGTACTTCGGCGGCAAGTTCCGCATCATCGATTTTGCGCTGTCCAACTGCCTGAACTCGGGCATCCGCCGCATCGGGGTCATCACCCAGTACAAGAGCCACAGCCTGATGCGCCATCTGCAGCGCGGCTGGGCCTTCTTGAAGAGCGAGATGAACGAGTTCGTCGACCTGATGCCGGCGCAACAACGCGTCGACGAGGAAAGCTGGTACCGCGGAACGGCCGATGCGGTCTATCAGAACCAGGACATCCTGGCGAGCTACCGCGCCGACTACATCGTGGTGCTGGCCGGCGACCACATCTACAAGATGAACTATGCGCTGATGCTGGCCGACCACGTGGCCAAGGGGCGCGAGTGCACCGTGGGCTGCATCGCCGTGCCACGCAGCGAAGCCAGCTCCTTTGGCGTGATGGCGATGGACGACAAGTACAACATCACCGCGTTCGTCGAGAAGCCGTCCGACCCGCCGGCGATGCCCGGCGATCCGAACCGCTCGCTGGCCAGCATGGGTATCTACATCTTCAACGCGCGCTTTCTCTACAAGGAGCTCGAGCGCGATATCGCCGACCCGAAGTCGAGCCACGATTTCGGCAAGGACATCATCCCGCACACGGTCGCGCTCGGCCAGGCTGCCGCGCACCCGTTCGAGCTGAGTGCAGTGGGCACGCGCCGCAACGAAGAACCCTACTGGCGCGACGTCGGCACGATCGACGCCTATTGGGATGCCAACATCGACCTCACCGCAACCGACCCGCTGCTCAACCTGTACGACACCCGCTGGCCGATCTGGACCTACCAGCCGCAGTTGCCGCCCGCGAAATTCGTGCACAACCAGGACGATCGGCGCGGCGTCGCGGTGGAGTCGCTGGTGTCCGGGGGCTGCATCGTGTCGGGGGCGGTGTTCCGCTCCATTCTGTATTCGAGCGTTCGCGTCCACTCGTATGCCAGCGTCAACTGGTCGGTGCTGTTGCCCGGTGTGCAGGTCGGTCGCCGCGCGCGCCTGACGCGCGTGGTGGTCGACCGCGGCTGCGAGATTCCCGACGACATGGTGATCGGCGAGGATGCGGCCCTCGACGCCCAGCGCTTCTACCGCACCGACGGCCATGGCATCACGCTGGTGACGCGCGAGATGCTCGCCAAGCTGGGGTTGGTCGGCACATGAAGGTGCTGCATGTCGCGGCGGAGATCTTTCCGCTGGTGAAGATCGGTGGCCTCGCGGACGTGGTGGGCGCGTTGCCGCAGGCGTTGATCGAGGCCGGCGCGCAGGCGCGCCTGCTGCTGCCGGGCCTGCCGGCGATCGCCGACGCGGTGCTGCACCAGAAGACCGTGTACGAGTTCGGTCCGCTGTTCGGCGCCGCGCGCATCGCGCTGCGTCTGGGCCGCATGCCGTACAGCCATGTCCCGGCCTACGTGATCGACGCGCCTCATCTGTACCGGCGCCCCGGCAGCCCCTATCAAGACAGCGACGGCAGCGAGTGGAGCGACAACCTGCAGCGCTTCGCGCTGCTGGGTTGGGTCGGTGCCCACCTGGCGTCGGGCGAGCTCGACCCCGAGTGGACGCCGCAGGTGCTGCACGCCCACGACTGGCACACCGCGATGGCCTGCGCCTGGATGGACGCGCACCCGGCGACGACGGCCGGCTCGGTGTTCACGGTGCACAACCTCGCGTACCAGGGGCTGTTTGCGCAGAGCGACTTCGCTCAGCTCGGTCTGCCGGCGCGCATGATGCACGCGCACGGGCTCGAGTTCCACGGTCAGCTGTCGTTCATCAAAGCGGGGCTGAAGTACGCGCGCCGCATCACCACGGTCAGCCCGACCTACGCCAACGAGATCACCACCCATGAGTTCGGCTGCGGCCTGGACGGCGTGATCCGCAGCCGCGGCAGCGACGTGTCGGGCATTCTCAACGGCGTCGACGGCGCGGTCTGGGACCCGGCCACCGACTCCAGCCTGGCCTCGCGCTACTCGAGCCGCGATCTGGCGGGCAAGGCGCTGTGCAAGCAGGCCTTGCAGAAGGAGCTGGGCTTGACCGTGAATGCCGATGTGCCGCTGTTCGGCGTCGTCAGCCGCCTCACCGCGCAAAAGGGGCTTGACCTCGTGCTGTCGGCGTTGCCGGCGCTGCTGCAGGCCGGCGCGCAGCTGGCGCTGCAAGGCAGCGGCGATCCCGTGCTCGAAGCGGCGTTCACCGCGGCGGCGTTTGCCCATCCGGGGCAGGTGGCGGTGCGGATCGCCTACGACGAAGCGCTGGCACACCGCGTGATCGGCGGCGCCGACGTGATCATGGTGCCCTCACGCTTCGAGCCATGCGGCCTGACCCAGCTCTATGGCCTGCGCTACGGCACGCTGCCGCTGGTGCGCCGAGTCGGCGGCCTGGCGGACACCGTCGTCGACGCCAGCGACGAGGCGGTGCGAGCGGCGCGCGCCACCGGGTTCTCGTTCGACGCCGCGACGGCTTCGGCACTCGAGGCGGCGGTGCAGCGCGCGGTGCAGGCCAAGCGCCAGCCCGAGCTGTGGCGCGGCCTGATGCGCGCCGCGATGGCGCAGGATTTCTCGTGGTCGGGTGCGGCCAGGCGCTACCTCGCGCTGTACGAGGGCATCGCGCGGTAACGCGCGCCAGCATCGAGTGCACCCGTGACCAGCCGCGCCGAAACTGACATGCACGCACGGTTGCTGGCCGACATCGGTGGCACCAATGCGCGTTTCGGGTGGCAACGCGAAAGCGGCGCACCGATCGACGACATCACCGCCCTGCCCTGTGCCGACCACGCCAGCCTGCGCGACGCGATCGGCGTGTACCTCGGCCGCCTCGGACGCGCGGCGCCAAGCGCCTGCGCGATCGCGATCGCCAACCCGATCGTCGGCGACCGCGTGCGCATGACCAATCGCGACTGGACGTTCTCGATCGCCGAGCTGAAGGCGTCGTTCGCCTTCGAGCGCCTGCAGGTGCTGAACGACTTCACCGCGCTGGCGCTGGCGCTGCCCGCGTTGCGCGCCGACGACTTGCGCCAAGTCGGCGGCGGACCTGCCGTCGCCGGCGCGGCGCGGGCGTTGATCGGCCCCGGCACCGGGCTCGGCGTGTCGGGGCTGCTGCCCAACGGCGTCGGTGGCTGGACCGCATTGCAAGGCGAAGGGGGCCACGCCACATTGGCGGCGTGCACGCCGCGCGAGCACGCGGTGTTGGCATGGCTCGACCAGCGCTACGGCCACGCGTCGGCCGAGCGTGCGATCAGTGGCCAAGGCCTCGCCGACATCCACCAGGCGTTGCTCGCCATCGATGCTGCCCGTGGTTCCGGCCACGCATCGCTGCCGATGGACGCAGCGGCGATCACCGCAGGCGCGCTCGAGCGCAGCGACGCCACCTGCCGCGAAGCGGTGGATCTGTTCTGCGCCTTTCTCGGCACCAGCGCCGGCAACCTCGCGCTGACCTTGGGGTCGCGTGGCGGTGTCTACATCGGCGGCGGCATCGTGCCGCGCTTGGGCGCGCTGTTCGACGCCTCACCGTTTCGCGAGCGCTTCGAGGCGAAGGGACGCTTTCGCGCCTATCTCGCCGCGATGCCCGTGTTCGTCATCGTGGCCAAGCAGTCGCCCGCCCTGCTGGGTGCCGCGAACGCCCTGGACTCCCTGCCATGACCATCCAGACCGTCGCCACCCAGGCCTTCACCGGCCAGCGCCCGGGCACGTCGGGCTTACGCAAGAAGGTGCAGGTGTTCCTGCAGCCGCACTACCTGGAGAACTTCGTGCAGGCGTTGTTCGACGGCCTAGACGGCAGCGCAGGCCAGACGCTGGTGCTTGGCGGCGACGGCCGCTTTCACAACCGGACGGCCGTGCAGACGATCCTGCGCATGGCGGCCGCGCACGGCTTCGGCCGCGTGCTGGTGGGCCGCGGCGGCATCCTGTCGACGCCGGCCGTCAGCTGCGTGATCCGCAAGCACAAGGCGTATGGCGGCATCGTGCTGTCGGCCAGCCACAACCCAGGCGGACCCGACGGCGACTTCGGCATCAAGTACAACGTCGCCAACGGCGGCCCTGCGCCGGAGAAGATCACCGACGGCATCTACGCGCGTTCGCAGACGCTCACCGCGTACCGCATCAGCGATGCCGCGGCGGTCGACATCGATAGCCTCGGTGCGCAGCGCGTCGAGCAGATGGCCGTCGAGGTCATCGATCCGGTGGCCGACTACGCGGCGCTGATGCAGGAGTGTTTCGACTTCCCGGCCATCCGGCGCTTGTTCGCGAGCGGCTTTCGTTTGCGCTGCGATGCGATGAACGCGGTCGGCGGACCGTACGCGAAGGTGATCCTCGAGCAGCAGCTCGGGGCGCCGCCGGGCACCGTGGTGAACGCGACGCCGCTGGAGGATTTCGGCGGCCTGCATCCGGACCCGAACCCGGCCAACGCCGCCGACCTGATCGCGCACATGGACGCGCCCGATGCGCCCGACCTCGGCGCCGCCACCGACGGCGATGCCGACCGCAACATGATCGTCGGCCGCGGCTTTCCGATCGCGCCGTCCGACAGCCTGGCGTTGCTCGCCGCGCATGCCACCGTGGCGCCGCGCTACCGTGCAGGCATCGCCGGCATCGCGCGTTCGATGCCGACCTCGACCGCGGCCGACCGCGTGGCGCGCGCGCTGGGTGTGCCCTGCTACGAGACGCCCACCGGATGGAAGTTCTTCGGCAACCTGCTCGATGCCGGCAAGGTCACGCTGTGCGGCGAGGAGAGCTACGGCACCGGCTCCGACCACCTGCGCGAGAAAGACGGCCTGTGGGCGATCCTGTTCTGGCTCAACATCCTGGCGGCCACCGGCGAGTCGGTGGAATCCTTGGTGCGCACGCACTGGGCTCGCCACGGCCGCAACTACTACTCACGGCACGACTACGAAGCACTCGACAGCGCCGCCGCGGAGCAACTGATGGCCGATCTGCGCGCGCGTCTGCCGGCGCTCGCTGGCCAGCAACTGCACGGACGGCGCGTGACGCTGGCCGATGATTTCTCGTACACCGATCCGGTCGACGGCTCGCTCGCGCAACGTCAGGGCGTGCGCGTGATCTTCGAGGACGGCGCACGCGTCGTGTTGCGGCTCTCGGGCACCGGCACCGAGGGCGCGACGCTGCGGCTCTATCTCGAATCGTTCGAGAGCGATCCGTCCCGCCACCACCTGGCTGCGCAGGCCGCACTGGCGCCGCTGATCACGATCGCCCACGAACTGGCACGCATCGAGGCGCACACGGGCCGTCGCGAGCCCAACGTGGTCACTTGAGCGCGGCCGCCACGCGCGCCGACTGACCCAGCGGCAATCACGATGCTCGACGACGACGATGTCGAGTCCATTCGCACGGCACGCCACGGCGACCCGTTCAGCGTGCTCGGCGTGCACGCGGACGCTAGCGGCTCACTGTGGCTGCGTTGTTTCCTGCCAGGCGCGGCCGCGGTGGAGCTGCTCGATGCGCACGGCGAAGCATCGTTGGGCAGCCTGCGACGGCGTCACGCCGATGGATTTTTCGAAGGCACCTTTCCACCGAACGTCGCACGCGACTACCGCCTGCGGGTGCAGTGGGCCGACGGCAACCGATCGTTGCTCGACGACCCCTATCGTTTCCCGCCGGTGCTCGGCAACACCGACGTCTGGCTGATGGCCGAGGGCACCCACCTGCGCCCCTGCGAGGTGCTGGGCGCGACGCCGCGCGTGCTGCTCGGCGTGGCCGGCACGGGTTTCGCGGTGTGGGCGCCCAATGCGGCGCGGGTCAGCGTGGTCGGGCAGTTCAATTTCTGGGACGGGCGCCGCCACCCGATGCGGCTGCGCCGCGAGTGCGGCATCTGGGAGATCTTCATCCCCGACGTGGCCGCCGGCGTTGCCTACAAGTACGAGCTGTGCACGCCGGCCGGCCAGGTGCTGCCGCTGAAGGCCGACCCCTACGCACTGCAGGCCGAGCTGCGGCCGGCCACCGCCAGCGTCGTCGCGCAGCTGCCGCCGGTGGTGGCGGCGTCGACCGAGCGCCAGCACGCCAACGCGCTCGACGCGCCGATCAGCATCTACGAAGTTCACCTGGGCTCGTGGCGACGCAAGCCCGAAGAGGGCGATCGCTGGCTCGACTGGGACGAGCTGGCAGACCAGCTGGTGCCCTACGCCTGCGACCTCGGCTTCACCCACCTTGAGCTGCTGCCGATCAGCGAGCACCCGTTCGACGGCTCGTGGGGCTACCAGCCGATCGGCCTCTATGCGCCGACCGCGCGCTTCGGCGAGCCCGCCGGCTTTCGCCGCTTCGTGCAGCGCTGCCACGCGCAGCGGCTGGGTGTGATCGTCGACTGGGTGCCGGCGCATTTTCCGAGCGATGCGCACGGCCTGGGCCGGTTCGACGGCACGGCGCTGTACGAACACGCCGACCCGCGCGAAGGCTTTCACCACGACTGGAACACGCTGATCTACAACTTCGGGCGCACCGAGGTGCGCAACTTCCTGGTCGGCAACGCGCTCTATTGGCTCGAGCGCTACGGGGTCGACGGCTTGCGCGTCGATGCGGTGGCCTCGATGCTGTACCGCGACTACAGCCGCAAGGCCGGCGAATGGCTGCCCAACGTGCACGGCGGGCGCGAGAACCTGGAGGCGATCTCGTTCCTCAAGCGCGTCAACGAAGTGGTCGGCAGCGAACGCGAGCAGGCCGTGACGCTGGCGGAGGAGTCCACCGCGTTCCCAGCGGTATCGCGCCCGACCTACCTCGGCGGGCTGGGCTTTCACTACAAGTGGAACATGGGCTGGATGCACGACTCGCTGCAGTACATGGCACGCGACCCGGTGCACCGCAGGCACCACCACGGCGAGATCACGTTCTCGATGGTCTATGCGTTCAACGAGAACTTCGTGCTACCGCTATCGCACGACGAGGTGGTGCACGGCAAGGGCTCGCTGCTGACGAAGATGCCGGGCGATCGCTGGCAGCGCTTCGCCAACCTGCGCGCCTACTACGGCTTCATGTTCGCGCACCCGGGCAAGAAGCTGCTCTTCATGGGCTGCGAGTTCGCGCAGGAGCGCGAGTGGAACCACGACCGCAGCCTCGATTGGCATCTGCTCGCCGATGGCGCCCATGCCGGCGTGCAGCGCCTGCTGCGCGACCTGAACCGCCTCTACCGCCAGACGCCGGCGCTGCATCAGCGCGACTTCACGCCCGACGGCTTCGAGTGGCTCGAGCACGACGACGCGCAGCGCTCGGTGCTCGCGTTCATTCGGCGCGGCCACGATGCGCGCCGCTTCATCGTCGTGGTCTGCAACTTCACGCCGTCGCCGCAACACGGCTACCGCATCGGCGTGCCCGAGCCCGGTGTCTACCGCGAGCGCCTCAACACCGACTCGGTGCACTACGGCGGCAGCAACGTTGGTGCGCCGTACGGCGAGATCACCAGCGAGCCGATCGCCTGGCACGGCCGGCCGCATTCGATCGGCATGACGCTGCCGCCACTGGCCACGGTGTTCTTCGAGCGGATTGCCTGACCGCGATGCGTCTGCCACGAGCCAGCGGCGTGTTGCTGCACCCCAGCTCGCTGCCGGGGCCGCATGGTTCGGGCGACTTCGGGCCGGCCGCCTATCACTTCGTCGACTGGCTCGTGACGGCGGGCCAGTCGCTGTGGCAGATCCTGCCGCTGGGTGGCCTCGGCCTCGGCGACTCGCCGTACATGAGCAGTTCGGCGTTTGCCGGCAACGTGCTGCTGATCGACCTCGCCGATCTGCACGCGAGCGGCTGGCTCGATGCGGACGACCTGGTGCCCGCCAGCGGCTTCGACGAACAGACCATCGACTACGCGGCGGTGGTGCCGTTTCGCATGGCGCGGCTGGCGCGCGCCGCGCGGCGCTTCGCCGAGTCGGCCTCAGCGGCCGAGCGCGCGGACTTCGGCGCCTTCTGCGCAGGCCACGCCAACTGGCTGACCGACTATGCGAGGTTCATGGCGCTGGCCGAGCATTTCGATGGACGTGAGTGGTGCGACTGGGATCCGCCGCTGGCCACACGAGAGCCGTCGGCACTGACGCAGGCCGACGCCGCGCATGCCGAGCGCATTGCGTTCTGGAAGTTCTGCCAATGGCGGTTCTTCAGCCAGTGGTTGCGCCTGAGGGCCTATGCCAATCAGCGTGGCATCCGCATCGTCGGCGACGTGCCGATCTTCATTGCGCTGCAAAGCGCCGAGATCTGGGCCCGGCCCGAGCTGTTCGAGCTGGGGCGCGACCGGCGTCCGACGGTGGTGGCCGGCGTGCCGCCGGACCTGTTCAGCGCCACCGGGCAGCGCTGGGGCAATCCGCTGTATCGCTGGCGCGCGCACGCGAAGGAAGGCTACGCCTGGTGGATCGAACGCATCCGGCGCACCTTCGAGCTGGTCGATATCGTGCGGCTCGATCACTTCCGCGGCTTCAAGGCGCATTGGGAGATCGCGGCCAGCGAGCCCACTGCGGTCAAGGGCCGATGGGTGAAGGGTCCCGGCAGGGCGTTGTTCGATGCCATCGGCAAAGCGCTCGGCCCGCTGCCCATCATTGCCGAGGACCTCGGCGTGATCACGCCTGACGTGCATCGCCTGCGCAAGGCGCTGTCGTTGCCCGGCATGCGCGTGCTGCAGTTCGCCTGGGGCGAGATCGCAGGCGCGCAGGGCGACCCGTACCACCTGCCGCACGCCTACGAGCCCGACGCGGTGGCGTATCCCGGCACACACGACAACGACACGGCGATCGGCTGGTGGCAGACGGCTCCGGAGCATGTGCGCCACCACCTGCGCGAATACCTGGCGAGCGACGGCCGCGACGTCGCCTGGGACCTGATCCGCGCCGCATGCGCCAGCGTGGCCGACAGCGCCGTGTATCCGCTGCAAGACATCCTCGGCCTCGACGGCGCGCACCGCATGAACTTCCCGGGCAAGGCCGAGGGCAACTGGCGCTGGCGGTTCAGCTGGTCGCAGGTGCGTCCGCAGCACGCCGAGCGGCTGCGCCGAATGTGCCAGCTGTACGAGCGGCTGCCGGCCTAGAAGGTCGGGGTTGCGGGCCGGCTGCGGGCAGCGACGCGGCAGCCCCGCGCAGCAGGCGCCGCGACCCCGTCACTCGATCATCACTTCCCAATCGACCGGAAAGCAAGCAACCACGCGGCTTTCTGCCAACACGCAGTGAGCGTGGTCCCGTCCATGGCCCGCTCGTTGTTTGCCCGGCCGGACTTGGCTCGCGAGTCAGCCCACGGGAAGATCGCCCCCAACGGGTTCTGCGCCAATGGCGACCTGGGTAAGCGATGAGGGAGACGAGGCTCCGAAACCAGTCCACGACCTGCGATGCTTCGCAGCCCGCCTGTCACTCCTTGATCCCGCGCTGGGCTTCAGCCGAGCTACACGGTCTTCGCATCGACTTGACCAACTCCCCCGCGCCGACGCCCCACATGTGGAAGCAATGGAGCACCTGGCGCGCGTTCGCATCGATCAGGTGGACGCGGTCGTGGGCGAGGATGTGCACGGCGCCCCGGCCCCAGGTCGACGGCACGAAGACGGGGAACAAGCCGGGGAACAAACTACCGGCAGAACTGCGGATCGCTAGCGTTCCG
>Ga0335076_10002039_pt1 | contig 19933 bp, 17 predicted proteins | sample Lox_Sample_25_FD_206717 | JGI IMG/M metagenome (GOLD analysis project Ga0335076, IMG submission 206717) | Soil microbial communities from Loxahatchee National Wildlife Refuge, Florida, United States - Lox_Sample_2.5 | ecosystem: Environmental > Terrestrial > Soil > Wetlands | place: USA...
AGCCCTGAGGAAGGAACCGAGATCAACTCTTGGTATCGGTTCAGGGTCCCACATGCTTCTATTCAGTAATGTGAGAAGAGGAGACAAATTGGCTCAGCGGAGTGTGAAAAAATCTGGGAGCTGACCTTGCGGGCAGCGTGACCTTACCGGTCCAAACAAGGCCGGTAGCCATCAAGGCGAACCTGCCGACCACCTACGAAGTCTCTGGTGCTTGAGCGTCTCGCCTGAGCAGTGCGTGCTCGGCCCGTCTCTGGGTCTGAGTTACTCTGACACTGTTCGAACGAACCGCGAAGGTTCCGCGGATATCAGAATGCCTGTCGGCTCCGGTTCGCTGCCAGGTACTTGCGCATCATGCGCAGCGAAGTCCAGCACATGATCAGCTTCTTGTCGCTGTTGACCTTCAACGAGATCTTGTCCCGGTGCTTGTCGCAGTAAGGAATTCCCGTCACTGAGCCCCGAGCCACTTTGACCATGCCGAGCACCGCCGCCGGTGCATTCAGCGAAGTCTTGGATAGGTCGTCGAAGCGCACCGGAGGTTCGCCGCACGCCACACAGCCCTTTGGCCAGAGGCTGTTCTTGAACACCGGGCTCTCAAACTTGGGATTATCGGAGGTCGTCGCCGGATCGAGGGGGCGCACCACGCCGGCATTCACCACCGAATACTCGTAGCACTTCTCGCAATGCACCTGTTCGCCGTCGCCGCGATTCTTGCGCGAGATCGAGTCGAGCTTCGCTCCGCAGTAAGGACACGCCGCCGTCAGGTTTTTCGGGCTGAATCCGGCAATCACGCAAAATAAGCCCACCAGCCCGATAATGGCTCCCCGGACCGGCGACCCGTTCTGCAGCAACCACCACCCAAAGGCGCATCCGGCTAGGCCGGCTCCCACCAGCATTGCCGTGAGTTTCAGCTTCTCACCGGTAGACATTTCCCGCACCGGGCTCATCCGGCTGGGCAGGGGCGGATCCCCGAGTTCAACAAGACTGCTGGCAGTGGCAGGGCTGGCCATAAATGGTCGTCTCCTCAACTCTCCCGACAAGACTCAAGGATGCGATCAGCGTACTATGACGCTCCCCTCACCATCTCCTTACGAAGGTACGAAACACTTTGGGGGTAAGTGGGGCGCAGCCGGGAAACCGTGGTATCTGCGAGGCTATCGTCTCCGCCCCATGGCAGGGCACGACCGCCCAGGTCGCCTTGGCCACACCCCCGCCGGCAACGTTCCAGTAGGACTTTCGCGGTACTATTTCCGTAGCCGGGGCGATTCCCGCTCGCCTCTAGCCCCTTGTCCATGATCGGCAACAACCTCGACCACTACCGCATCCTCGACCAGATTGGTGCCGGAGGTATGGGGGTGGTTTATCGCGCCCACGACGAGCAACTGGAGCGCGACGTCGCCATCAAAGTGCTGCGGGCTGGAATGCTCGAAGATCTCGAAGCGCGCAAGCGCTTCCGGCAAGAGGCGCTGGCTCTCGCCCGCATCAATCACCCGAACATTGCCACCCTCTATTCCGTCGGACAGGAAGACGACACCGACTTTCTGGTCATGGAGTTCATCCCCGGCAAGAGCCTCTCCGACCACTTGCTTGCCGGCCCGCTGCCGATCCCGGAAGTGATGCTGCTGGCCCAGCAGATCGCCCAGGCCATGGCCGCCGCTCATAAGACGGGCGTCATCCATCGGGATTTGAAGCCTGGCAACATCCGTCTGACTCCCGAAGGCAGGGTGAAGGTGCTGGATTTCGGACTGGCGCGACACGCGCCGCGCCCCAGCTCGGGCGACACGGTCACCATCACTCAAACGCATGACACCAGCGGCACCATTCCCTACATGTCTCCGGAGCAACTGCGCGGGCAGCCCGGCGACGAACGTTCCGATATCTGGGGCATCGGCACGGTCCTGTACGAACTGGTTTGCGGTAAACGGCCCTTTGACGGAAACACTCCCACCGAGACTGCGGCCAACATCATTCACCGGCCTCCGCACGCGCTCCGCCCCATTCGCCCCGACGTCCCTGCCGGTCTCGAAAGAATCATTCAGAAGTGTCTTGAGAAAGAGCCATCCCATCGCTATGCCTCGGCCGAAGCGTTGCTCCAGGACCTGGCCGCGCCGCCCGCGCCCGCCTTCTTCGACACCCGCTGGTTCGGAGTCCCATCAACCTGGTTCGCCCTTGGAGCGGCGGCCATTGTCCTGATCGCGGCCGTTGCCATCGCGGTTCACTTCGCCCGCTCCACCCGCCCGGTCGGCAAGACTCGTCGAGCGGTGGCGGTCCTCGGTTTCAAGAACCTAAAGGGTGACGAGAGTCAAGCCTGGATGTCGACCGCACTCTCCGAGATGCTCACCACCGAACTGGCCGCCGGCGAAGAACTGCGCGCGGTTTCCGGAGAGGATGTAACCCGCGCCAAGATGGATCTGAAACTTTCCGAAAGCGAGAGCCTTAGCCAGGACACGCTGCAGCAGGTCAGGTCCAGGCTGGGCAGCGATTGGATCGTGGCCGGATCGTATCTCGACCTCAACGGCCAGGTCCGCGTCGATATGCGGCTGCAGAATGTTGCCGACGGCACGACCGTGGCCAGTCTGTCGGAGAGCGGCCCTGAAGACCAGCTCTTTGCCATCGTGACCCGTGCTGGTGCCGCCCTTCGCGCCCGCTGTGGAATCGGCGAGCTCACTACCAACCAGCTGGCCAATGTACGCGCATCCCAGCCCGCCAACCTGGCCGCGGCGAAACTCTACGCCGAGGGTCTGACGCGGCTCCGCCAGTTCGATGCGGCTGGCGCCCGCGAGAAATTTGAGGCCGCCATCGACGCCGATCCCAAAGATGCTTTGGCGCATGCCGCTCTGGCCTCGGCATGGTCACAGCTTGGCTATGACGCGCGCGCAACCAGGCAGGCAGGGATCGCATTCGAACTCTCGAACAACCTGGCCCGCGAGGACCGCCTCAGCATCGAGGGCGCCTATCACGTTGCCGACAAGAAATGGGACAAAGCCATCGACGTCTACCGCACCCTCTACAATTTCTTTCCTGACCGCGTCGACTATGGCCTCAGTCTCGTGGACGCGCAGATCGCGGGCGGCCGCGGGCAGGATGCGTTGGCCACAATTGGCAAAATGCGCGAGTCGCGAGTCGAGGATCCCAGAATCGATTTGGCCGAGGGCCGCGCCGCGGCTTCGCTGTCTGATTTCCGCCGGGCTCTCCAGTCCAACGCGCGGGCCGTGCAAGACGCGTCCAAAAACGGCTTCTCCTTCGAGCGCGCTCAAGCCCTGCAGCAGCAGTGCTGGGCCTATCGAAATTTAGGCCAGCTCGATGAGGCCCGCGATGCGGGTACGAAGGCGCAGGCCGTGTTTGAGGAGAATCGCTACGTGCGCGGCCAGGCGCGCAGCCTTTCCTGCGTCGGTACGGTTCTCAGTGACAAGGGGGATCTTCCTTCGGCGCAACAGATGTACGAAAAGGCGCTGGCCCTTGCCCAGAGCATCGGCGCGCGGCTCGACATTGCGGGTGCTCTCAACAACATTGGAAACATGCTCGCCGCACAAGGCAGACTCGAGGAGTCGACAGCCAAATATCAACAGGCTCTGGCGGTCGCCATCGAAATTGACGACAAGTCCGACCAGCGCCGCGTGCAGAGCAACATTGGGGGCAACCTTCTCACACTCGGCGAGTTTCGGAGAGCACAAAGGGCTTTGGCATCGTCCATCGAAATTGCCGAATCGATTGGCGACCAGCAGGGGAAGGCCGAATCACTCATCAACCTGGCAGCGGTTTGTCTCAATCTTGGAGAACTGGGCCAGGCCGAATTGCACTCGCGTGAGGCGCTTGCCATCTCGCGGTCCTTGGGACTGCGCGCTGATATTGCTTATGCGCTTGCCGGCCAGGGGGACATCCAGATGACAATGGATGACCTTCCCGGAGCAGCCGGCAGCTACAAGGAATCGCTGCAAATCCGGCAACAACTGGGGGACCCGTCCGCAGTTGCGACCAGTCAACTGTCCCTAGCCAGCCTGGCGATCGAACAGGGTGATATCGACCAGGCGCTACAGATCGCGAACCAGGTGGTGGTGCAATTGCACCAGGCGCAGGACACCGAACAGGAAATGGTGGGGCGGAATGTTCTAGCTCGGGCGTTGCTGCTGCAGCATAAGGTCGATCAGAGCCAAACGGAACTGATCGCAGCCCGCAAACTCCACGCCCTAGATCGCACTTCCGTGACAGCGGCCGAGGTCATCACCGCTCAACTTCTCGCCGCTCAGGCCAAACCCAAAGAAGCCGTCAACCTGCTGAACCAGCTCAAGGGGCGCGCGAGAGCGATGGACTACGCTGCCGGCTACATGCAGGCAAGCCTCGCCTTGGCCGAGGTCCAAACCTCTTCCGGAGATCTCGTGAACGCTCGCCACGAACTTCAGCAGTTGAAAGACCAGGCCTCGCGGCTCGGCTTCAAACTGGTCTACAGACGTGCCGAGGATCTGTCGAAGAACAGCCTTCGCAAATCCCCGGCAGCTTCGTAGCGCGGCATTCGCTTGAGTCCTCTTACTTGATCCCGAGGCTCGGATAGCTGATCGGAAACGCCGAACTCTGGTGCGTACGGATGTAGAACGTCAGACCTTGTCCCTCTTGCGGAGTACTTCCCACAGGGAAACTCGGAAACGACGGGACGACAAAACTCACGCTGGAGTTGTTCTTGGCATTGATTTTGAAGGTGATCCCAGAGATCTTGGAGAAATTGGGATCGTTGGGGTCCTCCGTACACAGTTCCTGATCGTTGATTGTGTCATCATCGCAAATATTCACCCCGTAGGTGCCTGATGAGTGATCTCCATCCGCCTTAACGAAACCTACGAGCTTTCCAATGTTGACAGATACATTCGTGGAACTCGACTGGATCTGAAATATGAACAGGTAGTCGCCACTGCCATCATTGTTGTTGACGCAACCGCCGTTCTGCCGGTCCTGGTTAGGACAAACAATCTCCCGCGTCGCTTTCACTGACTTACCATTTGCCGACAGGTTGATGACAACGCTCTTGCCCAGCAGCATCCATTGGTCAACGCCTGAACTCGCCCCATTGTCAGAGGCGGAGCGCACCGGAATTCTGGCAAAGGCCGGAAGGGCCATTAGGACCAGCAATGCGACAACTACATATTTCGAGTACGAACTCTTGCTGTGAGACATGAGAGAGCTCCTAGTGGGATTTTGGGAGGGGAAATTCCGAACGACCCAAACTACGGGTGCCGTACTTCAGTTGCCGTCATTATATGCAGAATCGGGTTACCGTGACTAGTCAGTTGAGGGTTTTCCGGGAAGTTTTATCTGGAATTAGATTGGGCTTGAATCTGCCGGACTATTTGCTCTCCGCCATCATGATCTTCCGCAGCGTCTGGTTAATCCGGGTCTGGTAGCCCCGCCCCTGCCGCTGGAACCAGGCCAGCACATCTGCATCCAGACGCAACGTCACCGGCTTCTTGATCGGCCGGTACATGCCCGACAGCTCCGCCGGAAGGTACCGCGCCCGCTTTTTGTCGTACCCCGAAGCCTTCAGTGACCCAACCTTGCGACTCTTGGCAACTCGTTTCCGTAGTTTCATTTAGATGCCCATATACGTATATCAATATATGTACACAATCGCAAGGACTATGTTCCACGTGGAACATTGCCATAAGGTCGGCCGCCGCACACGGCCGCGAGCGAGGAGGTTCAGCTAAGAGCTAACGGCTTAAGAGCTAACGGCTGACTCCGCGATACCGAAAGCACTCCACCGCGTGATCGTTGACCATCCCGACCGCCTGCATGAAGGCGTAACAGATCGTCGACCCGACAAAATTGAACCCGCGCTTCTTCAGGTCCTTGCTCATCGCGTCGGACTCCGCGGTCCGCGCCGGGACGCGCTGACCTCCTTTCCATTTGTTAACCAGCTGCTTGCCTCCGACGAACTGCCAGAGGTAGCGATCGAACGAGCCGTACTCTTTCTGCACAGCCAGAAACGCTTTCGCGTTCCGCACCGCCGACGCGATCTTCAGCCGGTTACGGATGATGCCCGCGTCGCGCATCAGCGCCTGCGTTTTCCGCCGGTCATAGCGGGCGATCTTTTTCGCATCGAAGCCATCGAACGCCGCACGATAGTTTTCGCGCTTCTGCAGGATCGTGTCCCAGCTCAGCCCGGCCTGCGCTCCTTCCAGGATCAGGAACTCGAACAGCACGCGGTCATCGTGCTGTGGCACACCCCATTCGCGATCGTGATAGGCAATCGCAAGGTCGTTCCTCGCCCAACTGCATCGAACTATGTTGCTGCTTGGCGTCTTCTTCATGGCAACCTGAAAATCACTTTGGCTTCTCTCCAGAAGGTTTCTGTGGCATGATGTCGCGCGAATCCGCGCGGCTGTTTACCAGCGCAGTGTGACGCAAAAAAAGCTCGCCACCTTGCGCACTGGATACAGGAGACGGCATGAAAGAATCAACCACAATTTCCTTCAAGACCACGGCGATCGCGACGCTCATCGCCACCGCGGTCGGCATCTGGTCCATGCAACTGGGCATCGGGAAACTCCTCTGGCCAGCTCACCCGCAACTCATGGTCTTCGTCCTGACCATCATCGCCTGCATCGTAGCCAAGTCCGCTTCGGTGAACTGGCTGAAACGAAACGCAAAATCTTAGCCGACCGGCGCCGACTCAATCGTATTTCTCGTACAGAATCTGCTTCCGATCCCATCCCAAAGACTTCAGCAGCTCACGGTTCGCGCTGACCATCTTATCGAGTCCGCAGATGTAGGCGTGCATATCGTGGCGATCACCCACGATTCCCGGCACGTGCTCCTGCACATAGCCGCGCAGGCCTTTCCATTCCTGGTCACCGCGGCTCAGCGTCGGAAGGAAATGAAAATTCGGATGCTGCGAAGCCAGCCCCTCGAACTCTTCGCGATAGTAGATGTCGTTCTCGCAGCGCGAGCCGAACAGCATCCAGAGTTGATGATCAAGGTGGCGCTCCCGATCCGCGAGCAGCCAGTGCAGTATGGAGCGGAACGGGGCCATGCCAGTGCCGGTTGCGATGAAAATCGTGTCCCGCATGGGCGGGCGAAGAATGAAACTGCCGAACGGTCCCTGGAACGTGATCTCCGCGCCCTCGGCCAGGTTGCAGAGATGGTTCGACATGAATCCGTCCTGCACGCGATTCAGGCAGAAAGCGAACCGGCCATTTTCGGTGGGAGGCGAAGCAATCGAATAGGCTCGCGTGATCTCCTCTCCGTCAGGCGTTGAAACTTTCAGCGAAAGCCATTGTCCCGGGACGAATCCGAAGCGCGCAACCCCGCTCACTTCGAACTCGAGGTGCCTGGTGTAGTCGGAGAGCGCGGTGGAGCGGGAGAGCCGAGCCGTCATGGTTTGAAATTGCGTCATTGCAGATATAGATGACGATTCCTGATTCGCGGACGCTCCGAACTTCCGCGCCTGCCGCAGCAGTGAACCGAATCACGCTGCCGATTGCTTACCTGCCAGGATGCCATCAATCTTGCGCAGCTCTTCGGAGGAAAAAGCGAGGTTCTTCAGCGCGGCAACGTTGTCGTCCACCTGAGAGACCTTGCTCGTCCCGACCAGCGCACTGGTCACGCGCTGATCGCGCAGGACCCAGGCCACGGCCATTTCAGCGAGTGACTGCCCGCGTTGTTGCGCGAGGGCGTTCAGTTCGCACAGCATCGCCACCTTGCGCTCGTCAATGTCCTTGCGCTTGAGGAAGAAATCGCGCGCGGCTCGTGAGTCGCTGGGAATCCCGTGCAGGTAGCGGTCGGAAAGCAACCCTTGTGCGAGCGGACTGAACACAATGCATCCCACACCTTCTTTGCCGAGGACGTCGATCAAGCCCTGCTCCGGATCGCGAACCAGCATCGAGTACTTGGGCTGGTGAATCAGGCAGGGCGTTCCCAGATCACGCAATATCTTGACCGCCTCCGCGGTGTGCTTGGCATCGTAAGCGGAAATGCCCACGTAGAGCGCCTTCCCCGAGCGGACCGCAGTGGCGAGCGCGCCCATCGACTCTTCCATCGGCGTATATGGGTCGGGACGGTGATGATAGAAGATGTCGACGTACTCCAGGCCCATACGCTTCAGGCTCTGATCGAGGCTGGCCAGCATGTATTTACGCGAGCCGAAGTTGCCGTAGGGGCCGGGCCACATATCCCATCCGGCTTTGGTCGAGATGATGAGTTCGTCGCGGAAGGGGAGGAAATCCTTCTTCAGGATCTGGCCGATGTTTTCTTCCGCCGATCCGTAGGGCGGGCCGTAGTTATTGGCGAGATCGAAGTGGGTAATGCCAAGATCGAAGGCGCGGCGCAGCATAACGCGGGAGTTTTCGAAATTGTCGACGCCGCCGAAGTTGTGCCAGAGGCCGAGCGAGATGGCGGGAAGCAGGATACCGCTCTTGCCAGAGCGGCGGTAGTGCATCGAGTCGTAGCGCTTGCTGTCGGGTATGTACAAGAGCGTTCTCCTGGGATGAGTGTGGGGTCGCGAAGCGAGGATTATAGCCTGCGGCAGCGGGTTGTTTCGGGCAAAGCCGGAGAGGATCGCGTCTGCCGGCGAGTGGCGGGGCAGACAGGAATGTCCGCCCCACACAATTCACTTGCGGCCGTGCAGTTTGATCGAAGCCAGAGCGCCGGCGGCCTGCTGGACGAGGTCGTCGGGATTCTTCAGCGAGTTCACCGAAACGGTCGAGCCGCAGCAAGACGCTTTCTTGTCGAAGCCTTCGGGGGCGAGGAGTTTCACGAGATCGCGTCCCAGCGCGATGCGGGGAACGGTCAGGTCCCTCAGGCCAGCGGCGGCCGCCATGCTGAGGTATTCGGTCAGGAGGCTGGCGCCTGCAATGCATCCGACGAAGGCACTGATGTCACTGGCCAGTTCGTGAGGGAGGGGCTTGAGCAGCACGATGTCGCTCACGGCGAAGTGGCCGCCGGGTTTGAGCACGCGCGCAATCTCGCGGAATACAGCAGGCTTGTCAGAAGAGAGATTGATGACGCAGTTGCTGATGACGTAGTCGACCGCGCCGCTCTCGACCGGCAACTGCTCGATCTTCCCTTTGCGGAACTCGACGTTGGTGGCGGCGCGCTTTTCTGCGTTGGTGCGGGCGAGAGCGAGCATGTCATCGGTCATGTCGACGCCGATGACATGGCCTGTCGGGCCGACGCGGGTCCAGGCGAGGAAAGCGTCGAATCCGGCACCGGCACCGAGGTCCAGTACAGTCATGCCGGGTCTGATTTCGGTGAGGGCGAGCGGATTGCCGCAGCCGAGGCCGAGGTTAGCGTCTCCTGCGATGGCTAGTTCTTCATCGCTGTAGCCGATGGCACGAGCCACTTCTTCGGTGGGGGCGCCGCAGGCGGAGGCTTCGCCGCGCGCGACGGCGGCATAGTGTTCTTCGACGGCGCTGGTGATGGTTTCGGGTTTCATGAGTCCTCCTGCGCGATTCGCGGATTTTATCGGTTGCGAGATGGCGTGATCGTCACAAGTTCTCCAACCGGTTCATTGAGAGCACAGCATCCAGCCGAGGCGATGACATCGTTCAGCAATTGCAATGCTGAGAGAACTTCCTTCCGGCGGGTTGCTGGAATTGCCTGGACGATGGTGCGCGTGCGTTCGCGCATGAGTTCGTCGAGTTGCTGACGAACCTTTTTTCCGGCTGGCGTGATTTTCACGCTTGCGGCACGGCCATCTTCGTGGAGGCCGCGGACGCGCTCGACCAACTTGCGAGCCTCGAGTTTTTCCAGGACGCGGGTCATGGCGCTGGGAGTGATGCCGGAACTGGCGGCAAGATCCGAGATGCGGGCGCCTTCACGCGCCACGAGGGTGCGCAGAATCGAGCACTGGCGCTGGGACAGGCCGCCACAGCAAACTTCATCGGGGCCGACCTGGCCGAGAATGCGGGCGAGGCGTTCCAGTTCGTCCCACCACTGCTGGACATCGGCTTTGGCCGCGGTGCTGGCTGCCATAAACGCAGCCTACCTCATATACTTGCTTGCGTCAAGCAATTAATGTTCTCCGATTCGTTGCTTCGCACCATTCCGGCATGGCGGTGAAACCTTTCGCGGCGGACTTTGGACCGGTTACGCACGAGAGTAAGATGGGCGCAGCGTCTGGACCACGGCCGCGCTCCCCTGGGATTGAAAGCGCAAAAAGCTCGGACACACAGCTGTACGCGATTTTGGGCCAGCCTTCGAAGCAAGAGACTCTGTTTGACGGACTTCCAAAGCGGAGGCATATGTCAGCCCCGACCTTAACTCCACGCATCCTCGGACCTTTCCGTCCGGCGAAGCACCAGCGTTATGCCATTGGGATCGTGTTCGTGCTGGCCATCGGTTCCCTGGTGATTTGGCCCCGGTTGTCAGAACGATTGCTGTCGACCGATTTCCTGCCACATCTTTACTGCTTTTTGAGAAATCCAGCGCTGGTGTGGACCCACGTGACCGCGGATTCATTCATCGGGCTCGCATATTTTGCGATCTCGGTGACGCTGGCGTACCTGGTTTACAAGGGGCGGCGCGACATTCCCTTTCACTGGATGTTTCTGGCATTTGGGCTTTTCATCATTGCCTGTGGGGCCACCCACATCGTGGAAGTGGTCACGGTCTGGATACCGGTCTACGTTCTCTCCGCGGCAGTCAAGGTCTTCACGGCAGTGGTTTCCGTCACAACGGCTGTCCTACTTCCCTTTACCGTTCCGCAAGTCCTCGCGCTGGTGCTGCAAGCGAAAGAATCCGAACAGGCAACCGCCAAGTTGCGGGCGAGCGAGGAGCGGAAAGAAGCTCTCCTGCGAGAAGTTCATCACCGCGTAAAGAACAACATGGCGGTAATCTGCAGCCTCTTCTATCTTCAGTCGACTCATACCAAAGACAAGGAGGCGGGCCAGATCTTTCGAGATATGGAGCGCCGGGTGCACTCGATGGCCCTCGTCCACGAGACTCTGTACAGCTCGGAGAACCTGGCGGGCATCGACTTTGCCGAGTATGGGCGGGCGCTGGCGGAGGACATCCTGTCGTCGCATGGAGGTCCTGGCGTTCCGGTGCAGTTGAAGACAAAGCTGGAGCGGGTGATAATGAGCGTCGACCTGGCAGTACTCTGCGGGTTGATCCTGAACGAGTTGATATCGAATGCGCTGAAACATGCCTTCCCGGACGGTGCCGGCGGCCAGATCCAAGTCATGTTGCGCGGCGGAGACGATGGCAAGTATCACCTTTGCGTAGAGGACAACGGAGTCGGTATACCCGCCGATCTGGATGCTAAGACGAAGTCGCTGGGCTTGAGGCTGGTACGATCCTTGACCCGCCAGATTCGCGGTTCGTTTGAGCTGGTAAAAGTCGATCAGGGAACTTCAGCTTGTTTGACGTTCGCGGCGGATCATCATGAACGCTGAACTCATGTCCTCCCAGCCACGCGCCTTGATCGTGGAAGACGAGGCTCTGATTGCCGACGAACTGGCGGAGCGGCTGGCGAGTCTCGGTTTTTCCGTCATCGCGGCGGTGGACTCGGCCGAAGAAGGCATTGCCATTGCCACGCGAGACCGCCCGGACCTGGTTCTGATGGACATACGCCTGAAGGGCGAGAAAGACGGGGTGGAAGCCGCGAAAGAGATTCGCCAGCAGGTGGACGTGCCGATTGTCTACGTGACTGCTTACTCCGACCGGCTCACGGTGGAACAGGCCAAGCGCTCGGAGCACGATGGCTACATTTTGAAGCCGTTTCAGGCGCGCGAACTGGAATCGACGGTTGACGTGGCGATGCAGCGGCACGCGCTCCGGTCGAAGCGGAACAAACAATAGACGGGACCCACGCCCGCAGTCCTCGCGGAACTTGATCCCACAGGAACGAACGCGAACCGCATCAAGCGGATTTCCTACTCCACGGTGACCGACTTGGCCAAGTTCCGGGGCTGATCTACGTCGCAGCCACGTCTCACTGCGATGTGGTACGCGAGCAACTGCAGCGGGACGATCTCCAGAATCGCCGACAGTTCTTCCGGAGCGGGCGGAATATAGAGGACGTGATCCGCATTGGAGGCAATTTCTTCGTCGCCTTCGGTGGCGAGCGCGATCACGATGCCAGAGCGAGCTTTCACTTCCTGCAGATTCGAAATCGTTTTTTCGTAGCGCACCATCGAGGCCGGGCTCTTCGCATCGCGAGTAGCGATGATCACCACCGGGAGATTCTCGTCGATCAGCGCGTTGGGGCCATGCTTCATCTCGCCAGCCGGATAGCCTTCGGCGTGAATGTAGGAAATTTCCTTCATCTTGAGCGCGCCTTCGAGGGCGATGGGATAGTGGATGCCGCGTCCGAGGTAGAGGAAGTCTTGCGCGCGGACATACGTCTTGGCGAGTTCGCTGCAGGCTTCATCGTGGGTGAGAATCTGTTCGAGTTTGCCGGGGATGTGAGTCAGTTCCTGCACCAGAGCGCGTGCGCGTTCTGGTTTGATGGTGCCGCGCACCTGGGCCAGGTAGAGCGAGAACAAGTAAAGGGCAGTGAGTTGGCCCGTGAATGCTTTGGTTGAGGCGACGCCGATTTCCGGTCCGGCATGGGTATAGATCGTGCCCGCGGCTTCGCGGGTAATCATCGATCCGACGACGTTGCAGATGGCCAGCGTCTTCGAGCCTTTGACCTTGGCCTCGCGCTGGGCGGCAATCGTATCGGCGGTTTCGCCGGATTGTGAAATCAGGAGGGTGATGGTGTCGGGCGCGAGGATGGGGTCGCGGTAGCGCCACTCGCTGCCGTAGTCGACTTCGACGGGAACGCGGGCGAGGGTTTCGATCATGAACTTGCCGGCGAGTCCTGCGTGCCAACTGGTACCGCAGGCGGCGATATTGATCTTCTTAAGCGCCTTGAATTCGGCTTCGGTGACCTGCATTTCGTCGAGGAAGACGTGGCCAGTATCCTGGGAAACGCGTCCCAGCGTGGTGTCGCGGATGGTGCGTGGCTGCTCGTAGATTTCCTTGAGCATGAAATGCTTGAAGCCGCCCTTCTCCGCCATGATCGGATCCCAGGTGATGCGCTGGGCTTTGCGCTCGACGGCGCGTCCGTCGAAATCGGTGACCTGGACCCCCTGCTGGGTGATCACGGCGAGGTCGCCATCGTTGAGAAAGAAAAGATCGCGGGTGTGGTCGAGGAGCGCGGGGACATCGGAGGCGACAAAGTACTCGTCCTTGCCGAGGCCAATTACGGCAGGTGGGCCATTGCGGGCGGCAACGATCTTGTTGGGCTCGTCGGTGCAGATCACCACGAGAGCGAACACGCCGGTCAGTTCCCTCACTGCCTTGCGCACCGCCTCTTCGAGCGAGGGCTTATGACCGTTGCCCGTATTCAGGTAGTAGCGCTCGATCAGGTGGGCAATGATTTCGGTGTCGGTTTCGGTGGTGAACTTGTGGCCTTCTTCAATCAGTTTTTTCTTGAGGGAGAGATAGTTCTCGACGATACCGTTATGGACGACGACGATGCGACCGGTGCAGTCACGATGGGGATGGGCGTTTTCTTCGGTAGGACGGCCATGGGTCGCCCAACGCGTGTGGCCGATACCGTAAGTGCCGTCGAGGGGCTTGGTGCGGATCGCTTCTTCCAGATTGCGCAACTTGCCTTCGGCGCGCCGAATCTGGAGTCCCTCACCGTTGCCGGCGACGGCAATTCCAGCGGAGTCGTAGCCGCGATACTCAAGCCGTTTCAAACCCTCGATGATGACTGGGACGACCTGCTTTTTCCCCACGTATCCGACGATGCCACACATGAGTGATCAACTCCTTTGACGCAATCGGTTGGGGGAACCGGCGATTAGTGACTGAGATGCCTACTCTTCGAGGGAGAAACGGAACTCTTCAATGACCGGGTTTGTCAGGACGTCGCGCGCGATGCGCTCCACTTCGGTCTTGGCCTCGTCTTTCGAGATGCCGCCGTTGAGGGTGATCTCGAAGTACTTGCCCTGGCGCACGTCGTGCAGTCCCTTAAAGCCCATCTTATTGAGAGCACCCTGGATGGTCTTGCCCTGGGGATCCAGTACGCTCTTCTTCAGCGAAACGTAAACGTAGGCCTTCATGAACATGGCTATTATACGTCAGGGAAACTCGACCTCGACCCCGGTTTTCGTTATAGCGGTGATCAGGATGGCGCTTGCCGGGGCGACGATGAATAGTCAGTAAGCTACTCAATTGATGATAGTTGCCGGTCCAGTTCGGTGAGGGCCAGTTGCAGCATCTGGCGATGTCGGGGGTGCTGGGCAGCCTGCAGTTGTTGCGTCAGGCGTTGCCGGGACAGAACCAGGCCCTGACGGGTGCGGTCGCGTTGCTGCTGGGCTGCGGAAAGGGGAGGACGAGCAGGTTGGCGCGGCTCGGCCATGTCCTCTTGCTGTTGTTCCACTGACTTGCTTTCCCATCCTCGGGCCATGATGGCATCTTAGCCCACCATGTTGGCATCTTAGGCTAAGTTTGTGGGCTGCGATACGCTTCGTTGGATGGAGAGCGGTTGCAAGTGGGTTCCACCCTATGCCAAGATCGATCTCCGCCGCGCGGTAACAACAAGGTAATCGCGCTTGTTTTGGATTCCGCAACACCAGCAAGGATGTGTTGCACAAGTGTTCAATCTTGAACAGACAGTTGGAATTTGGCATGCCTAGAATTTTTCATCGTTCCCCGGGGCGTGGCACCATCGATAGGATTCTTTGAACTGTGCAGTAAATGAGACTTGCTTGCATTCGGCAGGAGAGTATGATGAAGTTCGTTCCGGAAAAGCACGGTTCCGGAAAAGCTGTGTCGCAGACCTGAGGGGGCTCCCGTCCGGGAGAAAAAAGACTGGTTCCGCAAGAATGGAGCCGGCAACTGCGACCTTGACGTACTTAGGCGAAGTCCAATCGCGCCGCCACCCGAGGGCGGAGGCGATTACCCCCAGTTTCTGATGGACATAATTCACTGCCCGATAGCAACGCCGCGGCAGAAGTGAACGAGGTGCCCGCATGGCGGAGGACTCATTTGGGCTTGGGGAAGCCCACGCGAACGCGCCCTCGCGCGGCTACAATCCGGGCTCATCCGGAAGCGAGGGAGGCCACTACCGCTTGCTGCTCGAAACGGCTGAACTAGCCGTACATGCTGTTAGCCTGCCCGATCTCTTCAGTCAACTGGCTCCCCGAATCTTGAGCCTGACCGGATGCCACTTTCTGAACTTCTCTGTGCACGACGCGCACCAGGATTGCATGATCACGCATTACTGGAAGAGGGACGAGGAGAGAGGTGAGTTCGACGGGTTTCCGGTGGAGGAATGCGTCAGTGGATGGGTGTGGAAGAATCAACAGGCTGCAACCATCCCGGATATCGAGCAGGAGAGCCGGTTCCCGGCGTGCATACCGATCCTTCGCAAACATGGAGTGCGCTCCTACAGCATGCTGCCGATGAGCACAGCGACTGGGCGGCTGGGCGCCCTCGGGGTGGGCAAGGATCAGCCCGAAGTCTTGCATGATGGGGATCTGACGTTTCTGTCAGCGGTGGCGCACGTGGTCGCGCTGGCGATGCAGAGTCAGAGGATGTATCGAACGGTCGAAGAGAAAGACGAACGACTGCGGAGCCTGGTTGCCGTCGGCCAGGAATTGAATTCCAGCCTTGAGATGGACCGCTTATTGCCGGTCATCTTCACCGAATTGCGTCAAATCACGAATTGCGACCATGCGGTCGTGGCTCTGCTGGAAGAAGACGGAAGACATTTGCTCCGGCACGCCGCAAACTGGGCACCGGGCGTCGAGTTGCTCCAGCTAGGAGCAGGTCAGCGCGTGCCAATCGACGAAGCCCCGGCGGGTACGGCGATCAAGACCCGGACGCTGACGTTTTGGAGCGCCGAGGATCTGGAGCGCATGGGAGCGCCGATCGCGCACGAAATACGGACGGCGGGGATTCAATCCATATGCAGCGCGCCTCTGATTTCCGGAGGGAAGGTTCTGGGAGCGGTGAACCTGAGCAGCCGGCGTAAGAACGCTTTTCGCCAGGAAGAGGCCGAATACCTGCAACAGGTGGCAAGCCACATGGCGGCGGTGCTGCGAAACGCGGGTATTTATCGCGAGGTGAAGGAACTCAAAGACCGGTTCGCGCACGAAAAACGATACCTGGAGAACGAACTTCGCGACGCTTCGCGAGAGGACGATATCGTGGGCAACAGCCCGCTCCTGAAGAGGGTTCTGGATCAGGCTTCGATCGTCGCCGCGACCGACTCCACGGTGCTGATTACCGGCGAAACGGGCACCGGCAAGGAACAGGTGGCGCGCATTATCCACGGCTTGAGCAGACGCCGGGACCGCAGCTTCATCAAACTGAACTGCGCGGCGATTCCAACCGGGCTCCTGGAGAGCGAACTGTTCGGGCACGAGAAGGGAGCCTTCACCGGCGCCATCAGCCAGAAGGTCGGGCGCCTGGAGTTAGCGGACAAGGGGACACTCTTCCTCGACGAGATCGGCGAGATTCCGCTGGAACTGCAGCCGAAGCTGCTGCGGGTGCTGCAAGATCAGGAGTTCGAACGTCTTGGGTCCATCCGCACCATTCGCGTAGACGTGCGCATCCTTGCGGCCACCAATCGCGACCTGATTCGCGCCGTAGAAGATAAGGAGTTTCGCAGCGATCTTTTTTATCGTCTTCATGTTTTTCCGCTGCATCTTCCGGCGTTGCGTGACCGCCGCGAGGATCTCCCTCTGCTCGTCCGCCATTTCGTGGAGAAGTTCTCCTCGCGCCTGAAACGGCGCATCAAAATCGTTCCCGATGAAGCCATCGAGGCCATGCTGAAATGGACATGGCCGGGAAATATCCGCGAACTGGAAAATTTCGTCGAGCGTTCCGTCATCCTGTCGGAGGATCAAACGCTGCGCGCGCCTTTATCGGAGTTGCGCTATGAGATGTCGCGTCGCACGACAAACTCGGGGGGTACCTTGCGAGAGAAGGAGCGGGAACACATCGTGGAAGCCCTGCGGCAGACCCGAGGAGTGCTCTCGGGCCCAACCGGGGCGGCCTCCCGGCTGGGACTGAAACGAACCACCTTGCAATACAAGATGCAGAAACTGGGGATTTCGCGAGTCGAGTATTTGGATTGACACCCTGCCCAAGCGCAGTCAGATCTGCCGGATCTTCGACATCACCCCTGGGGCAGTTCCCTCCGAAGTAAGCGACATTTCAACAGTTTAGTGGCTCACCTGCCTGGCAAGAGGAATGCTGGTTGTGTCTAGCTCGGCACGTTCTTAGTTCCCAGGCAAAGATTCCACCCAGTCCAACCCAGTGGCGAGCAGGAGACAGTGTTTCGTGCCGCGCCGCATCTCCTTTTCCGATGGCTGCATGACTTGTCCGTTGCGACGCGAGGGTGACTTCTGCCAGCTGCCCGACGACCTGCTGGCTGAGTTTCACGCGATCGGAAACCTCACTGTGTATCCGTCTCATGTGACGCTGCTGACGGAAGGCATGCCGCCGCGGGGCGTGCATATTGTCTGCTCGGGCCGCGTCAAGCTGTCGGTGCTGGCCAAGGACGGGAAAACCGTGATCCTCAAAGTCGCCGGCGATCGCCAGGTGCTGGGTTTGAGCGCCATCGTCTCCGGGCGCCCCTCTCCGGTGGAAGTGACCACGATCGAGCCCTGCCAGATCAAGTTCGTCGAGCGTGAGAGCTTTCTCAATCTGCTCCACAACAACAGCCACGCCGCATTGTCGGCCGCGCGGCTGCTGAGCCAGGAGATCGGGATGGCTTTCCGCGACGTGCACGATCTGCTGCTCGCCCGCAGTTCCACCGAGAAACTGGCCCGGTTGCTGCTCTCCTGGGTAGCCAACGAACCCAAGAACCGCGACTTGCGGGTTGACACAGACTTTACCCATGAAGAGATGGCGCAAATGATCGGATCCTCGCGAGAAACCGTGACCCGCCTGCTGAGCGACTTGAAACGAAGAGAGCTGATCCGGCTGGAAGGTTCGACACTCGTAATCCCGAACCGTTTTGCCCTGCAGGCGATTGCCTCGTAGGGTTTACTCCCCTGGGGCGGCGCAGCAAGTTCGCAGCCGCCCATTTTTCCGAAGCAATAACTTAAAGATTGAAGAGTTCGCGCAGGCGGCGTGTTTGAGCGCGGCTGACGGGAATCTCAGACTGCTTCTTGTCGTCCATGCGCAACTGGTACGAGCTTTTGAACCAAGGGACAACTTCGCGGATGTGGTTGATGTTCACCAGGAAGGACCGGTGCGCGCGCCAGAACAGGTTGGAGGTCAGGTTCTCATTCAGTTCTTCCAGAGTGCGGCAGTTGGAATGTCCCTCGAGTCCGGCCGCGCCGCTGGTCACCACCGTGATCACACCGTCGTCGATGGTGGCATAGCAGATGTCTTTCGGATCGGCGAGCAGCAACCGGCCGGCGGCCTTGATCAACACCTTCGCGGTGTGCGGTTTTTGCGATTCGAGCATCCGGACCAGGGTGTCGAGTTTCTGGTCCGATCCGCCACCTTCAATCTTGGCCCTGGCCTTCTCGACGGATTGAGCAACGCGTTTTTTGTCGAAGGGCTTCAGGATATAGTCAATCGCATTGACCTCGAAAGCCTTCACCGCATACTGATCGAACGCCGTGGCGAAAACGATTTTGGGCAGGGGGACTTTGCGGTCGAGCAGTTTCTTGATCACGCCAAAGCCGTCGAGTCCGGGCATCTGGACATCGAGGAACACCAAATCAGGACTATGCTCCTTGATGAGGTTCACTGCTTCCAGTCCATTCTTGCCCTGGGCGACAACGTTGACGTCGGCAACGTTGTTGACCAGAAAAGCGAGTTCGTCGCGCGCGGGCTGCTCGTCGTCGACAATGACCGCGGACAGGGGCATATCAAGTTGAGTATATCGAGCACGAGAAAATGGGGTCAATGAGGGGGGGACCAGCGATTGGAAAAACGGCTCCACATTTTCGACCATCCGCTCGCAGCGCAGGGCGGGAGTGTCGGAAGCGAACGAGCAAACCCAAGTGAGTGAAATCGCATGATTTCAACAACTACGAGGACTGAGTTACTCATAACAGCAAAACCTGAGATAACTTCGGTAATGGCGCGCTGGTTCTGCAATCACAGACACCAAGGAGAGTCATCCCTATCATTCACGACTAAGACCGGAGGTTGTCGTGAAGCTGAAGTTGATGTGGCCGCTGGCTCTCTTAGCGTTGGTCGTTATTACTCCAACCCTGAAGTCGCTCCTGCCGCGGCTACGGGAACCATGGAAACTACGATCAGCAGATTTGCAGCAACTGCCTGACAGAGAGCATGGGAACGCCGAAGCGTCAAAAGCTGGGCTCGACCGGAGAAAGGCAATCGATCCAGAGGGAATCTCGGACCTCAAACTGGTAGGCCCGCTGGCCGGGTTGATGGATGAGGCACAACAAGGTCAAGACTCTGGTGTAGCGCAGCCCTATTAAGCGAACGCGTTGGACCATGTCGTGGCGGTCCCGCCGTCCGGGACGACGAATATCTTGCATTCAACATTTCCACTCAGGACCTACGCCAGCCTGGAGATCCAGGTTCCACCTGGAATGCTGCAAGCATCGCTAACCGGGAATGTCGCCTGCTTCACCGTAACAACCGGACACTCACGCCATCTCTCCGACGTCGTGGTTTCATTGATGAATGAGGCACAATTTCAGGACCTGGTGCAAAAGAATCCCACCTCAGCTACTTACACGACGGATCCAGCGCCGACACATGCAATCCAATGGGTGCTTGATTCTGACTTCAAACAGACGAAGAAGTATTACTTGATCTTCACCAACCCTACTGGAAACTCAAGCAGGAGGATGGTGAAGGCGACTTTCTCGGTCCACTTTGACTGAAGTCTACACACCATGAATCGACGATGGATGCTCTCGTTTGGGAGCGCGGCCCCCGGCCAGCCCTGCCAGCGGCGGGCGGTCCGAAATGGGGGTGGAGCGTTCTTCCCGTCGCTACATCCCACGCCGTCAAT
>Ga0335076_10002041_pt1 | contig 19931 bp, 10 predicted proteins | sample Lox_Sample_25_FD_206717 | JGI IMG/M metagenome (GOLD analysis project Ga0335076, IMG submission 206717) | Soil microbial communities from Loxahatchee National Wildlife Refuge, Florida, United States - Lox_Sample_2.5 | ecosystem: Environmental > Terrestrial > Soil > Wetlands | place: USA...
TCTGTCGACCACCATGCTGAGCCATCCGGAAAATCCCTTTTCGATTGATGTGAACCGCATGCAGGACTCGCCGAGTTTAGGCTGCTCCGCTAAGGTGTCCCCCTGTACACGCGTACAGTTTTTCCCGACCAGCCTTAGGTCACGTTCGACAGTCAAAGTTCAGCAACGGTAGACTTGAGGTTGTACACTATGCCGGTGCGCCCCGAAAGATATGCATCCAGCGGCCCAGGACAGTTTGCGGCAGCCGCGTTTTTTGTTTTGTGTGTAACCGCTCTGGTTATGCCAGGGGCGCTTTTCGCTCAGGCTCCAGAAACCCCGCTCCCCAAGGCCGCGCCTCGACCCGCCACAACGGTTCAAATACTTGCTCCGTTCTGTGGAACCGATATTGATACCGAACAGCAAAAGCCCGGAACCATCCAAGGCACTCTAATTGACCAGAACGGCTCGCCCGTGATCGCCGCCACCGTGAAAATTGCTCGCGACGGTCAGCCCGCCTCCCAGGAAACTCAATCGGATGAAAACGGCCAATTCGCTTTCCAGAATCTCGCGCCCGGACCATTCCATCTGGCCATTAGCGCGCAGGGGTTTGCGGCCCAGGAAATCGCGGGGAAGCTAGGATCGGGAGAGAGCTGTGCTGTTCCGCAGGTCACTCTACAAGTGGCCACGAACGTTACAGAAGTGCGTGTTGAGCTTTCCACATTCGAAATCGCGCAACAGCAGATTGAGGCACAAGAAAAGCAGCGGTTGTTTGGCGTGATTCCGAATTTTTATGTGAGCTATGAACCCCACGCCGCTCCGCTCTCATCGAAGCAGAAATTTCAGCTGGCTTGGAAATCCACCATCGATCCTGTGTCGTTTGGTGTCACCGGCGTTATCGCCGGCGTACAGCAAGCCACCAATGCGTTTGGCGGCTACGGGCAAGGGGCGGCAGGTTATGCCAGACGGTATGGCGCCTCCTACGGAGACCTGGTGGCCGGCACGTTCATCGGGGGCGCGATCTTTCCTTCGATCCTCAAACAGGACCCGCGCTATTTCTACAAAGGCCGGGGCAGCGTCCGCTCTCGCGCGCTATACGCAATTGCCAACGCGGTGATCTGCAAAGGTGACAACGGGCACTGGCAACCGAACTATTCCGGAATCATGGGGAGTCTGGCGGCAGGCGGCATTTCCAACCTCTATTACCCACCGGCTGACCGTGAAGATGTCGCGGTTACGTTCGAGAACACTCTCATTGGCATCGGCGAAACTGCCGCAGTCAATCTGCTTCAGGAATTTGTGATGAAGAAACTCACGCCCAATGTGCCGAACGACGACCCTCCTTCTCATCCCTGATTGTGTTTCATACACCAACTGACAATCGTCCGCGCATCCACTAAACTCAACCCATGGCCACCGCTAATCCGCCCGTACATCCGGAGTCGAATTCCGTCGACTGGAAGTCCATCGAGGAGGCCCACCAGCGCATTCGTCCACGAATTCACCGCACGCCGGTGCTCACCAGCCGTTCCTTGAATGAACGAGCTGGCGCGCATGTATTTTTCAAGTGCGAGAACCTGCAAAAGACCGGCTCCTTTAAAATACGCGGGGCCACGAACGCCATTTTCTCGCTTACAGACGAGGAAGCGCGTCGCGGGGTCGTCACGCACTCGAGTGGGAACCACGCGGCGGCAGTCGCCTGCGCCGCACGTTGGCGAGGCATTTCTGCGTCGATCGTGATGCCGAAGAATGCTCCCCAAGTGAAGTGCCGCGCGGTGGAAAGTTACGGCGGGAAGATCACCTTCTGCGAGCCAACGGTGACGTCCCGCGCCGAAACGGCCGCACGCATCCAAGAGGAGACTGGCGCGTTTCTGATTCACCCATACGACGACGACCGAATCATCGCCGGGCAAGCCACCGCCGCAAAGGAACTCCTCGAGGATGTTCACGAGCTAAAAGCCGTTCTTGCTCCGGTAAGCGGCGGCGGTCTGCTGAGCGGCACATGTCTGGGCGCCAAAGGCCTCCGTCCCGCTGTGCGCGTATTCGGTTGTGAACCAGAACGCGCCGACGACGCTTACCGCTCACTCACATCAGGGCATTTGCAATCCCTGGAATCCAGCGACACCATCGCCGACGGACTGCGTGCTTCGCTCGCTCCCCGTACGTTCGCTATTTTGCAAAAACTCGTCGACGGAATTCTCCTTGTGAGTGAGCCCGAAATCGTCGCCACCATGAAACTAATCTGGGAGCGTTTGAAAATCGTAATCGAGCCTTCCAGTGCCGTCGCGCTCGCGCCGCTGCTCCGCGCCGGTGGTTTAGGGGAAATGGGGATCGCGAAATCGCCGGGCGACGCATTACCCCGCATCGGCATCATCCTTTCCGGCGGCAACGTCGAACTGAAGTGGTAAACCCGTCCCCGCGTGAGCCATGCTCAGCATGCGTTTCCCATCCGGCACTATTATTTAGTCAGTAAAGTAATACCCAAGCGAAAGAATTGTAAGCTGAATCTGGCATGTGTAGACTTCCGAAGGGGAGTTTCCGTCCAACAAGTAGATTCACGTTCCAGATGAGCTCTCAGTGGTGCGCTCCGTCCCGGCGTGCACGCTGACGAGACACCGTAGGGGTGGGATAAGTTGCGTCTTCTATGTCAGGCCAAACTGGCCCGAATGCTGGCCGGGCTGTTGTTTCTCTTCGTTACAAATAGTGTCGTCGCGAAAGCACAGAGCTCCGGGGCGGCAAATGGCTCCCTCGGTGGCGAACCGCTCTTCCGTTTGGAGCGCACCCATCACCCGCTGGCGATCGAATCCAACGCGGCAGGGCGTGTGGAAGGCAGTCGCAATTTCAGCCGAATGCTCCTGGAGCTGTCTCCTGCTTCCGACCGGCAAGCCCAATTGCAGCAACTTCTCGAAGACCAGCACAATCGGCAATCACCCTCCTATCATCGCTGGTTATCGCCCGACGAATTTGGGGCGCGCTTTGGCGCCACAGATACAGACGTGCAGCGAGTCGTGAGCTGGTTGCAGGCGGAAGGTTTCGTCATCGAGCGTGTCGCGGGAAGCAGGCGCTGGATCGAAATCACAGGGAGCGCGGCGCAGGTCGAAAAGTCCTTCCACACGGTGATGAAGTACTACCGCGTGGGAGGAAAGACCTATCTCGCGAACGCCACCGACCTCGCGGTGCCTGCGGAACTCGGCGGTATCACGCGCGGCATTGTCTCGCTCAATAGTTTCGGCAAGACTCCCCCCGTCCACGAAGTACCAGGCAGCGCAGGGCGCACCGCCCAAGGAACCAAAACCAAATTGACGCCGAATCTCACAGCGTCAGGTTCACCTACCACGTATTACATGGGGCCCGGCGATTTCGCCGCGATATACAACACTAAGGCGTTGCTCTCGAACGGAACCGACGGAACCGGGATTGCTATCGCCGTCACGGGTCAATCCGACATCGCGCTGACCGATGTGCAACAGTTTCGCCAGATTTTTGGACTGAAACCCAACGATCCCAATTTTCTAGTGAGTGGCCCCGATCCCGGAATGCCACTTCCCAGCGGGTCTGGGCCGAGCGCCACCGACTACCAGGAAGCTTTGCTCGACGTAGAATGGGCTGGCGCAGTGGCGCCGGGGGCGACCATCAATTTTATTGTCGCGGGCAGTACGGACACCACCAGCGGTGTGGATCTAGCTGCGGCTTATGCCATCGAAAATCAAGTTGCTCCTATTGTTACGTACACGTACGGAAGCTGCGAGGAAGCCCTCGGCTCTGCGGGCAATGCGTTCTACAACGGGTTGTGGCAGCAAGCTGCCGCCGAAGGCATTACCGTGCTGGTCGCTTCGGGAGATAACGGCGCAGCTGGCTGCGACAATGCCGCTGCGGGCACGGTCGCTTCCAACGGTCTTGCGATAAATGGTGTCGCTTCGACTCCCTACAACGTTGCGGTGGGCGGCACGCAATTCAGTGATGGGGTCCAGCCCAGCACCTATTGGAGCGGCTCCAACGCAGCGGATTACTCATCCGCGCTCGGTTACATCCCCGAAACGGTGTGGAACGAGAGTTGCGATCCATCGCAGCCCGCCAGCGCCACGAACTGTCCACTCAGCACCGGCAGCACCAGTCTGCTCGCAAGCGCTGGAGGCGCCAGTAGCGTTTATCCCAAACCATCGTGGCAAGCGGGTCGCGGTGTGCCTGCTGACAACGCGAGAGACTTGCCCGACCTGGCGCTCGCCGCGTCTTCCGGTCACGATGAGGCTGTCTACTGCAGCAGCCTCAGCGGCAATCCCTGCCAGGTCGATGCCCAGCAGCAAGTCGTAGGCCTGACTCTTGTGGGAGGCACCTCGCTCTCGACTCCAGCGATGGCAGGCATTCTGGCGTTGGTGGAACAAAAGAACGGCGCACTGCAAGGGCAAATCAATTTTCTACTTTACAAGCTTGCGCAGACGGCCTCGAACACGTGTGACTCCTCCACGCAAACCAATCCTGCCGCGCAGAATTCTTGCGTCTTCTACGACATTACGTCTGGCAGCAACGAGGTCCCGTGTGCCGGCGGTTCTCCCGGATGTTCCTCAACGCAAAGCGGCAAGGACGGCTTCACCACCGCGCAAGTCGCTGGACCTGGATACGACCTCGCCACCGGTTTGGGCTCGTTGAACGCGGCCAATCTTGTCAATGCATGGAAGAATTTCACGCTTACTCCCTCAGAAACCACACTACAAGCGTCTAACGGCAGCTTCGTTCACGGTACTGCCGTGACGCTCAATGGCACTGTCGCGCCGGCCAGCGGAAGCGGTTCGCCTACGGGGGCCGTCTCGATCAAGACCGATCAATATGGCGAATCTTCGCAAAATCTCGCGTTAACCGACGGCGGAACATTCACCGGAACCATCAGCGATCTGCCCGGAGGGCAGTACAACGTGCAAGCCTACTATCCGGGCGACGGCGCTTTCGCTTCCAGCATTTCCGGTGGACTCGCGGTGAATGTCACACCTGAAAACAGCTCGACCACGATCACCGTGAACGGCCTCGTGAATGGCACCACCCCTTATGGAGCGCCCATCCAGCTCAAGGTCATTACTGCCGGAGCTTCCGGCCATGGTCATCCGAGCGGAACAGTGGCCGTGAGCGACGGGGCCAACGTCGTTACCACCGCGAGTCTGGCTTCCGACGGTAGCGCGTACTTGCTCACCGGAAACGGAGCCGGGTATTCGTTCTCCATCGGCACGCATACGCTCACCGCCACATATTCCGGCGACAACAGTTTCAATGCCAGCACCTCCAGCGCAACCACCTTTTCCGTTTCGAAGGGAACGCCTTTCGTTATCGTCGGCGTCAACACCAACACCGTTTCCGCCGGCCAACTTTTGGGCGTACACGCGGATGTGGCTGGTCAGGGTTCTGCCCCGGCCACCGGCACCATTCAATTCACCGTCGACGGAACTCCCTACGGTTCTGCGATGACGCTGCAGAATGGCGGTTTCTTTGGCAATTTTCCGCAAGCCGCCACGTTAATCTCCGGTTTGACGCAGGGCACTCACACCATTGGAGCAACGTACAACCCCGGTCCGGATCCAAACTATTTGGGTGTGAACAGCGGCGATCCAAACAATGAGATCACTCCCCTTCCCACGATCACCGTCGACGCCATCACCACAAAAAAAACCACTACGACGCTGGTCGCCAACACTCCGCCGGTGAATCTCGGTGACACGGGGGCGTTCACGGTTACCGTTGTACCGGCGACCGCCACCGGTACGGTCACTTTGTGGGACTCGGTTGGCCCACGTTCCGCCGCTACTTCCATCAGCGGCGGGAGCGCTTCGCTCCAGTTCGCGTGGACGCAAGCCGGCAGCGCTTCCCTCTACGCGGTTTACTCCGGGGATTCCGGAGATGCCAGTTCCACGAGCACGCCCGTATCCTTTACGGTCCAGAAAGGTGTGCCACAACTGAAGCTTGTCGCACCGAGCAATGCGTTAGCCAGCGGCGAGGTCAGCCTGAATGCGACGCTCACAGGAAATCCAAACAACTCGCTCGTCCCTTATCCTACTGGGGTAATCGAGTTTTGGGACTCCGTTAACGGGGCTGCGGCACAATTGCTGAGCGTGCAATCGGTCATGACCGGTTCCGCAGCGTTGAGCATCTCCGCCGTGCGCCAAAAACTCGCCCCGGGAACGCACACGCTCTACGCCCATTATCGCGGCGACACCAACTGGCAAGCGGCCACTTCCGCGAACGTGGCCCTGCAGGCTGCTGCGTTCACCCTCAGTCTCTCGCCCACGAGCGTCGCCTTCAATGCCGGCAGTTCCGTCTCCGGGACAGTGACTGCCACTGGCACCGGCGGCTTCTCGGGAAACATCTCGCTCTTGTGTCCCAGCGGCGGAACGTTCCTGCCCGCTGGATACTCCTGCACTTTCACTCCAACCAGCTTGTCGTTAACTAGCACGACCACCACCGCCACAGCCACGCTTAATCTTTCTTACACCGGCTCTTCGTCCACCACCACGGCGGTGAAAACTGCCAGGTCCCTGCAATCCGGTGCTGCGATCTGGGGAAGCACCGCAGGTGCAGCGCTGTTGCTGATCGGTCTAATGGGCTTCGCCTCTAGCGACGGCAAAAACTCCCGAAACTTTTTCCTCGCCTGCGGGTTATTGCTCACCGTAGCAGTATCGGTTCTGGGCTGCGGTGGTGGCGGTGGTGGAGGAGGTGGCGGGGGGCCAGTGTCGACGACCACAACCATGGTGTCATCGAATCTTCACGCGACTTTTGGTACGCCGGTGACTTTCACAGTTACGGTCAAGCCCAATGGGGCTGCTACTCCATCTGGTCAGGTGCAGCTATATGACAATGGCCAGCCCTATTTGAGTCCCGTGAGCGTCAGCGCTGGAATTGCGAATTTTCTGGCGACCTCGTTGCCGGTTGGTGTTCATAACTTCACAGCCCGCTACCTGGGAGATTCGGGCACGTCGCCTTCTACTTCCACTTCCATTTCGCAGGTCATTACCGGGTCGGTGGGCATTCAGATATCCGGTTCCGCCAGTGGCATAACGGAAGCAGCAGACATCTCGGTGACGTTGAATTAACGCCGGGAAGGAGTAAATTAGAGCCGTTTCACGCAACCAGAGGCAACTCTGGTCGCATCACTAGAGGGAAGCGAGGACCGCCGCCGCGTCGATGGGGGGCCGGAGACGCGGTTCCTGCCGGGCTGGGTCGTGCACGCTAAAAACGAAGGACCACATTGAGGTAAACATGATCAGAGGAAAGCAGCTCTGGAGAGTGGTGTTGTGTCTGGCGGCGATGTTCGCAAGCGCCGCAACTTTACGCGCGCAGAAGTCAACAATCACTGCGCGAACCCGCATTGTCGACACCATCGATGATACACGCACCGTGACCCTGCACGGCAACGTTCACCCATTGGCACGCGCGGCGTACGACCAAGGAGCCTTGGCTGATTCGCAGCCCATGACCCGCATGTTTCTTCTGTTGCAGCGCAGTCCGGAGCAGGAATTAGCGTTGCGCCAGTTGATCGATGGTCAGCACTCCAGGAGTTCCGCCAACTATCATGCCTGGCTCACTCCCGACCAGTTTGGCAAGCAGTATGGCCCTTCCGATAGCGACATCCAAACGGTTACCGACTGGCTGACTCGCGAGGGCTTCGCGGTCGCCAGTGTTTCCAAGGGCCGGACGGTGATCGAATTCAGCGGCAACGTAGGCCAGGTCCGCAACGCCTTCCACACCGAGATTCACAAATACGTGGTGAACGGCGAGGAACATTTTGCCAACGCCAGCGATCCGCAAATTCCGGAGGCGCTCGCAGCTGTGGTCGCTGGCCCGGTACAACTTCACAATTTTCCGAAACACGCGCAAGCGCACAAGGTGGGCCAGTTTCAACGGGATGTCGCCACTGGCCAGATAAAACCACTGTTCACCTATACCAATACGTCCGGAACCTTTTACGGAGTTGGTCCCGCAGACTTCGCGAAAATCTACAACGTTCCCGCTACGCCGACGGGCACAGGAATTTCCATCGCGGTAGTCGGTCAGTCCAATATCAATACACAGGACGTGGTGGATTTTCGTTCCATGTTCGGCTTGCCAGCGTACGGTACGATTTCCACGTCTGGTACGACCTCTGGTTGCAACCTCTGTGTGGTCGTAAACGGACCTGATCCCGGCATCGTCGGCGGTGATGAACTGGAATCCGACCTCGATGTCGAGTGGGCGGGTGCCGTCGCCCCTGGCGCCAATATTATTTTTGTTACCTCGCAATCTACTCAGGCGAACCCCACGCAAGTGATCGGCGGCGTTGATTTATCCGCGATGTACATCGTCGACAACAACCTCGCTCCGATCCTGAGCGAGAGCTACGGACTGTGCGAGCCGTTTATCCTGACCTCCGGCAACACGTTCTACAATTCGCTGTGGGAACAAGCCGCTGCGGAAGGCATCACGGTCGTCGTTGCCTCCGGCGATTCCGGTTCTGCGGGATGTGACAATTCCAATGTCGAAATCGCGGCCGGCAATGGCCTAGCGGTCAGCGGCGCCGCCTCCACTCCGTTCAACGTGGCCATAGGCGGCACAGACTTCGACGATTTCCAAAACTGGACGCCCTACTGGAGCACCACAAACAATGGCACCACCGGCGCTTCTGTACTCGGTTATATCCCCGAAATTCCCTGGGATGATTCCGCCTGTGCGGCAGGTTATCCCGCCACGGCCTGCACCAGCCCGGCTCAGGACGGAAGTGATCTCTCGGCCGGCAGCGGGGGTCCCAGCAGTTGCATTCAAGCAACCGTCGATAACAGTGGCAACATCACTTGTGCCACCAACAGTACATTTCCCAACGGCATCGGCTATTCCAAACCTGCATTTCAAACTGGATTGACTCCGAACGACTCTTCGCGCGACATTCCGGACATTTCCCTGTTCGCCAGTGATGGGTACAACGGCAGTTTTTATATCGTGTGCCAGTCGGATGCCAATCAGAACGGCGCCCCTTGCAACCTCACCATTACTCCAACTTCCGGCGTGATTAACTTTATCGGCGTCGGAGGCACCTCCGGAGGAACTCCCACTTTCGCAGGCATTATGGCGTTGGTCAATCAGGTCACCGGAGTGCGCCAGGGGAATGCCAATTACGTTCTGTACCCGCTGGCCGTCAAGTATCCCTTGTCCAGCTGCAACTCCAGTTCGTTCACGAATCCCGCCACGCCAGCGCCGGCTTCGTGCGTTTTCTATGACATCACCAAAGGCAACAACAGCGTGGCGTGCCAGGGTGGTTCTCCGAACTGCAGTAATGCCTCGGTTGGAGCTTTCGGCGTGGTCACTTCCGGCGTGGCTTCGGAAAATGGCAATCCGGCATTCAATGCCGTACCAGGGTACGACCTGGCCACAGGCCTCGGCTCCATCAATGTCGGGAACCTGCTAGCAAAATGGTCCACCATAGTTCGGACCGCGACCGCCACAACTCTCGGCACTCCCAGCACCACTTCGCTCACTTCCGGACAGACCTTCAGCATTCCCGTGACTGTGGCCGGCGGCGGTACCGGCGATGTTTCCTTGTACGCGCTCGACAGCAGCAACAACATCCTCGGTGCGTTTGGCCCGTTCACGATTTCCGGAAACAGCGTCTCGGCGTCTACCAATCTTCTGCCACCCAACACCGCTTCCGTGGAGGCGTATTACGGCGGCGACGTCACGCACGCGGGAAGCCTCTCCGCTCCTAAAGCGGTCACTGTTTCTGGCGCGAATCAGGCCAGCGTAACTACGCTCAACTTCATCGGCTTCGATGCCAACGGGAACCCCCTCGCTCCTAGCACCAGCTCACAATCCTTTACTTACGGGAGCCCGTACATTCTGCAGATTGTGGTCACCAATTCCAGCAAGGCCGGGTGCTTCAACAACACGACCACAGGCACAACTCCCTCGACGCCTTGCCCCAAGGGCACCGTGGCGCTTACCGACAATGGCAGCGCTCTTAACGATTGGCCGATTGCCGGTCAGGTGAACGCCACCAATATTGCCAAACTCAACAATCAGGGCGTCGCCGAAGACCAGCCGATTCAGCTCAATACGGGTAGCCACAGCATTCAAGCCGCGTTTACGTCCGGCGACGGCAATTTCCAAAACAGCTCCAGCAACACGCTCTCGATCACGGTGAAGCAGGCGTCCTCTGCTGTCGCCGTGTTCAGCAGCGCTGCTTCGATCATGTCTGGCGCAAGTGTGACCTTCACCGCCTACGTGGTCACCACCAGTAATGGTAACGGTCCCACTGGCATGATGACCTTCACCAATGGCAGCGCCAGCATCGGCACGGCGAACTGTGTGCCAACCAATGGCATCGACAATAGCAATCCACCAATTCAGCAAATCAGCCAACTCTCTGGCTATTGCACCGCGACCCTGACTACGACGATTTCTTCGCTCTATCCTCCGGCAACCACTCATCCAGCCACACCGAAGGCTCCCGCGCTTCCGATCATTACTGCGCTGATCGCGCTTGTGCTTTTCTCGATCGGTTTGCGTTTGATTCCGCAAACCCGTCGACGCGCGTACGCCCTCGCCGGACTAATCGTAGTCGCTCTCCTGGTTGGCGTTGTGGCCGGTTGTGGTGGTGGCGGCGGAGGTGGTGGCGGTGGCGGCAGTTCGCGCACGATCACGGCTACGTACCCCGGCGACACGAACTACACGGGGGCGAACAGCAGCGTCACCATCACCGTCCAATAGTTCAAGAATCGCTTATGACCAGAGCGCCGCTTTCGAGCGGCGCTCTTTCATTCATAGGTCTGATCGCTTCTCAACTGCCCCAAACTGTCCTCCCGGCCAAGTACTCATTCGCACCGAATTGGTAACCTGCCTGTGACGTAGCTCCATAGACATCAAGCACCCAACCTGCTAAGCTCCCCTTCGATTTCGTTTAGTTCTGCCATACAAGAAAAATTTCATCGCTCGCCGGATGGCTTATGAACGCTACATGGGGTAGTGTGCGCACGCCAATTCTGCTTCTGTGCTTTGTCTTGTTTTTCGCCGCCAAGCCAACCTTTCCCCAGGCTGCCGCCCGCGTGATAGAGCCCATCGACAATTCCCGCCGCATCGTTCTTCAAGGCAATGTTCATCCCCTTGCTCGCACCGAATTCGACCGCGGCGCCGCAGTTCCTTCTCAACCGATGACGCGCATGCTGTTGCTCCTGAAACGCAGCGACGCTCAAGAAACTGCGCTGCAAACTTTCCTCGAGAAGCAGCATGACAAGAGCTCTCCCAGCTACCATCAGTGGCTCACACCTAGCGATTTCGGCGCGCTCTACGGTCCTGCGGACAGCGACATCCAAGCGGTTACGCAATGGCTCACCAGCCAGGGCTTCACGGTCAACCAAGTCTATTCCGGTAAAACGGTGATCGAGTTTTCCGGGAACGCCGCGCAAGTGCAGTCAGCATTCGGCGCCGCCATTCACACATACGAGGTAAACGGCAAGTCCTACGTCGCGAATGCCAATGATCCGCAGATCCCCGTGGCCCTTGCGCCGATCATCACCGGAATCGTCTCTCTCAATAATTTTCCGAGGCAGTCGCACATCCAGCTTGCGGGTCAGGTCCAGAAAATCGCTGGGGTGCCCGGACTGCAGCCTCTCTTCACCATTCCGAACGGAACCAAGAATTTTTATGGCGTCGGCCCGGCCGATTTCGCCACCGTTTACAATTCAAAATCGCTCATCGCCGGAGGAAATGACGGGACGGGCCAGACCATCGCGGTGGTCGGCGAAACGAACATCAACGTCGCCGATGTTCAGGCGTTCCGTCAGATGTTCGGGCTCTCTGCTAATTTCGATTCAACCAACATTATCCTCAATGGCGAAGACCCCGGCATTACTTCCACGGGCGAAGAAACGGAAGCGGATTTGGACGTTCAGTGGGCTGGCGCGGTCGCTCCCGGAGCCAGCGTGAAATTTATCGTGTCCGCGTCCACTCCGGCTTCCCAAGGCATCGACCTTTCCGCGCTCTACATTATTGAAAAAAACTTCGCCGGCGTCCTCAGCGAGAGCTACGGGAATTGCGAGAGCGCCCTCGGTTCGGGCGGGAACGCCTTCTATAATTCGGTGTGGGAACAAGCCGCGGCTCAAGGCATCACGGTTATTTTGTCTTCCGGCGATGGCGGCTCGGCAGGTTGCGACGATTTCAATACCGCGACCTACGCTTCCATGGGTCTGGCCGTTAGTGGTCTGGCTTCCACACCTTATAACGTTGCTCTGGGCGGCACCGATTTCGACGACGTGAACAAGGGTGCCACGTATTGGAGCCCAACCAACAACGCCACCAACGGTCTCTCCGCACTCAGCTACATTCCAGAAATTCCCTGGAACCAGAACTGCGCACAAATTGGCCTGACCGGATGCGGAACGAATGCGCCCCAAGGCTCGCAGAACATCGTGGCGGGTAGTGGCGGTGCGAGTAACACTTACCCCAAACCCAAATGGCAAATGGGTGTGAGCGGAATGCCTAACGATAGCCACCGCGACGTGCCCGACGTATCACTCTTCGCCAGCCCAGGCTTCAACGGGAATGGCTACATTATTTGTGCGGGCACTGGCCTGGAGACGGGCCCGTCTTCCTGCAATCTCAGCCCCAATGTATTGACTTTCGCCGTAGTCGGAGGAACCTCTGCCTCCGCTCCCGCATTCGCTGGTGTCATGGCCCTAGTGAACCAGTATCAAGCTGCCCATAGCGGTTCCGCGCGACAGGGTAATGCCAATTACGTTTTGTATTCGCTGGCGAAACAATCGGGTGCTAGTTGCGCCTCCAGCACCTCCGAAGCGTCCACGTGCGTTTTCAACGATGTCACTAAAGGGAACAGCAGTCTGCCCACCGGAGGAGTTGGCGTCGGCACAAACAGCGTGCCTTGCAAAGCCGCGTCGCCCAATTGCAGCGTCGTGACGGGTACCGTCGACGGAGTTCTGGTTGATCCGGCGCACAGCACCACGGAAGCGTGGACTGTGACCGCTGGCTACGATATGACTTCCGGCCTGGGGTCCGTGAATATCAACAGCCTGGCTACAAAGTGGGGCACCGTAAATAGCGTCGCCACGACCACGACGCTCACCTTGAATCCAGTCACGGGGATCACTCACGGTACGGCCGAGAACGTGACCGTAAACGCTACGGTAACGCCAACGAGCGGCACTGCGACCGGGGATGTTTCACTTATCGCGAAATTCAGCGACGGAACAACTCAGGGACTCGATCAGTTCACGCTCGCCAGCGGAAAAATCGTCAACGCGACCACGAACAGTCTGCCCGGGGGCACCGGCTATCAGGTTTACGCCCACTATGCTGGTGATGGGACCAATGCCCCCAGCGATTCCTCACCCGTTACTGTGACCGTCGGTGAAGAATCCAGCCAGACTTTCATCGTGATTCCCAGTTTCGATTCCAACGGCAATCAAACCAGCGGAAACACCAATACCGTCACCTACGGCTCGAACTATATCATCCGCATGTACGTAGCGAACTCAAAAGCGGTTGCAAATCCGGGTGGCGCTCCCACAGGCACGTGCGATACCGTCGACCTCCTCACTTGCCCAACCGGCACCGTAACGCTGACCGACAACGGCGCTCCGGTAGGCAGCGGTGGAGCGGGCCCCGGTATCTTCAATATGAACAGCGCCGGCTATACTCGCTTCCTCTCGCCGATGCTGACCGGAGGCACGCACAACCTGGCCGCCTCCTACAGCGGCGACTCCAGCTACAACTCCAGCACCTCTGGTCCAACCTCTTTTACTGTTACGCCAGTTCCGACTCAGACGCAGTTGGGTTTCGTCCCGTCGAATATCGTTTTTGGCCCGCCGTTCGAGCTTGGTGCCACGATCTCCTACACCGTAGGTCCGAATTCACTTGCACCAACCGGCTCGGTAACTTTCTACGATGGAAACACGCCCCTGACGGGGACTGTCTCGATCACGCCGGGGCAAGGTTCTTTCTCGGCCACCATCATTACCACATTTTCAAGCGAGGGCCAGCATTCGGTCACCGTCACTTATGCTGGCGACACGAATTACGCAGGATCCACCAGTCCGCCAGTAACTGTCTCTTCAAAATATGCGGTGCTCGTTAGTCAGACCGAGTCATCAGACACCATCAACTATGGGCAAAGCATCACAGTAAACGCCGTATTCTCGAGCACCGCGAAGAGCCCCCCGATGACGGGACAGGTCCAATTCTCCAGCACCACGGCCACCTTTGGTGCAGTTACAACGAACTCAGGAACAGATTCGAACGGCAACCAAATTCTTACCGCTACGGTTACAGCCACTCCACAGTTCCCGGGCTTCATCACTGCCAATTATGCCGGCGACGCCAACTACGTTGCCGTATCGAACGGAGGAGATTTCGTCAATGTCATCTTCCCGGACTTTACTTTCAGTCCAGCCACTGGCGCAAATGTAGTGGCCGTAGCGGGACAAGCGGGCTCAGGTCAAATCACAATCGCGCCTGTTAGCCAATCTCCGAGCACGGTCAGCCTGTCAATTTTGCCCGTGACGATCTCGGGCTATAATCTTTCGCTCAGCTCGCAATCGGTCAACTTAAACGGCTCGGCCGCCAACGTCACGATTTCGCTTACGCCGACATCCGCTGCTCCGGCAGTCGCACCTCACACCCAAGTTCGCAGGGCTGGACTGTTCCCGAATGGAAGTAGGAATGGGCGGTTGTTAGGGTTTGCTTGTCTGTCAGCAGTTGTTTTCGTGTTTGGGATTCCCGTCCGTCGCAGGAGTCTTCGCGCAGCGTTAGGTTTAACGGTGACGAGCCTTTTACTGTTCGCGATTGGTTGCGGCGGTGGAAGCGGCAGCTCAGGATTAACTGGCGGAGGTGGGGTTCAACCCACGACAATCTCGCTCACGACCTCAAACGCCAAGGTCCCGCAAGGAACGGCCTTTATGATCACCGCCACAATAACTTCAACAGGTACCCATCCGCCCACCGGAAATGTCCTATTTTCCAATTTTGGCGTTCCGATGGGGAGCTTCCTTGTACAAAATGGCCTGGCGCAAATTAGCTCGACGTTCTTTGATACTCCCGGCGTTTACCAGATAACCGCATCCTATCCGGGCGATGCCAACAATGGCGCGTCTACATCCACGTCGATAGGTCAAACGATTACTGGAACTCTTTCGACCACAGTCCAAGGCAGCACCGGAAACATCATTCATTCAATTCCGGTAAACGTCGTCCTACAGTAGTTGTTCTTGATATTCCGCGGCAGGATCCAGGGTTACCCGCCACGCTTTAGCTGGCTGCGGGCGGGAAGAAGATATTCCAGAACTGCGGGGAAGGCGCGGTAAACTCCACTGGAATCAATGAGCCTTCCGGGTTCATCTGCGGAGGACGCACCACATGAGCATCCACTTTTTTCTGCGTCTTGGGATTCTCAATCGATAATTTCGTCCCCTGCGACAATCCCTCCGGCAAGATAATCATCGCTCCGCTTGCGCTCACGGTATGGGTGAACCCGTGCAGCGGATTCGATTTTCCCGGCAGATGAATCAGAATCGGCATCCTCAGCAGCACACGCTGGGCGCGTCGTCTTTCTTCATTGGTCTGCGGCCGAACAGTATTCGCACTGCGCTTCACTTGCGTCCCCGGGTTCCCGGCCCCACCGCCGGTGGCGTTCGGTTTCGACAAAGGTGTCACAGTTCCAGCCCCCAGAAGTCCATATCCGGCGCGATGAGTTCGACACCGTATTCCCAGCCTTCCGGCTGTTCGTTCCCTTTCCAGACCACCACGGCGGCGTTGCTGGCTTGCGTGGCAAGATTCGTCAACGCCAGCCGCTGTTCCAACTCCACGTCCTCTTTCAAAACCACCATGCACCCATACGGATTCACAATGCGCGTGACCGTCTCGACCGCGCGGCGTTTGCCGCCGCCGTTCTCCCACTCCAGGCGGATCTGCACGCGGGAATTCATCCGGCGTCCGCGCCGTTTTTCCCGATACTTTGCCCCTACTTGCTTCAATTCGCGCAAGTTAACTGACATCGTTGCCTCTAGCAGGTCATGCTAAAGTTAGGAAGAATTGTGGTCAATGGTACGAATGCCGCGTCGCCGCCCAAAGAGTAGCTGTCCCTGCGGACAGGAGATTCGCTCCACTTGAAAAATCTCATCGTAAATGCGGACGACTTAGGCTGGAGCCAAGGTGTCAATCGGGGCATTGCCGAGGCTCACCGCACAGGCCTGGTCACCAGCACTTCCCTGCTGGCCAATGGACCCGCCTTCGAATCCGCTCTCGCGGTCGCGCGGGCCAACCCCGAACTGGGAGTTGGCGTTCACCTCAACTTAAGCGACGGCCCGCCCTCCGCACGCCCTGATCAGGTTCCGGGACTTCTGAACACGGCCAGGAAACTGGAAGCCAGCCCGGAAACGCTGCTCCTTCGCATTGCAAGACGATCCCTGGAACTCGGCGAGGTCGAACGCGAATGGGATGCCCAAATCACCGGGATTCGAAATGCCGGAGTTGCGCCTACTCACCTCGACGGCCACAAACACGTGCATATGCTGCCCGGCTTGTTCGAAATTGCTCTGCGTCTGGCCAAAAAACACAACATCCGCGCCATTCGCATCTCTCACGAAGCCTCCAAGCTCCGCGCGCATCTTGCTTCCGGCGGCGAGCAAAAGACCGGCGTGCTTCTCAAGCAGGGCGTCCAAGCTCGCGGCCTCAAGCTCCTGGCCCGCGACGCTCGCGACCTTGCCGACCACGCCGGCATTGCCACCAGTGATTATTTCTGCGGCATCGCGCAAACCGGCGTTCTCACCCTGGAAGGAGTGGAAACTTTCCTCAAGAATCTCCCCGAGGGCACGACGGAACTCATGTGTCACCCAGGCTATGTCGACGACGAACTGCGCAATTCTGCTACGCGCCTGCAGGAATCCCGTGAACTCGAGTTACAGATCCTCACCCATCCTCAAGTCAGAAAACTTGTCGCCTTTCAGGGCATTCGCCTGATAAGCTATCAATTGATGGGGGAAGTAGCTTGACCCGCGTCAGGACGCGGCCAAGCGCGCCACACCAGGACCAATCTGAGGTTCTGGCTCTTGCGATTAAGCAGAGCAAATGCATTAGAAAGGCTCAGGAATACGGTTTATGCGAAGCGATGCGGGCATCCGTTATTCCGTCGTTGTGCCATTTTACAACGAGCAGGAAAACATCCCAACCCTGTACATGAAAATCACCGAGGTGATGGACTCCATCGGCGAGCCCTACGAAATGGTTTTCGTGGACGATGGCAGTAAGGACAACTCGTATCGCGTCCTCTCGGAGATTTACGAACACGATCGCCGCGTCAACGTGGTGCGCCTGCGCAGGAATTTCGGACAGACTGCTGCGCTAAAGGCAGGTTTTGATTTTGCTCGGGGAGAAGTGGTCATCTCCATGGATGGAGATTTGCAACACGACCCCGAAGAAATCCCCCGCTTTCTGGAGAAAATCGAAGAAGGTTTCGACCTTGTCAGCGGTTGGCGCGCCAATCGTCGCGACCACTGGCTTATGCGCCGTCTTCCCAGCCGCATTGCCAACTGGATGATGGCCAAGCTTTCGGGTATCGATCTGCACGATTTCGGCACCACGTTCAAGGCGTACAGAAAAGAAATTCTCCAGGAAATTCAACTTTACGGCGAACTCCACCGCTTCATTCCCGCGCTCGCCAGCTCCACAGGTGCGCGTATCGCGGAAGTGCCGATTTCCAATCCCCATCGCAAAAATGGGAAATCCAATTACGGGATTGGCCGCACCGTCCGCGTGTTTTTCGACCTCATCATGGTCAAGTTTCTTCTCGACTATTCCACGCGACCACTGCAATTTTTTGGATTGCTCGGGCTGGCGGGAACCGGCGCTGGATTCCTTGTCGGTACGTTTCTGCTGGCCAAGAAACTGATTTATCATATCGACGTCATCAGCGAGCACGGGCCGCTGCTATTGCTCGCCACGGTTCTGTTCCTCAGCGGCATTCAGTTCATTTCCATGGGCTTGCTTGGGGAGATCAGTTCGCGCACGTACTACGAGTCACAAAACAAGCCCATCTATGCTCTCCGCGAAGTAAAGAGCCATCGCAAAGAAGATTCCGCCGAGCCAGCACGCCCCAGCGGTAGCCCCGACCGCTAGTTCCTGCGCGGCATTCCTTTAAGAGAGATTCCTCACTCCGCAGACTCCGTTCGGAATGACGTGCTATTGGGAATCACGTTCTATTCGGAAGGACTGGTATTTAAAGTATGGTCTGTGTTCGGATCCTAGGAGTCTGCCTTACCCCCCGAACGTCCGATACTTTCCGCGGTGATACAACAATGGTTCCCCGTCCTTCAATTCCAAACTTTCCACCCCACCTACGAAAATGGTGTGGTCTCCGGCCTCATGTTCCGCGACTACGTTGCATGCAAGATAAGCCAGAGCTTCGTGCAGCAGAGGAATGCCCGTCGCCGTCCACCGAAAGTGGACGCCTAGGCGTTCTTCCTCGGCTGGATCGAGTTGGGGTTTTGCAAAATGTTCGGAGAGTGCCTGCTGCGTGTCCTTCAAAATGTTCACGCCAAAACGCCGCTGTTCTTTCATGTAAGTCAGCAGCCGTGCATTGTGATCGATGCAAACGGAAATCAGCAGTGGATCCAGGGAAACCGAACTCAACGAGTTCGCGGTCATCCCGTGCACCTGCCCGGGCTCCCGCTCCACAGTCAAAACAGTGATGCCGGTAGGAAAACTGCCCATCACGCGACGGAACAATTCACTCGAAGGAGTTGTCATAAGCAATAGCGGCTTACAGCGAAGATAACACAACCCGCATGCCGATGAGCCGCCGCGTAGGAACCCTCGCGCTCCAACATGCCCGAGGGTTCTGGTTTAAACCTGAAATCGCGACGCCGTAGTCTACTTGTGCTGCTTGTCCTCAGGTTTGGACTTCTGCGGCGGCTCCTTGTAAGCCTTCGCATGGTCCGCTTCTTGCTTCACCTTTAGATTTTGCTGCTGTTGTTCGTGCTTCTGCTGCAACTGTTCGAGTTGCTGCTGTTGTCGTTGCTGCATCTGGTGTTGTTTTTCTTGATCCGCTGTCTGTTCTTGGAATCTCTGCTGTTCGACGTTCTGCTTCTGCTGCAGCTTTTGATACTCCTGATCCTGCTTCTGCTGGAGTTGCTGAATCTGCTGTTGGTGTTTCTGCTCCAGTTGTGGATTCACTGGCACCGACGATGGCCGCGAACTCGGCGGACGATCTTCGTAGGCGCGGTTGTTATTCGGAGGCGTTGCCGTGTTGTTTGGCCGGTTCACATTGTCCGGTTGGGTCACGGTATTGGGAGGACGGTTGGTCTTCAACGGACCGGGCTGCTGGGTATATCCCTTATTCCCATTCTGCGCGGCATTGACCTTCGGCGTCCCGGGATTCGCCGGAGGCGCGATGCTTACAGCTGCTGTGTTGACATGTGAATTGTCTGGTAGCAGTTGACGCGCTTGCATTGTGCTGATCGGTCGCCCCTGATTTTGCTGAATCGCAGCTTGACGCGTCGCAAACGAAGGAGGCGCGGGCGGCGGAGCGGTTTTCGCTACCACTGGGCGATTCATAACCGCCGCAGGAGGATGCACGCTCGCTGCGGCTCCTGCTCCCAGCACCGCTTGTTTCGGAGGCACCACCGCCGGGGCATGCACCACGGCGGGAGCAGTTGCCACTTCTCGCTCGTTTACCGCGACCAGATTCCGGCCCACTGGTTGCGCCGACGTAAACGCATGTCCTGAAGTTGCCGTCACCGCTCCGGCCACGCTTTGATTTACATATCTGACGTTGTTCACCGTCGAACTTCTATTCACGATCGTTGTGTTGTAATAGTTGTTGATCACCGTCTGATTTATGGTCGTGTTCGAAATATTCACGTTATTCACATACGTCCGGCTGACGTGATACGACGGCACATAAACTTCGCGCGGCCCCAATGGGAACCATCCGACGTTGACTC
>Ga0335076_10002043_pt1 | contig 19918 bp, 20 predicted proteins | sample Lox_Sample_25_FD_206717 | JGI IMG/M metagenome (GOLD analysis project Ga0335076, IMG submission 206717) | Soil microbial communities from Loxahatchee National Wildlife Refuge, Florida, United States - Lox_Sample_2.5 | ecosystem: Environmental > Terrestrial > Soil > Wetlands | place: USA...
CACTGTTGCCCAAAAAGCTGAAAAGCCCGTCGGCTTCGACCGTGTATGAGGAGTACCTCGCGCGTGTCCGTGCGATGAACACCGCTCCACCCTCTACGGCTGGCAGCCTTTGGGTAGATTCAGGACCCCTTGCGTTGATCGCTGCGGACTACAAAGCGCGCCGTCCTGGAGACTTGGTCATCATCCATTTGGCCGACAATTTCACTGCTGCCACTTCGGGGGAAAATAAGCAGTCGCGCCAGTTCAGTGCGCAGTCCAATATCACGCAGCTAATTGGCGCCCTCGCCTCCAACAATCGCCTGCAAAGCCTGCTCAATGCCAACTCCAGTCACAGCCTCGATGGAAAAGGCCAGTCCAGCATGAGTTCGAATGTGACTCTCAATCTTGCCGCGCAGGTTATGGAGACGTTGCCGAACGGCGTGCTGGTCATCCAAGCCGCCAGAGACATTACTCTCGGTAATGACCGGCAGACAGTTTTTCTGCGCGGACTGGTCCGTCCAGGAGACTTGCTTCCAGACAACTCTGTCGCTTCCACGTCGATTTCCGACTTGCAGGTTGAGATCAAGGGCAAAGGCGCTGTTGCCGATGCTTCGCGTCAACCGAATATTGTCGTCCGCGCGGTGCTGAAGCTCTTGACGTTCTAAGGAGACCTTTGTGTTTCGTCCTATCTCGATTGCACTTTTAATGCTGGCGTGTTTCAGCGGCAGTCTGTTATGCGCCGACGCTTCTGCCGAAGAACCTGTGCCGTCGCCGCGCCGCGTGGCGCGCCTCAAGGACATCACCGAGGTCGAAGGAATTCGTGACAATCAGTTGATTGGTTATGGTCTGGTTGTTGGGCTCAATGGCACGGGGGACAAACAACAAACCATCTTCTCGGTCCAGACGTTGGGCAACATGTTGCAAAGCATGGGCGTCAGCGTGCAAAGCCAGCTTTCCACCATCCAGGTGCGTAATATCGCCGCGGTTTTCGTTACTGCGACGCTTCCGCCCTTCGCCCGATCCGGCCTGCGTATTGATGTCAACGTCGCTTCAGTCGGCGATGCCAAAAGCCTCGCCGGCGGCACTCTGTTGCTCACTCCGCTTCGAGCGGCCGACGGGAAAGTGTACGCCGCAGCACAGGGAGCGCTCGTCCTCGGTGGCTACAGCGCCGGATCGGCGACGAATTCGAAGGTGCTGAACCACCCTACCGTCGGACGTATTCCCGAAGGCGCGTTGGTCGAACGTGATGCGTCCGTCAATCTCGAAACATTTGTAACGCTGTCACTCCTGCTACGAGACCCGGACTTCGCGACCGCCGAAGACGCATCCCGCGCCATCAACCAGGACCTGGGCAAGAACCTATCTCGCGTCATCGATAGCCGCCGGATCGAGATCTCTGATTACCGTTCCGTTGGCCTGGATGTTCCGGCACTGCTGGCTAAACTGGGCGAGCTTCCTGTACACACCAAACCGCCCGCGCGCGTCGTCGTCAACGAACGGACGGGAACCGTGGTGATGGGGGGTAATGTCACCATCAGCGCCTGCGCTATCTTGCACGGCAACCTCTCGATCCAAGTCTCCACGGAACTGCAGGTGTCGCAGCCCCAGCCACTTTCGACCACGGGCGAAACCAAGGTTGTACCGCAGACCACGGTACAGGCGCAGGAATCGCCCTTGCAGGCAGTTCAGTTGAAGGAAGGCGCTACCGTCGAGGAGCTGATTCGGGGACTACAAACCATGGGAGCGTCCGCACGCGACGTCGTGGCGATCCTACAAGCGATCAAGCAAGCTGGCGCACTGAATGCCGATTTGGAGGTGCTGTGATTCCACTCATTCTATCCGCTATCAATTCTGCCTCTCCGGTAGTCTTTGGCAAGAACCATCCCGAAAGCGAGCAAACCGGTTCAGATCGGGACGCCAAGCTCCAAAGCTCTAAGCTTCGTCGTGCCGCGTCCGAATTCGAATCCATCCTGATCTCCACTTTCTGGAAATCCATGTTGGAAAGCTTCTCTTCAGATGAGGATTCCGCAGACCCCGGGGGTGCCACGTTTAAGGATATGGGCATCCAAGCGATGTCCCAGGCCATCGGTAAAGCTGGGGGCCTCGGCTTGGGGACACTGATCATAAAGCACTTAGAGCAGGGTAAGGGGTTCCAGACCCATTCGTCCGGAAGGTAATCCTTTCTGGAATTGTGCCGATACCTTTGGTTAAGGAGTAACAGCAAGCGCCAGTCATTAAAGTTTTCTCAACCTTCGCCGATTGGTCCTCCACACGCTCTTGTGTTTCCGGAGTTCCGGCGGCGCCTGAAGGAGTTTCGGCAATGAAGATTGATCCAAGAATCCAGTCTCCCGGTGAGGCGCAAAGCGACGCAGTGAATAACGCGAAGAGAGGTTCATCGCGCGTTTCGGCCAGCAAGACCGACAGCACGGGCGCAACCTCCTCGTCTGGAGACACGATCCAGATCTCAAGGCGCCATTCCGAAGTGCAGCGCTTGGCGGCTCAGGCGGCCAACGCATTGCAGCTGCGGCCAGAGCGCGTCGACCCATTGAAAACCGCTGTGCAGCAGAACCGTTATCAGCCGGACAGCGGAAAGATCGCAGACGCCATGCTGGCTGAGCACTCCAACCGGCGCGGCAAGGTCTAAGAGGTCTCGGAGTGAGTTGGGATGACGAATCTTGGTCCAACTCCGGCGTCCTCTCTGCAGCCGTTGCGGCCCGGAGACCGCGACCCGCGGGAGCGCCAGCATCACCATGGCGCACCGCGCAAGCCGGCGACCCAAGATTCCCCGCAAAGCGATTCCGCTATGGAATCCGTTGCGGAATTTGACAAGGAAGGCGAAGCACACCAACTCGACGAACGGGCCTAGACCATGAGCGACGAAACCGTAACGTATCTCGATCTATTGGAACAGCGTATCGAACTTTTCAACACACTTTCGGCCAGTCTGCTGGCGGCACGCTCAGCGATGGTGGCCGTCGATATCGACGGCCTCGAGTCACGCATCGCGCAGCAACGCGAAATCTGCTCCAATATTGAAAAGCTTGACGAACAGATTGAGCGCATCCAGTACCAATGCGCCGCGCACCTCCGTATGCATGGCGGCACTGCCACGCTAGCCAACGCTGCCGAGCTTGAAGATGTGCTTCACCGCCTTCACCAGGCACAGGCCCGAGTCAAGGAACTGAACACCGCGCACCAGGCACTGTTGAAGCGCTCGCGTCGCACCGTCACCGCACTTCTGAATTCTCTGCACTCTTTTGAAGGCACGTATAAGGACGTGGCCGCGCAACGGAACAATTCTTCCGTCGATCGGCCAGACGAAGTCTGAAAGGACCACTTGTGGGTACGCTTTCCGCCAGTCTGAACATCGCCGTTTCCTCTATGCTTGCCGAGCAGGGTGCCGTCGCCACCACAACGAACAACATCGCAAACGCCAATACGCCCGGATACTCGCGGCAGGTCGCCAACCTCGAAGAAGCGGGTGTTTTGCATGTCGGCCAGCTCACGTTTGGCACCGGGGTGCGCCTTGCAAGCGTCTCCAGCCTGCGGGACTCGGTCCTCGACCTGCGAGTGAACCAGGAAACGCAGCAGCAGGGGCAATTGCAGGGATTTTTGCAGGCTGGCAATCAGCTTCAGGTCCTTTTCAACGAAGCTTCCAGCACCGGTCTGCAATCGCCTCTAAGTGCATTCTTCAATAGCTTTTCTCAACTTTCCGCCAGCCCTAGTAATCTCACAGCGCGCCAGAACGTCATCACGTCCGCGCAAAACCTGGCATCGGCGTTCAACCAGACCTCCAACAATCTCTCCACACTCCGCCAGAACACTGATGTTGCCGTGCAGCAATCCGTCAGTCAGATCAACAGCTTCATCGCGCAGATAGCTACGGCGAATCAACAAGTACAGGCCGCCAGCTTCAGCGGGCAAAATCCCGGTCCCTTCGTGGACCAGCGCCAGCAGCTCATGAGCCAGCTCTCGAACTATATCGGTTTTTCGGAAATTGACGCGGGAGACGGCACACTTACCCTCACAGCTGCGAACGGCTCCGCGCTCGTTGCCGGTGGGCTCAGTTTTGCATTAACGACGCAGACCAATCCCTCCACCAATTGTCAGGATATCTATTCCAACGGACTGGACATTACTTCGCAAATCACCGGAGGGCAGCTCGCCGGTCAAATTCAGATCCGCGATCAGGAAATTCCTTCTCTGCAGACTTCGCTCGATGCATTGGCCTACAACCTCGAGTCGACGGTGAACACCCAGCACAAAGCTGGTTTCGACCTCAATGGCGACGCCGGGGCAAATCTTTTCACGCCCTTGACCCAACAGCAAGGAGCGGCGGCCAATATCTCGGTCACCATCACAGATCCGGCCAAAATCGCGGCCAGTGGCACAGCCGGGACAGGGAACGCTGGGGACAATACCAACGCCAACGCCTTGTTGGCTTTGCAGAATCAAAACATCGTGGACGAACAGTCTCCGCTCGGCTTTTACTCGAATCTGGTTTTTAGAATAGGCAACGACGTTTCCACCGCGCAAACCAACGAAACGGCGGGAACCCAGGTTTTGCAGCAACTACAAAATCTGCAGGGGGGCGCCTCCAACGTGGGCATCAATGAAGAGGCGGCTAACCTTGTGCGCTTTCAGAATGCCTATGAATCTTCGGCGCAAGTGGTCTCTGTAATCAATTCGCTTTTGCAGACGACCATCAACATGGTGAGCTGAACATGAGCATTCGTATTAATCCCGACCTGCTTCCGGCCCTGCTTTCCAGCATTCAGCAGAGCCAGCAGAGCGAAAGCGTCGCCACGCAACAAATGTCCAGCGGCCGTAGCACGAATCAGCCGTCCGACAATCCTGCAGCTACCGCCGCCATCGTGTTCAACCACAGTCAGGCCGCACAAGATGCGCAGTATCTGCAAAACATCAATTCGTTGCAAGGCCGCTTCCAAGTGGCCGATTCTACGCTCAGCGGCGTCGTTACCGCGCTGACCCAGGCAGTGGGCCTCGGTACCGAAGGCGCCAACGGCACTTTGAACGATGCGAATCGACAGGCCGTGGCGTCGCAAGTTGAGGGCATCCTCACGCAAGTCACGGGTTTCGCTAACACCTCCTATCAGGGCACCTTTCTATTCTCGGGCACCAGTGTCAATATTCAGCCCTTCGAAACGGATGGCAGCACTGGCCAGTTGATCTACAAAGGGAATTCCAACACGACGTCCGTTGAGCTTTCCAACGGGAACTCCATTACTTCCAATGTGCCCGGCGATCAACTATTCCTGAATCCAAAGGGCAGTGTTCTCGGTTCTCTGCAGGATCTTTACACCGCGCTTAGCAACGGCACCAATATTGGTCAAGCCGTGAATGAAGTGAGTGACGCACTGAATCAACTCGATATTCAGCGCGTTACGTATGGCAACGCTTTGAATCAGATCAATCTTGCCGAAACAGCCTTGAATCAGGACAAAGTCAACGTTTCGGAGCAGGAAACTTCCTTGGTCGGCGCGGATCTTGCGACGGTGGCCACTAATTTCGCTCAGGCCCAACTTGCAAGTCAGGCAGCGATCAGTGCCACCAGCCGTATTCTCAGCCAGAAAACCCTTCTCGATTATCTTGTTTGATTTCATCGTTCCTTCCGGTTCCCACGCCGCACTCGTGTGCTGGCACTGGAATCATTTCGGCGGGTGCAGACGGAGCCGGCAGTGGAAGGATATTCCAGTGTGTGCGAGGATAAGGGCTCAGGAGAGAGCTATGTCTGAACCGACCAGAGAAGAGCTGCTAGCGCGCATTGCAGAACTGGAAAAGAAATCGGACCGGCCGAAAAAAGGATCGCTGGAGTTCCGCGTCGGGGAAAAAGGTGGGGTGAGCGTGTACGGATTAGGGCGCTTTCCCGTGACGCTGTACTACGAGCAGTGGATTCGCTTACTGGATGTGGCCAACGATCTCCGTGAGTTTCTGGAAGAGAACAAACACCGGTTGAAACTGAAAGAACAGCAATAGCCTGAAGTCAATTAATCGTGGTGGTGCATGGCGAAGATTTTGTTAGTTGTGTCCTCGTACGGGTAGACATGCACCATCCAACCGAAAATGACCGGATAGAACATTCCTCCGGCGGCGTCGCACGCTTCCTGTGTGCTGATGGAACCGCGCAACCCGAATTTCATCCAGTCGGCGTGCCGGCGGTTGCCTTTGGGAGGTAAGCAAAGATTGGTGTGCAAATGCCAGGACGCGACGCTGAGAGGAACGCGGGCGTTGAGTTGGTCCTCCGTAGCGGACTTTGGCATTGTGTACATCGCGCCGACCAGTTCGTAGCCCGATGCGGTTTTCTTGTATAGCAAGGACGTGGGTCGAGCTGGATCGAAAGAAAACGATTCCAGAAAGCCGTTCGCGTAGTTGGTGAAGTGATATTCCGGTTGCGGAACGTTGGGCATGAAGATTCTGTAGCCGCTTTCCAGAGCGACGTGGAAGTCCTTGTATTTCTCGATGCCCGCGCGCAGTTGTTCTACGATCTGTTCCGCCCGTTTTTCGTCGTCGGGATTATCTGGCCGCAGCTTGGTCATGTGCATGTGCGGCGTGTCGGTCTGATGCATGTGTTGCATATCGACCATGGCGTTGTGCTCGCCGACGGAGGCATCGTCAGCGTCGAGAGCCATTCCTGGCATGCCGGCGCGGCTGGAGCCCGGAATTTCTTGCACCGCTTGTGGCAAAGTCATCGGAACTGCAGGGGCGCGGTGACCGGGCATCGCGGCGAGCAACACCCCAACTACGAATAAGGTGCCGACACCGATGGCCGCGTTGATAAACAGTTGTCGTAATGTCTTACGGGCGAACATACATCCTCAGTAGATTTTGAAGGGGCCGCGGGCGGCCTCTCTTTTCATAATACGCATGGCCTCGAAAATTGTTTCCCGTGGATTGTGTTGCGGGTTCCCACAACAAAACTGGCCGCGGGGACAGGGAGCCGAAGCGAGAGACCGGCAAGGGCTCATGCTAAACTGGAAAATCGTGAAAACAGAAACAATTCAAGCAGTTAAGGCGCTCTCTGGCGGTATAGAGCTTCCCGGAGACAAGTCCATCTCTCATCGGTACGCGATGTTTGCGGCACTGGCGGAGGGCACCAGTGAGCTCAGAAATTTTGCTGCCGCGCGCGACTGCCATAGCACCCTCGGGTGCATGAAAGCGTTGGGAGCGGGCGTGAAAGTGGAAGGCTCAAAGGTTCAGGTGACTGGGCACGGCCTTCGCGGACTGAAGAGCTCGTGGCGGATGTTGGATGCCCAGAATTCGGGGACGACAATTCGATTGCTGTCCGGGATTCTAAGCGGGCAAACGTTTACGACAAAAATCACCGGTGACGCCTCCTTGCAGAAGCGTCCCATGAAGCGCGTGATGACTCCACTACGAGAAATGGGTGCAGATATCCGCGGGCGCGACGAAAATTTTCCGCCACTGGAGATACGTGGGGGGAACCTGCGGGCCATTCAATACCAAATGCCGATGGCAAGCGCGCAGGTGAAATCGGCGGTATTGCTAGCGGGTCTGTACGCCGAGGGGGAAACTGCGGTGATCGAGCCCGCCCCAACGCGGGACCACACCGAGTTGGCGCTGCTCGAATTTGGCGCACCAGTGCGGAAGCAGGGACGTACCATTTCCATTCTCGGCTTAGGTGCGGGCGGCAATTCAGCACCGTTGCAGCCGATTTCCGCAGATGTGCCGGGAGATTTGTCCTCGGCCGTGTTTTTTATTGCGGCCGCCTCCTTGCTTCCTGAATCGAATGTGTATATCGCGAATGTGGGGTTGAATCCTACGCGTTCTGCCATTCTTGATTTTTTCCAACAGATGGGCGCGGCAATCTCGGTAGTGAACCTGCAAACGAAGCACGGCGAATTGGTGGGAGATTTGGCGGTGAAAGGCGCGCGGCTGAAGGGCGGCGTTGTTTCGGGCGACTCTGTTGCCCTGCTGATCGACGAGTTGCCCATGCTTGCCGCGCTTGCACCCTACACCGACCAGGGAATCGAGATTCGCGATGCCGGTGAGCTGCGCGTGAAGGAAAGCGACCGCATCGCGGCACTCTCGGAAAATCTGAAGAGAATGGGAGCCAGTGTCGAGGAACGGCCCGATGGATTAAAAGTTTCCCCAGGCAACTTGCACGGAGCGGGCATCGACCCGCGCGGCGACCATCGGATCGCGATGGCCTTTGCGGTGGCGGGATTAGGGGCCTCCGGGGAAACGAAAATTCTGGACGCCGAATGTGCCGGTGTGTCCTATCCGACGTTCTTTCAAGAGTTACGGCGCTTAGCGCAATAGCTGGCGTCGTCTATGCGAATTCATTGCTCGACCGACGGAGGTGGTGGAACCTTGGGAGGTTCGGGCACGCGGAAACTGGGTGGTGCGGGCGCGGCGTGAGGACTGGGAATCGCTCTCGGCTCAATGGACGTGCGGTGCAGCTCGATATTGCCGTAGCTGGTTTTTAGTGTGATTTTCGGCCCTTTCCCGGAGCCGTACTTACCCGCTAGGTGCGAATCGCCTGACTCGGTCTTCGATTCACTCAATCCCAAAAATTCAGACTCTATGTCGCAGGTCCGGCAATCCGCGATAATTTCGAAGCTGGAGCTGCCGGGAATCGTAAGCGAGATACCCGAAGAAGAGTTGTTTATGGTGACGTCCTCTTTCGGGACCGCGGTGAAGCGAACGCTGGTTTGCGCGTTGCGATTGTCAATTTGCACCTTACCGCCGGGATTTTCGATATTCAGTTCCGTGTCCCTCGTACGCAATACAAGATTGCCTGGCGCATCGACCAGATCAAGGTTGCCGCTGCCCACTTCCAGATGGCCGGAAAGCGCCGAAAGCGTCAGATCCGTGCGCGGTGAAACCATGCGAACACCCTTTACAATCCTATCGGCGCGAATCGGCCCGTAAAAATCGCCCTCGACGGTAAGGCTGCCGCTGGTGTCGTTGACTTCGATTTCGCCACCCTTCCCGGAAATCTTCACGTCGCCCTTTGTGTCATATACATGAGCGTCTCCCTTGTGCATTTCAACGGAGACGTCGCCCTCGGTGTTGCGCACTTCCACGTCACCATTCTGATTAGCGACTCCAACGTTGGACGTAAAATCTGAGATGGTAACGTCGCCTTTATCGGTCTTTACCGTGAGCGGTGCTTTGCTGGGTGCCGTCACGTCAAGATCAACGGTAATGCGATTACTTCCCGGGTCGTACCCTGAAGGTTGGACCTGAAAGCTATCCCCGTTCTGAGTGATTTCAACGTGAATGGGGTTCGCCAGCTTTTGCGCTTCATTTTCGTTCCAGGCCTTGACATTTTTCTTTGCAGAGACACCTATCTCTTTGTCATCCGTGCCGCGGACGGAAATATCGCCTCGATTCGTGCGGACAAGGACGGGAGCGTTGGAGGGCACTGATTTTGGCGCGACGTCCAGGTCGTATTCGAAATTCTCGCCCGCATTCCCAAACGTATCCCTACCGTAGTCAATTGCCACTACAACGCCCATTAGCGCCAGCATTCCGACCACCAGCAGAACTTCGCTGCCCGTAATACCACCTCCGCCGAAGTGGCGACCGGCGATGCGCTCAAAGAGCTTGATGATCCCCCAGAAGATGATCAGCAGCGGCCACCAATGAGAGAAAAACGTGCTTAGCTGAAGGTGTCCGTAATAATGCAACAGCAGCAAAACCCCAACGGAGATGAGAACGAGGCCGGAAAAGAGACCGCTGTTGCGCGAGGTGCCCGCCATAGTCGGCTATTGCCCCTGACTGCTGTACGGCGTTTGAGGCGGAGGACTCGGCGGCACCATGGGGGGTGGCGGAGGTGGAACCACCACTGGTGGAGTGGGTTCGATGTGGCCATCACGCGGAGCTATTGAGGAGGCTAGAAGAACCAGGCCAATCACCACAAGCAGCACTGGCCACGTGTTACCGAAATCGAAGTGTCCACCCCGAACTTGCGACAGCAGGAACAAGATGCCGAGCGTGATAAGGAGGGCCGGCCACATCATGCTGCGAATCGTGCAGCTCTGGCAGTGGCAGCGCGTTTGATTGCTCATCCGTATTCCTCCCGGTCAGCGTTGTCCTGAGACGCGGTTGCGAAGGAGCCACACGCCGATTCCAATCAGAATCAACGGAAACAGAAGCTCGCGAACGCGAAAGACTTCAAAGACTCCGAAATTGTTGAGGAGGAACAACGCCCCTAAGCCAATGAGAAGAATAGGACCGATACCTTTCTGCTTGGTCCAGTTTTCCAGCGGATCTTGGTAATTTTCTCCGGACTGGCGGGCCTTCAGAGTGCGAACCGCGTCAATCGCCATATAAAACGGAAATACCACCAAGCCACAAATCAGAACAGCCTGCGCTCCGCTGCCCAAATCCAGGTTAATGCCCAGGATAATGCCGGCGAAAATGACGATATGAAGCAACGCCTTGTTGTATTCCCCGTTATAAATCGCACCAAGTCCAGGAATAAGTCCCAGAATGAAGGCCACGACCGGAGTGCCCTTAGCCGACGACGGAACTGGCAAAACTCCCGGTGCTGGCGCAGGCGACGTATACGGGTCCGCGGTCGCGCCCGGCGGGGGTGGAGTGGCCGGGAGCCCGACCACGTTGGCCAGACAATCTTCGCAGTACAAGACGTCGCGCACAGGCCTCACGCATGCCGGACACATTGGTTTCCCGCAGTTCCGGCAAAAGCCCGATGCGTCCACATCAGGATGCACCGCACATTTCATCGAAAGCTCCTCTCCAACACTGCGGGACACTGGGCGGCCAGCATTTCAAATTGCCGGCCAATTTCGTTGGCACGATTCTGCTGCTTCTGTTGGTGGCTACGATCGTCGCTCTGCCCCGGCTCCTTATTTTCGGGAGTGACTTTTGGGGTGCTTTCGTCCGGCGTCACTTGCAATTCGTTCTGATCCTGGCGCAGGCGGGATTGAATCTCATAAACCACGCGCAGGTCGCTGAAATATTTCACCGTGCCCGCTTTTGCCAAATGATATCGGCGATCCACATTCCGAAACACATTCGATGGTTCTAGATCCGCCAGCTTTGGCTTGCGCAAAGAAATCCCGGAAGCACTGAAGAGAATCAGAAAGGTTGCCATCACGCTGGCTACGCCGTAAGCAAACTTGGGAGTGGCCAAACCGCGAATCAGGTTCTGCAGGGTCTGCCACCGGGTTACTTTCTCCTGAGGGCCTAAAGTCTGGTTCAGAATCGATTGCACCAGGCGAGACGAAACTTCCACTTGTTCCATGGAATGCAGGTTCGTTACTACGTTTCTCACCCCGGCGATCAGCGGGGCACACTCCGGGCACTGCGCTGCGTGCGCTTCAAATTCCGAGCGTTCCGAAGCCGGAAGCAGCCCTTCAATGTAATCACTCAACTGCGCTTCGATTTGGTCGCAAGTCCAGGTCATGATTCGACCCCCGAGGACAGAAGCGATTCTGCCCGAAGAAATCCCAAGTTGAAAACACGTCCCTTCATGACGCCCGTACTCCCATGTGCTGCAAAATCTTCGCCAACTCAATCCGACCACGGTTGATGCGCGACTTCACTGTGCCTTCGGGAACCGCAAGCACCTGCTGAATCTCCGCATATTCGAGTTGCTGTAAGTCTCGAAGAATTACGGCTTCCCGCAACTCCGGCGAAAGCCTTGTAAGAGCTGACTGCACCTGCCCGCTTAGCTCGTTCAACAGTGCTTGCTGGTCTGGGCGGCGCCCCAAGGATTCCTTGTTCTCGACCACCGGCATTGCGTCGTCCAACGAATCCGTCTGCCGATCCCGCTTGGTCCGGCGATAGTGATCAATTAGCAAGTTCCGTGTCACGCTGGTCATCCACGTGGCGAACCCACCGTGTGCCGAACGATAGCTTCCGAGTGTGCGATAGACACGCAAAAAAACCTCCTGCGAAATATCTTCCGCCTCTGTCCGATTTCCTACAAATCGGTAACAGACGTTAAAGACACGGCGCGAATGGCGGCGCACAAGTTCCTCCCAGGCCGAGCCATCGCCCTGGAGGCAACGCTGGACCAGTTGGGCATCCTGCTCCAAGCTTCCTTAGCCCCATTCTCCAGTAACCTGCTCAGGCATAACCCCTTTGGAGAGCTACTCGGCCTGACATCTATTGGAACGTAAATTGCCTCGAAAATGTTCCCCGCCACCGGCAACCTACCAACCCTAAGAGGGATGTTACTCCGGGAAGACTATTCAAACAAGCTATTGAGATTGATAAGGTTAGCGGGCGGTGGAAAAGCACGGAACTAGTCCACGAAGGATTTCGTACTTACTGGCATGCAAACTATCCGTATTGTGAAGCCTGTCGTCCTAGTGATTTTTCTTGTTCTATCGGCAGGGGATTTGTCCGGGCAGACCAGACCGGCGGGCAATGGAAAGAGACGTCTGACACTCGACGACCTTTTCCAGTTTCAAAACCTGACAGCGGCGGTCTTGGCGCCCGACGGTGAGAGCACTCTGTTTATGGTGCAACGTGCCGATGTCCCGCAGAACAGCCGGTACGTCAATTTGTGGATCTCGAACAACTCCGGCGAAACTCGCCAACTCACAACTGGAATGCAAGTCGACGAGAATCCAAGGTGGTCGCCGGATAGCCACTGGATCGCCTTCAAGAGCGACCGCGCCGCCATGCCAGAAGGCGTCGCGCGGCATCAGATCTGGTTAGTGCCCGCGACTGGAGGGGAAGCGAGGCAATTGACGCGGGAGAAATTCGACATTCGAACCTTGGAGTGGGCACCCGACGGGAAGTACATCTCGATTATTGCCGGACAATCCGCGGCGGGTACCGTTGGGACCGCCAGCGGCGCAGAGGTCGTAGGGATGAACAGCGACCAGTCTTGCATTTATCTGATTTCGGTGCCGGACGGTACAGCGAAACTGCTTTACAAGAGCGAACGCCCGATCACGACATTCTCCTTTTCGCCAAAGGGTGACGCGATCGTCTTTGCGGACCAACCGAATTGGAGAGAGGCCGAAGGACACTTTCATAGCGAAGTAAAAGTTGTGAGCTTGGCCGACAGACATGTGACTACGCTCTCTGGCGGTGCGCTCAGCAGTTCGGGCCCGCTTTTTTCTCCGGACGGGGAATGGGTTGCGTTTCAAGGCGGGCCGCAAAAGAACTGGATTGCGAATCATCCTTTATATGTCGCGCCGGTGGCAGGTGGCCCGGCCAGACGAATCTCTGAGAGCTTTGACGAGGACATCGAGCAATATCAATGGGCGGCGGATTCACGAAGCCTCTATTTCACCGGGGCACGCGGAATGGATACGAATTTGTATCGAGCGTCCCTAGACGGTCACGTGACTTCAGTCTACGAAAGAGAGGGGATCGTCAGCTCCATTTCCGTGGCGGGTAGCCACGTTGCGTTTATCCATCGCGCTCCGGAAGAGCTACCAAATGTCTACCTGCTCGACAGCCGTGACTCAAAGCAGGAGGCCAAGCGGCTTACCGATTTGAATACGGACATTGATGGCGTGACGCTTGGAAAGATACAGACCATCCGCTGGAAGAGCAAGAAGGACGGCTTGCTGCTTGAAGGTCAGTTGCTCACGCCGCCGGATTATCAACCTGGCCGAAAGTATCCGCTGCTCGTGGTTCTGCACGGAGGGCCGAACGGAAGGTTTGACAACGGATTCGTTCTGGATTTCGGGGTGTATCCCGTGCGGATCTTTTCTGCAAGGGGCTATGCCGTGTTCATGCCGAATCCCCGCGGAAGCAACGGATATGGCCAGAACTTCCGTGAAATGGCCGTGAAAGACTGGGGTGGCGGCGACTTCGAAGACGTGCAGAGCGGCGTGGATGAACTGATCGCAAAGGGCATTGCGAATAAGGATCGTATGGGGATTATGGGATGGTCCTATGGTGGATACTTAACGGCGTGGACGATCGCGCACACGAATCGATTTCGCGCTGCCTCCATTGGCGCTGGCCCCGTCGACCTGTTCACCATGTATGGAGGGACTGATATTCCCGAGTTCATGGAAACTTATTTTGGAGGAAGTCCGTGGACCGCCCGCGAGTTGTATTTCAGCCGCTCCCCTCTGGCGTATGCCAAAAACATAAGAACCCCTGCACTGATTTTGCACGGGGCAGACGATGGCCGAGTACCGCCGGGAATCAGCTATGAGCTTCTCCGAACGCTGCAAGCCTCGGGTGTCGAGTGCCAGATGTTCCGATATCCGGATTCGGGGCACGGCATAGGATCCCTCAAGCTGGTGCGCGACGCGTTTGAGCGCAATCTGGATTGGTTCGATCGCTGGATAGGACCCGCTAGGTAAGACAGTGCGAGTCGATCAGAGAGCTTGGCCGAGGTGCACGGTGGGCCGGATTGCATCTTGGCGCAAATGTCGCTAGGCTCCCGTATATGCCTTCTAAGTCGAGGAAATGGCTGCTTATCGGCGGCGGTGTCATCGTTGTCGCCGTCCTCCTCTATGTGTTTCGCGGTTCGTTGAGCCTTAGCCAATTCAGCGGCGCCAAATTGTGGGAGGCGATCCGCGGCGCGAATTATGCGTATCTGCTGCTCGCCATCGTGACGATTTACACTTGCTACGCCGTGCGGGCTCTACGTTGGCAGCGATTTCAGGCCCATGTCGGCACCGCGAATTTCTGGAACATTTATGGAATGAATTTGGCCGGCTTCAGCGCTTTGTTTTTGCTGGGGCGCGCGGCCGAACCGGTGCGCCCGTTGTTGATCTCACGAAAAGATAAAATTCCACTTGCGGACACGTTTGGAGTTTATGCACTGGAACGGATTTTGGATGCCGCGTCCACTGCGGTACTTGCGGCTGTCGGATTGCTGATCTTCGAATCCTCCGGACACCTGGCGAAGCAGGGAACCGGAGCGGCTTTTGAGCGCGCCGCCAAAACCGCCGGGACGGCATTTTCGATATTTGCGGTGGTCGCCATCGCGGGCTTGGTGTATTTGCGGCTTCATGGGTCGGCTTTGCTGGAACGAAAGATGGAAGGCTGGTTGGTTCGCCATGGATGGCGAGCCAAGGTAGCGCGGATTTTGTTGGGGTTCTCACGAGGCGTGCAAACGGTGCGCAGTTGGGGCGATGTCTTTGCAGCAGTGTCGCTGTCGCTGGTGCATTGGATCCTGGTCGTGGCCTGCTATTTCCTGGTGACAAAAAGCTTTGGTGGGCGGCTGGGCACGCTGACATTTGCCGACGCAATGCTGGTGCTGGTCTTCACCATGGTAGGCTCGGCCATTCAGTTGCCCGGCGTGGGTGGCGGGGCACAGGCACTTTCGATAATCGCGTTTACGCACCTTTATGGCGTGGGGCAGGAAGCCGCGGTAGCTGCGGCCATGGTGTTATGGCTGGTCACCTTCGCGGCCTGCTCATTTGCCGGCGTGCCCCTGCTCCTGCGGGAAGGGTTCTCTTTAGGTGAGTTGCGGCGAATGCGCCAGCAGGAGGATGCGGAGATCGACGAGGAAATGCTTCACGGGCCACACGCAAATCCGTGAATGGTTTTCTCGCCGGCTCGGCTTCAAGCGAACCGGTCGCAGAATTTCTGTTATCCTCATGGGTTCGTCAGGAGAATGCCTCAGCGTGAAGTGCCCTTTTTGCGCGCACATCGATGACAAGGTAATTGACTCTCGCGAAGGGCGCACCGGAGACACCATTCGCCGCCGCCGCGAATGTTTGAAGTGCTCGCGCCGCTTCACCACCTATGAGCGCATCGACGAAATCCCATACATGGTGATCAAGAAAGACGGCCGGCGGGAGCGCTTCGAACGTCAGAAAATTCTTCAGGGGCTGCTGAAAGCGTGCGAGAAGCGTCCCGTTCCAACGCCAAAGCTGGAGTCGATCGTAGACGAAATCGAAGGTGTGGTGCACGACGCGACCGAGCGGGAGCTGACCACAACTGAAATCGGTGAAATGATCATGCACCGGCTGAAGAAGCTGGACAAAGTGGCATACGTGCGCTTCGCAAGCGTCTACATGGACTTCAAGGACGTGCAAGAGTTCATGTCGGAGCTAAAGAATCTGCTGAAGGATCGCGCCGTAAAGAAGTAGGCGAACCCGGCCTCAAACAACGCCTCTCAGCTGTAACCAACGCAAAGCTCATTCCGAAGACCTTCCGGCCAAGGAATCTCTCTTGGCGGTCGTTCGAAACACTACCAGATGCGCACGCGGTCGTCCGGCTCTAGGTACAGCGTCTGGCCCGATTCCACCTGAAACGCCGGATACCACGCATCAAGGTTTCGCACCGTATCGGCCCGGTATTGCGCCGGGGAGTGCCCGTCGGTCATGACTTGCTGACGTAAGGCCGCATCACGAATCTTCGATCCCCAGTTCTGCGCGAAGGCGATGAAGAACTGCTGATCGCCATTGAATCCTTCCTGCGAAGGTGCGGTTTTTCCATTTAGTGCCGCATGGTAGCCATCATAAGCGGCCGAGAGTCCCGCAACGTCCGCGATGTTTTCGCCGAGTGTCTGCTTACCATTCAGCGAAAGGTCGGGAAACGGTTTGTAGGTGTCATATTGCGCAGCGAGTCGAGCGGAAGCTTCCTCGAAATGCTTCAAGTCCGCTGCGGTCCACCAATTCCGAACGCGGCCCTTGGAATCGAACGCGCTGCCTTCATTGTCGAAGGTATGGCTCACTTCATGGCCGATTACAGTCCCGATAGCGCCATAGTTCACCGCGTCGGGAGCCTCAGGATCGAAGAAGGGTGGCTGTAGAATGGCGGCGGGGAAGTTCAACGCGTTTTGCAACGGCAGGTTCACCGCGTTCACGGTTTGCGGAGTCATTGACCACTGCCTACGATCGACCTCCGCGCCGAGCCGCGCGATATCCGAGTGATAGTCGAACAAGCGGCCGCGCCAGATGTTCCCGAAGATATCGTCAGCTTTCACTTCGTAACCGGAATAGTTCTTCCAGCTTTCCGGGTAGCCGATGCCGACGTACAAAGTGGAGAGTTTAGCCTTGGCCTCCGCTTTGGTTTCGGGAGCCATCCATGTCAGCGCGTCTATGCGCTTGCGAAATGCCGCAATGATGTTGCGGACCATCGCTTCTGCGCGAGCCTTCGATTCCGGAGGGAAATAGCGCTGTGCATAGATTTTGCCTACATCATCGCCCAAGAATGCGTTAACGATCGCGACTCCGCGCTGCCACCGCGGACGCTGCTGTTGGGCCCCCGTCATGGTTTTTCCGAAGAACGCGAATCTTTCTTCCGCCAGGGCTTTCGGAAGCACTCCAGCCATTGATTCAATCTCGTGATACGCCAGCCAATCTTTCCAGGAATCCAGCGAGACAGAGGCCACCAGTGCCGATTCCCCGGTAAACGCGGTGGGCTGCCACACAATGAATGTGGATTGCTTCGTGAGACCGGCGCCACGGAAATATTCGCCCCAGTCCAATCCTGGAGCCTTGGCGGCAAAGTCCGCGTGACTCCAGGTATTGTTGGCTTTGTGAATGTCGTCATTCTCGGCCAGGCTGATATGCTTTTCGGCGATCGCATGCTCGAGTTCTACTATGCGCTTGGCACGAGCGTCTGTATCTGAGAATCCTGCCAATCTAAGCATGGTCGCGACGTGGGTTTCGTATGCGGCGCGGACCTGCTTCATGTGTTCGGAGTCTGCGAGGTAGTATTCGCGGTCGGGAAGCTGTAATCCGCCTTGTAGCAAATACGCGGTGTAGTGATCCGAGTCATTGAACCCGGGCGCGACCCAAAAGCCGAAGAGGTTCGCAGTATGGAAATTGGTGTTGTTGAGCGCATCCACATCGGCGCGCAGGGTTTTTCCCAGTGCGAAGGCAAGTTCCTGTTTGTCTTTTATTGCGGCAATCGCATCCAGTTGCGGCTTCAGCGGCGCCAGTCCTTTGGCCTCGATACCTGCCTCATTCATATAGGAGTTGTAGAGGTCGGCAATTTTCTTCATTGAGGGCGAGCTAGACTTCGCGGCTTCCTCGATCAGCGCTGCGGTGCGCTTGTTGCTGGTTTCGTCCAGCTTGGTGAAGACGCCGATGCCAGCGCGGTCCGGAGGTATCTCCGTGCGCTTGATCCAATCGCCATTGGCATAGAGAAAGAAATTGTCCCCTGGTTTTACGGAGCGATCCAAATTCGCGAGGGAAATTCCATGCGTTTGATCTTCGGCGGCTTCTTGTGCCCGTAGAGCCAGGAATGTGGGAACAACTGCGAGACCGACCAGAACTGCGAACGCGCAGAGTTTTCTGTTTGATTGCATTGAGGAACACTCCCTGGCTTTGGCAACACCCTGTGCCAGCCACTTTCGAGTATAGACGCAGCGCGTTCTCTGAGGGTAGCGAGCGAAATGCCCAGGCGCGGTATACTCCCCAGCATGCCAACGCTGGTGGCCATGCTGCGCGGAATAAACCTCGGAAGCCGCCGAGTGAAGATGGACCTGCTTCAGGAATTGTGTGTCAACGCAAGGTTTGAATGCGTCAAGACCTACCTGCAGAGCGGGAACGTTGTCTTTCGTGCCAGGAGTCAGAACATTGCAGATGTAAAGGCAACTCTGGAGCGCGCGATGGAAAAGGAGTTTGCGTTCCATTCGGAAGTCATCATCCGGAATATCGCGGAACTGCGCGCCGTTGTCGCGGCCAACCCGTTTGGCAAAGAAGCGAAATCCGTCCCGGGAAAGGTGGTCGTGACGTTCCTCGGGGAAGCCGTGAGCGCCGCGAACCGCAAAGCGTCGCGGGCCATGGAAATTGCCCCGGAACAGATGCGCATGAACAGCCGGGAACTTTACTTTTATTTTCCCAGCGGCCAAGCCCGCACGAAGCTATCCTGGCCGAAGGTCGAAAAGCTCGTTGGCCCAGCATTTACCTCGCGCAATTGGAATACCGTGACCGGCCTGCTGGATTTGGCTTTGACCATCGACGCAGATGCGTGAGCCCGCATTCTAATACTTTTCAACTATTCCCTCCGGAGCAGCTCCAGTAATACAGTGCCGGGAATTTCTTCGCGTCCACGACGCTTGGGGTGACACGATGGCCGTATCGGTTTCTACCTCTACCCTCGGTTTGAATCCGGCGTTGGCAAGTACCGGCACTTGGCGCAGTCGTATATTAGCCATCGTGCTGATGCTGACCATCGGTGGAATCTTCTGGGTCGACTCCCGCTATCCAGCGTTGGTTAAGAAATACCATGCCGGAACGGCCGTAAAAGCCACCGGCGCGTTGACCTTTGGGACCGTCTACAGCGTGGACCGCAGCATGCCCCTCACCAGCCGGGTCTGGCGCACCACCATCAATTGGCTGGATGCCAATCGCATTGGCATGACCTTTTCCTTCCTGTTTGCCCCTGCCGCTCTGACATTTCTTGCCACGATTCGACGGAAACGCACCAATTCGGTGTACCTGAACGCGCTGCTCGGCGCTGCGACCGGAGCGCCCTTGGGTGTGTGCACGAACTGCGTGGCTCCTATAGCAAGAGGGTTGTATGCCTCGGGCATGAGTCGGGAGTCAGTTATGGCGGCGATGTTCGCATCACCGGCTTTGAACGTGGTGGTGCTCGCCATGAGCTTTGCGTTATTTCCTTTTCCCGTAGCGGCGTTGAAGCTGGCGACAGTCCTGTTTTTGATTGTTGTGTTTGCTCCCCTGATGGCTTCACCCCGATCGGATCAGGTCCCTGCAGTGGCATGTCCCATCGAAATACCTTTGTCGGAAACCTGGACCCAGGCCCTGCGCGGAACCGCAAAGTCCTTCGTGGAAAGCTTCTGGTATGTCTTTCGCGTAGCCTTTCCGCTGATGATACTTGCCGCCGCACTGGGCGCGTTGTTTGTGGAAGTTCTTCCGCAGCAAATCTTGTTTCTGCCAGTGACCCTCGGAGGAATAATCCTCGTAGCGGTGGTAGCCGCGTTCCTGCCGGTGCCGATGGCCTTCGATGTTGCCATCGCTTACATTCTCATGACGAAGGGCGTGCCCATGCCCTATGTCGTGACCATCCTGTGCACCCTCGGCAT
>Ga0335076_10002044_pt1 | contig 19913 bp, 15 predicted proteins | sample Lox_Sample_25_FD_206717 | JGI IMG/M metagenome (GOLD analysis project Ga0335076, IMG submission 206717) | Soil microbial communities from Loxahatchee National Wildlife Refuge, Florida, United States - Lox_Sample_2.5 | ecosystem: Environmental > Terrestrial > Soil > Wetlands | place: USA...
CTTGTCGCCCTTGCGGACCGCGTTGGTCTTCATCCCCGACACGTCAGAGCCGGCGTCGGGCTCGGTCAGACAGAACGAGGCCAGCAGCGGGGCCTCGGAAAGCCGGCCGATGTAGTCCTTCTTGATCTCGTCGGAGGCGGCCAGCAGGACCGGCGCGGTGGCGAGGCCGTTGCAGGTCACCGAAGTGCTGATGCCCGAGCAGCCCCAGGCGAGCTCCTCTTCGATAATGCAGCCCTCGAGGTAGCCGAGCCCGGGACCGCCGTATTCGACCGGGAAGTGGTTGTTCATCAGGCCGAGCTCCCAGGCCTTTTCGATGATCCCCTCCGGCCAGGTGCCGTCCCGGTCGTATTCCCAAGCGACCGGACGGATCTCCTTCTCGGCAAAGTCGTGCGCCATCTCGCGCATGCTCTGCTGCTCGTCGGTGAGCGTGAAATCAACCACGGTGGGTTCTCCTTGGAAGCGGCGCTTGCGCCCCCGTAAGGGTCGCGCGCGAAATATAGATTGACTAGTCAGTCAACATCTCCAATGCTACCCAATCAACGGACGGAGCGAAACGCATCTCGCGAAATTCGGGCGTCACGTGGACGGTCGAACGGGCATTGAGGCGAACACGGAGGGCGCGACCCCCCGGGGTCGCCGGGGCCGCGCCGATGCGCCAGACTTGATTCGTGCATTCAGCGTTCAACGTCGTCGTCTGGGTGGTATGCGTCGTGGCGGTGCTGATCGCGCTCGCGGCGCTGATCGCCGGCCGCAAGACGTGGGAGGACTTCGGAAAGGGCAAGTTCGTCATGGACAGCGACCCGGCGCAGGACGCCCGGCCCGAGTCGGGAGCGACGGCCGCCGAGCGAGACGTCGAGATCCGGCAGATGCTCGAGGCGCGCAACGAGCGCCGAGCCCGCCGCGGTGAGCCGCCGCTCGACGTCGAGCAGGAGGTCACGCGCCTGACCACGACCGCGCCGGCGATCGACCCGGCGCTGCGCGATGAGATCCGCCAGCTGGTCATCGCGCGCAATCACCGGCGGGTCCGCGCCGGCAAGCCACCGCTCGACGTCGAGGCCGAGATCGAGCGCGAGATCGCTGAACTGAGCGGGTTGTAGGTAGGCTCCACGGGGACATGCCGGATCCGCGTCGCTACGAGCTCGAGGAGCTCACCAACCGCCCGGGGACCTACTTCAATCCCCAGACCGAGGTGTTGATCGTCGTCGACGACTCACCCGAGCTCGACGCCGAGATCTTCAACATGGAGGAGTTCGAGGGCGCCGACTGGGTCCTGATCTCCGATGAGGTGCCGGTCGACGAGGACCGCCGGGACCGGCTGCTGGAGGCGTTCCAGACGCGCCACACCGCCGCTGACTTCGAGGCCGACCCGGACGAGGAGCCCGAGGAGTACGAGGACGAGGTCGAGGAGCTAGGCGGCCCGCCTAGCCTCCGCTCCCTAGGAGCGACGCGCACTTCTGCATCTTGCCGACGTCCCCGCCGGCGGCCTGGATGCACTGGCTGTACTTGGTCACGTTCGACGAGGACCCCGTGCTCGTCCCCCCGCTCGAACCGGAGCCCGAGCCGGAGCCGCCGCTCGAACCGCTGCTGCTCGACCCGCCGAGCGCGCCGCCGGCCACGCCTTGGAGCTCCTGGACGAACGCGTTCAGCTTCGCCTGGAACTCCGAGAACGGGCGCACGGTCGTGGGCGCCTTGATCGTCTGCTGCTGATTGAGGTCCGAGTACTGCATGGTGAGCGACATGTCGGCCGACTTCAGGCCGCCGAGCTCCGAGGACGTCTTGCCGGTGACCGGGAGCGTCAGCGTGATCGTGAGCCGGCGGAGCGTCTTGTCGTTGGTCCCGGTCCAGATGTCAACGCTCGGTTGCTTGATCTCCGAGGCGATCTTGGTCCGGTCGGCGGCAGGGATCCCCGACTTCAGGCTGCTCGCGCCGGAGATGCCGAGCGACGAGGCTTTCTCGAGCACCGTGTTCAAGTCGGTCAGCAGCGCGTCGACGTTGACGCCCGCGTGGATGTGCGTCGTCTGCGCCCCGCCGACGTTCTCGGTCCCGACGACGGTCGGGTTCTTGAGCCAGTGCAGCGGCTGGATGCCGAGCTTGCCCAGCGTGCCTGACCCCGAGCTCGCGCCGGGCGTCGACGCCAGCTGCGCGAAGCTCGACTCGAGCTTCTGGAACGTCGCCTGCGGCATCTGGTAGCTGGCGCCCTCGAACGTCACGTAGCCGGCGGTGCCGGTCGAGATGATCCCGAGCGCGACGTTCTGGCCGAGCGCATTCGCGCTCACGACGAAGTTCGATTCGGGGAGCTTGCCGGCGCCGCGCGTCTGGAAGGGCCCGCCGAAGCTCAGCGCGATCGGGCCGCTGAGCACGCTCGACCCGGATGGATCGATCGTCAGCGTCAGACTCAGGTTCCCGCTCGTGACTTTGTGAGTGCCGGTGAAGGTCTGGGTGAGCAGCGTGTTGGGATTGGCCGAGCCGCTGCTCGCGCTGCCACAGGCGGCCACGCCGAGGCTCGCGAGGACGACCATGACCAGGCCCCTGAATGCTGTTCTGCGGTGATGCATGGCGTCCCTTTCCGTCTCAGCCCCGGAGCGAATGTAGCACCCGATTATTGCCCTCGCGCCGGTTGCGTCAGTTCCTTCGGAAGCCCTTAGACTCGCGCGATCATGACGCCCCGCACGATCCTCTACACCGGCAAGGGCGGCGTCGGCAAGACGTCGGTCGCCGCGTGCACTGCGCGGGCGTGCGCGGCCTCCGGACTGCGGACGCTCGTGATCTCGACCGACCCCGCGCACAGCCTGTCGGAGTCGCTCGGCGCGGCGCTCGGCCCGGAGCCCTGCCCTGCCGGCGACCAGCTGTGGGGTCAGGAAGTCAACGCTCAGGAGGAGATGGAGCGCCACTGGTCGGGCGTCCAGGAGTGGCTTGGCGAGGTGTTCGTCGAGCGCGGCATCGACCGCATCTCCGCTCAGGAGCTCACGGTCCCGCCGGGGATGGACGAGCTGTTCTCGTTGCTCCGGCTTCAGGCCGCGCACGAGTCGGCCGAATGGGACGCGATCATCGTCGATTGTGCTCCGACCGGCGAGACGCTACGTCTGCTGTCGTTCCCCGACGTCGCGCGCTGGTGGATCGACAAGGTGTTCCCGCTCGAGCGCCAGATCCTCGCCGCGGCGCGGCCTCTCGCCCGATCCCTGCTCGATATTCAGCTGCCGAGTTCCGCCGTCTTCGCGGACATCCAGCGCCTTTCGGAGAACCTGATCCAGATGAACGAAATCCTTCGCGACCGCGAGAGCTGCACGGTCCGCCTGGTGATGAATCCCGACAAGATGGTGATCGGCGAGGCGATGCGCACGTTCACGTATCTGAATCTGTACGGGTATCTGACCGACGCGGTGATCGTGAATCGGGTTTTCCCGGTCGACGTCGGGGATTACTTCGCGGGCTGGCGCCGCATGCAAGAGGAGCATCTCGAGCTCGTCCGGTCGGCGTTTGCGCCGGTGCCGGTGCTGTGCGCGCCGTACTTCGACACCGAGGTGCTCGGTGCCGAGATGCTCGACCGCCTCGGGGACGCGCTGTTCGCCTCCGCGGCGGGCGACCACGATCCGGCCGCCGTCCTCCACGACCGTCTCAGCCAGGAGCTCGAGGTATCCGAGGACGGCGCCGAGCTTCGCCTGATGCTCCCGTTCGCGCGCAAGGGCGACATCTCGCTGAAGAAGATCGGGCTCGAGCTGATCGTCGGCGTGGACGGCCAGCGGCGGACGATCATCCTGCCGTCGGCGATGGCGGCGTTCCAGCCGACGGCGGCCACGTTCGAGGACGGGACGCTCGCGGTGACGTTCCATGGGACGAGAGATGCCGGGCCCGTCTGAGCCGGGCGGCCCGACGCCCGAGGGACCCGAGCCCAGGACGGGTGCCGAGCCCCGGGCGGGTGCCGAGCCCCGGACAGGTCCCGCGCCCGGTTCGCCCGAGGAGGCACTGCGCCGGCTCGAGCAGCGCCTCGACCAGGCGTCCGAGGCGGCCGAGCGGCTGATGGCGCAAGTGGCGGCCCAGGCGACCCGCGCCGGCGCCGCCGCCACGGCCGGAGAGGGCGCCGAGGCCGGCAACCCGGCCGCTGATGAGCCCACCCCCGACGGCTCGTCTCAGGCGCCCCCCGCCGGCTGGCAGACCCCCGAGGACGAGCCCCCGCGCGTGGCGCCGGAGCTCGATCCGCTCCTCGCGCTCCTCCACACCATGCGCGACCTGATCCCGCCCGAGCTCCAGCAGCGCCTGATCTCAGCGTTGCGCGAGGTGCTGCTGGCGCTGCGAGCGCTGATCGACTGGTACCTCGAGCGGATGGACCGCCGTCCCGAGCAGGGCGTCGAGGTCCAGGACATTCCGATCCTGTAGTTGGGCGCTGCCGCCGGCCTTACAATCGGGGCGTGGCAGGCTTGCGGGCATGAGCGAAGGGCCCACCGCCGCCGGTGCTGCGCGCCGCGTGGGATCAGGAACGGGCCGGCTCGTTCGCGCCTGGAAGGCGCTCCCGAACGAGTCCCGCCTCGCCGCCTACGCATCGGGCGCCCTGTTCTTCACGCTGTTCCTGCCCTGGTACCAGGTCACGCTGATCGCGCCGGCAAAGGCCGAGAAGCTCCAGTCGGCCAGCGCCTCGATCACGGGCTGGGGCGCGTTCTCGTTCGTCGAGGCCGCGGTCCTGCTCGTCGCCGCCGGCGTGCTCACGCTGCTGTTCCAGCGCGCCGAGGGGCGTGCGTTCCACCTACCCGGTGGCGACGGCGGCGTGATCCTGGCGGCCGGGCTGTGGACATGCATCCTGATCGTCTGGCGGATCTTCGACAAGCAGGGCGCGACGACCAGCGGGCCCTCCGCGACGACGTCCGGGATCGAGTGGGGGATTTTCGTCGCGCTGGCGGCGGCCGCCTTTCTCGCCTACGCCGGCTCGCGCATCCGCGCCGCCCACCGGCCCGAGCCACCCTTGCCCGGCGAGGACTTGGCGCCACCCGGCTCGAACGCGGCTGCCACCTCTCCGGTCCGGGCCGTGCATGAGCCCCCGCCGGCGGCCCGGCGCCGGCAGGCCTCGGCCCAGGAGAGCCGAAGGCCGGTGCCTCCGCGCCGGCGGCCCCGCCCGGTCCCGGCGGACCGACCCGTCCACGAGGAGCGGAGCGGGCGCCCAGCAGCCATCCGCGAGGAGCGGAGCGCGCGCCCGGCCCCTATCCACGAAGTGGCGCCCGAGCCCTCCCCCGCCCGCCCGCGCCGGCGCCCCTCCGCAGCCGAGCTGTTCGAACGCGTCGTCCCCGACGACCCGCCGGCGATGCCGTTCGGGCGGGCCAAGCCGGCGGACGTCGACGCCACGCTCCGGATGGCGACCAAGGATCCGCCGCCGGAAGAGCCCGCGGTCGAGCCGACCCCCGACGACGAGCAGCCGACGATGCGGCTTGGCAACGACGACGACACGCTCCCGCTCGATCGCGATTAGCCGCCGTTCAGCCGCGCAAGCGCCTGCGCGACGCTGACGAGCACCATCGCCGGCTGGTGTAGGACGTGATCGCCGGTGAACCGCAACATCTCGAGCCCCGCCTTCTTGACGAGAAGGTCCTTCTCCCGGTCGCGATGGAAGACGGCCGGGCCGGAGTGGAAGTTGTAGCCGTCGATCTCGACCACGAGCCGTTCCTTGCGCCAGATGAAGTCCAGTTCGTAGCGGCCGAACTTGACGTTGGTCTCGGGGAGGGGCAGGCCCGATTCACGCACAAGTTTCAGGAACTACATCTAGCCGTCGGCGCGCGATTCCCTCCTCGATCACGTCCGGCAGCTCTGCCGGCGCCACCGCGGCGATCTCGAGCACCGCGCGGGCGGGAGAGCTCACCCACAGGCCTTCGTGGCGGCGGACCTCTCGATGCTCGATCGAACGCATCCGGTGGACCCGGATACCGTCGCGCGACCCGCAGTACCGCCCGACGACCGTGAGCTCGACCCGCGGGCGGCTCCGTCTTCCGAAGGCCCCATACGAACGCAGACGAAGGACCGCTCAGGAACGCGCCCTCGCCACACGCCAGCAGAGCGGCCTGCTCGGGGGCAAGCGCCGGCAGTGCCCCGCTCACGACCGAATAGACGCCGCGGAACACAATGTGCAGCCGCCCGGTGGCGACCCAGTGCGCGATCACCCGGCGTGTTAGCCCGACCCTCAGCAGCTGCTCGTGGGGTCACGATCGTGCGCTGCCGCGCCGCGAGCGCTGCGACTGACCCGTCACGACCCACCGTTATAACCGCACAATCGGCGACTCTCGCCACCCGAGATCCGCCCTGTATCCCGTATACGTGTCCGAATGCACATTCGGCCCGTGCGGGGTGGCGAGTGTGGCGATATGACCGTGGCGAGGGGGCCCATGCGAGCGAGTGTGCGCCCCGCGAGAGCCCCCGAACCGCCGGCCCTGGCCTTTGTTGCGAAGGCGTATCTGTATTTTGAGCTTTCCGAGACTTATGCCCGCCAACGACCCCGCCACCGCTCACGACCTCGCCACGGGCCTCCGCTCCGTCGGCTACCTCCCCGGCGAGTCGACCGCGCTCGTCTCGTTCCTCGCCACCAAGCTCGGCAAGCCCGTGCTGGTGGAGGGACCGGCCGGCGTCGGCAAGACCGAGCTCGCCAAGGCGCTCGCCGCCTATCTCGACCGGACGCTGGTCAGGCTCCAGTGCTACGAGGGCCTCGACGAGGCCAAGGCCCTGTACGAGTGGAACTACCGCAAGCAGCTGCTCCGGATCCAGACCGAATCCGAAACAGCCGGATGGCAGGACGTCCAGGAGGACATCTTCGGCGAAGAGTTCCTTCTCCCCCGGCCGCTGATGACCGCGATTGCGTCCGAACAGCCGGTCGTCCTCCTGATCGACGAGATCGACAAGACCGACCAGGAGTTCGAGGCGATGCTGCTCGAGCTGCTCTCCGACTTCCAGATCTCCATCCCCGAGCTCGGCCGGATCGAGGCGAAGACGAGACCCGTCGTCCTCCTCACCTCGAACAACACCCGAGAGCTGACCGAGGCGCTCAAGCGCCGCTGCCTGTACCTGTGGCTCGACTACCCCGACCTCGAGCACGAGCTCGAGATCGTCCGCCTCCACACCCCTGAGCTCGACGAGGCGGTGGCGCGGAAGCTCACCGAGATCGTCCATCAGGTGCGCCAGCTCGACCTCAAGAAGCCGCCGAGCATCGCCGAGTCGATCGACTGGGCCCGCACGCTGCTGTTGCTCGGGGCGAACGACATCGACCACGACACGTTCATCGAGACCATGAGCGTGATCGTCAAGCACCGCACCGACCTCGACACGGTGGCGGCCCGGGTCGGCGTCGCCCTCCAGGCCGCCACCGATGCCCGCCCCGCCGCATAGCGCGAAGAACGCCGCGATCTACGGCGGCATCCCCGAGCACCCTCCCGGCAACCTCGACGGCCAGCTGCTCTCGTTCGCCGAGGACCTCAGAAGCGAGGGCGTCGCGATCGGCACCTCCGAGATCCTCGATGCTTTCGAGGCGCTGAACCTCGTCGAGTGGACCGAGCAGCACGACTTCAAGGAGGCGCTGGCGGCCACGCTCGCGAAGTCGAACGACGACCGCAGTGTCTTCGACCTCGTCTTCGACCGGTTCTTCTTCCGCGCCACCGAGGCCCAGGCCGCACGGAAGCGCGTCACGGAAGCGAACGCCGGCGGCGAGCCGCCGTCGGACATCAACCTCGACACGCTCCGCCAGCAGATCGCCGCCGCACTGAGAGACGGCTCCGACGCCGCGCTCAGAGACCTCGCGCGCCTCGCGATCGCCGCGTTCGGCCGGGGTGAAGGCTCGGGCGTCCTCGGCGTCGACGTCCAGAGAATAAGACGAGCCCTCGGACTGAGGACCGAACCGCAGCCCGACCTCCCAGACGACGACCCCAGGCACGACGGCCTCCCCCGTGACCAGCTCCGCAAATTCGAGCAGCACCTACGACGAGAGCTCGAGAGAAGCCTGATCGAGCGGACCGCCAGCCTTCCGCCGAAGCGCCCGCTCAACGAGCTCGACCGTGCGCTTCCAAGCGGACCGATCCAGGACCTGGCCGCCGTTCACCGAGTGGTGGCGCAACTCAAGCGACGCCTTGCCAGCCAGGGCCACGAGCTCAAGGGGCGCAAGCGCCACGCCCATGTCGACTTCCGCAGAACCATGCGCGCCAGCCTGCAAACCGGCGGCGTGCCGATCGACCTCAAGTACCGCCCCCGAAGGCCACGGCGCCCCGAGATCTTCGTGCTTTGCGACGTGTCGACCTCCGTCACGAGCGCATCGACGTTCTTCCTATCCGTGCTCCACGCCCTCCACGACACGTTCCGCAAGCTCCGCTCGTTCGTGTTCATCGAACGTATATCCGAGGTCACGGAGGTGTTCGAGAAGGAGCGCGACTTCCGCGCCGCGAGCGATGCGATCTCACGAGACGCCGGCGTCGCGGACATCTCCGGCTACACCGACTACGGCCGCGTCTGGCTCGAGTTCCTGAACCTGATCGAGGACGAGCTACACCCCCGCGCCACCGTGATCGTGCTCGGCGATGCGCGCACCAACGGCCGCGCGCCCCGGGACGACATCTTCGCGGCGATCACCGCCAAGGCCGGGCGCACGTTCTGGCTCAACCCCGAGCCGCGCCTCTACTGGAACTACGGCGACAGCGTGATCGCCGCGTACGAGAAGCACTGCACCGCGTTCGAATGCTGGCGCACCGACCAGCTCGAGGAGTTCGTGAAGGCGTTGACCCGCCCAGAGGTCGCCTAGAGCGCAAGCTCACACAGGCTGAGCGACCGCCTCCAGGAACAGGTTCGCCAGCCCGGCCGCGTCAGTCTTGCGCGCCTCGATCAGCGTCATCCCCGAACCGTCGAACAGGCCGTCCGCGTCCCACCGTTCGGGATCGAGCGACACCGCGTACGGGTTGATGTTGACGTCGGCGTCAGGCGCCGCGGCCCCGAGGTTCTCAGCGGCGCGCGAGAACGCGACCACCGCGAACGCCTCCATCATGTCCGCGGTCGCCGCGAGGTGCTCCCGAACGCCGTCGTCGTCGAACCCGCCGGCCATGTCGACGTGGCGCTGGAACATGCCCGGGAACGCCTGGGTCGGAACGATCGCCCGCCGCCACTCGCGATCCTCGAGCGCGTTCCACTCCCGGTACATCGCCTCGAGCCGCCGGGTGATCGCCCAGATCCGTTCCAGGTCGGGCCGCACCGAGGCCATGAACTCCATATCCGCGTACTTGTCGTGGAAGAACAGCAGGCACTCGGTGCCCCAGTACAGGATGTTGTTGGCGCAGATCTTGACCGTCATCACCATCGGGTTGTGCCAGAACTCGTACTGACCTTCGTACTGAGTCAGGTTCACCCGATACGTACTCAAATAAAGGTCGTCGAACGCGCGGGCACGATCCGTAACGTCCTCCCCGTCCAGGAATCGGCACACAAGGTCAGTCGTGAGCGTGTTCGAGATCGCGATGAAGTCAGACCCCGGCGAGTAGAACGGGTCGAGGAAAGCCCCCGCCTCACCCACCAATGACCAATGCCCCTTACCCGAGTAGCACTGCTTGCAGCCGTATGAGAAGTCCGAGACCTTCAGGAAGTCCTCGACCTGGTCCAGCCGGCCGTCCAGCGACTCACCCAACTGCGGCTCGTGCCGCCGGATCCAATCCAAGGCCCCGTCGAGGGTCTTCATCTCTTCGTACGGATGGAACCGCGGGTCGGCCACGATCCCGATCGAGATCGGCCCCGACGACAACGGAATCATCCACACCCAGTAGCCCTGGCCACACAAATGGTTGGTCGAGAACTTGCGGAGCCCCTTCTCGGACATCCGACCGAAGAACTCATCGTCGTCTGAATCGGCCCAGTCCTCGATGTCGAGCCCGCCGTCGAGCCGGAACCACGCCGAGTTGACCTCGTGCCCGTTGTCCTCCATCAGATCGAGCTTGCGCTTCAACAAAAACGCGCGTCCCGCCGCGTCGACAACCCACCGCGCGCGAATCTCGCGGTCTTCGCCCTGGTAGGTGACGCGAACAACGTGAGGGTCGCCGATCTCGACGTCCTGGACGCGGCAGTCCCCGAACCGGTCAACGCCCTCCGAAATAGCCTTGTCTCCGAGGTAGTTCTCGAAGCGACCGCGGTCTAGCTGGTAACTCGGCTCGGGGAGCGGCTTGTTGATCCCGCGCTCGATCCGCTCAGCGATCGACGTGTTCCCGGCGGCCGGGAACCACCAACGCAGCCCGAACTTGTGGAGCTCGTCCTTGTCCATATGCTCGCGCGCGCCGACGACATCGGCGAAGTAGTGCGCTGACACCTCGACGGTCGATTCTCCCACCTTGAACGCCGCCTCGGGCGCCGGGCCCTTGCGCTTTTCGGCGATGAAGATGCTCGTCTCGGGACGCGCCTTCTTGAGCTGGATCCCGAGAGTCAACCCGGCCAGGCCGCCGCCGAGGATCGCCACGTCGTAGCTGTCAGCCGGCTGCCTATCAGTGCCCACGTTGAGCTCCTTGGTGAGTTATTTTCAGATCCACTCTCGAATGAACTACGCCGCCACCACGGCGCCGCGCGCCTCGAGATCCATCTCCTCGATCCCCGGCAGCATCTCGCGCGCCTGCACGAGGCTGATCCCGTCATCGGAGTACAGGCCGTCCTCCTCCCACCGCTCGGGATGCAGGCTGATCGCGAGCCAGTTGATGCCCCGGTTCTCGTCCGGCTGCTCGGGGAGGTTGCGAGCCGCGCGGTGGAAGATCCACACCGCGAGCGCATTGAGGTACTCAAGGTTCCGAGCCGCGATCTCGAACGTCTGGTCGCCCTCGGCGGGACGTGCCATCTCGGCCTGAGCCTGGATGTAAGGCTGGAGCTGATTGCACAGGACCGAGACACCCTCGAACGGCGTCTGCTCGATCGCGTTCCAGTCGCGGAACAGCTGCTGCATCCTCGGGACCATCTGGATCGCCGGGTACACGATTTGCTCGAGGCGCTTCATGTCCTCGGGCTTTCGCATCCGCTGGTGACACCACGCGTTCCCGATGCCCACGAAGTAAGTCGATGAGTCGTACACGAACTTCAGGACCATCACCTGCGGGTTGCCGAACAGCTGGTAGTTGTCGCGGTACAGGTGAGCCGTCGTGTTGAACAGGTTCTTGTAGAACCCGTCGTAGAACTCGACGAGCTCGGTCACGTCCTCACCGTCGAGCTCGCGCTCGATCAGCTCGCAGCTGAACGTGTTCGAGAAGCCGATGAAGTCCGACCCGGGCGAGTACAACGCGTCGAGGAACCCTCCCGCCTCGCCGACCAGGCACCAGCGATCAGGCGAGAAGAAGCGCGTGGACCCGTACGAGAAGTCCTTGACCCGCAGGAAGTCGAGCACGTCCTCGCGCCGACCGTCGATCTCAGCATGCAGCTGAGGCTCGTTGCGTTTCATCCACTCCATGAACGCCTCGAAGCTGTTGATCTCCTCCCACGGGTGAAAACGCTCATCCGCGCACACGCCGATCGAGATCGGCCCCGACTCAAGCTGGATCAGCCACAGCCAGTACCCGGGCTGGATCAGATGGGAGGTCGAGTGGATGCGGAGACCCTTCTCGGGCATTCGGCCGAGCCACTCCTCGTCATCGGTCCAGTCCTCGAAGTCGAGCCCGCCGGCGAGCCGGATCCACGCGGCATTACAGCGGTGGCCGGTGTCGACGCCGGCGCCCAAATCCAACTTGCGCCGCAGGATGTTCGCGCGGCCGGAAGCGTCGACGATCCAGCGAGCGGTGGCGATGACCTCCTCGTCCTCCTGGGACATGAGGATCGTGTGTCTGTCCTCGCCGAACGAAACGTCCTGCACGCGCCAGCCGCGGAACGCGTCCGCCCCGGCCTTCTTGGCACGCCGGAACAACTCATTCTCGAACCGGCCGCGATCGATCTGATGGGTGAACGCGTCCAGGTGCCCCGGCGTGCAGAACTCGACACGCTTGGTGATGTCGGAGTTGTCGCCGGCGGGGAGGAAGAAGCGCAGTCCGAGCTTGCGCTGCTGGTACTTCTCGAGGTGATCGCGCATGCCGATCATCTCGCGGTAGTAGTAGGCGCCGATCTCGACGCTCGACTCGCCGACCTTGAAGGCCGCCTCGGGCGCCGGCTCGGCGCGCTTGTCGGTGACCAGCACGCGGGTCTCGGGACGCTCACGCTTGAGCTGAATTGCGATCGTCAGCCCGGCCAGTCCGCCGCCGAGCACCGCAACGTCGTAATGGCCGTGCGGTGCGTCGATCGCCATCGTCTCGAGCATCGACGCCGAACGGTCGTCTGCCATCAGCTCCTCCTCGGTTGGTCCAAGTCACAAGTCGCGGCCGCGCGCGCACCGACCCGCCGACCGTGTGCTGTCGGCGTTTCCGAGCCCCGGTTACAACCCCCTCGTCGGTCCACGTCCACGGAGGATCATGACGGAACCCCGACCCCACTGCAACTCGTGCCGATCCGCAGTTCATGGCCCGTTCATGGGCCTCGCCGGGTGGCCTCCGCAGGGCGCCGCGGGTTCCCGGCCGCAGTTTGTTAACAACCGACCCCGTTGACGGTCGCGGATTCGAGCGGAACACTCAGCGGCTGTTGGGGACCCGTCCTAGCGCGTATCGCACGGCTCAGGCTGCCGCTAACGCGAGCGAGGACCGGCCTAGATTCCCGCCTCGGACACGGAAGTCCGAGGAGCGGGCCGGAGTTCGGCAGAACCCCTGTTCAGAACAGCTGGTTCTCGCCGCCGAACACCGCGCTCACCGACCCAGCGGTGAAGATCTGGCGGATCGTGTCCGCGAGCAGCCCGGCGCACGAAAGCACGACGATGTTGTCGGGCGCGCCTTCGCGGAGCGGGATCGTGTCGGTGACCACCACCTGCTCGAACGCGGAGTTCGCGAGCCGCTCGAACGCCTGGCCCGAGAACACCGGGTGCGTGCACGCGGCAAACACGCGCGCCGCGCCCTCGTCGAGCACGGTCTGGCCGGCCGCGGTCAGCGTGCCCGCGGTGTCGATGATGTCGTCGAGGATCACGGCGGTCTTGCCACTAACGTCGCCGATCACATACCCGACCTCGGCGACTTGCTGCGCGGGCCGCTCCTTGGTCATCAGTGCCAGGTCGGCGCCCAGCATGTCGGCGAACTTGTGGTTGAGCTTGACGCGCCCGACGTCGGGGGCGACCACGACCAGGTCGTCGAGCTCGAGCCCCGCGAAGTAGTCGGCGATCAAGAGCAGGGCGGTCATGTGGTCGACCGGCTTGCGGAAGAAGCCCTGGACCTGGCCAGCGTGCAGGTCGACGGTCAGCACCCGGTCGACGCCGGCCGTCTCGAGCAGCTGCGCGACGAGCCGGGCGGTGATCGGCTCGCGCAGCGCCGACTTCTTGTCCTGGCGCGAGTATCCGTACCACGGCATCACCGCGATCACGCGATGCGCAGAGGCGCCGACCGCGGCGTCGATCATCACCAGCAGCTCCATCAACGCGTCGTTCGCGGTGATCCCAGTCTCCGGGTTGCCGCACGTCGGCTGGACTATGAACACGTCGGCGCCGCGCACCGACTCGTCGAAGCGGCAGTAGACCTCCCCGGCCGAGAACGTCTTCAGCGTGATGTGGCCGAGGTCGATCGCGAGCTTGTGCGCGATCTTCGCGGCCAGCTCGGGGTTCGCGCGCCCGGCGAACAGCATGAGCTTCTTGCCGGTTACGATCGGCAGGCTTCCAGTCGCGCCCCGGGCCTCGCTCGTGTCCATGCGGGCGTGAGTCTATACACGCGACCTTACGGCGCTGTGACGATTTCTTTCCTTGACGAGTCCGCCGGGTCCCGCATAGGCTCCTACCGGAAAATGACTTCCGCAGGGAGCCAGTGGTCGCTCACGTAAATACGGTCACATTCGAGGCACGCCTGGCGGCGCCAGCGCGGGCTTTGCGGCCCGCTCGGCATCCGGCCTTGCCTGTTGGGCCGCGCCCGCGGTCGTCCGGAGCCCTCGGAGCCTCGTGCAGCGCTGCTACACGTCGGCTCCTGCGTCCGCGCCTGGCATCCACCAGTCGCACCTCTCGGTGCGACCGGACTCACGTGAGAGACCACTAGCCATGGCCCGCGACGGTTCGCTCGGCGGCAGTCGTCTGTTCGAGGGGCTGAGCGACGAGCAGCTCGAGGTCGTCGCGGGGCACATGCGCCCGCGCCAGTTCGCACCCGGCGAGCAGCTGTGCGCCGCCGGCGACGCGAGCGACCGGATCTGGCTGATCACCGGCGGGCTTGTGATCTGGACCGCCGGCACGACTGCCGGTGGCGGCGAGATCGAGCTCCGGATGCGAAAGGGCGACGTGATCGGCGCCCAGGACGCGATCACCGGGACCGAGCGCACCGCGACCGTGTTCGCGAGCACGATCACAGACACGCTCGAACTCGACGCGCCCGATCTGCTCGAGCTCGCCGGCCGCTTTCCGCAGATCCTGATCAACGTGATCCAGACGCAGCGAGAGCGCCTGTTCCGGGCGAGCGCGCACAGCGCCGCGCTGTTCAGCGCGAGCGTCCGCAGCAGCTCCACCCGCGGCGAGGAGATCGGGGTAATCGCCGGCCCCTCGCTGAAGGGGGTCGTCAGCCGCCTCGTCGCTGCCGCCCGCATCGCCAGCCCTCGCCCGGTGAAGGTCCTCGACCGCTCGCTGTCGCTCGCCGGCGCGCTGACTGCCTCTGACGAGGCCGCGAGCGAGAACGACACCGTGCTGATCCCGAGCGACTTCGACCCCGATACGGTCGGCGTGCTTCTCGACCAGGCCGACCGGGTCGTCGCGCTGGTCGGAAACGCGGAGGAGGCCGGCCGCCTCGGGAACGTCGCCGCGGCCTCAGCGGGGCGGCAGCTCGAGATCGTGGTCGTGTCCGACGAGGCGCGCCAGGCCAGCCAGATGTGGCACCCGGCCGCGCTGAACCTCGTGATCCGCGACTGCCCTCGCCAGGCCGACTTCCCACTCGCCGACAAGGACCTCGCGTGGATCGCGCGGCATCTCACCCGTACCAAGCTCGGGGTCGCGTTCGGAGCGGGCGGCGCGAAGGGCTACGCGCACGTCGGCTTCCTCCAGGCGCTCGAGGACGCCGGCTACACGGTGGACTATGTCGGCGGCAGCAGCATCGGCGGGTTCGTGGCCAGCCAGGTGGCGCTCGGTTACAACGCGCGCGGGGTCGACGAACGGTTCCGGAACGCGTTCAGCCCCGAGAACGTCGGCCAGCTGTTCAAGTCCCCGCTCGTGGGGTCGGCCGGCCTCGAGACGCTGACCGGCATGCTCAAGGAGGCCACCAAGGGCGCGTTCTTCTCGCACACTCAGGTTCCGCTCGTGATCATGGCGGTCGATCTGACCGCTCGAACCCCGGTGGCGCAACGCCAAGGCCCCCTGTGGGAGGCGCTGCTGGCGGCGCTGTCGGTGGCCGGCGTGTTTCCGACGCAGGAGCGCAACGGCCACCGGCTGATCGACGCGATCGCGCTCGTCCCCGTGCCAACCGCGGCCGTGCTCGAGGACGGCGCCGACATCGTCGCGTCGGTCAACCTACTCGGCACCGAGTCGCTCGAGAGCTGGCCGGGCGTGCCCGACGAACCCGAGGACGAGCCGGCCAAACCGAGACGGCGGGGACCGCTCGACACGATCCTCGAGGCCATGGACCTGAGCCAGCTCGACACCAGCGCGCGCCACGCGGCGCTCGCCGACGTCGTGATCACGCCGAAGTTCGGTCCTGCGGAATGGCGCGACTTTCATCTCGCGGACCTGTTCCTCGAGGCCGGCCGGACCGCCGCCCGCGAGCAGATGCCCGCGCTGCGCGCGCTCTCGCGCCCGCTCGATCTCGCGGCGGCACGCCGCGAGGCGAGCCTCGTCTGAGCGTCACGCCGGCGTCGCGATCGCCTCCATAAACAGGTTCTCCATCCCGCCCGCCTGCGACTCGCGAGCCTCGGCCACCGTCAGGCCCTCGCCGGAGAACAGCCCATCGGCCTCCCACCGCTCGGGGTCCAACGACACCGCGTAGGGGTTGATCTTCTGGTCATCGGCCGGCGCGGCGTCCGCGAGGTTCTGCACGGCCCGGTTGAAGGCGAGCACCGCGTACGCCTCGAGCAGGTCGGCATTCGCGGCCATTCTCGTCTTGATGCCCTCATCGTCAAAGCCGGCGATCATGTCCCGGTGGCGATCGAACATCGCCGGGAACGCGGATGACGGAACCATCGCCCGGCGCCACTCGCGCTGCTCAAGCTCGTTCCATTCGCGGTACATCGCCTCGAGCCGGGTAATGATCGCCCACATCCGCTCAGTATCGGGTCGTACCGCCGCCATCAGATCGAGGTCGGTGAGCTTGCGGTGGAAGAACAGCAGCCCGAGGCACCCCCAGTAGTAGATGTTGTTCCCGCTGATCTTCACGTTCATGACCGCGGGGTTGTCCCAGAACACGTACTGGCCCTCGTACTGGGTGAGGTGTACCCGGTAGGCGCTCAGGTACCAGTCGTCGTGGGCTTCGGCGCGCTTCACGACGTCCTCGCCGCTCAGCTCGCGGGAAACGAGGTCGGTGGTCAGCGTGTTGGACAGCGCGATGAAGTCCGAGCCGGGCGAGTAGAAGGGATCCAGGAACGCCCCCGCCTCCCCGACCAGGCACCAGCGATCGCGGCCGGAGAAGGCCTGCTTGCATCCGTACGAGAAGTCTTCGACCTTGAGGAAGTCCTCGACCTGGTCGCGCCGCGCGTCGACCACCTCGCCGAGCTGCGGCTCGTGCTCTCGGATCCACTCGATCGACTTGTCGAGCGTGTTCATCTCGTCCATCGAGTGGAAGCGCGGGTCCGCCACGATTCCGATCGAGATCGCGCCGGAGGACAGCGGAATCATCCACATCCAGTAGCCCTTGCCGCACAGGTGGTTGGTGCTGAACTGGCGCAGGCCGCGCTCTGACATCCGTCCGAAGAACTCCTCGTCGTCAGGATCGGCCCAGTCCTCGATGTTCAGCCCGCCGGCGAGCCTGAACCAGGATGAGTTGACGACATGCCCGTTATCCTCGAGCAGACCGAGCTTCTGCTTGAGGATCCACGACCGGCCGCTGGCGTCGACGACCCAGCGCGCCTGCACCGTCGACTCCTCCCCACCCGCCCGGGGCACGATCGTCACCCGATGGGGATCTCCGACCTCGACGTCCGTCACGCGGGTCGCCCCGAACAGATCGATCCCGGCCTCGACGACCCGCTCCCCCAGGTAGTTCTCGAACCGGCCGCGGTCGAACTGCCAGCTCGGGACGGGGGCATGCGCAGACGGGCCGCGCTCGATCCGTTCCGCGAGGCTGCTGTTGTCACCCGCGGGGAACCAGAAGCGCAGCCCGCATTTGCGGATCTGGTCGCGCTCCATGTGATCCATCAGGCCGAGCACCTCGCCGAAGTAGTTGCAGGCGATCTCCTGGGTCGACTCCCCCACCTTGAACGCGGCCTCGGGCGCCCGCCCGGCCCGTTTCTCGGCAATGAAGATGCTCGTATCGGGACGTGCGGCCTTGAGTTGCAGCGCGAGCGTCAACCCGGCCAACCCACCACCGAGTATCGCCACGTCGTAGGCCCCGGCAGGATGCCTGTCGTCAGTCAAGTTGTCTCCTCTCGCGCTTTGCCCCGGCAGGTCGGCGGCGAGGTTCTCGCCCCGGGCGGATCATATCCACGGCGCGCCCGGCAACAAGCGGTTTCTGGACGTTAGGACGAGGCCGGTGCACCCGGCGCGGCGCCGGGCTGCGAAGTCCCGTTGCCGGCGCCTGGGCTCTTTGCCAGCTCAAGCACCTCGTCGACCGTCCACTGGTCGTAGGCATGCTCGCCGTACTTGGTGGCGATCACGCGGCCGTCGGAGGCGATCAGGAAGTCGCCTGGCAGCCCGAACGAGCCGTTCTTGGGCTTCAGCGGCGTGAGATGCTCCTCGCCCTTGCCGACCGCTCCGACATGGCGACCCAGGCCGCGGAAGACCGCCGGCCACGCGCGCGGATTCAGCACGGCGCGCGGGGATTTCTCGACGCCGAACTCGGCGTACAGCTTCTTGTCGGGATCGGCGATCACCGCGAACGGCAGCTCGGCCTGGTACTTGCGCAGCTCCTCGTCGGTGGAGTGGAACACCACCACTTCCTTGATGCCCGCGGCCGCAAGCTCGTCGTTGCGCAGCACCACCGACCGGAGATGCAGGTTGCAGATCGGGCAACCGGCGAACCGGCGCAGCTCGAGGTGAACCAGCTGTCCCGGGTCCGGGACGCTGACCGTTTCGCCCGAGATCGCTACCAGTTCGTGTGGTGCGACCGTTGCGCCGGGGTCCAGCCGCCGGGCAGAAGTCGAGTCGGCCATCGAAGACCCTCCATCGGTTGGGAACAGGAGTACAGGGTCGCCAAGTTCGTGAGGTTTGGACGGGAAAGCGCAATCCAAAGTCCCCAGGTTGCGCGCGGCGATCGTACACCGGCCGATCCCCCGACTGGAGTAGTTGAGCAATTTTTCGGTCACGCCTTGTTTACAAGCGGGTTCCTTGCTGTACCCTTGCGCGCCGACAAACGGGCGCGGGCCGGGCGCTACACGCCACAACGGAGGGCATTTACTTATGGGACGAGATGTGAGGCTCTGGCGGCCGCTGGGGATCCTGGTGGCTGCTTTGGCCTTGACCATGCCGGCGCTGGCGAGCGCCGCGCAGCAGGGCGGCGCCAAAACGAAGAAGGTCAACTACGACGCCGTCTACACGCAGAGCAACGACCCTTCGGGCAACTCGGTGATCGTGTTCACCCGCGCCGCGAACGGCACGCTCACGCAGACCAAGGTCGTCTCGACGGGCGGCAAGGGGATCGCGGGCACGGCGCCGTTCGGCTTCCCGATCGTCGATTCCTCGGGTTCGGTGAACCTGACGTCCGACGGCAAGCTGCTGTTCGTGGTGAACGCCGGCGACAACACCGTCAGCTCTTTCCAAGTCACGGCGTCGGGACCGAAGCTCGTCTCGAAGGTGTCCTCGCACGGGAAGCTGCCGATCAGCCTCACCAGCAGCGGTGACCTGCTGTACGTCGTCAACGAGACGAGCCAGAACATCTTCGGCTGGAAGTTCTCGTCCACCGGCAAGCTCACGCCTATCGCCGGCTCTGACCGCAAGCTCACGGCGGTGACGCCGAAGGGCAAGAAGGACAAGGTCGGCGTGACCGCGGGAATCGGCTTCGCCAACAACGGCGCGATCATCGCGGTCACCCAGCGCGGCCTGCCACGCACGTACGGCGAGATCGACACGTTCGTGATCAGCAAGAGCGGAGCGGCCGGCCCGTCGCAGGCAACCGCCACTCCGGGTATCCCGAACCCGTTCGGGTTCTCGGCCTCGGGCAAGCAGCTCCTGGTCAGCAACGCCGGCTTCGTCGCGACGCCGTCCGGCGCCATGCCGAACCCGACTGACCCGACGCAGTTCAACGGCACGGCCGCTACCTACAACGTGTCGTCGACCGGCAAGCTGAAGCTGGTCAAGAACACGTCGACGAACGGGCGCGCGGCCTGCTGGCTGGTAGTGACCAAGAACGGTCGCTGGGCGTTCGTGTCGAACACGCTGTCGGACTCCGTGCCGGACACGTTCACCGGCAAGGGCGGCGTGTCGGTCATGTCCGTCGGCGCCGGCGGGAAGATGACGCTGAAGGGACAGGGCAACTTGGGCGGCCCGGGCTTCCCTAGTGACGAGGCCCTCAGCAGCAACGACCGTTACCTGTACATCGTCGATCCGTTCATCATGGGCGGCCCCAGCCACATCGACGTGTTCAAGGTGGCGTCGAACGGAAGCATCACCCACATCCAGACGACGCCCTCGACGCTGCCGAACGGCGTCTCGGGCATGGCTGCTTTCTAGCCGCAAATAGGAGGACGGCGGCGGCTCGGCCGGGGCCGCCGTCGTCATCTCCGATAACCCCCTCCCGCTAGCCCTCGCCGCCCCGGGCGGCCCTCGCGGG
>Ga0335076_10002045_pt1 | contig 19909 bp, 17 predicted proteins | sample Lox_Sample_25_FD_206717 | JGI IMG/M metagenome (GOLD analysis project Ga0335076, IMG submission 206717) | Soil microbial communities from Loxahatchee National Wildlife Refuge, Florida, United States - Lox_Sample_2.5 | ecosystem: Environmental > Terrestrial > Soil > Wetlands | place: USA...
CAAGGGCCTCGTCGAGGGCATGCGCATCGTCGGCATCGATTTCCGCGACGGCATCCTGTTCGTGCCGGAGGTGCTGCTCGCCGCCAACGCCATGAAAGCCGGCATGACGATCCTGCGGCCGCTGCTGGCCGAGACCGGCGCGCCCAAGATCGGCAAGATGGTGATCGGCACGGTCAAGGGCGACATTCACGACATCGGCAAGAACCTGGTCGCCATGATGATGGAAGGCGCCGGCTTCGAGGTCGTCAACATCGGCATCAACAACCCGGTCGAGAACTACCTGAAGGCCATCGAGGAGCACAGCCCGGACATCCTCGGCATGTCGGCGCTGCTCACCACGACCATGCCCTACATGAAGGTCGTCATCGACACGCTGATCGAGAAGGGCATGCGCAACGACTATGTCGTGCTCGTGGGCGGCGCGCCGCTCAACGAGGCCTTCGCCCAGAACATCGGCGCCGACGCCTACTGCCGCGATGCCGCCGTCGCGGTCGAGACGGCCAAGTCCTTCATGTCCAAGCGGCAGGGCTCGGCCTTCGCCAAGAAGTAGCCCGGCGGCGGCGCTCGCGCGCAAGACCGCCCTGGAACCGACCCAAATCGTCAAAGCTTAGCCGTTGAAAAACAACGGCTATTTTTTAATGCATGGGGTTGTTTTGCACGCCCGCGCGCAAACCAACTGTCGCCACAGTATTAAGGTCCGCTAGTCCCGGCGCGATGGTCGCGCCCGCGGGGCTATTGTGGCCGTACTGCCGACTTCTGGACCGGTAACACGACGGCGGCTTGTTCGAACTTTTGAACGAGCTCGGATGCGGGCTCAGTTCGTGGCCGGTCCCATCAGCGCGGCGAGGTCGAGGCCGGCGAGGGCCGCGCAGCTGCCGGCGCCGCGGGCCTGCTCGATCGCCGTGCGCAGGAGGTCGGCGATAGCAGCATGGTCCTGCAGCACCAGCGGGTCGGCAACGGCCGTCTTCGCGGCGAGGCGGCGGAAGATGCCGGCCGCGGCGGAACGGTCGGCGCAGGCGAGGTCCTTGAGCGTGATCGCGACCTTGGCCACGTATTCCGGACGCGCCGGCGGGCGGGGCCACGTGGCATGCGGCCCCCACAGGCTGTGCAGCACCTCATCGTCGGCCGACGGCAGCGGATCGATGACGGCGCCGGAGGTGCCGATCGCGACGTCCCGCAGATCGAGCAGCCGGTAGTTGTTGCGCTCGAGCCGGGAGCCCTCGAGGTCGGCGGCGACGAGGCTCGCGGCGGAAAGGTCGCTCTCCTGCAGGCGTGCGCCGGACAGGGTGGCGCCGTCGAGCGAAGCGCCGCCGAGGAACGACTGGAAGATCAGCGTGCGGTCGAGCCGCGCGGCCGTGAGGTCGATCCCCTCCAGGTGCGTCCATTTGATCACCGCGCCCGTGAACTTCGCGGCCGCGAGCGAGGCGCCCTGCCACTCGCCGTTGAGGATCTGCGCCCCCGAGAGATCGGCCCCGTCCATCCTGGCGCCCTTCAGCGACGCGTGATCGAAGGCGGCGCCGTTGAGGCGGACATCGCGCAAGGAGGCGCCGAGGAAATCGGCGCCGTCGAGCGCCGCGTTGGTGAGCTCTGCCCGATCGAGCTGCGCCCCCTGGAGGTGGGCCTGGCGGAAGGAGGCGCCGTCGAGCACGGCGTCGCGCAGATCGGCGGCCGCCAAGGTGCTGCCGGTGAAATCGGCAAAGCGCAGCTGGCGGCCGGCCAGCCCGATGCCGGCGGCGCCCGCCGTCGACGGCGTGCCGACGAGCCTTTCGATCAGCCCCGCCGGCGAGGCGTCGTCGTTGGTGAGCGTGCGGCCGTCGAGGCGCAGATAGCGGCAGCCCCAATCGACCGCCGGGCACAGCACGGCGTCGAGCAGGTTGTAGCCCTGCAGGGCCGGCGCCAGCCAGCGGCTGGTGAAGTTGTCGGCGCGGTCCTGCCCGGCGTCATCGAGGCGGACATCGGCGGCGCGCGCCCCGGCCGGCGGCGGGTTCGCGTAGTAAAGGGCGATGAACACGGCCACCGCCGCGACGGCGCAGTTGGCCCAGTGCCGCCAGGTCGATACGCCGGAGGCCGTCCGGCCGTAGATCCGCAGATGGAACAGGACGAGCGCCACCGCATCGACGACGAGCCCGCCCTGCTGGAGCTGCACCATCTCCGGCCACTGATAGCGCAGGAGGCCGATCTGGATGGCCAGCAAGGTGGCCAGCGGTCCGACCATGATGACGAGCCACAGCAGCAGCCGGACCAGCCACAGGCCGACGCCATGGCCTTCGTCGCCGGCAACGATCCGCACGAGCGGCAGCACGCGAATGCGGGCGAGATAGGCGCCGCGCCGCTCCCGCATCGCCGGCCGCCGCAACGTGACACCGAGCGCGCCGACGCGGCGGCCGACCAGGTCGAGGAGGAAGAGTCCGGCGCCGTGGATGACGAGCAGGGCGGCCGGCGCCAGCAGACCGGCGGCGGTGATGGAGAGCCCGAAGCCGAGCAGCGGCAGATCCACCCGGTTCCACAGCAACCCATGGTCGGTCGTGTTGGCGGCGATCACGAAAAGGACGGCCATGACGACGACGAGGCCGGCAAGGAGGGAGACGCCGACGACCGCCAGGCGGTTGATCGCGTCGATGCTGCGGTCGATGCCGGAACGCGCGTCTTCAGCCATGCCGGTCGGGCCCTCGGTCCTGTTTCGCCGTCGGTAGAGCACCACAGGCCAGTTTAATACTGATGAAGGTCGCCTGCGTCACTTCGCAGCCCGGCTGACCCGCTCGGCGCCGCGCGGCACGACGCCGGCCGGCCGTTCCTCGCTCGGCGTCTTCTTGAAGAACTCCCGGTAGCATTTGGAGAAATGCGAGGCCGAGGCGAAGCCGCAGGCAAGCGCCACGTCGAGCACGGAAAGGTCCGTCTGCAGCAGCAGCAGGCGCGCCTTGTTCAGCCGCAGCTCGGTGTAGTAGCGCGTCGGCGTATGCCCCAGATACTTGCGGAACAGGCGCTCGAGCTGCCGGCCGGACAGGTCGACCATGCGGGCCAGCTCGGCGCAGGACACGGGCTCGTCGAGCGTCTCTTCCATCCGCCGCACGGCCGCGACCAGCTTCGGATGGCGGATGCCGAGCCGCGCCGGCAGCGCCATGCGCTGCTGGTCGTGGCGGTCGCGGATGCGCTCGTGCAGGAACTGGTCGGAGATGGCGCTCGCCAGCGCATGCCCGTGCTGCAGCCGGATCAGGTTCAGCATGAGGTCGAAGGCGGCGATGCCGCCCGAGCAGGTGAAACGGTTGCGGTCGACCTCGAAGAGCTCGGAGGTCACGTCGAGCTGCGGAAACGCCTCGCCGAAGCCGGACAGGTTCTCCCAATGGATGGTGCAGCGGTAGCCGTCGAGGAGCCCGGCGCGCGCCAGCAGGTAGGACCCGAGCGAGATGGCGCCGACGTCGATGCCCTGGCGGTCCAGGCGCCGCAGCCAGGCGAACACGGCGCGGTCCTCGTACAGCTCGGCGCCGAGGCCGGCGCAGACGACGACCATGTTGTAGCGCCCGGCGGTCTCGATCGAGGCCTCCGGCATGATGGCGATGCCGTTGCTCGCCATCACCGGCTTGCCGTCGCGCGACAGGATGTGCCAGCTGTAGAGCGGCCGACCGGTCAGCCGGTTGGCGCTGCGCAACGGCTCGACCGCCGAGGTGAATCCCATCATCGCAAACTGCGGGATCACGAAGACGGCAATGCGATACGGAAGGCTTGCGGACGGGCTGCCGAACATGCTGGCACTGTTCCCGCGGCGTCGGGCCGGCGGGTTGCCGCAGCATAGTGGCTGACGGCCGCAGGACAAGGGAATCGAGGCAGGGCCGTTAACCATGCGCATCCTCGTTGCCGCCGTCGGCCGCGGCCGCTCCGGTTCGGAGCAGGCGTTGTTCGACGCCTATCGGCGCCGGCTGTCCTGGCCGGTCACGCTCAGGGAAGTCGAGGAGCGCCGCAAGCTGCCGGCGACACAGCTGACCCAGCGCGAGGGCGAGCTGCTGCTCGCGGCGCTGCCGAAGGCACCAGCGCTGTTCGTCGTCGCCCTCGACCCCCGTGGCAAGGCGCTGTCGAGCGAAGACCTAGCCCGGCGGCTGGCCGACTGGCGCGACCGCGGCGTTAACGAGCTCGCGTTTCTCATCGGCGGCGCCGACGGCCATGCGGAGGCCGTGCGCCGGCGCGCCGATTTCCTGCTGTCGTTCGGGCCGATGACCTGGCCGCACCTGCTGGCCCGCGCCATGCTGGCCGAGCAGCTCTACCGCGCCCAGCAGATCCTGGCGGGACATCCCTATCATCGCGGATGAAACGACGGTAGTCTCAGCGACGACGATGTCGAGATGAGGGTCGGGTATGTTTTCCTTTGCCGTTCGCGCCGTTGCGGGACTGTTGCTGTCGGCGGTGCTTGCCGGCTGCATGCCGGAATCGAAGGAACCGCTGGCGCCGCCGTCGGCCGCGCTGCCGGAGCCGCGCCTCGTCGGCACCTGGTTCGCCCGGATGGAGGATGACCAGGTCTACCTCAAGATTCGCCAGCGCGACGGCAACTGGTTCGACATCGCGAGCTTCGATACCGCGAAGGACGGCAAGGACACGCTCGTGTACTACCGCGGCTACATCACCCAGGCTGGGAGCCGCCGCATCGCCAACCTGCAGGAGATCGGCGGCGGCACGAACGGCTACTTCTTTGCCACCTACCGGCTGGAGTCGGCCAATCGTCTCGTCGTCCGCTTCGTCGGCGAGAAGGCGGTCGCCGACGCCATCAAGGCCGGCCGCCTGAAGGGCGAGGTCAAGGAGAGCTCCCTCGGCAATGACGTCACGATCGCCGACGAACCGGCGCGCGTCGCCGATTTCCTTGCCGGCGCCGATGCCGCCACCCTGTTCGACAAGAGCCTGACGTTCACCCGCACGAACCGGGAGCCGTAGCGGCGAGCGCCGCTCGCCCCTGCAAACTTGGCGCGGGCGCCCCGCCAGCACGGGCTACCGGAGCCGGACCGGAGCCGTTATATAGGGGGCCATGGCACCGAAGGACCGGCCCCGCCCCCTCGTCCTTTGCATCCTCGACGGCTGGGGGGAACGGCACGATCGCGACCACAACGCCATCGAGCTGGCGGATACGCCGACCTGGCACGGCTTCATGCGGCACTGCCCGCACGCCCTCATCGACGCCTCGGAGCTGCATGTCGGGCTGCCCAACGGACAGATGGGCAACTCCGAAGTCGGCCACATGAACATCGGCGCCGGCCGCGTCGTGATGCAGGACCTGCCGCGCATCGACAAGGCGGTCCAGTCGGGCGAGCTGGCCCGGAATCGGCAACTGCAGGACTTCATCGCCAGGCTGAAGGCGTCGGGCGGTACCTGCCACCTGATGGGCCTGATGTCGCCGGGCGGCGTCCATTCGCACCAGGTCCACATCGCGACGCTGGCCGCAATCCTTGACGAGGCCTGCGTTCCCGTCGCCGTGCATGCCTTCCTCGACGGCCGCGACACGCCGCCGTCGAGCGCGCGCGGCTTCATGGCCGAATTCCTGGCGGGCGTGGCGTCATGCAAGCGCCTCACTATCGCCACGGTCGGCGGGCGATACTGGGGCATGGACCGCGACAAGCGCTGGGACCGCGTCGCCCTCGCCTATGAGGCCATGGTCGACGGCAAGGGAGAGCAGGCGGCGAACGCCCTCGAAGCGATCGACCGCGGCTATGCCCGCGGCGAGACCGACGAGTTCATCCGCCCGACCGTGGTCGACCGCTATCGCGGCATGGCCGAGGGCGACGGCGTGCTGATGGCGAACTTCCGCGCCGACCGCGTGCGCCAGATCCTGACGGCCCTGCTCGATCCAGGCTTCGATGGCTTCCAGCGCCCGCGCGTGGTGCGCTTCGCCGCCGCCAGCGGGATGAGCGAATACTCGACGGCGCTCGCCCGCTTCATGACCGCCCTCTTCCCGCCGGAGCCGCTGCGCCATGTGCTAGGCGAGATCGTGGCCGAGGCGGGCCTCAAGCAGCTGCGCATCGCCGAGACCGAGAAGTACGCGCACGTCACGTTCTTCCTCAACGGCGGCGAAGAGCGGCAGTATCCGGGCGAGGAGCGCATACTCGTGCCGTCGCCCAAGGTCGCGACCTACGATCTAAAGCCGGAGATGTCGGCCTATGAGGTGACCGACAGGCTGGTCGCCACCATCGACAGCGGCAAATTCGACCTCATCGTGGTGAACTACGCCAACACCGACATGGTCGGGCACACCGGCGATCTCGCTGCGGCGATCATGGCGGTCGAGGCCGTCGACCGCTGCCTCGGCCGCGTGCGCGACGCCGTCGTCAGGGCCGGCGGCGCCATGGTCATCACCGCCGACCACGGCAATGCCGAGATGATGGAAGACCCGGTGACGCACCAGCCACACACCGCGCACACCCTGAACCGCGTGCCGATCATCCTGGTCAACGGCCCGGCGGCGGCAACGAGCCTCGAGGACGGCCGCCTCGCCGACATCGCGCCCACGGTCCTCGCGGTCATGGGCCTGCCGCAGCCGGCGGAGATGACCGGGCATTCCCTGATCCAGGCCGCCGCCGCGGCGGACCGCGCGCGGGAGCGGCGTGCGTCAATTTGACCGCTGGGCGGCGCCCGTCGCCGTCATCGTCATCGGCGCCGCTCTCCTCGCCGGCAGCGGTGCCCCGGCGCGGGGCGCCGACCGCCTGCGCGACGTCGACGAATCCATCCAGGACGAGAAGGACCGCGTCGCCTATCTGAGCGGCCAGTCCGAGCAGATCGCGGCCGAGATCACGCATCTGCAGGACAGCCTGATCGAGGCCGCCGCCGAGGTGCAGGCGCGCGAGGACGAGCTGGCCGGGCTGGAGAAGACGCTCGCCGCCCTGGAGACCTCGGAGCGGGAGAAGACGGCCGCGCTGGCGGCCCGGCAGGGCGACATGGCCGTGCTGCTGGCGGCCCTGCAGCGCATGTCGATCGAGCCGCGGGAGGCGCTGATCCTGGGCTGGCGCACCCCGATGGACACCGTCCTCGCGGCGCAACTGCTGCAGTTCGCCGTGCCGCCGATCGAGGCCAAGGCGCAGCGGCTCCGCCGCGAGCTCGATGAGATCGCGCAGCTGCGCGTGCAGACGCAGCGGCAGCGGCAGCGCATCGCCGCCGCCACTGAATCGATCGAGGCGGCCCGCCAGTCGATCAAGCAGCTGGTCGACCTGAAGGCCGGCCTGAAGCAGACCACCGAGGCCGACCGGGAGGCCGCCGCCGACCGCGTGCGGGCGCTGACCCAGCAGGCCGACGACCTGCGCGAGCTGCTGGCCGCCCTGCCGCCGCCCCCGGCGGTGACGGCGCCGCCCGGCCCGGCCGAGCCGCCGGCCGTCGCCACCCTGCGCCTGGAGCGGCCCAAGGACCTCAAGCCCTTCCCGCCGAAGCAGGACGGCCTGACGCCGCCGGCGCGCGGGGTGCTCGTGCTCGGATTCGGCGACACGGCGCCCGACGGCAGCGCCAGCCAGGGCATCGTCATCGAATCCCTGCCCGGCGCCCAGGTCGTCGCCCCGCATGACGGCCAGGTCGTCTTTCGCGGCCCGTTTCGCGGTTACGGCGAAATATTGATTATGGAGCACCGCGGCGGATATCATACGCTGCTCGCCGGACTGGGGCGCACCGACGTCGTCGTGGGACAATGGCTGCGCACGGGAGAACCGGTCGGCGTCATGGATTCCCCGCGGGACGGCAAGCCGCGGCTTTATCTCGAACTCCGTCGCAGCGGCCGGCCGATCGACCCCTGGCCCTGGTTTGAAGCCCACATCAGCAAGGTAGAATGAGAGCCCCATGCGCTATTCACGACTTGCGGTCCTGACCGTCGCTTTTCTTCTCGCCTACGGCCTCCCCGCCGCCTCGCAGAGCACCAGCAACTCGGACACCTACGAGCAGCTCCGGCTGTTCGGCGACGTGTTCGAGAAGGTGCGCGCCGACTACGTCGAGGAGGTCACCGACGAGCAGCTGGTCGAGAATGCCATCAACGGCATGCTGGCCCAGCTCGACCCGCATTCGAGCTACCTGAACGCCAAGGACTTCGACGAGATGCAGGTCCAGACCAAGGGCGAGTTCGGTGGTCTCGGCATTGAGGTCACGATGGAGAACGGCCTCGTCAAGGTCGTCTCGCCGATCGACGACACGCCGGCGGCGCATGCCGGCATCCAGCCCGGCGACCTCATCATCGAGCTCAATGGCGAGCCGGTCTCCGGCATGACGCTCTCGCAGGCGGTCGACAAGATGCGCGGGCCCGTCGATTCGGACATCACGCTCACGATCCAACGCGGCGACAAGGAGCCGTTCGACGTCAAGCTGACGCGCGCCGTGATCAAGATCCAGTCGGTGCGGGCGCGCCTCGAGAGCAAGGACATTGCCTACATCCGCATCACCAGCTTCAGCGAGCAGACCGACACCGGCCTGGAGAGCGAGTTCAAGAAGCTCAAGGAACAGGCCAACGGCAAGCTCGCCGGAATGGTCCTCGACCTGCGCAACAATCCGGGCGGCCTGCTCGACCAGGCCGTGGCCGTGTCCGACGCCTTCCTCGACAAGGGCGAGATCGTCTCGACGCGCGGCCGCCATCCCGAGGACGCCCAGCGCTACAACGCGCGCCCGGGCGACATCACCGACAACCTGCCGATGGTCGTGCTCATCAACGGCGGCTCGGCTTCGGCCTCCGAGATCGTCGCCGGCGCCCTGCAGGACCACCACCGCGCCATCCTCCTCGGCACGAAGTCGTTCGGCAAAGGCTCCGTGCAGACCATCATTCCCGTGCCCGGCCACGGCGCCATCCGCCTGACGACGGCGCGCTACTTCACGCCCTCCGGCCGCTCGATCCAGGCGCTGGGCATCACGCCCGACATTCCGGTCGAGCAGTCGAAGGTCGAGGTCATCGAGCAGCAGCGGCGCACCAGCGAGGCCGACCTGCCGGGCGCGCTCAAGAACCCGAACCAGCCGGAGCAAAACAAGCCGGCGGAGCCGGACAAGGGCACGACCAATCCGCCGGGCGCGTCGCTCAATCCCTCGACGAGCCCGACGCCCAATTCCGACAAGCCGGCCGAGGAGCAGGACTACCAGCTCACCCGCGCCGTCGACCTGCTGCACGGGATCGCGCTGTACAAGACGAGCCAGATGAACTGAGGCCGATGGCGCCGCGGTACATGACGGGCGAACCGCGGTCGCGATGAGCACGGCCGCCGGTTCGGCCCTCCCCTATCGACGGGGGGTCGGCATCATGCTGTTGAATGCGCTGGGCGAGGTGTTCGTCGCCCAGCGCATCGACATGCCGTCCGACGCTTGGCAGATGCCCCAGGGCGGCATCGATGCTGACGAAACGCCGCTCGCGGCCGCCTGGCGGGAGATGCAGGAGGAGATCGGCACGCGCAACGCCGAGCTGCTGGCGGAGAGCCGCGACTGGCACCGCTACGACCTCCCGGCCGATCTGCTCCCGCTGGTCTGGCAGGGACGCTTTCGCGGCCAGGAGCAGAAATGGTTCGCCTTCCGCTTTGCCGGCGCCGACGCCGAGATCGACATCGCCACGGACGACGCCGAGTTCAGCGCCTGGAAATGGGCGCCCCTGGCGACGCTGCCGGACCTGATCGTGCCCTTCAAACGCCAGCTCTATGCCGACCTGGTCGCCGAGTTCGGCCATCTGGCGCAGCCATCGACCAAGAAAGGACGCCGCCATGCGTGAGCCGCTGAAAGTCCACGACATCGCCCCCGCCGAGCTGAAGCGCATCACGCGCTGCGTCATGGAGACCGACCGCGGCACGATCACGCTGGCGCTCTATCCCGACGCCGCGCCCAACACCGTCGCCAACTGGTACCGGCTGGCGTCGGACGGGTTCTATGACGGCCTCACCTTCCATCGCGTCATCGACGGCTTCGTCGCCCAGGGCGGCTGCCCGGACGGCGACGGCACCGGCGGCCCCGGCTGGCGCATCGCCTGCGAGACCAAGGGCAATCCGCACAGGCACGAGACTGGCTCGCTCTCCATGGCCCATGCCGGCCGCGACACCGGCGGCTCGCAGTTCTTCCTCGTGCTCGAGCCGCAGCCGCACCTCGATGGCATGCACACGGTATTCGGCAAGGTCACCGACGGCCTCGACGTCATGCAGTCGATCGAGCAGGGCGACCACATCAAGAGCATCCACTTCGAGGGGTGAGCGTCGTCGCCCGCCTCACCGCTGAGGAGTGCGAAGAAAATTGGCCCCGCTGACGCGGGGCCAATTGCGTTTCGTCGGCGTTCTGCCGCCGCTATCGCTTAGCGTTCGCCGCCACCGCCGGCATTGCCCCGGTCCACGTTGTTCGCGTGCGGACTGGCATTGTCGCTGCCCTGGTTGCCGTTGGTTCCGGAGGGGTCGACGTGGCCGTTCGGACTGACGTGGTCGCGCTCGGAAACGCCGAAGGCCTCGCCGCCGTGACCGCCGGGCGCACCCTGCGGATTGCCGTCGCCATTGTCCCAGCCGGCGAAGGCCGGCGCGACAAGAAACAGCGAGAGCGCGAGAACAGCGATGATAGCAGGATTCTTTTTCATGACTTCCACCACACGTTGTTGAGACACGGCGATTCGTGTCTCCGCCACAACGGGCGAATCGCGCCGAAATTCCGCAGCTGCGGTCGTTAACGATAGATTCTCCAGGCTGCGCCGCAGCCGTCCGCGGCGCAATCGGCAAGCGGCCGCTGGCTACATCTCGGCGCGCGCCAGGCGCTGGACGCGGAAGCGCAGGAGGCGGGAGACACACTTGGTCAGGAGGGCGTTCAGGCGGCCGTTCGGCGTGAGGCCGACCGACTTGAGGATCATGCCGATGCCGCGCTGGATGTGCGGCGGCCGGTAGAAGGAGTAGGCGCGCCGCAGGTAGGCGCGGATGAAGCGCTTGTGGTCGTAGCGCTCGTCCGCGTAGTTCGCCGCATAGTAGGCATAGGCGAGCTCGTCGTCCTCGGATTCGCGAATGCGGGACACCGCCGCAGCGAAGCGCCGCACGGGACCGACCCCCTCGGCCGCCAGGTAGCGGTTCAGGTAGTTGTAGAAGAGCTTGTAGTGGCGGAACTCATCGGCCGCGATGTTGCGGCAGATCTCCTTGAGCACGGGCTCGTCGGTGGCGTCCCTGAGGGCGCTGTAATAGGAACTCGTACCTGTCTCGACGATGCAGCGCGACACCAGCTCGCCGCTGCGCGAGCCGCGCAGCGATTCGGTGCGCCAGGTCTCGATCTTGAAGCCGTCGGTGAAGCGCTTGAAGGCAGCGTCGAAATCGAAAGTCGGGTCGACGATGGCGGCCCAGCGGGCGAGCGCCATGCCGTGCTGCACTTCCTCGCGGGCCCAGTCGTTGGCCACCTGCTGGAACTCGGGATCGTCGTGGAAGATGTTGCAGAGATACTTCGCGTAGTCGCCGCCGTTGGCCTCGACCATGCTGGCGGCCTTGACCACCTTGAGGATTTCCGGATCGACGCGGGAACGATCGAAGCGTTCCCAGGGTATGTCATCGAGCGTCCAGTGCTGCATGCGTGTCACCCGTGCTGTCGCCCGCCCGCGCGTGGCACCCATCCCCATTTGGCGTCATTGTGGGGATGCGTCGCGCATTGCGCAAGGGGCATGACATCGCGACAAAGTATAGGACTTTCAACCCTTTGGACCGCGATTTCCGACGCGGCCCGCAAGCGACTCAATAGACTGGGCTGTCGAGCGCCGCCAGCTTCGCTTCGGCCACGGCGATCTGCGACTCGAGCCGTTCGCGCTCGGCGTCGTCCTTGGCCTCGGTCAGATCCTCGCGCGCGTCGCGCATGTCGGCTTCCACCGCCCCGCGGTCGATGTCGGTCACCGGCAGTGCCTGTTCGGCCAGGACCGTGCAGCGCTCCGGCGTCACTTCGGCGAAGCCGCCGGCGACGAAGATGCGCTGCACCACCTTGCTCTCCGCGAAGACTGCGATCACGCCGGGCCTGACGGTGGAGACGAACGGCGCGTGGCCCGGCAGCACGCCGAAGTCGCCCTCGACGCCCGGCACCACCACCATCTCGACCGGCTCGGACAGCAGCAGCTTTTCCGGCGAGACGAGCTCGAAATTGATCTGGTCGGCCATGACGGCGGGCGCGTCTAGGCAGCCTCGGCCGCCATCTTGCGCGCCTTGTCGACGGCTTCCTCGATGGTGCCGACCATGTAGAACGCAGACTCCGGCAGCTCGTCGTACTCGCCCTCGCAGATGCCCTTGAAGCCCTTGATGGTGTCTTCGAGAGCCACGAGCTTTCCGGGCGAACCGGTGAAGACCTCGGCAACGAAGAAGGGTTGCGACAGGAAGCGCTGGATCTTGCGGGCGCGCGCCACCACCAGCTTGTCGGCCTCGCTGAGCTCGTCCATGCCGAGAATGGCGATGATGTCCTGCAACGATTTATAGGTCTGCAGAATGCGCTGCACCTCGCGCGCCACCTTGTAGTGCTCCTCGCCGACGACACGTGGATCGAGGATGCGGCTCGTCGAATCGAGCGGATCGACCGCCGGATAGATGCCGAGCTCGGCGATCTGGCGGCTGAGCACGGTCGTGGCGTCGAGGTGGCTGAAAGATGTGGCGGGCGCCGGGTCCGTCAGGTCGTCGGCCGGCACGTAGATGGCCTGCACCGACGTGATCGAGCCCTTCTTGGTGGTGGTGATCCGCTCCTGCAACGTGCCCATGTCGGTGGCCAGCGTCGGCTGATAACCGACGGCCGACGGAATGCGGCCGAGCAGCGCCGACACCTCGGAACCCGCCTGGGTGAAGCGGAAGATGTTGTCCACGAAGAACAGCACGTCCTGGCCTTCCTCGTCGCGGAAATACTCGGCGAGAGTGAGGCCGGTGAGGCCGACACGGGCGCGGGCGCCCGGCGGTTCGTTCATCTGGCCATAGACCAGCGCCGCCTTCGACTGGCCCTCGAGCTGGATGACCTTCGACTGGATCATCTCGTGATAGAGGTCGTTGCCCTCGCGCGTGCGCTCGCCGACGCCGGCGAACACGGAATAGCCGCCGTGCGCCTTGGCGATGTTGTTGATCAGCTCCATGATGATGACGGTCTTGCCGACGCCGGCGCCGCCGAAGAGGCCGATCTTGCCGCCCTTGGCGTAGGGTGCCAGCAGGTCGACGACCTTGATGCCGGTGACCAGCACCTGCGCCTCGGTCGACTGGTCGACGAACTCGGGCGCCGGGCGGTGGATCGGATAGCTCTTCTTGGCCGTCACCGGGCCGCGCTCGTCGACGGGCTCGCCGACGACGTTGATGATGCGGCCCAGCGTCTCCGGGCCGACCGGCACGGAGATGGGGCCGCCGGTGTCGGCCGCCTCCTGCCCGCGCACGAGCCCGTCGGTTGTATCCATGGCAATGGTGCGTACGGTGTTCTCGCCCAGGTGCTGCGCCACCTCGAGCACGAGTCGCTTGCCCTGGTTTTCGGCATGCAGCGCATTAAGGATCGGCGGCAGGTCGCCCTCGAAATGGACGTCGACGACGGCGCCCAGGACCTGCGTGATCTTGCCGACTAAGTTCTTCGCCATGGGAGCGCTCCTCTCGTTCTCCGGTCCGTCCGCTAGACTGCCTCGGCACCGGAGATGATCTCGATCAGTTCCTTGGTGATAGCGGCTTGCCGAGACCGGTTGTAGTTGATGGTCAGGCGATTGATCATATCGGTGGCGTTGCGGGTCGCGCTGTCCATGGCCGTCATGCGCGCGCCCTCTTCGCTGGCGCGGTTCTCGAGCAGGGCCTTGTAGATCTGCACCGACAGGTTGCGTGGCAGCAGCTGCGTCAGGATCTCGGTCTCGTCGGGTTCGTATTCGTAGATGGCGCCGGCCAGCGCCGTCTCGGCGGGCGCTTCCGTGGCCTGCACCGCGAAGGGGATCAGCTGCTGGAAGGTGACGATCTGCGTCATCGCCGACTTGAAGCGGTTGTAGATGATGGTGCAGACGTCGAACTCGCCGACCTCGAACATCTGCGCGATGCGGCGGGCGACGCCGTCGGCACCCTCGAAGGTGAGGCGCGGCTTGGCGATGTCTTCGATCGTGCCGATGATGAAATCGCCGAAATCACGCCTCAGCTGGTCGCGCGCCTTGCGGCCGATGCACAGGATCTTCACCGTCTTGCCGGTCGACCGCAGGTCGCGGACGAGTCGCCGCGCCCCGCGCACGATCGAGGAATTGAATCCGCCGCAGAGGCCGCGGTCCGAGGTCATGACGACGACGAGCTGGACCGTGTCCTTGCCGGTGCCGGCAAGCAGCGCCGGCGCGCCCTCCTGCCCGGCCATGCTCGCGGCCAGCGAGCCCAGCATGCGCTCCATGCGCTCGGCATAGGGACGCGCCGCCTCGGCCTGCTCCTGCGCGCGACGCAGCTTGGCCGCGGCGACCATCTTCATGGCCGACGTGATCTTCTGCGTCGACTTGACGCTGTTGATCCGGATGCGAAGGTCCTTGAGGCTCGGCATCGACGATCGATCAGAATTTCGTAGGGGCGACCGGCAGGTCGCCCGCGGTCCCTTCAGACGCAATCACGGGCGACCTGCCGGTCGCCCCTACAAGCTTTGCCAACATCACGCGAAGGTCTTCGCGAAGGTGTCGAGAAACGTCTTCAGCTTCCCTTCGGTCGCCTGCGAGATCTCCCTCTCGTCGCGGATGGCCTTCAGGATGTCGGCGCCTTTGGCACGGACCTCCGACAGGAAGGCGGCCTCGAACCGCGTGACGTCCTCGGTCTTGACCGGATCGAGGTAGCCGCGCGTTCCCGCGAAGATCGATACCACCTGCTCCTCGACCGGCATCGGCTTGAACTGACCCTGCTTCAGCAGCTCGGTCAGGCGCGCGCCGCGCGCCAGCAGCTTCTGCGTCGCGGCGTCGAGGTCGGAGGCGAACTGGGCAAAGGCCGCCATTTCGCGATATTGCGCCAGCTCCAGCTTGATCTTGCCGGCGACCTGCTTCATGGCCTTGATCTGCGCGGCGGAGCCGACGCGGCTGACCGACAGGCCGACATTGATGGCGGGACGGATGCCTCGATAGAAGAGCGTCGTTTCCAGAAAGATCTGTCCGTCGGTGATCGAAATCACGTTGGTCGGAATGTAGGCGGAGACGTCGCCGGCCTGCGTCTCGATCACCGGCAGCGCCGTCAGCGAGCCGGCGCCGTTGGCGTCGCTCATCTTGGCGGCGCGTTCGAGCAGGCGTGAATGCAGATAGAAGACGTCGCCCGGATAGGCTTCGCGGCCCGGCGGCCGGCGCAGCAGCAGCGACATCTGCCGGTAGGCGACGGCCTGCTTCGACAGGTCGTCGTAGAAGATCACCGCGTGCATGCCGTTGTCGCGGAAGAACTCGCCCATGGCGCAGCCCGTATAGGGCGCCAGATACTGCAGCGGCGCGGGCTCGGACGCCGTGGCGGCGACGACGATCGAATAGTCGAGCGCGCCGTTGTCCTCGAGAATCTTGACGATCTGCGCCACCGTCGAACGCTTCTGGCCGACCGCGACATAGATGCAGTAGAGCTTCTTCGACTCGTCGCCGCCGGCGTTGACCGCCTTCTGGTTGAGGATGGTGTCGACGATGACGGCGGTCTTGCCGGTCTGGCGGTCGCCGATGATGAGCTCGCGCTGCCCGCGCCCGACCGGCACCAGGCTGTCGATCGCCTTCAGCCCGGTCTGCATCGGCTCGTGCACCGACTTGCGCGGGATGATGCCGGGCGCCTTCACTTCGACGCGCTGGCGCTTCACGTCGGTGAGCGGGCCCTTGCCGTCGATCGGATTGCCGAGGCCGTCGACGACGCGGCCGAGCAGCCCGCGGCCGACCGGCGCGTCGACGATGGCGCCGGTGCGCTTCACCGTATCGCCTTCCTTGATGTCGCGGTCGTCGCCGAAGATGACGACGCCGACGTTGTCGGACTCGAGGTTGAGCGCCATGCCGCGAATACCGCCGGGGAACTCGACCATCTCGCCGGCTTCCACCTTGTCGAGACCATAGACGCGGGCGACGCCGTCGCCGACCGACAGCACGGTGCCGACCTCGGCCACATCGGCTTCGACGCCGAAGTTCTCGATCTGCTGCTTGAGGATGGCGGAGATTTCCGCGGCGCGGATTTCCATTATCCGATCCCTTTCATGGCGAGTTGCAGTCTCTGCAATTTGGTCCGGAGCGAGCTGTCGATCATGCGGCTGCCGACCTTGACGACGAGGCCGCCGATCAGGCCCGCGTCGACCGTGACGTCGACCGCCACCTTGCCGCCCACCGAACGATGGATCGCGTCGGCCAGCGCATGCCGCTGGCGGTCGTCGAGCGGCTTGGCGGCGACGACCTCGGCGTGCAGTTCGCCGCGCCGGCGCGCCAGGTCGGCGAGGAACGCGTCGATCATCGCCGGCAGCGCGAACAGCCGCCGATTGCTGGCGACCAGACCGACGAATTTACGCACCAGCTCCGAGCTGCCGGCCTGCTGCAGCAGCGCCGCCATCGCGCGGCCCTGCTCGTCGCGCGTCCGGCGCGGGCTGCGGAGCAGCGCGCGGAGATCGTCGCTGCCGCCGATCATCGCCTTGATCTCCGTCAGATCGGCGGCGACGCGGTCGATCGCCTTTTGCGCGTCGGCCAGTTCGAACAGTGCCGCGGCATATCGCGCCGCGAGCCCGCCTGGGCCGCTGCCTCCGGCTGCCACCTGAAACGCCCCTGCCTTCCCGTGGACGCGACTCTGCTAAGAGCCACAGAACAATACACATTTTTCCGCCGGCCCAGACCCCCGGGCCGCCGGGCGTGCGGTGTCTAACATAAGGCCTCCGGTGTTGCAACGGGCTGCCGGATGCGCCACCGCGTGCCCGCCGGTAACGAGACGGCCGCCGATGCCCCAAAAGGCGTACAATCGCGGAGAAACAGTCGTTCCATGAGCGCACTTCCGGGTCGGAGGCATCAATGTCCATCATCATCGGCATCGTCATATCGCTTGCGATGTTCAGTGTCGCGCCATGGGTCGCAAACGGCATCCTCCCGCATGCCGCCGGCCCCAGACTTCGCAGCGCGACCTCGCTCGCCGTGCGGGCGGCCGCCCTGTTCGTTGCGCTTCTCTTCGTCGCCTCGACCTCTTTCGTCATCGTCAGTTCCGACGAGGTCGGGCTGCTGAAGAAGATCTATCTCGGCAGCGATCTCGACAAGAGCCGGATCATCGCCCTCGACGGGGAGAAGGGACCGCAAGCCGACATCCTCGGCCCGGGCTTCCATTTCCGCCTGCTGCTCAATGTCCTTTATGAAGTCGACAAGGTGCCGGTGGTCGAGGTTCCCGAAGGGAAATACGGCTATCTCGTCGCCAGCGACGGAGCACCGCTGCGCCCCGGACAAACCTTCGCCGACGCCTTTGCCGACAACCTCAAGGATCGGATGCTCGATGCCGACACGTTCCTCAAGAACGGCGGACAGCGCGGGCCGCAGGTTACCGTCCTGACGCCGGGGCGCTATCGGCTCAACACCTATCTGTGGAAGGTGGCGTTGGCCGACTCGACGGCGATCCCGACCGGCCAGGTCGGCGTCGTCAAATCCAACGCCGAGTCCTCCGTCAATTTCAGCACGCTGAAGGCACCGGCGCCGAAGGACTGCACGCCGACCGTGACCAAGTCGGCGACCGGTGCCGCATTGCCGGTGCCGCTGGTGCCCGTCGGCTGCATCGGCATCTGGGACAAACCGATCCTGCCGGGCGCCTACTACATCAACCGCGCCGTCTACGACGTGCACGTCATCGACACGCGGGTCCAGGCCTGGATGTATCAGGGCGGCTTCACGCAGCGCATCGTGGATCTGACCGTCGATGCGGAAGGCAACATCCAGCAGAAGGAACGCGCCGTCGACATCCCCGAGCCGCAGGAATCCGCCGATCGCGCGATTGCGGTAAAGATCGAAGGCTATACGATCTATCAGCAGGCTCGCGTGCTCGTCGAGGTGCCGGCCGAGAACGCGCCCTATGTGCTGGCCTCGGTCGGCGATCTGGAGAAAGTCGAAGACCGCATCATGACGCCGTCGATCCAATCCACGGTTCGCAACCTGTCGGGCCAGTTCATCACCGTGTCCGAGCCGCTCTTCGACGAAAAGACCGGCAAGTACCAACGCGACGCCGATGGCAACGTCGTGACCCGAACCGTGACGCGCCCGATCCTGCCGCTCGACTTCATCGAACGGCGCGACGTGTTGCAGACGAAGGTCTCGTCCCTCATCCGCGACGAGGGCAAGAAGGCCGGCGTGGAGATCAAGGAAGTGCTGTTCCTGGAGCCCGATCTGCCGCCGGAGATTCTGATTCCGCGCAAGCGGCAGCAACTGGCCATCCAGATGGTTGAGACGTTGAACCAGGAGCAGAAGGCGCAGGAGCAACGCATCGCCAAGGAGCGCGCCGCCGCCACCGCGAACCAGCAGGCATCGCTGGTGACCTCGCAGATCGAGGTGCAACGCTCGGAGCAGTACAAGATCGAGCGCCAGAACCGCGGCGACGCCGACCGCGACTATCTCGAGGCTCTGGCGCAGGGACAAAAGGCGCAGGCCCTGGTCCTGGGCGAGGATCGCGTCATGCTGCTGACGCTGGCCGAGAAGATACTCGACGCGCTGAAGGAGAAGCCGGAGCTGGTCGCGCTCATGGGCAAGCTGGTGCCGAACACCGTCGTCACCGGCGGCGGCAGCGACGGCCTCGCAGGCGCGGCCGCCATCCTGCGTAGCGCCGTCGGCGGAAACGAAGAGCCGCCGAAGCAACCCTAGAATGGCGCCGCCGGCGCTGAGCCGCGAGGCCGGGCGCGCTATAGGAAACTGTAGGGGTCGATATCGACATAGAGGCGCACCGCGCCGGGGATCTTCACGCGGCCGAGCCAGTCGCGCAGCAGCGGCTGCGGCGCGATATCGCGGCGGCACTTGAGCAGGAAGCGGCGCCGGTGACGGCCGCGCAGGATGGCGAGCGGCGCCGGCGCCGGTCCCAGGACCTGGATGCCTTCGCCCTGCGGCGCGGCGCGTGCGAGAGCGCGCGCGACGCCGTCGACGGCCTCGGCATCGGGACCGGCCAGGATCAGCGCCGCCAGCCGGCCGAACGGCGGCATCCCGGCCGCGCGGCGATCGTCGGCCTCGCGCGCAAGAAAGCGGTCGCGATCGCCGGCGACCAGCGCCTGCATCACTGGGTGCGCGGGATCATAGGTCTGCAGCAGCACGCGGCCGGGCCGCTCGGCGCGGCCGGCGCGACCGGCGACCTGGTGGAGCAGCTGATAGGTCCGCTCGGCTGCGCGCAGGTCGCCGCCATGCAGGCCGAGATCGGCATCGACGACGCCGACCAGCGTCAGCATCGGAAAATGATGCCCCTTGGCAATCATCTGCGTGCCGATGAGCAGGTCGACCTCGTGCCCCTGCACGCGGCGGATCAGCGCTTCTGCGGCGAGCGGGCCGGCGATCGTGTCGCTCGTCATCACCGCCGTGCGCGCCGCCGGCAGCAGCGCCGCGACCTCCTCGGCCACCCGTTCGACGCCGGGGCCGCAGGCGGCCAGCATGCCTTCCGTCTTGCAGGATGGACAAGCCGCCGGCAACGGCACCTGGAATCCGCAGTGATGGCATTGCAGCCGGCCGATCAGCCGATGCTCGACCAGCCAGGTGGTGCAGCGCGGGCACTGCAGGCGATGGCCGCAGGCCCGGCACAGCGTCAGCGGCGCATAGCCGCGGCGATTGAGGAAGAGCATCGCCTGTTCGCCGGCCGCCAGCGTCTCGCTCAAGGCCTGGCGCAACGTCGGCGACAGCCAGCTCTGGCGCGGCGGCTTGTCCGTGCGCAGGTCGACGGCGCCGATGACCGGCAGCAGCGCGCCGCCGTGGCGGTCGGGCAGATGCAGGGCCTCGTAGCGCCGCGCCGCCACGTTCTGCACCGTCTCCAGCGACGGCGTCGCGGAGACGAGCACGATCGGAATGCCGGTCAGCCGCGCGCGCACGACGGCCATGTCG
>Ga0335076_10002046_pt1 | contig 19909 bp, 18 predicted proteins | sample Lox_Sample_25_FD_206717 | JGI IMG/M metagenome (GOLD analysis project Ga0335076, IMG submission 206717) | Soil microbial communities from Loxahatchee National Wildlife Refuge, Florida, United States - Lox_Sample_2.5 | ecosystem: Environmental > Terrestrial > Soil > Wetlands | place: USA...
ATAGCCCGAGCCGTAGCTCCAGATCTCGTGCGTCTCGGGGTAGTGGACGATGTACTTGGTCTTGTTGCACGGCCAGGCCACATCCTTCTGGCCCGGCGTCAGCGGCGCGCCCACGGTGTGGATGCATGGCACGAAATCGCCGTCGCTGCCGAGCACATCGAACACCGCGCGGCCCATGCGCGTCATGATGCGCATGTTGACGGCGACGTACGGCGAGTCGGACAGCTCGATGCCGATGTGCGCGATCGGCGAGCCGAGCGGGCCCATCGAGAATGGCACCACGTACATCGTGCGGCCGCGCATGCAGCCTTTGAAGAGCGCGTGCTCGCCGGTCTCGAGAAGCGCGCGCATCTCCGCAGGGTCGACCCAATTGTTGGTCGGACCGGCATCTTCCTGGCGTGCGCTGCAGATGAACGTGCGGTCTTCGACGCGCGCGACGTCGCTCGGATCGCTCAACGCGAGATAGCTGTTGGGCCGCAGCTCCGGGTTCAAGCGTTTGAACGTGCCGGCGTCGACCAGCCGCCGGCACAGGCGGTCGTACTCGGATTGCGAGCCGTCGCACCAATAGACGTCGTCGGCTTCCGTAAGCGCGGCCATGCGCGCCACCCAGTCGAGCAAGCGCTGGTGCTTCACGTAGGCGGGCGCGTTCAGGCGCACGCCTTCGAGGCGGGGGCTGTTCATCGGCGATCCAATCATCGAGGTTCAATAGACGGGTTTGGCCCAACCTCGCGCGCGGAGGTGGTGCGCCGTGCGCTGAAGCGGGGTTCGGCCAAAGCCGCGCATGAGGGGCGGTTGCGGGGGCTGACGACGCCTGCCAGGGACAACAACGAAACCGCCGTTTGGAAGGGTGCTCCGAAGGGACTGGAGTGAAATTTTGGGCGCAGTGTAATCGCGCGGTCACTACCCTTAGCCGGGGGGCATGCCGCAAAGCAGGTATGACCAAACCCCGGGCAATACGAAGGTCTGAAGGCTTTGTTTCCCGCAGCGCAGCACAAGGACGAAGCCAGGGGTCTATCCGGCAGGCTCGCGCTTCAGGTCGCGAAACGCAGCGAACAACCAGGAGCGCATGCCGATCAGCAGCGTATAGGGGCGTTTTTGCTCGGGCGGCAACTTCTGGTCGGCCAGGTGCTGCTGCGCGAAGTCTTGCGCCACACGCTGCAGCCGCTCGTTGAACAGCGTGGCCAGGCTGCGCCCGATCTGCCCGTGAACGAGCATCAGCATCTCGCCTTCGCCGTCGAAGCCGCCGCTGTAGTAGTCGCCGACCACCTGGCGCCGGAAGTACTGCATCACCGGGCCATCCGTGCGCCAGCGGAACGTCTTGGCCAGGTTGAGACGATAGCGGTTCAGCGGCCGCAGCTCGATGACGCCGAGGCGATCGAGTTGCACCAGGTACTTCACGCACTCGGCGTCGCTCAACGCGTAGGTGGCGACGATCTGCTCGAATGTCCATTGGCTGAGGCAGCAGATCGCCATCAACAGCAGCTTGCGGTCGGCCACCACCGCGTTCTCCTGCTCGAGAGTCAACTCGCGGCGCTGCGGCGCGGTGTCCGCCACCTGGCGCGCGAGCTCGGCGAAGTCGGTCTTCATCACGCGGCAGATCTCGTCCACCCGCGACAGCGGCATCTCGCCGCGCGCGAACATGCGCTTGATGCTCGACTCGGCCATGCCGAGCTCGCGCGCCAGCGCGGCGTAGGTGAGGCCGGCGGCCTTGAGTTCGGCCTTCATGCGATCGATCAGGGCTTGCGTGGTGGACATTGGGCGCGCTCGGTGGGTACCGTGTGGTAGTACCTGCGGGAGATTCTGTCGCCACAAGGTCGATTACGCTATACCACCGAAGGGTGGTTGTCTGATCATTCGCGGCGTGACGCAGAAGCCGCCGTGGCCGCTACAGTGGGCCCGCCCAAGGCCACCGCAAACGACGAGAGGGGAGAGTGCCGGTGACTGACACGACGCATCCGAACCAGTTCGCGCTGCTGAAGCAGCGTCGTTTCGCGCCGTTCTTCTGGACCCAGTTCCTCGGCGCCGCCAACGACAACGTCTTCAAGTTCGCGTTCACCGTGATGGTGACCTACCACCTGCAGGTGTCGTGGCTGCCGCCGGCGCTGGCTGGCCTGGTGATCGGCGCGGTGTTCATCGCGCCGTTCCTGCTGTTCTCGGCCACCTCGGGGCAACTGGCCGACAAGTTCGACAAGGCGCTGATGACGCGTCTGGTCAAGAACCTGGAGATCGTGATCATGGTGCTGGCCACGATCGGTCTGGCCACGACGAACGTGGCGCTGATGCTCGGCTGCATCTGCCTGCTCGGCCTGCACAGCACGCTGTTCGGCCCGGTGAAGTACGCCTACCTGCCGCAGCACCTCGACGAGCGCGAGCTCACCGGCGGCAACGGCATGATCGAGATGGGCACCTTCGTCGCCATCCTGCTCGGCAATCTCGCCGGCGGCCTGCTGATCGCACTGCCCGCGGGCGGTTGGCTCAACGGCGCCCAATGGGTCGCGGTGGTGTCGCTGGTGCTGGCCGCGCTCGGCCGCGCGGTGTCGCAGTTCGTGCCCGCCACCCCGGCCACCGCACCGGGGCTGCGCATCAACTGGAATCCGGTCACGGAGACCTGGACGAATCTGAAGCTGGCGCACGACAACATCGTCGTCTTCCGCTCGCTGCTCGGCATCTCGTGGATGTGGTTCTTCGGCGTCGTGTTCCTGGCGCAGTTCCCGTCGTTCGCCAAGGATGTGCTGCACGGCGACGAGCACGTGGCGTCGCTGCTGCTGGTGGTGTTCTCGGTGGGCATCGGTGCCGGCTCGCTGCTCACCGAGACGCTGTCGCGCCGCCATGTCGAGATCGGTCTGGTGCCGCTGGGCGCGATCGGCATGACGCTGTTCGCAGCCGACCTGTACTTCGCGTCACGCAACCTGCCCGCGGTACCGGCGCAGACGGTGAGCGCGTTCCTGGCCAGCCACGCGCACTGGCGCGTGCTCGCCGATCTCTTCATGCTCAGTCTCTCGGCCGGGCTGTACAGCGTGCCGATGTACGCGCTGATCCAGCTGCGCGCGCCGGCCAGCCACCGCGCACGCATCATTGCGGCCAACAACATCCTCAACGCGATCTTCATGATCGCCAGCAGCCTGATCGTCGGCACGCTGCTGTCGATCGGGCTGACGATCCCGCAGGTGTTCGGCCTCACGGCGCTCGCCAACGCGGCGGTGGCGGCCTACATCTTCCTGCTGGTGCCCGAGTACCTGCTGCGCTTCGTCGCCTTCATCGCGTCGCGCTGCATCTACCGCTTCAAGGTGCGTGGCGAAGGCAACATCCCGAGCGCGGGGCCGGCGATCATCGCCTGCAATCACGTCAGCTTCGTCGACGCGGTGCTGCTGATGGCGGCGAGCCCGCGGCCGATCCGCTTCGTGATGGACCATCGCATCTTCGCGATCCCGGTGCTCGGCTGGCTGTTCCGGCTCGGCAAGGCGATCCCGGTGGCGTCGCAGCAGGAAGACCCGGTGGCCTACGCCGCCGCATTCGAGGCCGCCGACCGCGTGCTGGCGGACGGCGACCTGCTCGGCATCTTCCCCGAGGGTGGCATCACGCGCGACGGCGAATTGCAGCCGTTCAAGGGCGGCATCATGAAGATCCTCGAGCGTCGCCCGGTGCCCGTGGTGCCGGTGGCGCTGCAGAACCTGTGGGGCTCGTACTTCTCGCGCATCGAGGATGGCACGGCGATGGTCAAACCGTTCCGCCGCGGCCTGTTCTCGCGGGTTGACCTGGTGGCGGGCGCGGCCGTGCCCGCCGCCCAGGTGAGCCCAGCCGGACTGCAGGGACAGGTGGCGCAGCTGTTGAAGGCCTGACCTGCGGCGTCACGACGGGCCCGGTGCCCGCCATCGTTCCCACTCGCGCAGCGCAGCCAGCTTGAACGCATGGGCGCGGCGCCAGGCCCGGGACGCACGCACGCGCGCCAGCAGCGACGCTTTCCACGTCAGCCAGCGCGGGTAGAAAGCCGCGAACCAGCCGATGCGCATCAGCGCCGGCCGCGTCAGCGCGAACAGGCGCGCGACCAGCGCGGTGCCGAACACTTTCGTCGCCACGATCACCGCCAGCCCGAGGCCAGGCCGGCCGATGCCGATCAGCGCGAGCGCCGCCACCTTCACCGGCACCAGCAGCAATGCGGGCAGCGCCAGCACGAGCAGCGCCAGCGTCGGCGGCAGCCTCGCGACCAGCGCCTCGAGGTGGCGCAGCCCGGGCAACCGGCCGAGCCACGCCATGCACCGATGCAGCGGCTCCCAACCCCACTCCTCGAACAGCACGACGAGCGCGACCAGCACGGCAGCCGCCTGCCGCAGCGCTGCGAGCAGTGTCTTCATGGCCCGCGCGCGCGATCGGCCTCGAACTGCGCGCGCCAGGCGGTGAATCGTTGCTGTTCGATCGCCTCGCGCATCTCGCGCAGGTAATAGTGCAGGTTGTGGATGCTGGTCAGCATCGGCGCCAGCATCTCGCCGCAATGGTCCAGGTGATGCAGGTAAGCGCGGCTGAAGTGCGCGCAGGCGTGGCAGCCGCAGCTCTCGTCGACTGGCCGCGTGTCGTCCTTGTAGCGCGCATTGCGCAGGCGCAGGTCGCCGAAGCGGGTGAACAGATGCCCGTTGCGCGCGTTGCGCGTCGGCAGCACGCAGTCGAACAAGTCGACGCCGTGGGCGACGCCGTCGACCAGATCCTCGGGTGTGCCCACGCCCATCAGGTAGCGCGGCTTGTCCGCCGGCAACCGATGCGGCGTGTGCGCGACGACGCGGCGCATGTCTTCCTTCGGCTCGCCGACGCTGACCCCGCCGATCGCGTAGCCGGGCAGTTTCATCTCGACCAGTCGCGCGAGCGACTCTTCGCGCAAGGCTTCGTACATGCCGCCCTGCACGATGCCGAACAGCGCGTTCGGGTTCTCCAGGCGCTGGAACTCGGCGTTGCAGCGCCGTGCCCAGCGCAGCGACAGTGCCATCGACGCGCGGGCATCGTCCTCGCTGGTGATGCGGCCGTTGACTTCGTACGGCGTGCACTCGTCGAACTGCATCACGATGTCGCTGTCCAGCACGCCCTGGATCTGCATGCTGACCTCGGGCGTCAGGAACAGCTTGTCGCCGTTGACGGGCGAGGCGAAGCGCACGCCTTCTTCGCTGATCGTGCGCATCGCACCGAGCGACCACACCTGGAAGCCGCCGGAATCGGTGAGGATCGGCTGCGGCCAGCTCTCGAAGCGGTGCAGGCCGCCGAACGTGCGGATCACGTCGAGCCCGGGGCGCAGCCACAGATGGAACGTGTTGCCGAGAATGATCTGCGCGCCCATCTGCTGCAGTGCAGCCGGCAGCACGCCCTTGACGCTGCCATAGGTCCCCACCGGCATGAACTGCGGAGTATCGACCTGGCCGTGGCGCAGGCTCAGGCGCGCGCGGCGCGCGAGTCCGTCGGTGAAGACGACGTCAAACGCGAGCATCGCCTTCGACTCGCGCACCCGCAGCCAAGTGAACACCGCAAATCCGGCTCTGCCGGTCCGCTGGTGTCGCCCCCTGGAGGGGGAGGCGGCCGCTAGGCCGCTTTGGGGGTGGTCCCACTCGCCAACACCATCGCGTCGCCGTAGCTGAAGAAGCGGTAACGCGCCTCCACCGCGTGGCGATACAGCGCCATCGCGTGCGCGTAGCCCGCGAAGGCGCACACCAGCATCAGCAGCGTGCTGCGCGGCAGATGGAAGTTGGTGATCAGCTGATCGACCACGCGAAAGCGGAAGCCCGGCGTGATGAAGAGCTCCGTCTCGCGCGCGCCCGAAGCGACCGATTCGTCGCCGCTTGCGGCCAGTGCGGCCGACTCGAGGGCGCGCAACGTGGTCGTGCCGGCGGCCACCACCGCCGCGCCGCGCGCCCGAGCGGCGGCGATCGCCGCCGCCGTGTCCGGCGGCACCTCGTACCACTCGCCGTGCATGCGGTGCTCGGCCAGGTTCTCGCTGCGCACCGGCTGGAACGTGCCGGCACCGACGTGCAGCGTGATCGCCGCCGTCTGCACGCCGCGGCGCGCCAGCGCGTCGAGCACATCGGCGTCGAAGTGCAGCGACGCCGTCGGCGCGGCCACCGCGCCGGCGCGGCGGGCGAACACGCTCTGGTAGCGCTCGGCGTCGAGCGCACTGTCGGTGTGCCGGATGTACGGCGGCAGCGGCACGTGGCCGTGCCGCTCGAGCAGGGCGAACGGGTCGTCCGGCCAGCGCAGCTGGTACATCGAGCCGTCGCTGCCGACGCGGCCGAGCACCTCGGCGTCGAACGCGTCGGCGAAGCGGATCGTCGTGCCGGCGCGCGGCGCCTTGCTGACGCGCAGCTGCGCGATCACCTCGCGGTCCGGCAGCACACGCTCGACCAGCGCCTCGACGACACCGCCGGTGGGCTTCTCGCCGAACAGCCGCGCCTTGATCACGCGGGTGTCGTTGAACACCAGCAGGTCGCCGGGTGCGAGCAGCGCGGGCAGGTCACGGAACGACCGGTCCACCGGCAGGCGGCCGCGGCCGTCGAGCAGGCGCGATGCGCTGCGTTGCGGCGCCGGCTGTTGCGCGATCAGGTCCTCGGGCAGCCTGAAGTCGAAGTCGGCGAGCGTGTAGGGCGTGTCGGGCATCTGGCGCGTCGAGGCGGTACCGGCCTTGAAGTATCGTCAGCGTTGCAGAATGGTTCCATGGCCGAGGCCATCACACAAGCGGACACGATACCCGAGTCGCGGGTCGCGCCCAAAGCAAGCGGCCCGGCGCGCGCCCTCGAGCGCATGGGCCTGACGCGCGACATCGACCTCGCACTGCACGTGCCGCTGCGCTACGAGGACGAGACGCGCCTGACGCGCATCGCCGACACGCACGACGGCGAGACGGCGCAGATCGAGGGCGAGGTGGTCGACGCGCAGATCGCGTACCGGCCGCGACGGCAGCTGGTGGCGCGCATCCGCGACGACAGCGGCTCGATGGTGCTGCGCTTCATGAACTTCTATCCCTCGCACCAGAAGGCGCTGGCGCGCGGCGTGCGGGTGCGCGCGCGCGGCGACGTGCGCTCGGGCTTCTTCGGCCGCGAGATGGTGCACCCGAGCTTCAAGGCCGTCGAGGCGGGCGCGCCGCTGTCGAGCGAGCTGACGCCGGTGTACCCGACGGTGGCGCAGCTGCCCCAGGCCTACCTGCGCAAGGCGATCGCGTCGGCGCTGCAGCGCGCGCCGCTGCACGAGGTGCTGCCGGCCGATGTGGTGCCGGCCGGTCTGCCCTCGCTGCGCGACGCGCTGCTGCGCGTGCACCATCCACCGGCCGACGCGGCGTTGGCGGCGTTGCTGGATCACGCCGACCCAGCGTGGCAACGCCTGAAATTCGAGGAGTTGCTGGCGCAGCAGGTGTCGCAGCACGAAGCGCGGCTGCAGCGCGCGGCGCTGCGTGCACCGCCGCTTCCGGCCGTGACGGGCCGCCTGCACGACCACCTGCTGGCGGCGCTGCCGTTTCGCCTCACACCGGCGCAGCAGCGCGTGGGCAACGAGATCGCGGCCGATCTGGCGCAGCCACGGCCGATGCACCGCCTGCTGCAAGGCGACGTCGGCTCGGGCAAGACGGTGGTGGCCGCGCTGGCAGCGACGATCGCCATCGACAACGGCTGGCAATGCGCGCTGATGGCGCCGACCGAGATCCTGGCCGAACAGCATTTCCGCAAGCTGGTGCAGTGGCTGGCGCCGTTCAATGTCGGCGTGGCCTGGCTCACCGGCAGCCGCAAGGGGCGTGCCCGCGCGGAGATGGTGGCGCGCGCCGCCAGCGGCGATGCCGCCCTGGTGGTCGGCACGCACGCGGTGATCCAGGACGACGTGCGCTTTGCTCGGCTCGGTCTGGCGATCGTCGACGAGCAGCACCGCTTCGGCGTCGAGCAACGGCTCGAGCTGCGCCGCAAGCTCGGAGCGCAGGCCAGCGCAGGCCAGGAGCCGCACTTCCTGATGATGAGCGCGACGCCGATCCCGCGCACGCTCGCGATGAGCTACTTCGCCGACCTCGACGTCAGCACGATCGACGAGCTGCCGCCGGGGCGCCAGCCGGTGACGACCAAGCTGTTCGCCGACACGCGGCGCGACGAGGTGATCGCCCGCATCCGCGACGAGGCGGCGCGTGGCCGCCAGGTGTACTGGGTGTGTCCGCTGATCCAGGAGTCGGAGACGCTGGACCTGAAAAACGCCACCGAGACGCACCGCCAGCTGTGCGAGGCGCTGCCCGAACGGATGGTCGGCCTGCTGCACGGCAGGATGCCCGCGCGCGAGAAGGCCGCCGTGATGAGCCTGTTCGGCGGCGGGCAGATGCCGGTGCTGGTGTCGACCACGGTGATCGAAGTCGGCGTCGACGTGCCCAACGCGAGCCTGATGGTGATCGAGCACGCCGAGCGCTTCGGCCTCGCGCAGCTCCACCAGCTGCGCGGCCGCATCGGCCGCGGCAGCGATGCCAGCGTGTGCGTGCTGCTGTACAGCGCGCCGCTGTCACCCACCGCCAAGGAGCGGCTGCGCGCGATCGTCGACACGCACGACGGCTTCGAGATCGCGCGCCGCGACCTCGAGATCCGCGGCCCGGGCGAGTTCATGGGCGCGCGCCAGAGCGGCGACGCGCTGTTGCGCTTCGCCGACCTGGCCGAAGATGCGCCGCTGCTGCAGCACGCGCGCGCCGTGGCACCGCGGTTGCTGGCCAGCGACCCGCGGGCCGCACAGGCGCACGTGCAACGCTGGCTCGGCAACAAGGCCGACTACTTCAAGGCCTGAGTTCCGGCGCGGCCCACGCATCAACCGAAATGCAGCTGATAGCGCGCACCATCGGAGAACACGCATGCGCCGGTGCCCCTGCCCGGCGCGTTGAGCACGTATTCGCACTGCGCGCTGACGCCGCGCGAGCCGCTGGCGTTGGCGATGCCGCGCGGGCCGCGCAACTGTGAATCCGGCGCGGTGCCGAGCACGTCGCGCATCACGCGGCCGAAGCCGGGGTAGCTGGGTTCGACGCGGCTGGCCTCGCCCTGCATCGCATCGCCGAGGTAGCTCAGCGAGAACGTGCCACGGCCACCGTTGCCATCGGTGACGACCGCGGTCAGCATGCCGGCGCGATTGGCCGCGTCGTTGAGCGGGTAGAGCCGCGCGGTGTAGACCACCGGGCTCGGCGGTCCCGGCGAGACTGGAGGCGCCACGGCGGCGGACTGGCCCTGCGTGCCTGGCTGCGCCTGCGGCCACGTCACCGGCAGCCCGGTGCGCGAGTCCACCGGCACCATCACGCAAGCGGCCTGCGTCAGCAGAGCCAAGACCGCGGTTGCGGCGGCGAGCGCACGGAGGCGCAAGCCGGCGGGACTCGGTGACGAAGAGCGTTGCATAGCGTCTTTCGATACACGGCACATGCCGTGCTGCGCAGTATTCGCATCGCGCCTCACGGCGCCAGCCTGCGCGGGCACTGTCGCGGCGCGCGATACCGAACAGCCGGCACGGCGATACCCGCGCTGACGCGTTGCCCGACAATGTGCGCATGACCCTCACCGAATTGCGCTACATCGTCGCGGTGGCGCGCGAGCGCCACTTCGGTCGCGCCGCCGAAGCCTGCTTCGTGTCGCAGCCGACCCTCAGCGTGGCGATCAAGAAGCTCGAGGAGGAACTCGACCTCAAGATCTTCGAGCGCGGCGCCAACGAGGTGAGCGTCACGCCGCTCGGGGAGGCGATCGTGCGCCAGGCGCAGCAGGTGCTGGAGGACGCTGCCGAGATCAAGCTGATCGCGCGGCGCGGCAAGGACCCGCTGGCCGGCCCGCTGAAGCTCGGCATCATCTACACCATCGGCCCGTACCTGCTGCCCGAGCTGGTGCGCCACGCGATCGAGATGACTCCGCAGATGCCGCTGGTGCTGCAGGAGAACTTCACCGTCAAGCTGCTCGACATGCTGCGCACCGGCGAGCTCGACTGCGCGATCATGGCCGAGCCGTTCCCCGACACCGGGCTGGCGATCGCCGCCCTCTACGACGAGCCGTTCGTGGTGGCGGTGCCGAGCCACCACGCGCTGGCCAAGCGCAAGTCGGTCAGCGCGGAGGAGCTCAAGCGCGAGACGATGCTGCTGCTGGGGACCGGGCACTGCTTTCGCGACCAGGTGCTCGAGGTGTGCCCCGAGTTCGCACGCTTCTCGGCCGACGCCGACGGCATGCGCAAGAGCTTCGAGGGCTCGTCGCTCGAGACCATCAAGCACATGGTGGCCTCGGGCATGGGCATCACCGTGGTGCCGAGCTTGAGCGTGCCGAAGGAAAAGCAGGAGCACGTGACCTACATCGCCTTCGAGGCGCCGGTGCCGTCGCGGCGCGTGGTGCTGGCATGGCGCCGCAGCTTCACGCGCTACGAGGCGATCGCCGCGTTGCGCAACGCGGTGTACGCCTGCAAGCTCGAGGGCGTGAAGCGCCTGTCGTAGCGACGCCGTCGCGGCCACGCGCGCGCCGATTGCCGGCGCCTCGATTGCAGGTGTAATCGGGCGCTGGCTCCGTCTCCCGGCGCGATGGCTCCATCGGGCGATGTCGACGCGTGCGGTGCCCCGAGACACTGCATCCGATCATGGATGCCGCTGCCCGCCTTCGATGTTTCGCGCGCCCGCCAGGCGGCGCACGTGGCGTGGCGCGCGTGCTCGCGGCCTTGCTCGCCGCGGCAGCGCTGGCCCCGGCGATCCCGCAGACGACCGACGACGCCGCGCTGCCCGAGCATCTGAGCGAAACCGGCCTGTTCGCAGACGGCTCGAGCACGCAGCCGCGCCGCGACGTGCTCGGCTTCGCGCCGCAATACGCGCTCTGGTCCGACGGTGCCGACAAGCGCCGCTGGATCCGCGTCCCGACGGGCGCCGCGATCGACGCATCGGCGCCCGATGCGTGGCAGTTTCCGCCCGGCACGCAACTGTGGAAGGAGTTCAGCCACGGCGGCCGCCGGGTCGAGACGCGCTACATCGAGCGCCAGCGCAACGGCCGCTGGCGCTACGCAACGTATGTCTGGAACGCACGCGGCGACGACGCCACGCTGGCGCCGTCGCGCGGCGTCCCTGCCCTGGCGGTGGCCGAGGCGCCGCAGGGCCGCTACGACGTCCCTGCGCGCGCCGATTGCACCGCGTGCCACGAAGGCGCGGCCACGCCGGTGCTCGGCTTCAGTGCGCTGCAACTGTCGCGCGACCGCGATCCGCTCGCGCCGCACGTACGGGCGCCGGCCGCAGGCGATGTCGACCTCGACGCGCTGGTGGCGCGCGGCCTGGTGCGCGATTTGCCGGCGGCGCTGATCCAGCGCGCGCCGCGCGTGCAGGCAGCCTCGGCCGTGGAGCGCGCCGCGCTCGGCTACCTGCACGCCAATTGCGGCCACTGCCACAACCGCAGCGACGCCGGCGTGCCGGTGCAGCTGACCCTGGCGCAATCGGCGCTCGACCCCGCAGCCAGCCGCAGCGAGACGTTGCGCTCGACGCTCGGCGTCGCCGGCCGCTACCGCACGCCGGACTTGCCACCCGATGCCGCGTTGATCGCGCCGCAGGCGCCCGAACGCAGCGTGTTGCTCGCCCGCTTGCGCTCGCGCCAGGCACAGACCCAGATGCCCCCGCTGGGCACTCACCTCACCGACCCCGAGGGCCTTGCGCTCGTCGAGCGGTGGATCCGTCAACTGTCGTCAACCGTCGAGGAAGAACCATGACACGCAGACCTGTTCTCGTTCCTTCGTTCTGGGCCGTGGCCGCTGCCACCGCTGTGGCCACCGCGCTGCTGTCGGCCGTCCCGGTCGCCCGGGCGGCCGACTCGCGCGCGCCAGAGAAAGTGGTGCGCGGCAAGTACCTGGTGAGCACCAGCGGCTGCCACGACTGCCACACGCCGTTCAAGCTCGGCCCCAACGGGCCCGAGCCCGACATGGCGCGCGCGCTGTCGGGTCACCCGCAGGCGCTGGTGATGCCGCCGGCGCCGCAATTGCCGCCCGGACCGTGGCTGGTGACGACGGCGGCGACCAACACCGCGTTCGCCGGTCCGTGGGGCGTGAGCTTCACGGCCAACCTGACGCCCGACGCCGACACCGGCCTCGGCCAGTGGTCGCTGAAGAATTTCATGGACACCATCCGCACCGGCCGCCACCTGGGCCGCGGGCGCGCGGTGTTGCCGCCGATGCCGATCCCCGTCTACAACAACTTCACCGACGACGACCTGGAGGCGGTGTACAGCTACCTGCGCACGATCCCGCCGATCAGCAATCGCGTGCCCGAGCCGCTGCCGCCCGCGCAAGCCACGGCTGCGAAGTGACCCTTGTCGCGCGCGCGTCAGTGGCGCGCCAACAGCCAGGCCGCGGCCTGGGCGCGCGAGCGGACGCCGATCTTGCCGAGGATGTTGGCGACGTGGCGCTTGACCGTGTGCGGGCTCAGACCGAGCGCGCGCGCGATCATCTTGTTGCTGTCGCCGGCGACGATGCACTGCAGCACCTCGTGCTCGCGGCTGCTCAACGGGAAGCCCGCGCGCGGCACCGGGGCGGGCAGCACGCGCAGCGCACGGTCGATCGCCTCACCGTGAGCAAAGCCGCGCCGGGCGTTGTCGAGCGCCTCCTGCAGGCGCCGCACGGTGTGCTGCAGTTGCTGAACGACGGCGGCATGGGCTTCGCGCACGACGCTGCCGCCAGCGGCATCGAAGCGATCGGTGGCAGATGTCATCGTGGCTCCTCGGATCTCGATCGTGTCTCGGGTGCGAGCGGCCGGGCAGACCTGCTCGATGGGGGCGCATCGTAGACAGACGGACATCGGCCTGCCAGCGCAGCGTTTCAGCTGAAACGCGAGTGCCGGCGGTCGATGACATTCGTTGCGGTGCCGGCCGGGTTGCCGTGTCCGGTCGGGCGAAAGCTCCAGCCGGTCCATCCGCTATGCTCTTCGGCGACTGCGCTGCGCCGAGGTGACCGTGAGCGACTTTCCGAGCGACATCTACACCGAACCGTCGAACCTCGACGTCCACACGCTGAACAACCTGGGGCCGCTGACGCGCATGGCCGGTATCTGGCAGGGCACGCGCGGGCTCGACGTGAAACCCAAGGCCGAGGGCGCCAAGAAGCAGGCGTTCGTCGAGCGCATCGAGCTGCAGCCGATCGATCCGCAGACCAACGGGCCGCAGGTCTTCTACGGGCTGCGCTACCACACGCACATCACCAAGCCGGACCAGGTGAAGACCTATCACGACCAGGTCGGCTACTGGCTTTGGGAGCCGGCCACCGGTGAGATCGTGCACACGCTGACGATTCCGCGCGGGCAGACCGCGATGGCCCATGGTCACGCCGGCGCCGGCGCCACCTCGTTCGAGCTGACGTCGCAGCGCGGGCTCGAGACGTTCGGCATCTGCTCGGTGCCGTTCCTCGAGTACGCATTCAAGACCGTCGAGTTCAGGATCAAGGTGACGATCAATGCCGACGGCACCTGGTCGTACGACGAGGACACCGTGCTGATGATCCGCGGCCAGAGCCAGCCGTTTCACCACACCGACCGCAACACGCTGCACAAGATCGGCGAGCCGACGCCGAATCCGTTGGCGCGCGCCTGACCGGCGCTCGAGCGCCGGCGCCCGTGTTCACTCGAGGTCGTCGATGCGCTTCGGCCAGCTCGCCTTGAGCAGCGTCGACAGCGCGCGATCGGCAAGCAAGCGCCCTCCGGTCTGGCAGCGCGCGCAGTAGTTCGTCTCGTTGTCGGCGTGCACGATGCGCTGCACCGGCGCGCCGCATACCGGGCATGGCTGGCGGTATCTGCCGTGCACCGCCATCTCGGGCCGGAATGCGGTCACCTTGTCGGGCCAGCCACCCTGGCGGGCCGCCTCGGCGCGCAAGCGCTCGATCCATTCGTGCATCACGCTGCGCGCGGCATCGTGCAGGCGTTGCGCCTCGGCGGGGGTCAGCTTGCGCGTCAGCGTGATCGGCGACAGTTTGGCGCGGTGCAGGATCTCGTCGCCGTAGGCGTTGCCGATGCCGCTGAACAGCCGTGGGTTCGTGAGGCTGCGCTTCAGCGTGTGGTTTTCGGCCGCGAGCTGCCGAGCAAAGGCCGCGGTGTCGGCCGCGAGCACGTCGATGCCGCCGGGATCCATCGCGGCCAATGCGTCGCGGCCGGCGACCAGGTGGATCGACGCGCGGCGCTTGCTGCCTGCTTCGGTCAGCACCAGCGTGCCGCCGCCGAACGCAAGGCTGGCCAGCGCACCGCGCCCCGGCGGCTTGGCGCCTGACGCGAGCCAGCGCAGGCGCCCGGCGATCATCAGGTGAATCACGACGAAGAGCGAGCGCCCGTCGTCGCCTTGCAGTTCGAGCACCACGCGCTTGCCGAGGCGCTCCACGCCGAGCACGCGCCGGCCTTCGATCGACGAGACCGGCGGCAGGGCGGTGCGCAGCACGAACGGGTCGCCGATGCGCACGCGCTGCAGCGTGTCGCCGCCGATCTTGGCGGCCAGGCTCTCGACATAGACCGTGATGTCGGGCAGTTCGGGCACCGAGGCAGTGTGCCAGTGCCCCAGCGGGCGGAATCAGCGCGCGGGTTTGGCGCTCTCGGTGGGCACCAGCGCGGCCATCGCCAGGCCCTGTTCGTCGCCGCGCTGCTGCAGCCCCGCCACGGTGCCGAGGCGATCGGGCAGAGCGCGGTTCTGGCTCGCCTTCCACTTGCCGACCCAGCGCTCGATCGGGATCTCGATGCCCACGATCGCCCTCAACATCTGGTCGATGTAGTCGGCGGGCGCGTCGCTCACCGACCACGGCGCGGCGCTGTCCGCCTCGTGCTCTTGCGTCAGGCGCGTCACGATGGCCAGCTTGTCGTCGCGCGAGTCGATCGCACGCGGCGTGCCATGCGCGTGCACGACCGCGTAGTTCCAGGTCGGCACCACCTTGCCGTGCTCGCGCTTGCTCGGGTACCAGGAAGGCGACACGTAGGCCTGCGCGCCCTGGAACACCACGACGCTCGGACCCAGGCGTTGCCACACCGGGTTGGCGCGCGCGACGTGGCCGATCAGCGTGCCGTGCGGCCCGCGATCGGAATCGAGCAGGAACGGGATGTGATTGACCACCAGGCCGTCGCCGCCGTGCACCACCCAGGTGGCCAGCGGATGCGCGCGCAGCAGCGCATGCAGCAACTCGGAACGGACTTCTTCGAAGTGGGCGGGCATGTACATCGTGGGACTCGCTGGCGATCTGGCAGTCCGACAAGGATAAAGGCCCCGCCGCAGACGCGAGGCGAGGCGAGGCGAAGAATCGCAGCTGCTGGCCGACCCCAGCGCCGCCGTGCACCGTGTTCCGAGCCGGCGCCGCGGGCTCGTCCCGCGATAATGATGGGTTGACCGCGCTCCCACGATGTCCACCGCCGCCATTGCCGACGAGGTGCGCCGCCGCCGCACCTTCGCGATCATCTCCCACCCCGATGCGGGCAAGACCACGCTGACCGAGAAGCTGCTGCTGTTCTCCGGCGCGATCCAGATCGCCGGCTCGGTGAAGGCGCGCAAGGCCAGCCGCCACGCCACCAGCGACTGGATGGAGATCGAGAAGCAGCGCGGCATCTCGGTGGCCAGCTCGGTGATGCAGATGGAGTACCGCGGCTGCGTGATCAATCTGCTCGACACGCCGGGCCACCAGGACTTCAGCGAAGACACCTACCGGGTGCTGACCGCGGTCGATGCGGCGCTGATGGTGATCGACGCCGCCAACGGCGTCGAACCGCAGACGCGGCGGCTGCTGCAGGTGTGCCGCGCACGCAATACGCCGATCCTGACCTTCGTGAACAAGATGGACCGCGAGGTCCAGGAGCCACTGGCGCTGATGGACGAGATCGAGCGCGAGCTCGGCATGTCGGTGGTGCCGTTCACCTGGCCGGTCGGCATGGGCAAGGTGTTCCACGGCGTGATGGACCTCAAGCGCGAGCAGATGCGCGTGTTCGTCCCGGGTGAGGACCGCAACCGCGACGACGACGAGATCCTGCAGGGCCTTGCCAATCCCGCGTACGGCGAGCGGTTCGGTGCGCAGTGGGAGCACGCGAAGCACGACATCGAGCTGGTGCGCGAAGCGGCCCCGGCGTTCGACGAAGCCGAGTTTCTCGCCGGCCACCAGACGCCGATGTTCTTCGGCTCGGCAATCAACAACTTCGGCGTGCGCGAGGTGCTCGACGCGCTGGTCGACCTGGCACCGCCGCCCGGGGCCAAGCCCGCGATGCAGCGCGTGGTGCGGCCCGATGAGCCCAAGTTCAGCGGCGTCGTCTTCAAGATCCAGGCCAACATGGACCCGGCACACCGCGACCGCATCGCGTTCGTGCGCGTGGCGTCGGGCCACTTCGAGCGCGGCATGAAGTTGAAAGTCACGCGCTCGGGCAAGGAACTCAAACCCAACACGGTGGTGAGCTTCCTGAGTCAGCGCCGCGAGCTGCTGGACGAGGCGTTCGCAGGCGACATCATCGGCATCCCGAACCACGGCGTGCTCCAGCTCGGCGACACACTCACCGAAGGCGAAGCGCTGCAGTTCACCGGGCTGCCGTTCTTCGCGCCCGAGATGTTCCGCACCGTCGAGGTGGCCGACCCGCTGAAGACCAAGCAGCTGAAAGCCGGGTTGACGCAGCTCGGCGAGGAGGGCGCGATCCAGGTGTTCCGGCCGGTCGCCGGCACGGTGCTGTTGTTGGGTGCGGTCGGACAGTTGCAGTTCGAGGTGGTGGCGCACCGGCTCGAGCACGAGTACGGCTGCAAGGCGCGCATCGCGCCGGCGCGCTACTCGATCGCGCGCTGGGTCACCTGCGAGCTCGAGGAAGGCGCCGCCGCCAGCGAGCGCGAGCTGCAGCGCTTCATCGACGGCAACGCGCACCGCATGGCGTACGACGCCGTCGGCGCGCCGACGATCCTGGTGGAGTACGCACCCGAGCTACGCGCGATCGAGGGCAACTGGCCGAAGATCAAGTTCCACGCGCTGCGCGAGCACGCGGGCCTGGTGTTCCAGAAGCAGCTCGACGGCTGAGACGATTCGAGCCCGCGCGACGCTCAACCCGCACGCGCCGAGTCGCTCTGCAAGTCGTGCGACATCGCGTTGAGCCACACCTTGGCCGATTCCGACCACAGCTTCTGCGCCGACCGCAGAGCCTGCATCGGATCATCGGGAGCCGGGGGTTCGACGATGTCCTGCGCCGAGGCGAACGCGATGCGACCGTCACGGCTGAACAGCGGTGACAACATCTGCGAGGCCACCGACTCGAACTCCTTGAGCCAGGCGGCCTGCACGTCGAGCAGGCTGGCGGCAAGCTGGGTCGACCACTGCGCCCAGCTGGCCAATTGCTCGGCGGCCATGCCGATCGGCACGCCGGCCAGCTGCTGCGCCGTCTCGGCGCGCTGCACGCCCTCGGCTTCGAGCTCGGCATCGTGACGCAGGCCCTGCCAGGCCTGTTCACTGGCGCGCTGCATCTGCTGTGCGAACTGGGTCCACACCGTGGCCAGGCCGAGCGGCACCTGCCAAGCCGCATCGGTGTCGGCGCCGCTGCCGGCAGCCTGCCGGGTGATGGGGGAGGCGCGCGGGCGGCGCGTGGCGGCTCTGCGGCGCGCGGGCGGCGCGGGCGGCGCGGGAAGGGACTTGCGGGGCATGTGTGTCTCCTGGCAGTACGCGCGGCTCGCGGGCGGCGCGATCCTGACGCTAGTCGTGGCGGGTTCGTGCTGCCTTGATCTCGCGCAGATTCAGCCGCGATGGATCGGATCGATCCACGGCACGGTCTGCGGTTTCTCGACCGGCTCGATGTCGAGGTTGACAGCGACCGCCTCGCCGTCGCTGCGCACCAGCACACACTCGAGGACCTCGGTGGCGCTCGCGTTGATCTCCTGGTGCGGCACGTAGGGCGGCACGTAGATGAAATCACCCGGCCCGGCTTCGGCGGTGAACTCCAGCCGCTCGCCCCAGCGCATGCGAGCCCGGCCCTTGACGACGTAGATCACGCTCTCGAGCGGACCGTGGTGATGGGCGCCGGTCTTGGCGTCGGGATGGATGTGCACGGTGCCGGCCCACAGCTTCTGCGCGCCGACGCGCGCGAAGTTGATCGCGGCCTTGCGGTCCATGCCCGGCGTCTGCGCGGTGTTGGGGTCGAGCTGGTTGCCGGGCACGACGCGCACGCCGTCATGTTTCCAGCGGGTGGACGGTTCGCTGCTGCTCATGCGCGGGCTCCTCGACGAGCCCTGCATGCTACGCCGATGGGTCAAGGCTTGGCGTCCCGCGTGGCCTCCTGTTCGCGCAGCGCAGTCTTCAGCACCTTGCCGTAGTTGTTCTTCGGCAGCGCGTCGACGAAGCGATAGCACTTGGGCCGCTTGAAGCGCGCGATCTGCTCGAGGCAGTGGGCATCGAGCTCCGCCGCAGTCACCGGCGAACGCACGACGACGTAGGCGACGACGACCTCGCCCCACTCGTCGTCGTGGCGGCCGATCACGCTGGCCTCCTGCACCGCAGCATGCTGCAGCAACACCTCCTCGACCTCGCGCGGATAGATGTTGCTACCCCCGGAGATGATGAGGTCCTTGCTGCGATCCAGCAGGGTCAGGAAACCTTCGTCGTCCAGCCGCCCGACGTCGCCCGTGTACAGCCAGCCGTCGCGGATCGCCGCGGCGGTCGCCTCCGGCTGCTGCCAATAGCCCTGCATCACGACGTCGCCGCGCACGCAGACTTCGCCCATCGCGCCGGCCGTCAACGCGACGCCGGCGGTGTCGCGGATCGACACCTCGAGCATCGGCTGCGCGTACCCCACCGTCGCCAGGCGTTCGCGGTGGCGTGGGTGCGCGCTGTCGTTGATCACCTCGCGCGGCAGCACGGTGATCGTCATGGGGCTCTCGCCCTGGCCATAGATCTGTGCGAAGTGCGGCCCGATCAACCGCAGCGCGCGCTCGATGTCGGTCAGGTACATCGGCCCGCCGCCATAGGTGATGGTGGCCAGGCCCTCGGGGGGCCTGCCGAGCGCAGCCACGTGATCGACCAGCCGGCGCACCATGGTCGGCGCCGCGAAGAATGACGCGTTGTGCCAATGCGCCGCGAGCTCGACGATCTCGGCGGGGTCGAAGCCGCCGGAAGCCGGCACCACGTTGACGCCGGCGTGCAGCACGTAGGGCAGGTGATAGAGCCCGCCACCGTGCGACAGCGGCGCCGGGTGCAGCATCACGTCGCCCGCGGCGACGCCTTGCACCTCGCCGAGGTAGCCCAGGCTCGCCAGCCGCAGTTGGCGCGCGGCCAGCACCACGCCCTTGGGTCGGCCAGTGGTGCCGCTGGTGTAGAACAGCCAAGCCGGGTCGGTATCGTGGCGATCGACCGGCTCGGGCATGGACGCGGCGGCGTCGAATGGCGGCAGGTCGGCATGTAGCGCGATCGTGGCGCCGCACGCCGCCAGGTCCGCGCGCTGCGCGTCGTCGACGAAGGCCAGACGCGCGCCGCTGTGCTGCAGGATCCACGCCGCTTCGCGCGCATGCAGCTTGGCGTTGATCGGCACGGCGGCGGCGCCCGCCCACCAGACGCCCCACAGCATCACCAGGTACTCGGGCCGGTTGCCGAGGAACAGCGCGACCCGGTCGCCCGGTTCGACGCCGCGGTCGTGCAGCCAGCGCGCCAGCGCCGACGCGCGCAGCGCAAGTTCGCGGTAGCTGCACCAGCGCTGCCGGCCATGACCGATCGCCGTGCGCTCGCCGTGGCGCTGCGCACTGCGCACGAGCCACAGGGCCAGGTTCATCGGCGGTCGCTCCGAAAAGGCTGCGACGCGCACGAACGGGTGCGCGTCGACGCGTGCTACTTGCCGCCGCTGTAGTTCACCGGCAGCCAGCGGTAGCCCTTGCCGTCGGCGCGCACCTGGCCGATGCCGGGGAACGACACGTGGGCCACTGCGACGAAGTAGCCGCCCTTGGCAGCGTCGGCGTACGCCTGCTTGCGCTGCGGCGCC
>Ga0335076_10002047_pt1 | contig 19908 bp, 19 predicted proteins | sample Lox_Sample_25_FD_206717 | JGI IMG/M metagenome (GOLD analysis project Ga0335076, IMG submission 206717) | Soil microbial communities from Loxahatchee National Wildlife Refuge, Florida, United States - Lox_Sample_2.5 | ecosystem: Environmental > Terrestrial > Soil > Wetlands | place: USA...
GAAACACCCCGCTCGTGCAGCTCAACCGAGTGACTGCGGGCGTGAAGGCGCGCGTCGTCGCGAAGCTCGAGGCCCAGAACCCCGCGAACAGCGTGAAGGACCGCATCGGCCTGGCCATGATCGAAGCCGCCGAGCGCGAGGGGAAGCTCAAGAAGAGCACGACGATCGTCGAGCCGACTTCCGGCAACACCGGCATCGCGCTGGCGATGGTCGCGGCCGCCCGGGGCTACAAGATCATCCTGACGATGCCCGACACGATGTCGAAGGAGCGCCGCGCGGTGCTGCGCGCGTACGGCGCGAAGCTCGTGCTGACTCCCGGCGCCGAGCGGATGGACGGTGCGATCAAGATGGCCGAGGAGATCGCCGCGAAGCTCGGCGACGCCTTCATCCCGCAGCAGTTCAAGAACCCGGCGAACCCGGCCGTGCACCGCGAGACCACGGCGCTGGAGATCTGGAACGACACCGACGGCGAGGTCGACTACCTGATCTCGGGCATCGGCACCGGGGGTACACTGACCGGTGTCGCACAGGTGATCAAGGCGAAGAAGCCGAGCTTCAAGGCCGTCGCGGTCGAGCCCGTGGAGAGCGCAGTGCTGTCGGGCGGCAAGCCGGGTGGCCACAAGATCCAGGGCATCGGCGCGGGCTTCATCCCCGATGTCCTCGACACGAAGCTCATCGACGAGGTCGTGAAGGTGTCGAGCGAGCAGGCGATCGAGATGGCGCGGAGGCTGCCGATCGAGGAAGGGCTGCTCTCCGGCATCTCGTCCGGCGCGGCGGTCGTGGCGGCGCTCGAGATCGCGCGGCGGCCCGAGGCCACGGGCAAGCTCATCGTGGCCATCCTGCCGAGCTTCGGCGAGCGCTACCTGTCGACCGCGCTGTTCGAGCACCTGCAGTACGACGGCAGCGACCCAGTCTAGGCCGTTGGCGCGGGCACCGGCGAAGCGCAGGGAGCGGAGTCGAAAGCGAATCCTCGACTCCGCTCGCGCGGTCTTCTTCGACTCGGGCTTCGAGCGCGCCAACCTGGACGAAGTCGCGCGGCGCGCCGGCCTGGCGAAGGGGACGATCTACCGCCACTTCGACAGCAAGGCGGAGCTGTACGTCGAGGTGCTCGTGCAGAACGCCGACGCGTTCCTCGAGCGCATGCGCCGCGTCGTGGATCCGCGCGCGAGCGCAGCGGAGCAGATCCGCCGGCTCGCGCGCTTCTACTTCGATCACTACACCACGCAGCTCGAGTACTTCCGCATCTTCTGGGCGATCGACAACCAGCGGCTGATCGGCGAGCTGCCGCCCAACCTGGTCGCGGACGTCACCGAAGTGTGGAAGCGTGCGCTGCAGCTCCTGGCCGACGTGATCCAGCGCGGCGTCGCCGCGGGCGAGTTCGCGCCCTGCGACGCGTGGCTCACCGCGAACGTGGTGTGGGTCGGCGCGAACGCCGTGATCCAGACGCTCGAGGTCCCGACCCGGCGCGGCCTGTGGGAGCGCGACGTGACGAAGGTCTTCGGCGAGACGATCGAGCTGTATCTGCGCGGGCTTACGGCCGCGGCCGCGGCGCGTTGACAAGCCTTTTGGCGTCGATGACACTGAGAACAGTCGAAAAGTGACCCTGAGTCACATTTCGAGGTTCGTCGGGGAACCGCCAACGCGAGGGGGAGGAGAGGTCGAATGGATCTGACAGATCGGGTTTATGCGATCGTGAGCGAGCAGCTGGGAGTGGAGAAGGAATCTCTCGTCCCTGAAGCGAACCTGCTCGACGATCTCGGGGCCGACTCGCTCGACGTCGTGGAGCTCGTGATGGCGATCGAGGAAGAGTTCGGCATCGAAGTACCCGACGAAGACGCCGAGAACATCCGCACGATCGGCGACGTCACCTCCTACATCGAGGCCCGCGTCGAGAACGCCGCGTGAGCATCCACATCTCCGGCACGGGCTCTGCTCTGCCGGAGCGCGCTCTCACGAACGCGGACCTCGAGAAGCTCGTCGAGACGAGCGACGAATGGATCGTCACGCGCACGGGCATCCGCGAGCGCCGCATGCTGGCGCCCGAGGAGGCGACGAGCGATCTCGTGACGCGCGCGGGCGCACGCGCGCTCGAGATGGCCGGGCTCGGACCGCAGGACATCGATCTCATCATCGTCGCGACCTGCACGCCCGACACGCTCACGCCCGCGACCGCGAGCTACGTACAGCGCAACCTGTGCCCGAACCTGTCGATCCCGGCGTTCGACGTGTCGGCGGCGTGCTCGGGCTTCGTCTACGGGCTGAGCGTCGCCGACGCCATGCTGCGCACGGGCGACTACAGGCGGATCCTGCTCGCCGGCGGTGAGGGCCTGACGCGCTTCATGGACTACCAGGAGCGCACGGTCTGCATCCTGTTCGGCGACGGCGCGGGCGCCGCGGTGGTCGAGCGCCGCGAGGGACCCGGCGGCGTGCGCGCGACGACGCTGCAGTCGGACGGCCAGTTCACCGACGCCATCATCATCCCGGGCGGCGGCTCGCGAAAGCCGGTCTCGCCCTACGTGCTCGCGCAGCGCGAGGCGTTCGTGAAGATGAAGGGCGCGCAGGTGTTCAAGGTGGCCGTGCAGTCGATGGAGAAGGTCGCGCTCGACACGCTGCACAGAGTCGGCTGGAAGGTCTCCGACGTCGACCACGTGATCGCGCACCAGGCGAACAAGCGCATCCTCGACGCCGTCGCGGACCGGCTCGAGATCCCGAAGGAGAAGATGCCGACGAACCTCGCCGTGCGCGGCAACACGTCGGCGGCCTCCGTGCCGATCCTCCTCGACGAATGCAACCGCGCCGGCCGCTTCCGCCCGGGCGACAAGCTCCTGCTCGTCGCGTTCGGGGCCGGACTCACCTGGGGTGCTTCGGCGCTAGAGTGGGGCTGAGCCGGATCCCGCGCGCCTCCGCATCTCCGCCAGATAATCCCCGGGCAAGCGCCACCGCGAGCCCCAGCGGAGCATCTTTTCGAGATAGATCGGGTGCGGGGCGAACCGGTCGGGCTCGCGGACGGCGTAGCTCGTGACGGGCGTCGCGCGACCCGCGAGCTCCACGTCGAGCGACACGCGCGCGTAGCCGCTCTCGAAGGGATCGAGCCGCGCGAAGTCGTCGGGGCCCATCTCGTACACGAGACCCCACACGGTGCACTCGCGCGCGGCGATCACGTCCGCGGCGCCGCCGCTCCAGCGCGTCGAGTAGTGCGTGAACGCCAGCCGGTAGCCGCGCAGGCGCGCGCGCTCGAGCGGCCGCGCAGTGGGACAGCGCACGCGCATCTGCTCGGCATCGAGGTTCGAGCCGTAGGCGAAGTAGAGCGGCGCGCTCACTTGCGCCCGATGCGCGAGGCGACGATGGCCACCGCGAAGAGCGAGCCCGCGAAGAAGTAGAACGTCTTGCCGTGCAAGTGCTCGCGCACGCGCTGGGCGGCGTAGTCGTCGGGCGCGCCGTCGGGCGGCGGGTCGAGCAGGACCGGCAGCGAGTAGAGCAACGAGACGGCGAAGAAGAGCGCGACGCCGCCCAAGAGGACGAGCGTCGCGCGCGGCGCGAAGCCGGGTCCGCGGGGCGGTCGGGGCGAGCTCACGGCCCTAGGTTCGCGGGGTTGTCGCCCGGCGCAAGGACCGCGAGATTTCCCGCGATGGGGCTCGATTGGAAGACGCTGGACCGCGACGTGGAGGAGCAGCTCGACGCCGCGGGCGTGGCCGGGAGCCCCGCACTCGAACTGGACCGCCCGCGCATCGACGCGCACGCGCGCGCGATCGCGGGCGGCGAGCTGTCGAAGGCGTCGAACCTCGCGCCGGGTCCCGTCGAGCCGGCAGGCCGCGAGCACGTCGAGGTGCTCGAAGCGCTGCCCGCGGCCGAGCGCGCGGAGCTCGAGCGCCGCGGTGCCGAGGCGATCGGGCGCGGCCGCGTCGCCGTGGCCGTGCTGAACGGCGGCATGGCGACGCGCTTCGGCGGCGACGTGAAGGGCATCGTGCCCGCCGTCGGCGGGCGCACGTTCCTCGAGATCAAGCTCGCGCAAGCGCGCCGGCTCGGCCCCGTGCCCTTCCTGGTCATGAACAGCTTCGCCACGCACGCGCGCTCGCTCGAGTTCCTGGCCAGCCGCGGCCTGGCGCGCGAGGTGTCGAGCTTCCTGCAGGGAATCTCGCTGCGCCTGACACAGGAAGGTGACGCGCTGCAGGACGAAGAAGGCCACGTGTCGCTCTACGCGCCGGGCCACGGCGATTTTCCGGACGCGCTCGTCCGCTCGGGCCTGGCCGCCGAGCTCGCGAAGCGCGGCGTCGACACGGTCGTGCTCTCGAACATCGACAACCTGGGCGCAGAGCTCGACCCGCTGCTCGTGGGGCTGCACCTGGCGCGCGGCCGCGCGGTCACGGCCGAGGTCGCCGAGAAGGCGCCGGGCGACGTCGGCGGCGCGCCGGTCTTCGTCGGCGGCGCGCTCGAGCTGCTCGAGGGCTTCCGCTTCCCGCCGCGCTTCGACTGGAGCCGCGTGCCGTATCTCGCCACCAATACGTTCGCGCTGTCGCGCGAGCTGCTCGAGCGGCGCCACGCGCTGTCGTGGTTCTACGTGGAGAAGAGCCTGGACGGGCGCACGGCCGTGCAGATGGAGCGCCTCGTGAACGAGCTCACGCGCTTCGCGCCGACCACGTACGTGGCCGTGCCGCGCGGCGGTCCGCGCGGGCGCTTCTTTCCGATCAAGACGCGCGAAGACCTGGAGAGACTGCGCGCCGACCCCGCGCTCGTGCGCCGCTTCGGGGAGCTATGATTCCTCGCGATGGCGCGCAAGCTGCTTCTCGTCGACGCGAGCTCGAGCATCTACCGCGCGTTCTTCGCGCTGCCCGCGCTCGCGACTAGCACCGGGATTCCGACGCACGCGACGCTGGGCTTCACGACGATGCTGCAGAAGCTGCTGCGCGAGAGCCGGCCCGACTACGTCGCGATCGTGTGGGACGCCGCCGGGCGCAAGAACCGGCGGCGCGAGATCTACGCCGACTACAAGGCGACGCGCGACGCCGCGCCCGACGACCTGCGCGCGCAGTTCCCGTGGATCCGCCGGATCGTCGACGCGTACAAGCTCGCGAGCGTGGAGTACGAGGGCGAAGAGGCCGACGACGTGATCGCGACGCTCGCGCGCGCGGGCGTGCGCGCGGGGCTCGAAGTCGAGATCGCGTCGATCGACAAGGACCTGCTGCAGCTGGTGTCGGACTCGGTGCAGGTGGTCGACACCATGCGCGACCGGCGCTTCGGTCCGGCCGAGGTCGAGGCGCGCTTCGGCGTGCCGCCCGCGCTGGTGCTCGACTTGCGGGCGCTCGTCGGCGATTCGTCCGACAACATCCCCGGCGTGAAGGGGATCGGCGAGAAGGGCGCCGCGGAGCTCTTGCGCGCGCACGGCTCGCTCGACGCGCTGCTCGCGAATCCCGACGCCATCGCCGGCAAGCGCCCGCGCGAGGCGCTGCGCGCGGGCAGCGACGCCGCGCGCCTGTCGCGCGAGCTCTCGCGGCTGCGCGACGACCTGCCGGTCGAGCTCGACCTCGCTGCCACCGCCGTTCGTGAGCCCGATACCGCGAAGCTCGTCGAGCTGTTTCGCGAGCTAGAGCTGCGCCGGCTGCTCGAGCAGCTGGGCGAGACCACACCGCAACGTGTAGAAGTGGTCGAGGTCGCCGTCGACACGGAGTGTGCCGCGACTCCAGAGGAAGTCGGTGCGCTCGCGGCGCGCCTCGCCGGCGAGAAGACGCTGGCGCTCGAGCTCGCGCTGGAGCCGGCCTCCGCGCTGCGCGGCGAAGCCGTGGCGCTCGCGCTCGCCGCCGGCGAGCGCTCCGCCGCGCTCGTGCCGCTGCGCGCCGAAGCCGCCGCGCGCCTCGAGACGCTGCGCCCGCTGTTCGCGAACGGCGAGCGCAGCTGGGTCGGCAGCGACCTCAAGTCGGCGTACCTCGCGCTGGCGCGGCGCGGCGTCGCGCTCGAGGGAAAGCTCCTCGACACGTCGGTCGCCGCGTACGTCGTCGATCCAGCGCAGGCCGTCGACCGCCCCGAGGCGCTCGCGCGCGCGCACGTCGGACGCGCGTTCACGTCCGCGGAGGACCGCTTCGGCAAGGGCGCGAAGCGCCGCCCGCTCGACTCCTGCGCCGACCCCGAGCTCGCCGCGCACTACGGCGGCCTGGCCGCGCTGCAGCACGCGCTCCTGCCCGCGCTGGAAGCGGCGCTCGAGCGCACCGAGCAGCTCGACCTGTACCGCGAGATCGAGGTGCCGCTCGTCGGCGTGCTCGCGCGCATGGAGCTCGCGGGCGTGCGCGTCGACGAGGCGAAGCTCGCGGCATTGGGCCGCAGGCTCGAGCAGGAGCTCGACGGCGCGACGCAGCGCATCTACGCGCTCGCCGGCCAGGAGTTCAACATCGGCTCGCCCAAGCAGCTGCAGCAGATCCTGTTCGAGAAGCTCGCGCTGCCGCCGCTCAAGAAGACGAAGACCGGCTTCTCGACCGACGAGTCCGTGCTCGAGGAGCTCGCGCTGTCGCACGAGCTGCCGGGCGCGCTGCTCGCCCACCGCCAGCTCGCGAAGCTGAAGAGCACGTACGTGGACGCGCTGCCGACCTTCGTGAACCCCGAGACCGGGCGCATCCACTGCAGCTTCGACCAGACCGTCGCCGCGACGGGCCGGCTGTCGGCGTCGCAGCCGAACCTGCAGAACATCCCGATCCGCACGCCCGTCGGGCAGGAGATCCGGGCCTGCTTCGTGCCCGCGGCTGGGCGCGTGCTGCTCTCGGCCGACTACAGCCAGATCGAGCTGCGCATCCTCGCGCACCTGTCGAAGGATCCCGAGCTGCTGCGCGCGTTCCAGGAGGGCGCGGACATCCACGTGCGCACGGCCTCGCAGGTCTTCGGCGTGGCCGAGAGCCAGGTGACTCCGGAGCAGCGCGCGCGCACCAAGGCGATCAACTTCGGGATCATCTACGGCCAGTCGGGCTTCGGGCTGGCGCGCACGCTGGGCATCTCGCAGGCGGAAGCGCGCGCGCAGATCGACGCCTACTTCGCGCGCTATCCCGGCGTGCGCGCGTTCATTCGCGAGGCCGTGAAGAGCGCGGAGAGCCTGGGCTTCGCGCGCACCATGGCCGGCCGGCGGCGCTACCTGCCCGACCTGCGCTCGCCCAACCGGGCGCTGCGCCAGGCCGCGGAACGCATGGCGGTGAACTCGGTTATCCAGGGTACGGCGGCGGACGTGATCAAGCGCGCCATGATCCAGCTCGACCGCGACCTGGCGGACGGGGCGGCGAGATCTGCGCGCATGATCCTGCAGGTGCACGACGAGCTCGTCTTCGAGGTCGCGCCCGCCGAGCTGGCCGCGCTCCAGAGCCGCGTGATCACGCGCATGCAGGGGGCGAGTGAACTGTCCGTGCCGCTGGAGGTTCACACCGGGAGCGGCGAAAACTGGTTGGCAGCGCATTAGAAAATCGCGCGCAGAGGCACGCCCCTGGCCGAATTCGGTCGCCCGGGCGAAGGTCGAACACGTGAACGATCGGGACCGAAAGGAAGAAGCGCGCGTGGACGCAGCAGTCACGTTCGGCCGGCTTCCGGGACTGGCCCGCACGGGGCCCGAAACGGCACAGACGGACGCGGAGCTCATCCGGGCGGCCCAGGGCAATTCGCACGCGGCGTTCGAGACGCTCGTGCGCCGCTATTCCGAGCGCGCATTCCGCGCCGCTTACCGAGTGGTCAGGGATCAGCAAGCGGCCGAAGAGGTCCTCCAAGAGGCGCTCATCAAGGCCTATCGGGCACTCCCGCGCTTCGAAGCCCGTTCGTCGTTCTACACGTGGCTCTACCGGATCACCGTGAACCTCGCCCTCGACCGGCGCCGGCGCGGCAAGCGCGCGCCCGCGGTCGAGTGGGACGACGCGATCGCGCACGAGATCGATCCGCGCACCGTGCTCGCCGAGCCCGCGAATCCCGAGACCGCCTCGCGGCGGCTCGAGGTGCGCGAGTTCGTCGCCGAGGGAATCCAGAACCTCCCCGATGGTCAACGCGAAGTGCTGCTCCTGCGCGAGGTCGATGGCCTCTCGTACGAGGAGATCGCCGACACCATGGGAATCTCCAAAGGGACCGTCATGAGCCGGCTACACTACGCACGCAAGAAGATGATGGCTTTCCTCGTCGCCCGAGGAGTCGAGCCCGAGGACGTGGTTTGAACTTCGACGAGATGGACGAAGCTGCTTCCCGCGCCCTGGGTCGACTGGTGCGCGAGGCCTGGACCGAAGGACCGCAGGCGCCGTCGCCGGAGTTCCTGTTCGCGGCGATCCGCCCGGCGCTGGCCGAGATCGATCGCGAGCGCCGTGCGCGGCCCAGCTGGAGCCGCGCGGTGGATGCGTTCCTCGGCCGCTTGTCTGCGGTGCTGCGCCCCTCGCCCGCGTTCGCGGCGGCGGCCGCCGCTGCGTTCCTGTTCATGCTGGTGCTGAACCAGCGGAGCCACACCGTGCACGTGGGCATCATGGAGGGCAACCTGCCGAACGCGCACCAGGCGCTCCAGCACTTCGCGTCGACGATGACGCTCATTCCCGTGGCGCCGCTGCCCAGCCGCTCGGTCAGCGCGACGAGCGCATTGCCCTCGCCGGTCGCCGCCGCGAACCTGTCGGGCGGCCTCTACAACATCACGCCGCTGCAGCGGCCCGCCGTGCTCTACAAGGCGGCCGACGGCGCGATGACGCTGTGGCTGCTCGACGACGGCGACAACTCCAACCGCATGGCTGCGCCGGGCCAATGGGGCTGATGACCTCCGCACGCGCGGGCTCCGCCGCCTCCGTCGCCGCGGCGCTCGCGCTTCTGGGCGGTGCGCCGCGCTTCGCCGTCGCGCAGGCCGAGGAAGCCTCGGTCGAGCCGCAGGCACCCGCGTCCGCACCCGCTCAGCATGCGCTGCCGCCGATCCACATCCGCATCGTGATCGCGCGCGCCGACGAGGCCGAGCACGAGACCGCGCCCGGAGCGCAGGACATCCTCGACCACCTGCCCGGCAAGTATCACTCCGTCTCGGTGCTCGACGACCGCACCGTCGCGGTGCTGCTCGACGAGCAGGCGCACGTGCCGCTGCCCAACGGCCACGAGGTCGTGCTGCGGCCGATGAACGTCCACGGCGGGAAGCTCCACCTGGAGCTCGAGATCCCCGACGTGCTCACCACGAGCATGATGATGCCGGACAGCCGCCCGTACTACGTGGGCGGCATGCGGCTCGACCAGGGCAGGCTCGTGTTCAAGCTCGTGCCCGAGTTCTCGGCGTACGTCGGCGAGCCGAACCAGACCCGGCTCGCGGATCAGCCGGTCACGCCGAACGTCCAGCCCACCGCGAACACCACGCACCGCTAGCGCGAGCCCTCGACCTGCTCGGGTAGACTCCTCTCGGGGAGGCTCCGCATGGGCGAGACGTTCGACTTCTCGATGCCGCTCGAAGAGGCGATCACCACGCAGCGCGCGGTGCGCCGGCTCAAGACCGACCCGGTGCCCGACGCGCTGGTGCTGCGGCTGATCGAGCTCGCGCTGAAGGCGCCGACGGGCTCGAGCGCGCAGAACTGGGAGTTCCTCGTCGTGCGCGATCCCGCCGTGAAGGCGAAGCTGGCGCGTCAGAACTCGCGCGTGTTCCGCCTGTACGGCGGGTTGGGCCGGCGCGCGAACGCGGGCAACCCCAAGATGCTGCGCGTGATCGACGCCGTGCAGTGGCAGGCGGATCACCTGCACGAGGTGCCCGTCATCGTGATCGCGTGCCTGCGCGGGCTGCGGCTCGGCCTGCTCAACATCACCGCGACGTCGTTCTACGGCTCGATCTTCCCGTCGGTGCAGAACCTGTTGCTCGGCGCGCGCGCGGTCGGCCTCGGCGCGGCGCTCATCACGTTGCCGCTGTGGAGCACGTTCACGGCGAAGCGGATCCTGGGCCTGCCGTGGAACGTGACGCCGTGCGCGGTGGTGCCGCTCGGCTGGCCCATCGGCCGCTACGGCCCCACGACGCGCAAGCCCGTCGGCGACGTCGTGTCGCTCGACCGCTTCGGCCAGCGTCCCTGGCGCGGGCAGGGCGCGGTACCATGAGCGGCGAGGGCGAGTGATGCGCGTCGACGGCAGCTGTCACTGCGGGCGGATCACGTACGAGGCGGAGGTCGACCCGGCGGCGGTCGGCGTCTGCCACTGCACCGACTGTCAGATGCTGACGGGGTCGGCGTACCGCGTGAGCGTGCCCGCACCCGCCGCGAGCTTCAAGCTGACGGGCGGCCCGCCCAAGGTCTACGTGAAGACCGCCGACAGCGGCAACAAGCGCGCGCACGCGTTCTGCCCGGACTGCGGCTCGCCCATCTACGCAGCTGCGCTCGCCGACACCCCGACGTACTCGCTGCGCGTCGGCGCGCTGTCGCAGCGCGTCGAGCTGCCGCCGCGGCGGCGCATCTGGTGCAGCTCGGCGCTCCCGTGGTCGCTCGATCTGCGCGGCCTCCCCGAGCGCGAGAAGCAGTGAGTCACGGGTCGTACTCCAGAGTACGGCGCGGCGAATAGTGACTCGCGGCGACCCAGTGCCGCGTCTGGAAGGACTCGCCATTCTCGTCGACGAGAATGCCGTCCGCGCCGGGGATGGTCTCGAGCAGCGCGACCCCCTCCTTCTCGCCCAGGATGAGCAGGGCCTTCGAGAGCGCCTCGGCCGTGGCGCCGTCGGGCGCCAGCACGGCTGCGACGCGCGCGCGCTGGAGCGGCTCGCCGCTGCGCGGGTCGATCACGTGGCCGTAGCGCTTGCCGGCGACGCTGACGTACTGGCCCAGGCTGCCGGAGACCGAGAGCGAGCCATCTGCGAGCTCGAGCGTTCCAGCGAAGCCGTTCCCGGCGTCGCTGAGGGCCACTCCCCAGCCGGCACCCAGTGCGGCGAGGCTGCTGCCGCCGAACGAGAGCAGCGCGCGAGCGACTCCCTGCGCGCGCAGTGACTCGCACACGCGGTCGAGCGCCCAGCCCTTGGCGATGCCCCCGAAGTCGAACGCGGCACCGGCGACCCGCAGCTCGACGCTGCCCCCGGCGAGGTCGGCGCGCGCGACCGCGTCGCCGCCCACGCGCGCGCGCGTCGCGGCGAGCTCCGCGGCGGCGGGTGCCCGCCCGGTCTTTGCCGCGTCGGCCCACAGCGCGACGAGCGGCCCGATGGTGACGTCGAAGCTGCCGCGCGTGAGCCGGCCGAGCGCGAGCGAGTCCGCCACCAGCCGTGCGAGCGCGGGCGACACCGCGACGGGGCCATGGCCCGCGGCGCGGTTCACCGCCGACGCCTCGCTCTTCGCGTCGAACGTCGAGAAGCTCTTCTCGAGCTCCGCGACCTGCGCGAAGGCGGCCGCGAGAATCGCTTCGCCGCGCGCGCGGTCGGGCGCGCACAGCGAGATCTCGAGCACCGTGCCCATGCGAACCTGGCCGTCCGTCACGAGCGCCGGACAGTCCGCGCGCGGCCGCGGCGGCTCGGGCGCGGGGCGAGCGCAGGCGAGAACGGCCAGCGCGACGAGCGCCGCTCCCGCGCGCCTCACCAGTCCTCGTCGGGCTCGCCGTTCTCGCCGCTGCGATAGTTGTCGGAGGTGCCCCGGAACACGGACCAGATCGCCAGCAGCACCAGCGCGGCGAGGCTCGCCTGCAGCGCGAGAAAGCCGGCGATCTTCAACAGCGCGAACGCGGGCGACACGAAGCGCACGAGCCAGCCCGCGCCTTCGTCGACGAGCGCCGCTGCGAACGGCGCGACCACGAGCGTGATCTTCGCGCGGTTCGAGATCGGCACGAACAAGACCAGGTGCGTCAGCACCAGCAGGAGCATGCCCATCGCGAACAGGTGGAAGTGCGCGATCTCCAGCATGCCCTCGTAGCTGCGCGGCTCGGTGAACGCCTGCTCGGAGCCCAGGTAGTACGCGACCACCGACGCGGGAGTGAGGCTCATCTTCGAGAAGTAGAGCGCCGCATTCGTGACCCACAGGAGCGCCACGTAGACGGAGTACGCGCCGATGATCACCTGCAAGAGGCGATTGCGGTGCATCTCTCCGGTGACCACGAAGCGCAAGCTTCACCCCTGGATCAAGACCTGATACAGCGCCAGCGCCGTGCGCACGGCGCGGACCACGGACTGCGACGAGAGCGTGGCCCCGGCGATCGCCTGGATGTCCCGCTTCAGCTGCAGGTCGGGCCCGAGCTGCCGGCCTTCGAGCTGGGCGAGCCAGCGCGGGGGAGGTTGGTACTCGGTCGGCTCGTGAAACGCCAGCACCCGCACGGAGCGCACGTCGCCCGCGGAGGTCAGCACGATGAGGAGCGCCTCGGGCATCGTGCGCACCGTGCGCACGTCGAGCACCGCGTAGCCCTGCACGACGCTGGCCTTCCGCGCGACGTGGATCGTCCAGATCTTCCGGTCGAGCTCGACCTGCGCGAGCTCGCGCACGCGCGCGGCTTGCGCGTCGGTCAGCACGAACGCCTTGGGCTCGATCGCGTCCGCGTCGGGGAACGCGTCGTGCAGCGCCTCGTCCTGTGTCCGATAGACCACGGCGCCCGCCGCACCCGCCAGCTGGAGCAGGGAAAGCGCCGCGGCGAGCGCGGCCGCCCTAGAACACCAGACCGAAGCCAATGTCGACTTGATCTCCCTGCTTGTTCGCGAAGTCGTCCACGTTCCGGTAGTCGAGCTTGAAGACGATGTTGGGAATCGGCTTGAACTGGATGCCCGGCACCCAGATGCGCTGCTTCCAGGCGAGGTCGGGCTCGAAGCCGAGGGGTACATCGTTCTGTGTATCCAGGTACTCCCAGCGGAAGAACGGCTCGAGCGACATCTCCGAGCCCGGGCGGATCAGCGGCATGATGTCGTAGGCGACTTCCACGTAGCCGCCGAACATCCGCCGCGAGATCACGGGCTCCTCGTTCCCGTTCAGCGTGAACAGCTCCGAGAGCTGGCCGGCGTTCGCGACGCGCGACATGGCGAACATCGCGTTGGTCGTGAGGCCGCGCCAGCGGTAGGTCGAGTGCAGCTCCCAGATGGAGGTGCGCGCCTTCGGCACCTTGAACTCGGTGCCGCTGATGTCGAGCTTCTGGCCCTGGCCGGCGCCGCCGACGAAGTACGAGCCGCCGACGTTCAGGCCCTCGAGCGGATGAAAGTCGACGCGGCCCACGAAGGCGAGATCGTCGGCGCGCGCCTGGCTCGCGCCCTGCGGGGCGTCTGCGAAGCCCGCGCTGTTGTAGCCGAGCGCGTTCAGTCCGTCGACCATGTAGATCCGGTACGAGAGTGACTCGCCCAGGTTGCCGAAGAAGCCGGCGCCGTATTCGGCCCAGGTGCCGGGGATGATCTGTGTCTCGACCGCCGAGCGGAACGTCGAGTAGTAGAACGGCGGCTCGTGCACCTCGTTCGTGATGCCCATCGGCAGGAGCAGCACGCCCACGCGCCCGTTGAGCCGCGGGTCGAACAGGAAGTCGAGCGTCGAGAACTCGACCGCCACGGAGCCGCCGCGCTCGGTCCCGCCGTTCTCGAACTCGAGCTCCGAGTTCCAGGTCATCCAGTCGTTGAACTTGTAGCCGACGTAGAGCACCTCGCGGTCCAGGTTCATCTCGTCGGACTGGCGCGCGTCGCCGAAGCCGCGGATGGCGTAGTGACCTTCGAGGTAGCCGCCGATCGAGACGCCCTTCGCGATCTGGTAGACCTTCGACGCGGCGGGCCCGAAGCCGTTCTGGCTGGTGAGCGTCGTCGCTTCCTCGGGCGCGGCGAGCTGCGCGCGCAGCGCCTCGACTTCGTTCACGACCGTGGCGAGCTGGTTCTTGAGATCCGCGATCTCGTCGTCGCGCGCGCGCTCGGCGTCCGTGGTCGCGGGCGGCGGCTTCGGGTCGTCGGCGAACGCGCGCGGCGCCAGCCACAGCGCGGCGAGAGCGAGACACGGAATGCGAGTCAGACGAGTCATCGGCGGCTCCCTCCTGATACCGATTTTGATAATCGATATCAATTAGGGATGCTACCCGCCGCGGGAAACCGATGTCAATCGGGCGCTCAGCTCGCGCGGGAAGCGGGGGAGAGCGGCTCGGGCTTCGGGCGGCGGCGGAACAGGCGCTTCGCGGCCTCGAGGCCGTCGTCGAGCTTGATGTAGAAGACGGGCACGACGAGCAGCGTGAGCACGAGCGAAGAGAACATCCCGACGCCCGTCGCGATCGCCATCGGCTTGCGCGTCTCGGCGCCGGGGCCGACTCCGAGCGCCGACGGCAGCACGCCGAAGATCATCGCGACGCCCGTCATGAGCACGGGCCGCATGCGCACCGGCGCGGCGCGCCGCATCGCGGTCACCTTGTCGAGGCCTTCCGAGCGCAGCTGGTTGGCGTAGTCGACGAGCAGGATCGAGTTCTTCGTGACCAGCCCGAACAGGAGCAGGATGCCGATCATGCTGAACAGGTTCAGCGTCTGGCCCGTGGCGAGCAGGCCGCCGACCGCGCCGAACATCGCGAACGGCACCGCGAGCATGACCGACAGCGGGTGAACCAGGCTCTCGAACTGCGCGGCCAGCACCATGTAGATGACGAGCAGACCGAGCGCGACCGCGAACACGAACTGCTGTGCGCTCTCCTGCATGGACTGCGCGCTGCCCGAGAGCGCGAGCGTGATGTCGTCGGGCAGCGTCTGCTTGGCGATCTCCAGCGCGGCTTGGATCGCCGTGCCGAGCGGCAGGCTCTTGTCCAGGTTCGCCGACACCGTGACGCTGCGCTGGCGGTTGCTGCGCGTGATCTCCGAGGGCGCGGCGTCGGTCGAGATCTTCACCAGGTTGCGCAGCGACGTGAGCTTGCCGTCCATGCCGCGCACGTAGAGCTGGTCGACCGCGTCCGGCGTGTCGCGGGCCTCCTGGTCGAGCCGCATGCGGATGTCGAAGCGGTGGCCGCCGTCCTTGAATTGGCCGACCTCGAGCCCGCCGATGAGGAGCTGCACGACCTGCGAGAGCGTCGCCGCGTCGACGCCGAGCTCGGCGGCCTTCTCGCGGTCGGGCGTGATGCGCACCTCGGGCAGGCCGAGCTTCAGGCTCTTGTCCAGGTCGACGAAGCCGCCGTGCTCGCGAAGCTTGCCGATGAAGCGGTCCGCGGCCGAGTCCAGATCGGCGAGCGCCAGGTTGCCGCGCAGCATGACTTCGAACTGCGCGCCGCCGCCCGATTGCATGCTCGAGGGGTCGAAGATCTTGATGTTCTGGCCGGGGATCGCACCCAGCGCGTGGCGCGCTTCCTCGATGACCTGCTGCACCGTGCGCTTGCGCTGCGACATCGGCTTCAGCGTCGCGAACATGATGCCTTCGTTCGCGCGTTCGACGCTGTCGCGCCCGCCCATGCCGACGGCCTCGAACAGGCCCACGACCTCGGGCTGCGCCAGCACGTACTTCTCGTTCAGGTCCAGGATCTCGCTCGTCGCCCGGAGCGCGGTGCCGGGCGGCGTGTCGAAGCTCGAGAAGAACATGCCGCGGTCGGTCGGTGGGAAGAACTCCTTCTGCAGGCTGCCGTTCATGCCGCACGCGGCGACGAACGACGCCAGCGCGACGCCGAGCGTGGTCCACTGGTGCGCGAGCGTCCAGTCGAGCGCGCGCCGGTAGGTCGACTCGATCTTCTCGAAGGCGCGCTCGAGCCAGTGGTACACGCCGCCGTGCGCGCGCTCCTTCGGCGGCGGCATGCGCGAGGCGAGCATCGGCGTGAGCGTCAGCGCGACGAACAGCGAGATCAGCACCGAACCGGCGACGGTGAGCCCGAACTCGGACAGGAAGTTGCCGATGATGCCCTGCACGAACACGACCGGCAGGAACACCGCGGTGACCGACAGCGTGGCGGCGATCGCCGCGAAGGTGATCTGGCGCGTGCCGTCGCGCGCGGCGTCCTGCGACGACTTTCCCAGCTCGCGGTGGCGCTCGATGTTCTCGAGCACGATGATCGCGTCGTCGATGACCACGCCGATGGCGAGGGTCATGCCGAGGAGCGTCATCGTGTTCAGCGTGTAGCCCGCGATCCAGACCAGCGCGAAGGTGGTGATGAGCGAGACGGGGATCGCCGTCGCCACGATCAGCGTCGGGCGCGTGCGCCGCAGGAACACGAACACGGTGAACACGGCGAGCAGGCCGCCGAACACGAGCGCGAACTCCGTCTCGGCGACGGATTCGCGGATCGATTGCGAGAAGTCGATGAAGCCCTTGCCCTCGCCGATCGCGATGCCCTCGGGCAGGAACGGCCGCAGCTGCTCGAGCCGGCGGTTGACCTCGTCGCAGATCGCGACGGTGTTGCCGCCCGTCTGCTTGCGCACGCCGACGCCGACCGTCGGCACGCCGCGGAAGCGCGCTTCCGAGCGCACGTCGCCTTCGCCGTCCTCCACGCGCGCCACGTCGCGCAGCAGCACGGGCGCTTCGGGCCGCTGCACGATCACCATCTTCTCGAGTGACTCGGTGGAGCGGAACTCGGCGTCGGTCTTGACCGTCCACTCCACGCGCGCGCCTTCGACGAGCCCGCCGGGGATGTCGACGTGCTCGCGGTGCAGCGCGGTGACGATGTCGCCCGCGGACAGCCCTCGCGCGCGCAGCGCCTCGCCGTCGACCCAGATGCGGATCGCGCGGTCGCGCCGGCCGAACAGCACCACGCCGCCCACGCCCGGGATCGTCTCGAGCATGGGCTTCACCGTGCGGCGCACGTACTCCGAAGTCTCGACGGGCGAGCGCTTCGAGCTGAACGGGATCCACAGGATCGGCTGGTCCGAGAAGTTGACCTTGCTGATCGTTGGCGGCTCGACTTCCTTGGGCAGGTAGCGGCGCGCCTTGCCGACCTCGTCGCGCACGTCCTGGATCGCGCGGTCGAGGTTCGTGCCGAGCTGGAACTCGACGAAGATCTGGCTCACCCCCGTGAGCGAGGTCGAGCGCAGCTCGTGCACGCCGGCGATCGTGTTCAGGTTCTCTTCGAGGACGTCGGTGACGTCCTCTTCGATCGACTCCGGATTCGCGCCCTCGAGCTGCGCGATGACCATGACGTTCGGCATCTCCATGGGCGGGAACTGGTCCACGCCCAGGCGAGTCACTCCGAGTGCGCCCGCGACGACGAGCGCCAGCATCATCATCCAGGTCAGCACGGGTCGCTGGATGGCGACGTCGGACAGCGTCAACTCAGTCGTCCTGCTTCGGCTGGCGCGGCGGCGCGGCGCCCACTGCGACGTCGGGTTGGCTCACGCTGCCGTCGGGGTTGCGCACGGCGACCACCGAGCCGTCGATGAGCGCCGTGTGGCCGCGCGTCACCACGCGGTCGCCGGCTGCCAGGCCGTCGAGGATCTCGACCTTGCCGCCTCTATACACGCCGGTGTGTACGACGCGGCGCTCCACCTTGTTCTCGCTCGCGAGCCGGAACACGACCTTGCCGTCGGAGCGCTCGAGGATCGCCTCTTCGGGGATCATGAGCACGCCTTCGCGGTGCGCCACGCCCAGGTCGGCGCGCGCGAACAGGCCGGGGCGCAGCCGGGTGCCCGGGTTCGCGAGCGTGCCCTTCACGCGCAGAGTGCGCGAGGCGGCGTCGATCATCGGCGAGACGAGCGTGACCGTGGCCTTGAACACCTCGTCGGGGAACGGCGCCACGCGCACGTCGACGACCTGGCCCACGTGCACGCGGCTGGAGTCGATCTCGGCCACGCGAAACTCGACCTCGATCGGATCGAGCGCCACCAGCTCGAACAGCTTCGTGCCCGGCTGGACGAACTCGCCCACGCTGACGAAGCGCTGCGCGATCAGACCGTCGAACGGCGCCTTCACCTCGGCGTCGCGCCGCGCGCGCTCTGCGGTGCCGAGCTGAGCGGCGGCGCCGTCCGCGCGCGAGCGCGCGAGCGCGAGCTGCGTCTCCGCGGTGTCGAGCTGAGCCTTCGACGCCACGTTGCTCTTGAAGAGCTGGCCGACGCGGTCCGCGGCGCGCTTCTGCTCGACGAGCCCGGCCTGCGCCTCGTCGTTGCCCGCCTTGGCGGCGCGCAGCTCGAGCTCGCGCCGCTCGGGGTCGATCTCGAGCACGCGCGCGCCCGCGGGCGCGGGCATGCCCTCGTTCAAGTAGAGCGAGGTGATCCGCCCGCCGACTTCCGCCGCGATCATCGCGTGGTTCGGCGAGACGAGCTCCCCTGTCGCCTCGATGCGGTCGTCGAGGTCGATCGCCGCCGCGTCGGCGAGCGACACGGGAGGCACCGGCACGACCCTGTCGGGCGCGCGCCCGCACGCGGCGAGCAGGAGGCAGAGACGGAGCGCAGCTCTCGCGGTCTTCATGCGTTCGCGCCTTTCCCGTTGCGCGCCGGCCCCGTGCGCACGAGCCCGCGCAGCATGGCTTCGAGCGCGACTTCGGTCAGGTTCTTCGACCAGCCGTACTTCGGATTGCCGAGGCGCAGTGCGATCACGCCGTGCAGCACGGCCCACAGCGCCTGCTGCGCGGCCTCGACGTCGGGCGACCACAGCCGCCCTTCGGCGTGCAGCGCGATCAGCGGCCCCGCCATGATCTCGCGCGTCGCCTCGGCGGCCTGGATCACGCGCTCGCCGCCGTCGGCCGAGCCGCGGATCATCACGCGGTAGAACGTGGTGTTGCTCGCCGCGAAGCGCAGGAACGCGCGCGAGAGCTCGCGCAGGTTCGACACGTCGTCGGGGCCGAGCACGACGCGGCGCACGCGCTGCAACAGCCGCGAGAAGCGCTCTTCGAGCAGCGCGTCGATCACGCCGTCCTTGTCGCGGAAATAGTGGTATATCGTGGGCGCCGTGTAGCCGCAGCGGAGCGCGAGCTTGCGGATCGACAGCAGCTCTTCGCCGTCCTCGAGCAGGATCGCTTCGGTCGCGTCGAGGATCGCGCGGCGCGCTTCCTCGCGCTGGCGCGTGCGGCGGAGCACGGCGGGCTGGGGTTGGGGGTTCATGGAACGGCGTGCAAGTCCTATAACAGTGTTAGATCTCGGCTCGCCGAGGTATACCACGCCCGCGGCCGCGGGCCAAACCTGAGCCATGCCGCGCGCGCCCCGCGACCGCGCCCGCACCTCGCCGATCCGCAGCATGACCGTCGCGTGCGCGCGCGCCGGCGGCATCAACCTGGCGCAGGGCGTGTGCGACACGCCGGTGCCCGAGGCCGTGCGCCGCGCCGCGCAGGCCGCGGTCGAGGCCGGCGTGAACACCTACACGCGCTCCGACGGGCTGCCCGAGCTGCGCGCCGCGCTCGCGGCGAAGATGAAGCGCGACTCGGGGCTCTCGTACGACCCCGAGGGCGAGATCGTGGTGACCAGCGGCGCGACCGGCGCGTTCTACGTCGCCGCGCAGGCGCTGCTCGAGCCGGGCGACGAGGTCGTGCTGTTCGAGCCCTACTACGGCTACCACCGCAACACGCTCGAGGCGCTCGGCGCCGTGCCCGTGTACGTGCCGCTCGGCGCCCGCGACTTCGCGGTCGACTTCGCGGCGCTGGAGCGCGCGCTCGGCCCTCGCACGCGCGCGCTGGTCGTGAACACGCCGGGGAACCCGTCGGGCAAGGTGTTCTCGAAGCAGGAGCTGGCGCGGCTGGGCGACATCGTGCGCGCGCGCGACCTCTGGCTCTTCACCGACGAGGTGTACGAGCACTTCGTGTTCGACGGGCGCAAACACGTCTCGCCGGCGGCGCTGCCGGGCCTGCGCGAGCGCACGATCACCATGAACGCGCTGTCGAAGACGTTCGCCATCACCGGCTGGCGGATCGGCTGGGTCGCCGCGCCGCGCGCGCTCGCCGAGGCGTTCGCGCACCTACACGATCTGGTGTACGTCTGCGCACCCGCGCCGCTGCAGGCCGCGTGCGCGGCCGGCCTCGGCAAGCTCGACCCCGAGTACTACGCGGCGATCGGCGCCGAGTACCAGCGCAAGCGCGACCAGCTGTGCGACGCGCTCGCCGGCGCCGGTCTCGCGCCGCGCGTGCCCGAGGGCTCGTACTTCGCGCTCGCCGACCTGT
>Ga0335076_10002048_pt1 | contig 19907 bp, 17 predicted proteins | sample Lox_Sample_25_FD_206717 | JGI IMG/M metagenome (GOLD analysis project Ga0335076, IMG submission 206717) | Soil microbial communities from Loxahatchee National Wildlife Refuge, Florida, United States - Lox_Sample_2.5 | ecosystem: Environmental > Terrestrial > Soil > Wetlands | place: USA...
ATGCCATCGCTCGTGGCGTGGGAGCGCTGGCTCGGGTCCCCGGGCGCTTCGAGCGTGTAGACTGTGGCCAGCCTTTCACGGTAGTCGTGGACTACGCTCATACCGATGACGCGCTGCGCAATCTGATCGCTTTGGCCCGGGAATTTGTGCGGAGAGCCGGCCTCAAGGGGAAAGTGATAACCCTTTTCGGCTGCGGCGGCGACCGCGATCGCGCCAAACGGCCTCTGATGGGCGAAGCCGCCGCCAGAGGCAGTGATTTTGTCGTGCTGACTTCCGACAATCCCCGCAGCGAAGACCCCCTCGCCATCATGAATGACGCTGTCGTCGGCCTGCAGCGTGCCGGTGCGAAGTACGTCATGGAACCAGACCGCAGGACCGCGATTGCGCTGGCTGCGCGCAAAGCAGCGCCCGGAGACATCGTCCTCATCGCGGGTAAAGGCCACGAAAAAGTTCAGGTCTTGCGCGAACGCTCCATTCCCTTCGATGATGTGGAAGTGGCGCGCGAAATTCTCCGCGAAGCTGGATACGATTGCGAGTCGGCAGCCGCAGCAGGAAAGAATTCATGAAGCTTTCGCTCTCACGGATCGCCGAGTTCGTCGTCGCCGAAGGGAAGTTCGACCCAGCGGCCGTAGCGGAGGCTTATTCCATTGATTCCCGCACCCTCCGTCCCGGAGAGCTTTTCTTTGCCGTAAAGGGTGAGCGCCTCGACGGGCACGATTTTGTTGAGCAGGCTCTGGAAAAAGGCGCGTTGGCCGCGGTAGTGGGGCAAGATCAGGTGGGCCGCTATTCCCCAGAAGCTCGCGTAATGGCTGTGGACGACACATTGATCGCTCTACAGACGCTGGCTTCGGCTGTCCGGCGGTTGTGGGGCAAGCCATTGATCGGCGTGACCGGATCGACGGGAAAAACCACAACCAAAGAAGCCATTGCTCACGTGCTTTCAACTCGCTTCCAGGTGCTCAAGTCCGAAGGCAATTTCAACAACCATTTTGGGCTGCCGCTCATGCTGCTCAAACTCGAACCCCAACATGAAGCCGCGGTGATTGAGATGGGCATGTCCCACGCCGGCGAGATTACCGCCTTAGCCAGGATTGCCCGGCCCGATATCGGAGTTGTGACCAACGTGGCTCCGGTTCATTTGGAGTTTTTCAAGTCAGTGGCAGACATTGCGAGGGCAAAGTATGAGTTGATTGAATCTCTTCCCGCCGGGGGCACTGCCGTCTTGAATGCGGATGACGAATATGTCTCGCAGTTCGGGCGCGATTTTCGAGGCAAGGTGGTCATGTACGGGATGCAGGCTTCCGCCGATGTGAGAGCAGAGAACATTCGGCCTCGCGGCGAGGAAGGCTCGGTGTTCGAGATTGTCGTTGGCGGATGTCGGGAAAACGCCGTCGTGCATTTGGTCGGCCGCCACAATATTTACAACGCGCTGGCGGCGGTTGCAGTCGGCCTGGAACGCGGTTTGACTCCATCGGAGGCGACGAACGCGCTGGCTTCTCTTGCGCCGGCGGAAAAACGCGGGCAGGTCGTCCAAGTGGGTAACGTCACCGTCATCAACGATTGCTACAATTCCAATCCTGTAGCTTTAGCTGCCATGGTTGATGCCTTGGCCGAAATGCCGGCGCGCCGCCGCATCGTCGTTGCTGGTGAAATGCTGGAACTGGGCCCAACTGGCGAGGAACTGCACTGCAGCTCGGGCGCCCATATCGCGCAAAAAAACATTGACCTCGTGCTGGGTGTGCGGGGATTGGCGGGAGCTCTGGCTGAGGCAGCGCGAAAAGCCGGCAGCAAAGCCGAGTTTGTGAACACACCCGAAGAAGCCGGCGACTGGTTGTTGCGAGAGGCACGCGACGGAGATGTGATCCTGTTAAAAGCGTCGCGAGGCGTGAGACTGGAGCGTGCGCTTGAGCGGTTGATCAATGCCCGGCCGTCGTTGGCAAGAACGCGCTCCGAACCAGCGGCTGAGAACTGAGAACCAAAAACTGGGAACCGGGATTAAGTATTGGGAATTAAGAACTGGGGTTCAGGAAATAGGAATTAACCGGCGGAGGCTGATTGCTTTATTGGCTGCTTTATCTGAAGCTGTTTCACTACTTCCCGCCGTTCCGCATCTTCCGTTATTTAACTTTTCGCACTGCGTTCGCCAGCCTCACCGCGCTTTTTACGGCGCTGATCGTCGGGCCGCTGGTCATCAACCGGCTGCGCGAATTTCAGATCGGCCAGTTTATTCGTGATGAAGGTCCGCAGGCCCATCAGAAAAAGGCCGGCACGCCCACCATGGGCGGCCTGCTCATTGCGATCTCAATCGTTGTTCCCACGCTGCTCTGGGCCGATCTGAGCAACCGCTTCGTATGGCTGGCCGTCTTCGCTACTTGCGCGTTCGCCGCCATCGGCTTTGCCGACGATTATGCCAAAGTGGCGCATCGTCGCAATCTCGGCCTCACTGGCAAGGCCAAGCTGGGATTGCAAATCGCCGTAAGTTTCCTGATTGCGGTCGCGCTGATCGCGATGCAAACTCGCGGTCTTTATTCCACTCGCCTGCTCGTACCTTTTTTTAAACAGTTTCGCCCCGACCTTGTGATCGAGCGCCTGGTGAACGCTCCTCACTTGTGGCCGCTGGCGTTTCTGCCCTTCATTGCTTTCGTTGTATTGGTGATTGTGGGATCGAGTAACGCAGTCAACCTGACCGATGGCTTGGATGGTTTGGCGATCGGATGTACCGTGATCGCGGCCGGCGCGCTGGCGGTGCTCACTTACGTGAGCGGTCATGCAGCCTTCGCGTCTTACCTGGACCTTCAACGCATGCCACAAGTCGGCGAACTGACAATTTTTTGCGGGGCGATGGTGGGATCGGCCATCGGTTTTCTTTGGTACAACGCACATCCGGCGGAAGTGTTTATGGGAGATGTTGGCTCGCTCGCGCTCGGCGGGGCGATCGGCACGGTGGCCGTGATGATCAAGCAGGAACTGCTTTTGCCCTTCATCGGCGGTGTATTTGTTATCGAGGCGGTTTCGGTCATCCTGCAAGTGGGCTCGTACAAGCTGCGCAAGAAGCGGATTTTCAAGATGGCGCCGCTGCATCACCATTTCGAGTTGCTGGGCTGGTCGGAATCGAAGATCATTGTGCGCTTCTGGATTGCGTCGCTGGTGTTTGCGCTGTTCGCACTGACCACTTTGAAGCTCAGGTAATTTCGAACCAGAACGAAAGTGCCTTTTCTCAGTGACTCCGTGTCTCCGCGGTGAAATTTTCATGGATCTCAAAAACAAACGCGTGCTGGTAGTCGGGCTAGGAAAATCGGGGGTCGCCTCAGCGCAGTTTCTCAAAGCTCACGGCGCTCGCGTCACCGTTTCTGACGCCAAGCCGCCAGACCAATTAGGCGAAGGGATCAATCATCTGCTCGATCAGGGAATCGTCGTCGAAACTGGCGGGCATGGCGAGCGCACGTTTCGCGGACAAGATTTGATTGTCGTTAGTCCAGGCGTGCCTGTGGATGCGCCGCCGTTGGTACAGGCGCGCAGTTTGGGCGAGCCGGTGATCGGCGAGGTCGAACTGGCGGCGCAGTTTCTTCCCAGGAACATCGTAGCGATTACTGGCTCGAACGGGAAAACAACGACTACTTCGTTGATTGGCGAGGTCTTGTCGGCGGGGGGATTTCGAACCATTGTGGGCGGAAACATCGGAACGCCAGCCATTTCGCTGGTTGATCAGGCAACCGAGGAGAGCTACATCGTGCTTGAGGTTTCCAGTTTTCAACTGGAGACCATTCATACCTTCCGGCCAAGGATCGCGGTTGTTCTCAATGTAACTCCAGATCACCTGGATCGCCATCGCACGTTCGAGGCTTACGTCAACGCGAAGGCGCGCATTTTTGAGAACCAGCAAGCGGAAGACTTCGCGGTCCTCAACGCTGACGACCGTACGTGCGTCGAGATGGCCGCGAGGACGAAGGCGCAGGTTTTCTGGTTCAGCCGCAAGAAGGAAGTGAAGCAGGGCGCGTATGTGCAGCAGAAGCAAATTTTCTTCCGCGGCGCCACAGGACAGCAGGAGATCATGCTGGTTTCAGAAATCCCGCTGAAGGGTGCGCACAATCTGGAAAACGTGCTGGCCGCGGTGTGCGCGGGCGCGCTGGTGGGATGCGCTCCGGAAAAAATCAGTCAAGCCGTGCGCGCGTTTAAGGCGGTTGAGCACAGGCTTGAGTACGTCGCGACGATTCGCGGTGTGGAATACTACAACGATTCCAAAGCAACGAATGTTGACGCGACGATCAAAGCGCTGGAATCGTTCCCGGCGAACATTCATTTGATTCTTGGCGGCAAGGACAAGGGCAGCGACTACAGTGTGCTTAACGACCTGCTGCGGCAGCGAGTGAAGCGCGTGTACACGATTGGAGCGGCGGCGGCGAAGATCGAATCGCAGATCAAGGGAGCGGAGGTCATGCACGCGGAGACGCTGCAAAACGCCGTCAAGAGCGCGGCGCAATCGGCCGAAGCAGGCGACGTTGTTCTGCTGGCTCCGGCCTGCTCCAGTTTTGATCAGTTCAGAAATTACGAGCATCGTGGCAAGACGTTTAAGGAAGTAGTGCGCGGTTTAGCGGCGGAGGCTTAGCCGCCTCTTTACATAAAAAATCGGCAAAACGTTCCACGTGGAACATTTGAAATTGCATAAAATTTCGGAGCTAAGTTGTTGAGAAACGTTCGGTGCTATTGAAAACGCCTGGGTTACCGGTTGAGTAGCACGGATACTTTAGTGGACATCGCCCAGCCGCAAAAGTGGACTTGACGTCGGCGGCTTTCGATGTAGTCCCTGGGCGGGACTCAGGCTCGTTTTCCAGTTTATCCAGGGCTTACGCCCTGGCTAATTTCTGCCGCTACTTCGCAGTTTGGATCCTGGTCCGTGCAGCCTCGGAATCTCTTACGAGGAGCGCAAACCCCACACCCGAACCACGCAAGTTACCTCCCCATTGCAAATCCGCAGCAAGATTTTTCGGTACCTCCGTGTCTCCGTGGTGAAATGAATGCTCGATGGCGAAGCGGATCAGCGCTGACCGGTGGTTGTTTACTGTGACCCTGCTCCTGGTTTTTCTGGGGCTGGTGATGGTTTTCAGCGCGTCGGCGGTCATGGCAAAAGAACGCTACGGATCGGGCTACACATTTTTGTTGCGGCAACTCGCGTGGGCAGTGGGAGGAATGGTGGCGATGGTGCTGGCGATGAAAGTTGACTATCGCCGGTATAAGCATCCGGCGGTCGTTTTCTCTCTCCTCGGCGTGACCACGTTGCTGCTGATCTCAGTTTTCTTCCTTGACCGTGCCCACCATACCCATCGCTGGTTCCATTTTGCCGGACTCTCGTTCCAGCCGTCCGAGGTGGCAAAACCCGCGCTCATTTTATTTCTGGCTTTTTTTCTGGAGAACCGGACCAGCGAAATGGGCGACTGGCGAAACACGGTCTTGCCTGCGGTTTTGCCTACGGTCGTGTTCCTCGGCCTGATTGTTTTTCAGCCTGACCTCGGTACGGCGATTGCTTGCGCCGCGATCACAGGCTGCATCTTGTTTGCGGCCGGACTGGATCTGCGCTATCTCGGCTATGGGCTGTTGGCTTCTCTGCTGCCGCTTTATTTTCTGATTTTCCACGTAGCCTACCGGCGCGATCGAATTCTGGCGTTTCTCGATCCGTATTCCGATCCGCAGGGACGCGGATTTCACATTATTCAGTCTCTCATCGCCGTGAGCACTGGCGGTATAACTGGTGTGGGTCTCATGGAGGGGAAGCAAAAGCTGTTTTATCTTCCCGAGCCACACACGGATTTCATTTTTGCGGTCACCGCCGAAGAGTTGGGATTGGTCGGGGCACTGGTAGTCGTGATTCTGTTCGCGATTTTTCTGTGGCGGGGAACGCGGACGGCGCTGCACACCCAGGACATGTTTGGCCGCTTCCTGGCGGTGGGAATCACGAGCATGGTGGTGGTGCAGGCTTTTATCAACATCAGCGTGGTTCTGGGACTCATGCCGACCAAAGGCATTCCGCTCCCGTTCGTTTCTTACGGAGGGTCGTCGTTATTCATCACGCTGGCTTGCGTGGGTGTGCTGTTGAATGTGAGCAAGCAGGCTGAGTAAATTCCTCCCTGACTTAGTTCAGACTCGCTGTCAAATCCCGATGACCACCTTCGCCTTCTCAGGGCAGGCTCCGGAACACAGGGGGCACAGAGAAATTCCAGCGATGTAGTTTATAGTCACTCCATGCGGGTGATTCTGGCGGGTGGCGGGACGGGCGGGCACGTTATTCCCGCGATCGCCATCGCGCAAGAACTCAAGAAGCTTTACGACGCCGAAGTCTTGTTCATCGGGACGGCGCGTGGCATTGAGAACAAACTCGTGCCCGCGGCGGGATTTCCCTTGGAACTCATCGAGGTGGGCGCGCTCAATCGCGTGAGCTTGGCGACGCGGGTCAAAACCGCAATGGGATTGCCGGGAGCGGTGTGGGAGTCGCGGCGGATTTCGGGCCATTTTCAGCCGGATGTGGTGATCGGAGTGGGCGGATATGCTTCCGGGCCAGCGATGCTGGCAGCAATTCTCAAAGGGATTCCAACGCTGGCGTTCGAGCCCAACGTTGTGCCAGGATTCGCGAACCGGGTCGTGGCTCATTGGGTTTCGGCAGCGGCCGTGCACTTCGAAGAAACCGCCAAGTATTTCCCCCGTGGAGAAGTCACGGGCGTGCCGGTGCGGCAAGCATTTTTCGCGATCAAAGATCGAGGCGAAGAATGTGGTTGTCCCACTCTGTTGGTTTTTGGCGGGAGCCAAGGCGCGCACGCGATCAATCAGGCGATGATGCAATGTTTGCCACAGCTGGCGGCGCAGGTGCCGGGAGTTCACATCATTCATCAGACCGGCGAGCGTGACTATAATGACGCGCAGGCGGCGTACCGGCAGGTGAAGGTCTCGGCCGAGGTATATCCGTTTATCAACGATATGCCGGGTTTCTTTGCGCGCGCCGATTTGCTGCTTTGCCGGTCGGGAGCGAGTACCGTGGCCGAGATCACGGCGGCGGGGAAGCCGGCGATCTTTGTGCCGTTTCCGCGTGCGGCAGACGATCATCAGCGAGTGAATGCGAAGGCGCTAGAACGAGCCGGAGCAGCGGTGGTGCTGGAGGAAACAAAGTTGGATGAGGTCTGGCTGGTGGAGACGGTGAGCACGTTATTGGGCGATCGTCCTCGGCTGCGGAGAATGAGTGCAGCGGCGCGGAGTTTGAGTCATCCAAATGCGGCACGGGATATAGCAGAGATAGCAGCGCGGCTGGCGGGGGTTGAAGAATAGCTTTGTCATCCTGAGCGAAGGGTCTGCTGCGCGAGGCGCAGCAGATCCGGAGTTGAAGGATCCCTATTGTGCATGGGGTTAAGAGAGACCGGGAATGGAATTCTCACTTGGCGGCGACAGTAGAGGGAGAATTCCTGGATGCGCCAACAGTTAGGTTTGCGAACGCGAGGTCCTTCGACTTCGCAAACCGATTCGCATAGCGAATCGGTTTGTTTCGCTCAGGATGACATAGGTGGAAAGGTGATCGCTCAGGATGACAGGCTAGTGAAGTCTGGCCGGGTAGACAGGTAAATGTTTGCCAAGATCCAACGCGTTCATTTTGTCGGCATCGGCGGCATTGGCATGAGCGGGATTGCCGAGGTGCTGCTGAATCTCGGCTACAAAATTTCCGGTTCCGATCTGAAGAGCACCGCGATCACGCAACGGCTGGCCAGCCTGGGCGCGACGATTTTCGAAGGCCATCGCGCGGAGAATGTCGCGGGAGCCGAGGTCGTCGTCATAAGCTCGGCGGTTTCAAGCGAAAATCCGGAAGTCACCGAGGCGCGCAATCTGCACATTCCGGTAATTCCGCGCGCCGAAATGCTGGCCGAACTGATGCGCCTGAAGTACGGAATTGCCATCGCCGGCATGCATGGGAAAACCACGACCACTTCGATGGTCGCGGCGGTGCTGGCGGCGGGGGGGCTTGATCCGACAGTCGTAGTCGGCGGGCGGGTGGGAGCGATGGGCTCGAACGCCCGGCTGGGGAATTCGCAATATCTGGTCGCTGAAGCCGATGAGAGCGACCGCTCGTTTCTGAAGCTTTCGCCAATTCTCGCCGTGGTCACCAACATTGATCGCGAGCACATGGATTGCTATCGCAATATGAGGAACGTCAAGCAGGCGTTCCTCGATTTTGTCGACCGGGTGCCGTTTTACGGGATGACCGTGGTTTGCAACGACGATCCGGTGCTGCGGCGATTGCTGCCGCAGATTCGGCGCCGGACTTTGACTTATGGCAAACGGCGGGGATCAGATTTTCAAATCAAAGCCGAAAAGCCCTCGCTTGATGCGGAAGGGAAGCCGGTCAGCCGGTTCCACGTGCTGTATCGGGGGCAGGACCTGGGGGAGTTTCTACTGCATGTGCCGGGAGCGCACAACGTGTTGAACGCTACTGCAGCGATCGCGGTCGGAGTTGGTCTGGAAGTGCCGACGGGACAGATTCGTGACGCGCTCGAGACCTTTCGGGGCGTGGACCGGCGGTTTCAGTTGCGTGGGAAAGTTGCGGGCGTGAGTGTGGTCGATGATTATGGCCACCATCCCACAGAGATTCGGGCCACGCTGGCGGCGGCGCGGGAGTGCGGGCTCCGGAAAGTTCACGTGATTTTCCAGCCCCACCGCTATTCGCGCACGCAGGACCTGATGAAGGAATTCGCCCGCGCCTTCACGGACGCGGATTCGCTTTTCGTGTTGGATGTCTACGCGGCAGGCGAACAATCGATTGAGGGGGTCACGGGCGAGGCGCTGGCCCGGACGATTTGTGAGACGGGCGGTACGGCCGTTTATTGCCATTCGTTCGAGCAGGCTGTGGCTTCGGCCGTCTCGGTAGCGCAGGAAGGCGACATGGTGCTGACCCTGGGAGCGGGAAGCGTTTCGCAGCTTGGGCCAATGATCCTGGAAAAGCTCGGAGCAAGGTGGGGAGCGGCTGCGACGTTGACAACTGTAGCCGTGTCATAGAGTCCGCTTTTGGTGGAACTTGCCCGCAGTGTCCTCCGTATCAAGAGAAAGGCATCGTTTTCGGCCGGATCTGAAGGCACAGAGATCCACAGAGGAATTGACATAACCTCTCAACATAGGGATGACAAATGGAAAACTGCCGCGTCTAAGTCGGAAAGCGAATGAGGGGTGGAGCGATGACGAGCGACAGAGCATGGTACTGGGTGGCGGCGGGGGTGCTGGCGTTGGGCTTGGGTAACTCCTTTGCGAACAGACAGATGGGCTGCATCCAGGAATTGACGGACCAGGTTCATGTAGTGGAAAACGATCTGGTCGCACAGGCCTCGGATCAGGTGGTTCGGATTTTGGATGTTGCAACCCGATTTTCGGGTCAAGAGGAACTCCGAGCGCCCCAAATGCAAGTTGCATTGTCCAGAATTCAGAGCCGTGTGGCATGCCTGCAAACCTTAGCCGCGGAAAAGCAGGCTGAGATGGCCCGGCATGAAGCGGAAAAAGCCAGAGAAGAGATGATTGAGAACAGGGCAGTGGAGGAGATTTGCCCACGTCAAGAACTTCAAGAAGTCCCTGTGATCAAAGTCCGCCAAATGCCTGACGACGATACCATTTAACGTCGGGAACAACGTTTCTTCAGAATGGCAGACCTTCGTGGTTCTCCTGTGCAAAATTGGGGTAATTTTCTCTATCTCTCAGTTGCCAAAATAAGTTAGAGTGAATTGCTCGCGATTCCCCGACGACAACTGACCTGTTCCGATGGCGCGAAGGAGCGGTTCGACCATCTCGCGGGAGGAATTGTATCCGCCGGCCGATGAGCGCGCGGGGCGGGAGCCTGAAAATGCTCTCGACGATGCCCGGCTGCTCGATCTGGACGCCGAAGAAGAGTCGCCGTTTCTGCGCGCGCAAAAACGAGTTTCTGCTCGCCGTGGTTCACTTCCCAGGAAAACTGCAACCCGGCTGCTGTGGGCGGCGGCCGTAGCCACGTTGTTGCTCTTTACCGGTGCGGGGATTGCCGGCCTTTACCACTATGGCGAGCATTCCTGGCGCTTCCGTGTCGAGTCCAGCGACGACATAGGACTCAAGGGCCTGGAGAGCGTAAGCCGCTCGCAGGTGATGGAAGTCATGGGCGGCGATATCGGACGCAATGTTTTTTTCATTCCTCTAGCCCAGCGGCAGGAGCAACTTGAGCAGATTCCCTGGGTAGAGTCGGCCAGCGTGATGCGGTTTGTGCCCAACCGGCTCCGAATCGAAATTCATGAACGTACGCCAGTGGCATTTGCGCGGGTGGGCTCACAGATTCTTCTCGCTGATGCGACCGGCGCGCTCATGGAACTGCCTGCCAACAAGAAGAAATATTCGTTCCCTGTGATTCTGGGAATCAATGCTGGCGAGCCGCCATCTACCCGCACCGCGCGGATGAAAATCTTCAATGAATTGATCCGCGAATTGGACTCCGGCGGCGCGCACTATTCGCAGGATTTAAGTGAAGTTGACCTTTCCGATCCGGATGACGTGAAGGTAGTGGCCAATCACGCCGATGGCGTTGTTCTGGTGCACCTGGGATCAAGCAACTATCTGGACCGCTACAAAATCTTTGTAGCCCATTTGCAGGAATGGCGGCAGCAATTCGACAAACTCGAATCGGTGGACTTGCGCTACGACCGGCAGATCATCGTGAATCCCGACTTGCAGGGGACGGCGAAACAAGCGCCGCTCTCCGCGACTGCGGCCAGGCGGGCGATGGCTGCGGGAGTAAAGCCGGCGGCGCTGATCAGTCATATTGGGCCGACGCCGAAATCTGCGTCTAGAGTGACCGACACGAGCAGCGTGAAAGTGGCGAAGAAGCCTGCAAAAAAGACTGCCAAACGCAAGCCAGCCAGGGGGGCTCATAGTACGCCGGCAACGGCCAAAGATGCAACGCAGGCCGCGCCGACCGTTGGCCAAGGTGTTTCGAAAGCGGCGAGCCCGAAACCCAGTCCGGCAATTGCCAGGGAGCGGGAACAATAGGAATGGCCAATCACTCGGGGAACCTGTTGACGGCAATTGACGTGGGAAGCGCGAAGACTTGCGCAGTAGTCGCGGAAGTCACGGAGAGCGGCCTGCGCTATCGGGGGCACGGCGAAGCCGAGTCGCGCGGGTCGCGCAAAGGCGTGATCGTGGATTTGGATAAAGCCGTGGGATCGATTCAGAAAGCGGTCGAGCAGGCAGAAGACGCGGCTGGGACGCCGATTGAGCATGCGCTGATTGGCGTGGCGGGAGCGCATGTGCGGGGCGTTAACAGCCAGGGTGGAATCGGCATCGGCGCCCGCGCCAGAGAAATTGGGCGGGAAGAAATTCGCGCTGCCGTCGAGAAAGCCCGTGGCGTAGCCCTTCCGGCGGATCGCGAAGTGCTGCACTTGCTTCCGCAACGTTTCATTCTGGATGATGAAGACGGAATTCACGATCCGCTGGGAATGATGGCGACGCGGCTTGAAGTTCGCGTGCACATGGTTACTGCTGCCGCAAGCGCCACGCAGAATGTGGTCACTGCCGTCAACCGGGCGGGCGTGCATGTGGATTCCACTGTGTTCGAGCCTCTCGCCTGCGCGGATTCCGTCCTGCGTTCGGACGAACGGGAACTAGGCGTCTGCCTCGCCGATTTGGGCGCCGGTTCGACAGGAATCATCGTTTTGCAGGAAGGCGCGGTCGCGCACACGGCGGTGATTCCGATTGGCGGCGACCATTTCACGAGCGATCTTTCTGTCGGCCTGAGCACTCCGGTCGCGGAAGCCGAAAAAATCAAGAAAATACACGGCAATGCAATCGTGACGCTGATTCCCGAGGGAAACCAAGTTGAGGTGCCTTCCGTCGGCGATCGGCCTTCGCGGCTGGTGCCGCAGCGGTTGGTAGGCGAAATTCTGGAGCCACGCGCGCGCGAATTGTTCGAAATGCTCCGCGACAACCTGCGGCATGCGGGAATGCTCGACTATTGTGCCGGCGGAGTTGTCCTTTGCGGCGGCGCTTCCCGTTTGCCCGGGGTGCTCGATATCGCCGAGGGCGTCCTGCGGCGGCCGGTGCGGCTTTCCTGGCCCACGCCACTGGCCAAAATGCCTTCGACGCTGGCCGAGCCGGAATATGCCACGGTTTTAGGCATGATTTTTTACGGGCATCGGGCGCGGGTGGCCCGCGGGATACAGGATGAACGATGGAGTGCGAGGCTCAAGGCAATGTTCGTCGGGAAGGGCGCCTGAGACTTTCAGGCCTTCCAGCTATGAACGACACGAAAGCGCACGAAGAAGAAAGCAACAGCTAGACAAACCTAAGCGAGGGGTGGCGGCGATGAGAAAAGAAAACGACATTCGCATCAGTTTTAACGAAGAGGCCCGCAACGACGCGAAAATCAAGGTCATCGGGGTGGGCGGAGGCGGCGGCAATGCAGTCAATCGCATGATTGACGCGGGCATGGAGGGGATCGAGTTCGTGGTGGCGAACACGGACTTGCAGGCGCTGCGCATGTCGCGAGCGGCGATCAAGATTCAGCTCGGGGTGAAGCTGACAAACGGCTTGGGCGCGGGCGCGAACCCGGAAGTTGGCAGGAAGGCGGCGCTTGAGGATTCCGACAAAATCATCGAGGCCCTGGAAGGCGCGGACATGGTCTTCGTGACCACTGGCCTCGGCGGAGGCACTGGAACCGGAGCTGCACCAATCATTGCATCGCTGGCCAGCGAAATGGGTGCCCTTACCGTCGCCGTCGTCACCAAGCCCTTCGCGTTCGAGGGCAAACGGCGCATGCAGCAGGCGGAGCGCGGCATTTCTGAATTGATGGAATCGGTGGACACGACCATCGTGATCCCCAACGAAAAGCTGCTGGCAGTGGCGCAGGATGCCGGTTTTTTCGAGTCGTTCCGTGTGGCGGACGACATTCTCCGCCAGGGCGTGCAGGGAATTTCCGACATCATCACCATTCCCGGCATCATCAATCGCGATTTCGCCGACGTGAAGGCGATTATGGCGGGAATGGGATACGCGGTCATGGGAACTGCCACCGCAAACGGGGCGCGCCGGGCGATCGACGCGGCGCAGAAGGCGATTGCTTCGCCGCTACTAGAGGCTGGCGCGATCGATGGCGCACGCGGCATTCTGATCAACATCACCGGCTCCGCTTCGCTCAAGCTCGCCGAAGTGCAGGAGGCCTGCAGCATCATTCAGAGCGCAGCCGACGATGATGCCAATATCATTTTTGGCGCGGTATTGGACGAGAAAGCCAAAGATGCAGTCAAGATCACGGTGATTGCGACCGGATTTAAGGATTCAGCGATCTCTGCGCGACGCCGGGAACGGCATTTCGAACCGGCATTTTCGCAGAGTTTTGCTGAGCCCGAGCCTGAGTTTGACGCCGAGCCGATGCCTCCGCCGGTGATGATGAGCCAGCCAGCGCCACCACCGCCGGCGCCCGTGATTCCCACGGACACCGTGCGCGACGCCATGATCGCCAGCTTCGAGAAAGAAGATCTCGATGTGCCGGCGTTTCTGCGCAAGCGCGGGGAAACGATGTAACCTGTTTGAGCTTTTGCGTCCGCTTTGGGGAACGATCCTGGCCTCCCAGCGTAGAGGTCTCAGGGGGAGACATGAAAAAATGGGCGTTATTGGGCGCAACAGTTGTTCTGTGTTTGAGTTTTGTCGCAGCCGCATCGCCTGACGGTTCCGACAAGCCCCAGTTCAGCAGCGACAGTCAATTGCTTCGTCCGGAGAACTACCGCGAGTGGGTCTTTCTTTCGGCCGGCTTGGGAATGACATATAGCAGCGCGGGGATGGATCATCAGATGTTCACGAATGTCTTCGTGCCGCGATGGGCGTATGCAGAGTTCCTTAAAAACGGCAAATGGCCCGACAAGACCATGTTCGTGGTGGAAGAACGCGGATCGGAGAGCAAAGGGTCCATCGTCAAGGGCGGCCATTATCAGACGGTCGAGTTGATGAGGATCGGAGTCGAGGTGAAGGATGAGGCACGCTTTCCTGAGAAATGGGCGTACTTCAGTTTTGATCAGAGCGGGAAACAAGCTTCGCCGAACCCGAAACCTGCCTGCTGGCAGTGTCACGAAGACCACGCCGCCGTGGAGCACAGCTTTGTGCAGTTTTATCCGACGCTGAAGCCAGTATCGAAGAAGTTTGGGACGTACAAGGAATCTGCGGAAAAACCGGCGGATTGATACCTAGTCCAACCGCACCAGGAAAATTGAGCCCTCGGAGGTTTGCGTCTCGTGGGCCACTTCTTCGGCGCGTTCGCGGTCATCATCGAGGACGCGGATTCTCACCCACCATTCGCCCACGGGGCTGCTGAAGCACAGCACCTTTGCCGTGTGATAGCGGCGCGACAAATGGTCGGCCAGGCCGCGCGCCGTCTCGGATTCGTCAAAGCCGCCGATCTGCACCGCCCAGCGTCCTCCTTGGGCCAGCGGAATCGGCGTCCGCATAACTTCAAGGCGAACTTGCGCGACCCCGGGCCGCCAGACATCTATTTTTTGTGCCGCGGCATAAGAAAGATCAAGAATACGGCCTTCGACAAACGGCCCGCGATCAGTGATGCGCACGATGCACGAATGGCCGGTTTTAATATTGGTTACGCGCACAATCGAGCCAAGAGGCAGCGTGCGATGCGCAGCGGTCATGGCGTTCATGTCGTAAAGCTCGCCGTTCGAGCCACGCCGATTGTGATAGGGCGCGCCGTACCAGCTGGCCATGCCGGTTTCGACCAGAAGAGGCTTGGCATCGGTTGGGAAAGTGAGTTCATCGGAGTTCTTTTCTCTTGGCAGCGCGCTTGGCGGAGGCGCGGGCACGCTGGCGGATGCGCTGGCCGCCACCGCAGGAGTAGTGATCGGCGGCGGGGGCGGAGGAGTCACCCGCACCTGTTTCTTTTCACCGCAAGCTGCGAGCAGGAGCCCGGCGACGACGGTCAACGCGGGTAATAAGTTTCGCAAGCTCACTTGGTCGGCTGATGCTTTTCCAGATAATCGGCCAGTTGCGCCATCTTCTCCGACGCGACGCGCAAAGCCTTGGTGGAATGTTGCCGCGCGGCGGGCACGACTTCGTTATTCAAATACTTGATCAGCTCGGCGGTCTCTTTTTCCAGACGTTCGGTAACCTCGGCCACGGACTTGTTCAACCGTGCCGAGGCTTCGTCGACTTTGCGGTCGAAGTCGCTCATATAGGTCCCTCAAAGGACGGAAGGTAAGACGAATCACATTCCGTTGCGGATGCCAGATTGGCTTATTATTCAGCGCCTGCGGGCCAAGGTCAATGCGGGGGCACCGCAATCTACAATGGGTTTGGCCGTAAACTGGTGAGGATGGCCGAGCGATCACTCGATATTTTGCCGGCGGCACTAATCGCTGAGAAAGAGCGATTCCGGCGAAGCCTGCTGCGCTGGTATGACCAGAACCGCCGAAATCTGCCCTGGCGGCAGGACCGCGAGCCTTACCACGTCTGGATATCAGAGATCATGTTGCAGCAGACGCGGGTGAACGCGGTACTCGAGCACTATCGCAAATTCCTGGAGCGTTTTCCCACCGTGCATGATTTGGCCAAGGCCCGCGAGTCATCTATATTGGCCGCGTGGAGTGGGCTGGGATACTACCGCCGCGCCCGCATGATGCACTCGGCCGCGCGAACGATTGTTAAGAAGCATGGCGGAAAATTTCCGGCTAGCCCTGAGGAATTGCGCTGGCTCGACGGCATTGGCCGTTACACCGCCGCCGCGATTGCCAGCATCGCCTTTAGTGAAGCTACGGCCGTGGTCGATGGAAATGTCGAGCGGGTGTTGACGCGTTTGCTGGGCCGTAACCTGGCGGGAGAAGAACGATGGCAGATGGCCAATGCACTCTTGAGTCCGCAACGGCCAGGCGATTTCAATCAGGCCATGATGGAGCTGGGCGCGACGATTTGCTTGCCGCGTCAGCCCAAGTGCGATGGCTGCCCGGTATTTGACTTCTGCGCCTCACACGGGAAGATAGAAAACGCGGAAAGGCGAAAGCGGCAGCGCAAACGTGAGATCTGCTACGCGTTTCACCAGCGCAATGGCTCCGTATTTCTGACGCAGCGACCGAAAAGCGCTTCCCGGATGCCGGGAATGTGGGAGCTGCCGGAAGTCCCTTCGCAGAACGGCGCGTTGAAGCCGTGGCTGACTTTGCGTCATTCCATCACGATGACGGATTTTGTAGTGCTGGTCGTGCAGTCGAAATCACCGGAGAAAATGACTGGACGATGGGTGCGGATTGCGCGAATTACCGGCCTTCCCCTTACCGGATTAGCGCGGAAAATCTTACGCACGGCCAGGGTCATCTAAAATATGGGCCAGAGGGGAAGGCTCATGGGAGGCATAGTATGACGGCTTTGACGGCGGGAATTCAGGCGCCCGATTTCAAGCTATCAACAATGGACGGCAAGCAGTTTTCTCTCCGCGAGGCTCTGGCACGTGGGCCTGTGGTTGTGGCCTTTTTCAAAATCTCCTGTCCCGTTTGCCAGTACGCACTTCCCATCATCGAGAAAATTTACAAAGCTTACGGTAGCGAGAACGTTGCCATCGTGGGCATATCGCAAAACAATAAAAGAGATACAAATGTTTTCATCCAAGAGTTTGGCGTGACCTTCCCCGTTCTTTTGGACGACATGAATTCCTATCCGGTATCGAATGCCTACGGCCTGACCAACGTGCCGAGCATTTTCTGGATTGGCCAGGATGGAGAAATCGAAATTTCCAGCGTGGGATGGATCAAGAAGGACATAGAGGAAATCAACCGGCGGATTGCAAGCCTTGTAAAGAACCAAGCAAAGCCGCTTTTTCAGCCCAACGAGCAGGTGGCCGACTTCCGCGCAGGTTGAAGCTCCAAGAACTGATCCGCGGTCGCGGATCGCAGTCGGCGGAATGCCCGTACTCTCCTTGGTTCACCGGGATCAAACTAGATGGTTCTGCAGTCGCCGCCATTTCCGCTTTTTACCGTAGAATAAAAAATCCTTGTTCTTATTCTGGCTTTACGAGAGGTGTTGCGGAATGCGCAAAAGCACGTTTATGTGGGCGATTCTGCTTGCTGCCACGTTAATTACGGAAGGCGCGTCGAAAAATGCACCATCGTACTCGTCGGTCCGGCTTCCCGGCGCCGCCATCGCCGCGATGCAAAGAATTGATCCCGAGCGCATCCGGGCGCATGTGCGTTTTCTCTCGCACGACTTGCTCGAAGGCCGAGGCACCGGCCAGCGGGGCGGCGACATTGCCGCCGAATACATCGCAACGCAATTTGCCTTGTATGGCCTGAAACCTGCCGGCGACAATGGCACCTACATGCAAGAGGTTCCGCTTGTGGGATTGACAACGACAGGGGGTACGACTTTTTCTTTGGCCCCCGACAAGGGCGCGCAGAAGGACTTGCAATTTCTCACCGACTACGTCGCCTACAACGAGACCCAACAGTCGGTTTCCGACGTCGATGCCGAGATTGTATATGTCGGCTACGGCATCGAAGCGCCGGAATACAATTGGGACGACTACAAAGGCGTCGATGTTAAAGGCAAAGTTTTGCTCATGCTGGTGAACGAGCCGCCCTCCGACGATCCGAAATTCTTCAATGGCCGGGCGCTCACCTATTACGGCCGCTGGACCTACAAGTACGAAGAAGCGGCGCGCAAAGGCGCGGTCGGGGCCATGCTCATTCACAAAGAGGACATGGCCAGCTATCCCTGGGATGTGGTGCGCAACTCCAACTCCGGAGAAAAATCTTATTTAAAGCTCGATGGAACTCCCAGGCTGACCGTCGCCTCGTGGATTCACCTTGACGTGGCCCGCGAACTCGCCATGGCATCGGGAATGGATTTGGACAAGATGATGGCTGACGCGCGCTCGCGGGATTTTCATCCGGTTCCACTTCCCGTGAAGTTGAAGGCACACATGGTAAGCAAAATTCGGCCGTTTGAGTCGAACAATATAATTGCCATGCTGCCGGGATCCGATCCAAAGATCAAGTCAGAGGCAGTGATTTACACGGCCCACTACGATCACCTCGGCATTCGTCCTGACATGCCGGGCGACAATATTTACAACGGCGCGGACGATAACGCCACCGGTTGCGGCATTTTGCTCGAAATTGCGCGAGCTTACTCGCTGTCCGCTGAGCGACCCAAGCGCTCCATCTTGTTTGCATCCGTGACTGCCGAAGAACAAGGATTGTTAGGTTCAGAATATCTCGGCAAGCATTCTCCCATCCCTGCCGGGAAAATCACGCTTGATTTGAATTTTGACGACGTCCCGCCGCTGGGCGCGCCCGAAGAAGTAGAAGTTTCCGGCGCGGAACGGACGACGTTTTATCCTGTGGTGCGGTCGCTGGCTGAGGAATTTCGTCTTAAAATCCGTCCCGACGCCCGTCCCGAGGCTGGGCATTTTTACCGCTCTGACCACTTCAGCCTTGCGCGGGTGGGAATTCCAGCTTTTTCGATCAACGAGGGCGTCAAATATAAGGGACACGACGCCGCGTGGGGCATTCAGCAGGCAGATGAGTTCACGGCCAAACACTATCATCAGCCGAGCGATGAATATCATGCCGACATGGATTTCACTGGCGACGCCGCCATGGCGCGGTTTGGATTTGCCTTGGGATGGGAAGCTGCTACCATGCCAAAGCGCATCGAGTGGTTGAAAGGCGATGAGTTCGAGGCGGCGCGGTTAAAGAGCGGGAATTAAGGAGCGCAGCGATGAAAAGATTGGTTCTGCACCTGGTTCTGATCAGCTCGTTCCTGAGCGCAGGATTTGCCCAGCAAGCGACGATGGCGCCGCCTTCCGCTCATGCGGCGCAGGCGCAACCGTCTTCGGCGGACGCGATCTGGGCCGATTTAATGGCGGGCAATCGCAGGTTCGTCAGCGGCAAAACGAAAGCCGTGAGTGTCATTCCTCTACGCGATGGCCTTGCGAAGGGGCAGCAGCCAAAGGTGGCCGTGCTGGCCTGTTCTGATAGCCGGGTCGGGCCTGAGATCATCTTCGATAAAAATCTTGGGGACCTTTTCGTAGTGCGTTCAGCTGGCAATATTGCAGATGCGATTGGGATCGGCAGCCTCGAATATGCCGTCGAACACCTCGGTTCTACCGTTCTCGTAGTTCTGGGGCACACTAAGTGTGGCGCGGTCGGTGCCGCCTGCTCAGGCGAAAAGATGCCCACGGCGAATTTGCAGGCTATAGTCGACAAAATCTCGCCGGCGGTCACAAAAGTGAAGCCCCAGTCAAAAGGGGCTGACGACCTGCTGGAGAAAGCGGTTGTGGAAAACGTTCAGCTGAGCGCACATGATGTCATAGCCAGCAGCCCCGTGCTCCAGCACTTTCTGCACGATGGCAAGCTGACCGTCTTCGAAGCGGTCTACAAACTCGACAGCGGAGAAGTAGTCAAGCTGGGCGAGATTTCAGGGTCATCACACGAATAGAAGTCGTCGCGACTAGGCAGCTCGCAAAGACGCCGACGATGGCACTGTGGAAGGGCACGACTTCAGTCGTGCCGCTAAGAGGTTTTTTTCCAGCGACCCGAGCGGGCGGCGCTCGCGAGGAGTTCGAAACATGCCGCGCCTCAGCTTTCCATAATCTTCAGATTCCCGCTGACGATCAAGGCAGGCTCCGTGGCCCGCTGCACGTCAGCTGCGCTGAGTCCGGCGGCAACTTCTTCCAGCACCAGCCCGGTCGGCGATACGTGAATCACCGCCATTTCGGTCACGATCGTGTGAACTACTCTGACTCCGGTCAGCGGCAGCGTGCACCTTTTCAGGATTTTAGGCTGATTGTCTTTCGTGGTGTGCTCCATCGCGACAATCACGCGGCGCGCGCCGGCCACCAGATCCATCGCGCCGCCCATGCCCTTGACCATTTTTCCCGGAATCAT
>Ga0335076_10002049_pt1 | contig 19907 bp, 18 predicted proteins | sample Lox_Sample_25_FD_206717 | JGI IMG/M metagenome (GOLD analysis project Ga0335076, IMG submission 206717) | Soil microbial communities from Loxahatchee National Wildlife Refuge, Florida, United States - Lox_Sample_2.5 | ecosystem: Environmental > Terrestrial > Soil > Wetlands | place: USA...
CGTCAGGTCCGACCTTGCCGTCGTTCAAACGATTGGTCGCCGGCAACGGTTCTGGATCGACCAGCAGCGAGAGATCTGCCGTCTCGGGGTCGAAGAGATGCACGCCCTTCGCCAGCGCCACCACCCAGCGGCCGCTCTCGCAGAGGCCGAAGGAGGCGACCCGGTCCGGCAGGCTCCAGCGCCCAAGTGCGCCGCCGTCGGGATCGGCGGCCAGGATTTCGCGGCCGACGATGTCGCACCAGAGCAGCCGCCCCTGCGCCGCGTCCCAGACCGGGCTCTCGCCCAAGCGGCAGCGATGGGTGCCGAAGAGGATGGGCGGCGATGTCACGACGGTCGCGGGCATTCCGGCTCCCGAGCGGTACCTTGGGCGAAGGCGGCACTCTATGGGCCCGATGACGGCAGGCGCAAGCGTGCACCGGACAAGAAGAAGCCCCCGGCCAAGGCCGAGGGCTTCATTCACTCTCGAGATGAAGAAAGCTCAGCCGGCGATGTGGCTCACATTGACGCCGAGCTCATAGACCAACTGGCCGCCGTAATAGGCCGTGGCGACCACCAGGCCAGCACCGGCGATTTCCACCAGCGAGACCGCCGCCGAGACCGCACGTCCCAGACGGAGGTTGGTCCAGCGGAGATCGCGCCACCACATGAAGACGCGGATCGCGGCCCAGATCGCGAAGGCGATGGCAGTGAACTCGCCCAGGCCCTCGTGGATCTCGGCGACGTCGCTGTGGAAGCCGCCGGATTCGGCGAAGTCGAGGGCCATGCCGCCGAAGAAATAGGTGACGAGGGCAAAGCCGCCGGCCAGGACCGCGAGGCCGGAGGAGAGGTTGCCGATCGCGCCGCGGCCGGTGACGACATAGCCGCGGGCGGCGGCGATGGCATCGATCGCCGCCAGGCTGAGGAAGAACACGATCGGGAAGTGGACCAGGATCGGGTGGATGTGCTGAAGCGCAATCATTTCAACTGAAATCCCTGATGTTGCACGAGCCGGCCCACGCGGCCGGGGACACGGGAGCCTTGATCTCAACCCCCGCTGACATGAACCTGTCTGCCGTCAGCAACTGATAATCGGTCGCACGATTCCGCCCCGATTTGGCTATTCTTGGACGATTTGACGCAGTGCAGCGAGGAGAAACGGGATGCTGATCCTGGTCACCGGGGCGACCGGCAAGGTCGGACGCACCTTCATCGAGGCGATCAAGGACCACCCGCGCTGGAAGGAGGCCCGGCTCCGGGCGCTCTGCCACAACCGCACCCTGCCCGAGGACGCCCGGCTCTCGGTCGTCAAGGGCACGATCGCCGACCGCGCGGTGGCCGAGACGGCGCTGAAGGACGTGACCCATGTCGTCCATCTCGCGACCTGCAAGGAGACGCCAGAGGAGGTCATGGACGTGACGGTGCGCGGTCTCTTCTGGCTCCTGGAGGCGTTCCGCGCCAGCCCGACGGCGAAGCAGTTCATGCTGATCGGCGGCGACGCCGCGATCGGGCACTTCTTCTATCGCCATCCCGGCCCCATCACCGAGGCGACGCCGCACATGGCCTATCCCGGCTGCTATGCGCTCTCCAAGGTGCTGGAGGAGGTGATGCTGCAGCAATACTTCATCCAGTACGGCATCGACGGCTGCATCCTCCGCGCGCCCTGGATCATGGAGAAGGACGATTTCAAATATACGCTCTCCTTCGGCGACGACGTGTTCGGTGGCCCGGTCTGGAAGGACCTGGTTCCGACGGCCGAGGCCGCCGAACATCACCGCCGCGGCACGATACCGCTGCTGCTCGACATCGACCGCCGTCCGCTGAAGCGCAACTTCGTCCATGTGGATGATCTCGTCGCGGCGATGCTGGCGGCGCTCGACAATCCGCGCACCCGGCAGCAGCTCTTCAACATCTCGATGGACCGGCCGGTCGATTACGGCGAGGTTGCCCGCTATCTCGCGCGCACCCGCGGGCTGCCGTCGGTCGAGATCAAGAGTGCCTACCACTCCAACTGGATGGACAATGCCAAGGCCAAATACCTGCTGGACTGGCGGCCGGAATACGATCTCGAGAAACTGATCGAGGCCGCCTGGACCCATCGCAGGCACACCGACGATCCCAGGCGAGTCTGGTACCCGGGCTGAAGGAGGATATGCATGTTCGGCAAAGCCAAGAATCCCAACGAGCTCGATCCGCCGCCGCAAGCCCGGGAGGATCCGGAAGCGCTGGAGATCCTTCGGGTCTGGGCCGTGCCCGGCCAGGAGCAGCAGGTCACGTTGCGTCCGGTCTGGAACGATCCCGGCGCCTGGGGCCTGATGCTGGTGGACATCGCCCGCCACGCCGCCAACGCCTATGCCCGCGAGGGCGTCATCACGCACGATGAAGTGCTGGCGCGGATCAGGAAACTGTTCGACGCGGAATGGGCGCGGCCGACCGACACCGCGCACGATATCAGCGATCAATAATCGCGAACATAGGCGTCGATCCGCGCGAGCCAGCGAGCCTTCTCCCCATCCGGCAGGAAGGCGCCGCGGATGCTGTTGGCGGCGATCTCGGCCAGCTCCGGCGGTGTCAGGTTGAGCGCTTCGGCGGTGGCGACGTAGTTCTCGTGGAGATAGCCGCCGAAATAGGCGGGATCGTCGGAATTGATCGTCACCTTGACGCCGGCCTCGAACAGGCGGCGCAGCGGATGCTCGGCGAGGCTCTTCGCCGCGCACAGCCGGATGTTCGACAGCGGGCAGACGGTGAGGATGGTGCCGTCGCGCGCCAGGCGCTCGACCAGAGCGGGATCGTCGATGGCACGAATGCCGTGGTCGATGCGCTCGACCTTGAGGATATCAAGGGCGTCGCGCACGAAGGCCGCAGGGCCTTCCTCGCCGGCATGGGCCACCAGCCGCAGGCCCTTGGCGCGCGCCGCGTCATAGAGGCGCTTGAAGTCGGCCGGCGGGAAATCGCGTTCGCTGGAATCGAGGCCGAGGCCGACGATCCGGTCGAGGAAGGGCTCCACTTCCGCCAACATCTGCAGACCAGGTCCTTCGCCCAGATGGCGCAGGCAGCAAATGATCAACTGCGAGGTGACGCCAAGGCGCGCCTCGGCCCGCTTCATGCCGTCGAGCACACCGCCCAGGGCATCCGCCAGCGGAATACCGCGGGCGGTGTGGGTCTGGGGATCGAAGAAGATCTCGGCATAGACGCCGCCGTCTGCCGCCAGGCGCGCGAAATAGGCCTCGGTGAGCGCGGCAAAATCCGCGCGTCGGACGAGCACGCCGGCCGCCATGTAGTACAGGTCGAGAAAGGATTGCAGGCTGTCGAAGTCATAGGCCTGCCGGACTTCCTCGACGCTGCGATAGGGGAGACTGACGCCGTTCTGCGCCGCCAGCCGGAACATCAACTCCGGCTCGAGGCTGCCCTCGATGTGCATGTGCAACTCGGCCTTCGGCAGGCCGCGAATGAATCGGCTGAGGGCGCTCTCGATCATGCCGCCGGATAGCACAGGCCTTATGGACGCACCAGCCTGCGAATGCCGATAAGGGCGGCCCACGGCAATGAAAGTGACTTCAGCGGGTCAACCGTCAAGATCGCTTCCGCGGTCGTCCTTCGCCCATCCCCGGAGCACTCCGGCCGTCGCCTCGTCCATCGGAAAGAAGCACTCGATGCGCAGCTCCTGCGCGGTGATATCCTGCGGTGTGCCCAGTGTCGCTATGGTGGTGAAGAGACGCAGCGTCGTCCCATCCTTGTGGAAGTGCATCGGCAGGACGGGGCCGGCGTCGCCCGCCTGCGGCGGCCGGCGCAAGGCGGCACGGACGCCCTTGTGGCGCATCAGCCGGTCGAGCAGCGCCGCTGCCTCCGCAAGGCCGTCGGCGGCGGCATCGGCCTCGACGCTGCGGATGAAGTGGTGAACCACTTCCGTCCAGTTCACGAGGTGCGGCCGCAGCGCATCAGGCGCGACGAGCGCGTCCGCGAGGTTGATCGGCGATCCCGGTGCAACGGGCCCGGCCAGGAATTCCATCAGCCGGACGGCGCCGGCATTGGCCTTCAAGAGGTTCCAATGGCGATCGACCACCACGGCGGGGTAGGGCTCCTGCTGCGCAAGCGCGTAGTCGAGGGCGCTCGCCACCTCGGCCATGTCCGGTGCGGCGAGGTCGCGCTGCTGCCATTTCGGCGCAAAGCCCGCGGCCAGGAGGAAAGCGTTCTGTTGACGGAGCGGAATGTCGAGCGCCGCGGCCAGACGTTCCACCATCGCGCGGCTGGGGGTGGCGCGGCCGAGCTCCAGAAAGCTCAGGTGCCGCTGCGAAACGCCCGCCTCTCCGGCGAGCGCCAGCTGCGACAAGCCGCGATGCTCGCGCCACCGGCGGAGCTTCGCAGCAAAGGTCGGCTGCTGCGGCACCAATACCTCGGAGGTAGTTGCGACCGAACCGCTCCGCGTCATCCTGCCATGTGCTGCCTCTCGCAGGAAGAGTCCGCCATGCACGTTCTCCTCGGTCCCCTGATTCTATTCGCCGCGGTGATGTCGCTGACGCCCGGACCCAATGTGGTCATGGTGACGGCTTCGGCCGCCAACTTTGGCTTTCGCCGCACGATCCCGCAGATCGTCGGACTCACGCTCGGCTTCGGCATCCTGGTACTGGCGTCCGGGCTTGGTCTGGCCGGCCTGGTGCATGCGGAGCCGCGGCTGCAATCGGCGCTGAAATACTGCGGCAGCGCCTATTTGCTCTATCTCGCCTGGTGCATCCTCAGGGCGCGTGCTGCAGGCGCTGGTGAAAGGAAGCCGATCGGCTTCGCCCGAGCGCTCCTGCTGCAGTTCTTCAACCCGAAGGGCTGGGTATTCGCCTTCGGGGCGCTCGCGGCCTACACGACGGTGGACGGCGATCCTGTCGTGGAGACGCTGGTCATCGCCGCGGTCAATGCGACCGCATGCCTGATGTCGGTGGTGATCTGGGCCGGGTTTGGCAGCGCGATCGGGCGTCTCCTGGAGCGACCGCACGCCCGGACTGCGTTCAACGCGCTGATGGCGGGCCTACTCGTCCTGTCCCTGGTTCCCGTCTTTTGGACCGCCTAATTCCGCCCGCTCAGCAACCCCCGCGCCACGACTTGGGCCTGGATCTCGGCGGCGCCCTCGAAGATGTTGAGGATGCGGGCGTCGCAGAGCACGCGGCTGATCGGGTATTCCTGGGCATAGCCGTTGCCGCCGTGGATCTGCAGCGCGTTGTCGGCGTTCGACCAGGCGACCCGCGCCGCCAGCAGCTTCGCCATGCCGGCGGGAATGTCGCAGCGGCGGTCGCTGTCCTTCTCCCGCGCGGCGAAATAGGAGAGCTGGCGCGCGATCATGGTCTCGACCGCCATCCAGGCGAGCTTGCCGGAGATGCGCAGGAAGGCATAGATCGGCTTGCCGAACTGGATGCGCTCCTTCGCGTATTTGAGGCCGAGCTCCATGGCGCATTGCGCGACGCCGACGGCACGGGCCGCGGTCTGGATCCGCGCGCTCTCGAAGGTGGCCATCAGCTGCTTGAAGCCCTCGCCCTCCTTGCCGCCGAGCAGGTTCTCCGCCTTGACCGCGAAGCCGTCGAAGGAGAGCTCGTATTCCTTCATGCCGCGATAGCCCAAGACCGGGATCTCGCCGCCGCGCATGCCGGGGGCGGGGAAGGGGTTCTCCGCCGTGCCGCGCGGCTTCTCGGCGATGAACATCGAGAGGCCGCGATAATCGGTGGAGTTGGGATCGGTGCGCGCGAGGAGCGTCATCACATCGCTGCGCGACGCGTGGGTGATCCAGGTCTTGTTGCCGGTGACCTTGTAGCTGTCGCCGTCGCGGACCGCACGGGTGCGCAGAGAGCCGAGATCGGAGCCGGTGTTGGGCTCGGTGAAGACCGCCGTCGGCAGGATCTCGCCGGAGGCGAGCTTCGGCAGCCAGTGGTTCTTCTGCGTCTCGGTGCCGCCGAGCCGGATCAACTCCGCCGCGATCTCCGAACGCGTGCCGAGCGACCCCAAGCCGATATAGCCGCGGGAGAGCTCCTCGGTGACCACGCACATGGCGAGCTTGCCGAGGCCGGCGCCGCCGAACTCCTCCGGCACGGTCAGGCCGAAGATGCCCATGTCCGCCAGCTGCTCGATTACCTCAAGCGGGATCAGCTCGTCCTTCAAGTGCCAGCGATGCGCGTCCTCGCGATGCGCCTCGGCGAAGGTGTGGAACTGATCGCGGATGATCGTCAGAGCCTCGTCGTCGAGCCCCGCCTCGCCGAACCGGCCCTCGGCGATATGCGCAGCCAAGGCGGCACGCGCGGCGGCGCTGTTGCCGAGGGAGATCAGGTCCTCGACCTTCTCCAGCGGTGCGAGATCACGAGCGCTGAGCCCAAGATCGGCCGGGCGCACGATCTCGCCCTGGCTCATGGGGAAACCCCCGCCGATCTGCGCCAGATATTCGCCGAAGCCGATCTGCAGGATCAGCGCCTCGGTCTCGCCGAGCCGGCCCGTGGCTTCGAGCCGCTCCGCCCAGGCGAGCAATTGGCCGAGCGCCGTCGCATAGGCTGAGAGCCAGGCGAAGCCGTGGGCCGCGTATTGCTCGCGATCGAGGGCGGCGCTATCGACCTTGCCGTTCGGTGCCACGCGCCGGCCGATCGAACGCCGCGCCGCGTCGGCGATGGACTCCGCCGCCGCGAGGCCAAGCCGGCAGCGCATGAGGAGGTCCGGCAGCAGCGGCGTCGAATCCGCTGCCCCGGTGGGCAGAGCGAGCGCCATTCGGTTTCCTAGTCTTCGAGGCAGTCCTCGACGGTGCGGCGGCCGGGCCGCTTCGCCTGGACCAGCACCGCCATGTTGCCCGGCTTGTGCTGGTTCTTCCACATCTTCATGTGGGCGAGCGGGATATCCTCCCAGCCGAACACCTCGGACATGCAGGGATCGATGCGGCGCTCGACCACCAGATGGTTGGCCTGGCTCGCCTGCAAGAGGTTGGCGAAATGGCTGCCCTGGATGCGCTTCTGACGCATCCAGACGAAGCGCGCGTCGAAGGTGATGTTGTATCCGGTGGTGCCGGCGCAGAACACCACCATGCCGCCGCGCTTCACCACGAAGCAGGAGACCGGGAAGGTCGCCTCGCCGGGATGCTCGAACACGAAATCGACGTCGATGCCCTTGCCGGTGACGTCCCAGATCGCCTTGCCGAAGGCGCGGCACTTCTTCATGTACTCGGCATAGCCGGCGGCGTCGTCGACATCCGGGAGCTGGCCCCAGCAGTCGAAGTCGTTGCGGTTGATGACGCCCTTGGCGCCGAGCTGCATCACGAAGTCGCGCTTCGATTCGTCGGAGATCACGCCGATCGCATTGGCGCCGGCGGTGGAGATCAGCTGCACCGCCATGGAGCCGAGGCCGCCCGAGGCGCCCCAGACCAGCACGTTGTGGCCCGGCCGCAGGATGTGCGGGCGATGGCCGAACAGCATGCGATAGGCGGTGGCGAGCGTCAGGGTGTAGCAGGCGCTCTCCTCCCAGGTGAGGTGCTTCGGCCGCGCCATCAGCTGGCGCGCCTGCACCCGGCAGAACTGGGCGAAGGATCCGTCCGGCGTCTCATAGCCCCAGATGCGCTGCGAGGGGGAGAACATCGGGTCGCCGCCGTTGCATTCCTCGTCGTCGCCGTCGTCCTGGTTGCAATGGACCACGACTTCGTCGCCGACCTTCCAGCGCTTCACCTTGGAGCCGATGGCCCAAACCACGCCCGCCGCATCCGATCCGGCGATGTGATACTCGGCCTTGTGCACGTCGAAGGGGGAGATCGGCTTGCCGAGGCCGGCCCAGACGCCGTTGTAGTTCACGCCGGCCGCCATCACCATGACGATGACCTCGTCGGAATCCGGCTGCGGGGTGGGGAGGACCTCGACCTGCATCGACTGGTCGGGCGGACCGTGGCGCTCGCGGCGGATCGCCCAGCCGTACATCTTGGGCGGCAGGTGGCCCAAAGGCGGGATCTCGCCCAGCTCATAAAGCTCCTTCGGCGCCCCGCCGGAACGCGCCCCGTTGCCGCCCTTCTTGGCGGAATTGCCGATCGGGATGACCACCGCCTGATCACTCATGAGCCGCTTCCTCGCCCTGATGAAATAATTCGCAAATGCGAAAGTTCCCTATCCTGCCTTCGCGCTTGCAGCAGGGTCAAGAGGGAAGCGATATAAATCTGTCGCAATCGGCGCTGATATTGAACTAAAGATGCGAGCCTGCACCTGGGTTAGTCATTTAATATCGCCTTGGGAGATCGATCCCAGGATTCCGGCGAAGCGGGTGAGCGCGGCCGCAGCAAATCCGGACGCGACTCCAGCTCTTGCGAAGGAAACGGCCAAAAGAAAACGCCCGGCTTTCACCGGGCGCCAGGCGAGGCATAGGGCCTCAACGAACGGAGCCCTGGTCCGTGGGTGGGGAGACCGGGCCAGAGTAGGACTCCGTCGGCGCTTTTGCGGGTCCGGTCGGGGGTCCGGATTCCACAGCGCTTTTGATTATCCCGCGGTTCTCGAATGCTCCTTGCTTCTCAAGTCGCTCAATGATGCTCGTTGCAGCAGAAGGCGCCCACGGCCGCACCGGCCGCACCGCCGATCAGGGCGCCGGCTACCGGTGCGCCTGTCAGCAAGCCGATACCCGCACCGCCAGCCGCGCCGATGGCGCCGCCGGAAAGGGTGCGCTGCTGTTGGCCGGACATTCCGGAACAGCCGGCGGTCGTCCCCAAGACCGCCACGAGAACGATGCTCGCGATCAGTCTTTTCATCTCAGCACTCCTTGAAGCTCCCACAACCTAATGACGGATCGGATGGTTCCGCCGTCATCCCATTGACCCATAAACGAACGAGCCGCCGAAAAGTTCTCCGGGTTTCCCCGAAAAACGCGGGCAAATCCGCGACTCGTCTATTTTTACAAACGATTCCAATCGGTTGATCTGTGCCCACTCACGGATTAGTGACCGGAGCGGAGATCGAAATCGAGTCGGGGTTGCAACGACGAACGCCGCCGTGAGGACGGCGGCGTTCGCTTGGCCTTGCGTCGGTGATCAGCGCGCGATCACAGGCGGAACTGCAACGACACGGCCGGGGCCGGTGCGTAGTAAACCGGCGGCGGAGGCGGCGCCGGGACGTAGTAGACCGGCGGCGGGGGCGCGTAATAGACCGGCGGCGGCGGGGGCGCATAGTAGTAGCCCGGATAGCCCGGACCAATGATCACAGTCGAATTCCACCCGCCGTGCCAGCCGCCACCGCCGTGCCAACCGCCACCGTGCCAGTCATTGCCGCCATGATGCCAGCCGTCGGCCTGGGCCGCCGTGACGCCGGTGGCCATAAGAGCGATACCGGCGGCTGCGGCTGCCGCGATCAGCTTCGAGCCCTTCGGTTTCAGTGCGCTGAGGCGCAACATGGTCGTTCTCCACTTCTGTCGAGACGTCTTCCTGCCCTGCGCAGGCCGCGATCGGCTCGCGGTCGGTCTCATTCCATACAACGTGCGACGGGACCGGACCCGTTCCTCACTTCGTTGTGAGCGGAATGGCAAGAGAAGATGGCAAAAAGGTGGCGATTCGACCGGGGAAGCACGCATTTCTGGACCCTGGCCGTTGCATTGACATTCGAGGCTCGGCATGGATACTCACCACCGATCGTGGCGATTTGAACCGGCTTGCGGCCACGTTAAACATGCAGCTAAAAGGGTCAGGGACACGCATTTTTTGCACCTCGACCTTCCGGGTCGAGGTGTTTTTGTGTCCGAAGGGGTTCACATGACAAGCAAACGGGAAACCAAACCGCATTGGCGGAGCGCGACGCGTCTGGTTCATGCCGGCCAGAGCCGCTCGCAGTTCAAGGAAACCGCCGAGGCGGTCTATCTCACCTCCGGCTACATCTATGAGAGCGCCGAGGAGGCGGAAGCCGCTTTCGACAATTCCAAGCCGCGCTTCGTCTATTCCCGTTTCGGCAATCCGACCGTCGCCATGTTCGAGGAGCGCATGGCCGATCTCGAAGGCGCCGAAGCCGCGCGCGCGACCGCAAGTGGCATGGCGGCCGTCTTTGCGGCGCTCGCCTGCCAGCTGAAATCCGGCGACCGTATCGTCTCCTCCGACGCGCTCTTCGGTTCCTGCCAGTACATCCAGGCCGAGATTTTCCCGAAGTGGGGCGTCGAGGTCGAGTTCGTCGATGGCCGCGACAACGCCGCCTGGGCGAAGGCTTTGAGCAAGCCGACGCGCACCGTCTTCCTCGAGACCCCCAGCAATCCGAGCCTGCGCCTGGTCGATCTCGAGACTGTGAGCGGTCTCGCGCACAAGGCCGGCGCCACCGTCGTGGTCGACAACGTATTCGCGACGCCGCTCCTGCAGCAGCCGCTGAAGCTCGGCGCCGACGTCGTGGTCTATTCCGCGACCAAGCATATCGACGGCCAGGGCCGTTCGCTGGGCGGCGTGGTGCTGGGCTCGCAGAAGTTCATCACCGAGACCCTGCAGCCCTTCCTGCGCCACACCGGCCCGTCCTTGAGCCCGATGAACGCCTGGATCCTGCTGAAAGGGCTGGAGACGCTGGAGCTTCGGGTCGCGCATCAGTCGAAGAGCGCCGAGACGATCGCGCGACGGCTCGCCGGCAATCCCAAGCTCTCCCAGGTGCTCTACCCGACCCTCGACGGCTTCCCGCAGGCGGAGCTCGCGCGACGCCAGATGCAGGGCGGCGGCACCATGGTCGGCTTCAGCCTGAAGGGCGGCAAGGCGGCGGCCTTCAAGTTTCTGAATGCGCTCGAGCTGGTGCTGATTTCCAACAATCTCGGGGATTCGAAGTCGCTGGCGACCCATCCCGCCACCACGACCCATCAGCGCCTGACGGCACCGCAGCGCCAGCAGCAGGGGATCGACGACGGCCTCATTCGCGTCTCGGTCGGCCTCGAGGATCCGGAGGACTTGATCGCCGACATCGAGCAGGCGCTCGGCGCGGCCTAGAGCCGCGCCCGCTTCCCCGGAAAGCCCCGCTCTTGTGGCGGGGCTTTTGGCGCGGCAATATTGCGGCGCACAATAGGGCGCTTCGGCAATAGCGCCGCACGACAAGCGAGGAAGCGTCGATGACGGCTGAGAAGCGGGATCAACCCTGGCTGTTCCGGACCTATTCCGGGCACAGCTCCGCGGAAGCGTCGAACGCGCTTTACCGCACCAATCTCGCACGCGGCCAGACCGGGCTCTCCGTCGCCTTCGATCTGCCGACCCAGACCGGCTACGACGCCGACCACCCGCTGGCCAAGGGCGAGGTCGGCAAGGTCGGCGTGCCCATCGCGCATCTCGGCGACATGCAGACGCTGTTCGACGGCCTGCCGTTGGGCGAGATGAACACGTCCATGACCATCAACGCGACGGCGCCCTGGCTGCTGGCGCTCTATATCGCGGCGGCGGAGAAGCAGGGCGTCGCTCGCGACCGGCTGCAGGGTACGGTGCAGAACGACGTCATCAAGGAGTATCTCTCCCGCGGCACCTACATCTTCCCGCCGAAGCCGTCGCTGCGCCTCATCTCCGACGTGATCAGCTTCGCCTATCGCGAAGTGCCGAAGTGGAATCCCACCAACGTCTGCTCTTATCACCTGCAGGAGGCGGGGGCGACGCCGGTGCAGGAGCTCGCTTATGCGCTGGCGACGGCGATCTGCGTGCTCGACGGCGTGCGGGATTCCGGGCAGGTGCCGGCGGCGGAGTTCCCGCAGGTGGTCGGCCGCATCAGCTTCTTCGTCAATGCCGGCCTGAAGTTCATCACCGAGATGTGCAAGATGCGGGCCTTTGCCGAGCTCTGGGACGAGATCGCCCGCGAGCGTTACGGCGTTGAGGACGCCAAGTTGCGCCGCTTCCGCTACGGCGTGCAGGTGAACAGCCTCGGCTTGACCGAGCAGCAGCCGGAGAACAACGTCTATCGCATTCTGCTTGAAATGCTCGCGGTCACCTTGAGCAAGAGCGCTCGCGCCCGCGCGGTGCAGCTTCCGGCCTGGAACGAGGCCTTGGGCCTGCCGCGGCCCTGGGACCAGCAATGGTCGCTCCGGCTGCAGCAGATCGTCGCTTTCGAGACGGATCTCCTCGATTACGAGGACATCTTCGACGGCTCCAAAGTCGTCGCCGAGACGGTCGACGCGCTGAAGCGCGATGCGCGCGGGGAGCTGGCGCGGATCGAGGGCCTGGGCGGCGCGGTGGCGGCGATCGAGAGCAGCTACATGAAGCAGCGGCTGGTGGAATCCAACGCTCGCCGCCTCGCCGCGATCGAATCCGGCAAGCAGGTCGTGGTCGGCGTCAACAAGTTCACCGAGAGCGCGCCCTCGCCGCTGACCGCCGGTAGCGACGGCGGGTTCATGAAGGTCGATGAGGCGGCTGAAACCCGGCAGGTCGAGCGGCTCAAGGCCTGGCGCGCGGCCCGCGACGCCGGCGCCGTCGCCGCGGCGCTGCAGCGGCTGGAGGCCGATGCCCGCTCCAGCGCCAACATCATGGAAGCCTCGATCGCCTGCGCCCATGCCGGCGTCACCACCGGCGAATGGGGCGAATGCCTGCGCCGCGTGTTCGGCGAATACCGCGCGCCGACCGGCGTCGCCCGCGCCGCGATCGACACTTCACGCATGGAGATCGGGCAGCTCCGCAGCCGCGTGGACGCGGTCTCGAAGCGGCTCGGCAGGCGCATCAAGATCCTGGTCGGCAAGCCCGGCCTCGACGGCCATTCCAACGGCGCGGAGCAGATCGCCGTGCGCGCCCGCGATGCCGGAATGGAGGTGGTCTATGAGGGCATCCGTTTGACGCCCGCCGAGATCGTCAACGCGGCGCTGGAGGAGGGCGTGCACGTGATCGGGCTCTCGATCCTCTCGGGCTCGCATGTGGTGCTGGTCGATGACGTGATGGAGCGCCTGAAGAAGCTCGGGCTCGGCGATGTCCCGGTCGTGGTCGGCGGCATCATCCCGCCGGAGGACGAGAAGCGCCTGCTCGCCGCCGGCGTCGCCAGGGTCTATACGCCGAAGCATTACGACCTCAACGCGATCATGGACGAGATCGTCGATCTCGTCGAAGCGCGGCGGCCGAAAGCGGCGTGATGCCGACCTCAAGCTACAAGCAGGCGCCGACGCCGCGGCATCGCGGCTTCGGCCAGCCGTTCCAGGCCGAGCTCGCCGAGCTTTTCGCCTGGCGCCGCGACGTGCGGCACTTCCGCACCGATCCCGTGCCTCAGGCGGTGATCGATCGGCTGCTCGATCTCGCCTGCCTGGCGCCATCGGTCGGCAATGCGCAGCCTTGGCGCTTCGTGGATGTGGCGTCGCCGGAGCGACGTGCCGCGATCATCGCGAACTATGAGGCGGCGAACGCCGAGGCGCTCGGCGGATATCGGGGCGAGCGGGCGGCGCTCTATGCATCGCTGAAACTTTCCGGCCTCAAGGAAGCGCCGGTGCATCTCGCTGTATTCAGCGACGAGACCACCGGGCAGGGGCTTGGTCTCGGCCGGCGCACCATGCCGGAGACATTGCGCTATTCCACCGTAACCGCGGTCCACACCTTGTGGCTGGCGGCGCGGGCGCGGGGCCTCGGCCTCGGCTGGGTCTCGATCCTGGATCCGGCGGCGGCGCAGCGCAGCCTCGATGTGCCGGAGAACTGGACCCTGGTCGCCTATCTCTGCATCGGCTGGCCGGTCGAGGACCATGCGGAGCCGGAGCTGCAGCAGCGTGGCTGGCAATCCCGCGAGGCGGCCTGCCGTCAGGTGCTGCGGCGCTGACGGTTTCATTTGGTGAGACTGGCCGGGCTCGACATACCGAGATATTCCACTACAGTCGACGGGGTTGTTCCGACCGTCGGGGTCGCAGGGTTGATGGTCGGGTATGGCGCGGGCGCTAGCATCATCGGCGGATGGTCGATGAGCGGCGCCCGGCAACGGGCAGCGTCGCTTCGAGGCTCTGGATGGTTTCGCGTTCCAAGCTGACTGCGCAGGAAGAGAAGGAGCTGTCACGCTTCCGGCGGCTCGCGGAGGCGACGTTCAGCGGCGTCCTGGTCTATCGCGACGGCGTGATCCTCGAAGTGAATGCGGCGCTCTGCGCGTTCATGGGCTGCGAGGAGCGCGACCTGGTCGGCCACCGGATCACGGAGTTCATCGCCCCCCGCAGCCACGACCGCTTGATCGAGCGCATTGAGGCGGGTCGCTTCGACATCGAGGAATTCGACGTCGTCGTGAAGTCGGGCGACATCCGCACCGTCGAGGTCATCACTCGCGAGATCGATTATGCCGGCGGCCCCGCCCGAGTCACGGCCTTGCGCGACGTGACCGAGCGCCGGCGCGATGAGACTCGGCGCGAGGCCGAGCGCCGCATCCTGACCGGCATCGCCGAGAGCCGGCCGCTGACCGAGGTGCTGGACCACGTGTGCCGCGCCGCCGAGATGGTCTTGCCCGGCGCATATTGTTCCGTCCTCCTGGTCTCGACCGACGGCCGCTGTCTCCGCAGCGGCGCCGCCCCGCATCTGCCGGACGAATACAACAAGGCGATTGACGGTGCGCCGATCGGGCCGAAGGTGGGCTCCTGCGGCACCGCCGCCTTCCGCAAGCAGCCGGTCATCGTCGAGGACATCGCCACCGATCCGCTGTGGGAGGACTTCAAGCATCTCGCTTTGAAGCATGACCTGCGCGCTTGCTGGTCGGTGCCGCTGATCGCCAAGAGCGGCAAGGTGCTCGGCACCTTCGCCACCTATCATCGCCGGCCCTATCGGCCGAGCGCGCACGATCTCGGCGTGATGGACCGGCTGGCCGCTTCTGCCGGAATCGCGATCCAGCGCAGCCAGCTCGACGCGGAGCTGATCGCCGCCCGCGACCGCGCCGAGGCGGCAAGCCGCGCCAAGTCGGAGTTCCTGGCGAATATGAGCCACGAGCTCCGCACGCCGCTGAACGCGATCCTCGGCTTCAGCGAGATGATCTCGAGCCAGGCGCTCGGCCCCGATGCGCGTGAGCGCTACGTGGAATATGCCAAGGACATCCACAGCAGCGGAGACCGCTTGCTGTCCCTGATCAGCGACGTGCTCGACGTTGCGCGGGTGGAGGCGGGTAAGGTCCACATCGACCGCCAGCGCTGCGACATCGCTTCGGTGATCGAGGAGCAGCTGCGCCTGATCCGCCGCGCCTATCCGGAGGTGGCGACCATCGGTGTCCGGCTCGCGGCCGGCTGCCCGGACCTCCACGTCGATCACCGCGCCCTCGGTCAGGTCCTGATGAACGTGATCGGGAACGCCGTGAAGTTCACGCCGGCGGACGGCGCCATCATCGTCTCGGGCGAGTGGCTGGCGCCGGGACTGCGGCTGCTAGTCGAGGACACCGGGCCGGGCATCCCCGCCGACCGGGTGCAGGAGCTGGGGAAGCCGTTCCACCAGGTCGAGGCCGCCTACAACCGGAGCCATTCCGGCACCGGCCTTGGCCTCTACATCTCGCGCTCGCTGATGCGGCTCCATGGCGGCGATCTCGAGATCACCAGCACCCTCGGCAAGGGGACGACCGTCATCCTGGTCTTCCCGGAAGACTGCGTGATGCGCGACCATCCGTCCGATGCCGCGGAGCCGTCAGAGGACAAGCTCGCCTTCGCCGGACGCTGAACTACAGCCCGATCTGTCCGCGATGCCGGAGCAGGTGGTCGGCCAGCACCACGGCCATCATCGCCTCGCCGACCGGAACCGCGCGAATGCCGACGCAGGGGTCATGGCGACCGGTGGTGGATGTTTCAACTTCATCGCCGGAGATCGTGACGCTCTTCCGCGGCGTGTGGATCGAGCTCGTCGGCTTAACGGCGAAGCGCACGACGACGTCCTGCCCGGTCGAGATGCCGCCGAGGATGCCGCCGGCCTGGTTGGAGAGGAATTTCACCTTGCCGCCCGCCATCCGCATCTCGTCGGCATTCTCCTCGCCGGAGAGCTCGGCGGCGCGGAATCCGGCGCCGATCTCGACACCCTTGACGGCGTTGATGCTCATCATCGCCGCCGCGAGGTCGGCGTCGAGCTTGCCGTAGATCGGTGCGCCGAGGCCGACCGGCACGTTGCGCGCCACCACTTCGACGACGGCGCCGGTCGAGGAGCCGGCCTTGCGCGTTTCGTCGAGATGGCCCTCCCAGCGCTGCACGATCTCGCCGTCGGGCGACCAGAAGGGATTGCGCTCGGTCTCCGCCCAGTCCCAATGCGCGCGATCGATCCGGTGCGGACCGATCTGAATGAGGGCACCCTGGATCTCCACGGGTTTGGGAAGGAGATGATTCAGCACCAGCCGCGCCACGGCGCCGGCGGCGACCCGGCTCGCGGTCTCGCGGGCGGAGGACCGACCGCCACCGCGATAGTCGCGGATGCCGTACTTCGCCCAATAGGTATAGTCGGCGTGGCCCGGGCGGAACTCGTCCTTGATCTTCGAATAGTCCTTGCTGCGCTGGTCCTCGTTCTTGATCAGCAGGGAGATCGGCGTGCCGGTGGTCTTGCCCTCGAACACGCCGGAGAGGATCTCGACCGCATCGGGCTCGCGGCGCTGGGTGACAAAGCGCGACTGGCCAGGCTTCCGCCGGTCGAGCCAATGCTGGATATCCTCGGCCTTGATCGCGATCCCGGGCGGCGTGCCGTCGACCACGCAGCCGATCGCCGGCCCATGGCTCTCGCCCCAGGTGGTGAACCGGTAGAGATGGCCGAAGCTGTTGTGCGACATGGCGGAAGGCCGGGCTTCAGTCGCCGCGGGTGCTGAAGGTCTTCAGCATCTCGGCGAGATCGGCTGCGGCGTCGGTGCGCATCATCCCGACGACGTTGTAGCCGGCATCGACATGATGCAGCTCGCCGGTGACGCCGCGGGAGAGATCGCTGAGGAGGTAGAGCCCGGCGCCGCCGACCTCGTCGGTGGTGACATTGCGCTTCAACGGCGCGTTCAACTCGTTCCACCTGAGGATGTGGCGGAAATCGCCGATGCCGGAGGCGGCCAGGGTCTTGATCGGGCCGGCGGAGATCGCGTTCACCCGGATGTTCTCCGGTCCGAGATCGGCGGCGAGGTAGCGCACCGAGCATTCCAGCGCCGCCTTGGCGACGCCCATGACGTTGTAGTGCGGCATCACCCGCTCGGCGCCGAAATAGGAGAGGGTGAGGAGGCTGCCGCCGTTCGGCATCAGTGGCCGCGCCCGGGCGCAGACCGCGGTGAAGGAGAAGCAGGAGACGTCGAGCGTCTGGGCGAAGTTCCTGCGCGAGGTATCGACGTAGAGGCCCTTCAACTCATCCTTGTCGGAGAAGGCGATGGCGTGGACCACGAAATCGAGGCTACCCCAGGCCGACTTGAGGGCGGCGAAGGTGGCGTCGATGCTGGCATCGTCGGTCACGTCGCAGGGCAGGACGATTTTCGCACCGACGGACTGGGCCAGCGGCCGCACGCGCTTCTCCAGCGCCTCGCCCTGGAAGGTGAAGCCGAGCTCCGCGCCCTGGTCGGCGGCGGCCTTCGCAATGCCCCAGGCGATGGATCGGTCGTTGGCGACGCCCATGATGAGGCCGCGCTTGCCGGTCATCAGCCCACGCTTTTCCGTCATTCTGAAACCTTGGATCCGAGAGGGAGATTTGAGGTCGCGCGCATCCTACACGATTGACCGGACCGGTCAATCAAGCCGGGCCCCGCGAGAAGGCGAAAGACGCCATCCGATTCAGCAACTTAGCTCTTGGAGAATTTCTCCCGCACGTCCTGCTCGGCGGCGTGCGATTTGGCCCAGCGTTCGACCGCCTGCTCCAGCTCCGAATCCATCTGGCGCGGCAGCACGATCACGAAGCGCACGTACTGGTCGCCGCGCTGGCCGGTCTTGGGATTCGGGATCCCCTTGCCCTTCAAGCGGAGCTGCGTGCCGGTGTTGCTGTTCTTCGGCACTTTCAACGAGACGTTGCCGTCGATGGTCGGCACGGTGATGGTGCCGCCGAGCACGGCCTCGGCGAGCGAGATCGGGCATTCCAGCAGCACGTCGCTGCCCTGGCGCTCGAAATAGGGATGCGGCTTCACCGCGATCTCGACATAGGCATCGCCGTTGGGCGCGCCGCCCTGGCCGGGGAGGCCCTGGCCTTTCAAGCGCAGGCTCTGGCCGTCGTCGGTCCCGGGCGGGACGGTGATGTCCAGGGTCTTGCCGTCGGAGAGGGTGAGGCGCTTCTTCGCCCCGCGCGCCGCCTCGAGGAAGGCGACGTCGGCCTTGTAGGTGACGTCGGCGCCGCGCATCTTGACGCCGGTCCGGCCGCCGCCGCGCCCGAAGTTGAAGAAGTCGCGGAAGAGGTCGTCGGCGAAGGAATCGTCGTCGATGCCGACATCGGCGGCGCGATAGTTGCGGCGCCCACCCATGCCGGCGCCCGCTCCGGCACCGCCGCCATAGCTGCGCTGGCTGCTGTTCCAACCGCCGAAGCCGCGGGGCTGGCCGTTCTCGTCGATCTCGCCGGCGTCGAACTTGCGCCGCTTGTCGACGTCGGACAGCAGGTCATAGGCGGCGGTCGCCTCCTTGAACTGCTGCTCCACCTTCTTGTTGCCCGGGTTGACGTCGGGATGCAGGCGCTTCGCCAGCTTGCGATACGCCTTCTTGATCTCGTCCGCCGTCGCCCCGGGCGCGACGCCGAGTGTCTTATAGGGGTCGGCCATAGCCTGACGGTCTCCTCCGGCGCCCAAATTAAGGGCTGCACCCGGTCGCTACAAGAGGGACGACCACAAGAGGTTGTGACCTCAAGCACAAGACACCAGATAGGGGCGGGGCGGGAAAGCTGGCAGGCCCGCGGGGTGGCGGCTATTCTCTCCCCGGATCCGCAGAACCGCTTTTCAGAGTCCGAAGATGACAGAGTCCCCCACCGCGTTCCCTGGCGTCGATTCCGCCGAGACCATCCACCCCTGGTCGGAGCCGTTCCGCCAGTTCGAGGCCTGGTTCGCCAAGGCCTCGGAATCCGAACCGGCGGATCCCAACGCCATGTCGCTGGCGACGGTGGGGCCGGACGGCATGCCGTCGGTCCGCATGGTCCTGTTGAAGGGCCATGACGAGCGGGGCTTCGTCTTCTACACCAACTACGAAAGCCGGAAGGGCCGGCAGATCCTCAGCAGCCGCAAGGCGGCGCTCTGCTTCCACTGGAAATCGCTGAAGCGTCAGGTGCGGGTGGAGGGCGAGGTCGAGACCGTCACCGACGCCGACGCCGACGAATATTTCCACAGCCGGCCGAAGGCGAGCCAGATCGGCGCCTGGGCCTCGCAGCAGTCCCGGCCGCTCAAGGGCCGGTTCGAGCTGGAGACCCGGGTGGCACAATTCACCGCCAAGTACGCGATCGGGCAGGTGCCGCGTCCGCCCTATTGGTCGGGCTTTCGCGTCCTGCCGCTCCGGATCGAGTTCTGGGAGGACCGGCCGTTCCGCCTGCACGACCGCCTGGTCTATTCCAAGGCGGAAGGCGGGCCGGGCTGGACCACGGAGAAGCTGTTCCCGTGACGCCGATCGACCCGCGCACCGCGAGATTGATGCGGGCGGCCGGGGTCGCCTCGGTTGCCGCCGCCTCGGTCCTGATCGCGATCAAGCTCTTCGCCTATCTTGAGACGAACTCGGTCAGCATGCTCTCGACGTTGTTCGATTCGGCGCTCGATCTCGGCGCCTCCTCGGTCAACCTGTTCGCGATCCGCCATGCCCTGACGCCGGCGGATTCCGAGCACCGCTTCGGCCACGGCAAGGCCGAGCCGCTGGCCGGGCTGGTGCAGGTCGCCTTCATCCTCGGCTCCTCGGTCCTGCTGCTGGTCGAGGTCGGGCAGCATTTCCTGCATCCCCAGGCGGTGGTGCGGCAGGACCTCGGCATCGCCGTCATGGTGGTCTCGATCGCGGTCACCCTGGCGCTGATCCTCTTTCAGCGCCATGTGGTGAAGCAGACGGAATCGCTGGCGGTGCATGCCGACGCCACGCACTACTTCAGCGACTTCCTGGTCAACATCAGCGTGATCGCCGCCTTGGTCCTCTCCAGC
>Ga0335076_10002051_pt1 | contig 19890 bp, 13 predicted proteins | sample Lox_Sample_25_FD_206717 | JGI IMG/M metagenome (GOLD analysis project Ga0335076, IMG submission 206717) | Soil microbial communities from Loxahatchee National Wildlife Refuge, Florida, United States - Lox_Sample_2.5 | ecosystem: Environmental > Terrestrial > Soil > Wetlands | place: USA...
TGCTGGGGCTGCTCTCGATCGGCGTGGCAGCGTTCTTGCTCCTGCAGGTGCGTGACTACAAGCGCCTCTTCGCCTTCTCCACCGTGGAGCACATGGGCGTGATCCTCACCGGCGTCGGCCTGGGGGCGGCCGCAGGGGACTACGCTTCCATGCAGCAGATCGTGAACCATTCGGTCACCAAGTCCTTCTGCTTCTTCGCGGCCGGGGCGGTCCTTCTCGCCACGGGAACGCGCGAGATCGCCGCGATTCGCGGGTTGGCGAGGTCGTCGCCATTCGCGGGGGCCGCCTTGGTGCTCGGCGGCCTGGCCATCGCGGGGGCGCCGCCTTTCGCCGTGTTCCTGGGCGAGTTTGCGATCCTGCGCGCGGGCCTCGCCTCCGGGCAGTACGTCGCGACGGGACTGTTCACGCTGTTCATCGTGATCGCCTTCTTCGGCGTGATGGGCCATGTGAACCGAATGGTCTTCGGGGTCGCGCAGGGACAGGGCGATCCTGGCCACGAGCCCTCGGCGGCCGCGAGCGCGCTCGCACGGCTGCCGTTCAGCTGCCGGGCCGCCCTGGTGGTCGCGGCGATCCCCGTGATCGTACTGGGCGTCTACGTTCCGGCGCCGCTGCATGACCTCATCGCGTCGGCGGCGTCGACGCTCGGGAGATGAAGGCGGTGGACGCGGCGACGATCAAGGAAGCGATCGAGGCCCGCTGGCCAGGGCAGGCGAGCTGCACGTTCGACGTGTCGCTCCGGCTCAACCTCGCGAGGTGCGAGCGCGCATCGCTCGCGGGCCTCTGCCGCGAGATCTTCCGGGAGTGGGGCTTTGCTTTCGCGGGATTGGTCGTCGAGGAGGCGAGTGCCGGCTGGGACCTGCGCTACATGTTCTACGGCGGCGCCGCCGAGGGCTGGCTGCACGTGCTTACGTCGGCGCCGTTCGACGACGCGGTGGTGCCGAGCGTCGCGATTGCGGGCGTGCCCGCCGCCGACTGGGACGAGCGCGAGGCCGAGGACATGTACGGCGTGCATTTCGAAGGCCATCCGAGGCTGGGCGATTTTATCCTGCATGACGACGCGTGGCAGGAAGGCGTGATGCCGATGCGCCGCGCGTTCGACGCGCAAGCCGCCTTGCGCAATCGCCGCCCGGCCGAGGACTGGCACCCGCGGCGCGTCGTGCATGAGCCCGGCGCGTTCGTGATGCCCGTCGGCCCGAAGTTCTCAGGGATCACCGAGTCGGCGCACTTCCTTCTCGAGACCGTGGGCGAGGACGTCATTCGGACCTGGACGCGGCTCTTCTACAAGTGGCGCGCGATCGAAAAGCTGGCGGAGGGGCGCCTGTTCCACGACGCCCTCGCCATTGCCGAGCGTTTCGCCGCGACGACCGCGTTCGCCCATGGGCTCGCCTACTGCCGCGCGGTGGAGTCGATCGCGAGAGTCGACGTTCCGCCGCGGGCCCGCCTGCTTCGCGTCTTCATGGCCGAGATCGAAAGGCTGCGCCATCACGCGGGCTCGGTCCAGGAGATCTGCGAGTCGACGGCGCTCGCGGTCGCCAACGCCCAGGCCGGGATGCTCGAGGAGGAGATGCTGCGCATCTGCGGCGCGCTCTGCGGGCATCGCTACCTCTTCGGGCTGCTGCGTCCGGGCGGGATGCTCTGCGACCTGTCCGGCGATGCCTGCCGGCGCGCGCTCGAGGACTCGCGGCGCGTCCTGGAGCGGATGGACAAGCTCGAGCGCATGCTGCGCATCTCGAGCAGCTTTCTCGATCGCATCGAGGAGGTGGGATTCATCTCTCCGGCGACCGCGAAGCTCTACAGCCTGCTCGGGCCGGTGGCGCGCGCCTCGGGCCTCGCTCGCGACCTGCGGCGGGAGCAACCTTACTCGGGCTACGAATCGACGCGCTTCGAGGTCGCCCGCGAGGAGGAGGGCGACGGATACGCGCGCCTTCGAGTGCTCTTCTTCGAGGCGCGCCAGTCGCTGGGCATCATGGAACAAGCCCTCGCCGCGCTGGAGGACGGGCCTGTCCACGCGAGCTTCTCGCCCGGTGCCGGTGCGGCCCTGGGCTGGGTGGAGGCGCCGCGAGGCGGCACGTTCCACTGGGTGCGATTGAATGACGAAGGGCGCGTCGCCCGCTATCACGTGGTCACGCCTTCGTTCGTCAATTGGCACAGCTTCCACCTCGCTGCGGAGAAGTTCGCATTCCAGGACTTCCCGATCATCCTTGCGACGTTCGACCTTTCCGTCGCCGAGAACGACCGATGAACGGCGCGCTCGCCATGGAGGATCTGCGATGAGCCAGTGGGTGTTCAAGGGCCTCGCCACGGGGATTCGCACGACCGCGTACCCAGGCGGCGAGGAGCGTGGCAAGGGCGTGACGCCCGGGCGGCCTCTCGGCGGCGTCTTCGGGCAAGACGCCGAACGTATCGCGAGCCGCTGCCCGTCGCAGGCGCTCACGGCCGTCGGCGGCGAGGTAACGGTCGACGAGACTCGCTGCATCCATTGCTACCGGTGCGCGCGGGAAGGCGCCGTTGGCCTCGCGTGGAAGAACGACTACGAATGGGCGAGGGCAACCGGCACGGCTCGCATCCTCGGCAAGCCGTTCGAGCGTTCCCTCCACATCATCGTCGTGGATGCGGGCGATTGCGGAGCGTGCCTCAACGAGGTGAAGCAGCTGAACAATCCCTACTACAACATGCACCGGCTCGGCTTCTTCGTGACGCCGACGCCCCGCCATGCGGACATCCTGCTCGTGGTCGGCGCGGTGACCGACCACATGAAGGACGCGTTGCGCAAGGTCCATGACGCGATGCCGACCCCCAAGCGGGTGGTCGCGGTGGGCGCATGCGCATTGTCGGGCGGCGCGTTCGCCGGCAGCTTCGCCTGCACGCCGGTCTCGAGCCTGTTCCCGGTGGACGTCGAGGTGCCCGGAAACCCGCCTCCGCCCCTCGCGATCCTGCACGGGCTTCTTCTCGCGGCGGGGAGGCGATGATGATCGCGCAGTACGCGCTGGCCGTGTTCTTCGTGGCGTGCGCGGTAGGCATCGCGTGGTCGTCGGCACCCGGCGCCGCGCGCGGGGGGGCGATCGTGGCCTGGATGGGCTGTATCGGCGCAGTCGCGCTGCTCGTCGCGGGCGCCGCAGGCCTCGGCGGAGCGGCCTTCTCCGTGTCACTGTGGCAGGTTCCCGCGGCCGCGAGCCTCGTGGTCGGCGTCGACCCGATATCCGCCGTCTTCCTCCTCGTCACGGGGATCGTGTTGCTGCCGGCATCGCTCTATGGCGCTTCCGAATTGAGGGACGGGGCCCTGCGGGGGCGCGAGCGACCCTTCAGCGCGATGTTGCTCGGCCTTTACGCCTCCATCGCGCTCGTCGTGATCGCGCAGGACGCGCTGCTGCTCCTGATTGCGTGGGAGGCGATGTCGATCCTGAGCTACCTGCTCGTGGCCGATGGCGGCGACGGGGGCGACCGCGCCGGCGCAGGTTTCCTGTTGCTCTCGATGGGCGAGGCGGGCTTCCTGGCGGTTGCGCTCGCGTTCGCCATCCTGGGCGTGCATGCCGGCTCGCTCGATTTCGCCGCGATGCGCGGCGCCGCGGCCGGGTTGTCCCCGGAGTTGCGATGGAGCGTGTTCCTGCTGGGTTTCCTCGGCTTCGGGGTAAAGGCCGGGATCGTGCCGCTCAACTCGTGGCTGCCGCCCGCCTACGAGGCCGCGCCGCGCGCCTTCGCGCCGGTGCTCGCCGGAGCGACGCTCAATCTCGGCCTCTATGGAATCCTGCGATTGAATGCGGACCTCGCGCCTCCCGCGCAGGCGGCGATCGGCCTGGTCGCGTTGTCGCTTGGCGCGATTTCCGCGCTCATCGGAATCCTCTACGCGACAATCGACGACGACCTCAAGGCGATGCTCGCCCACAGCTCCATCGAGAACACGGGCATCGTCGTGACCGGGATCGGTTCCGGGATGGTCTTTCTCGCGGCCGGGCACCGCGCGCTCGCTGCCATCGCCTTCGTGGCGGCGCTCTACCACCTGGTGAATCACTCGGTCTACAAGTCGCTCCTGTTCATGGGCGTGGGCGCGGTCGAGTCCGGAACCGGAACGCGCGAGATGGATCGGCTGGGCGGCCTCGCCCGCGGCATGCCGCTCACCGCGTTGGCGTTCCTCGTGGGCGCTCTGTCCATCTGCGCGCTGCCGCCATTCTGCGGATTCGCGAGCGAATGGCTCACGCTGCAGACGCTGCTGCGGGCGGCGGAGCTCGAATCGACCGGCGCCAAGCTCGTCTTCGCCCTGGCCGGGGCCGCCTTGGCTCTCGCCGCGGCGCTCGCGGTGACCTGTTTCGTGAAGGCCTTCGCCATGACGTTCCTGGGCTTGCGCCGCGACGGCGAGGGTTACGCGCGCTCCACTGAATCGCCGGCCAGGCGGCTCGTGCCGATGGCGATCCTCGCGATCCTATGCGTGGTGCTGGGGGTTCTTCCGCCCTTCGTGATCTCTGCCCTGGACGGCGCGAGCCGGCACCTCACGACGGTCGCGGGCAGCGACGTGCTGGTTCCTCCGTTCTTCAGCGATGCCCCGGCGCACGGGGACCTGCCCGCGGGATTCGTGTCGGAGTTTCACGACCTCGGCGCGCAGACCGGCGACGGACTCGTCCCTGGGCGCGGCCTCGTCGTGCTGCATCGCGGGGGCGAGTCCAATCCGGTGGTGTTCGCCATGTCCATGTCGTACACCGCACCGGTCCTCCTGTTGCTGCTGCTTGTCGCCGCGATCGTCGTGCGCTTCGGGCTCGCGCGCGGTCGCTCGGTCGTCAGGCGCGAGCGCTGGGCCGGCGGAGTAAGGCGCCTGTTGCCGGAGATGACGTACACGGGAACGGGCTTTTCGAACCCGGTGCGCGTGATCTTCGATTCGGTGTTCCGTCCCACGACGGTCGAGGACACGCGCGAAACGGTCGCTGAACATTTTCGTGAAGCGATCCGTCGCGAGAAGGAGCGCGTGCACTTGGCCGACCGCGTCGTCTTCAGGCCGGTGGGGCGCGCTTCCCTCGCCCTGGCGCGGATGCTTGCGCTGATGCACCACGGGAAGATCAACGCCTATGTGACGTACGCATTTTTCGCTTTGCTGGTCGCGTTGGTGACGATGGGCACGACCTGAAGCGTGCCGGAGGCGCCGTCGCCCGGCGCCTGAAAGGCCTTTGTGAGCGTTGCATTGCCGCTCGCCTTGGTATTCGTCCTCTGCATCGCAGGGGCGTTGGCGGGGCTTGTCGTGCCGCAGCGCCGCAACCCCGCCGTCACCGCTGTCTTCGGCGCGGCATCAGCCCTCAGCGCGGCGTGGGCGTGCGCGCTGGCCTTGCCGGCCGGCGAAGCGTTCCACTCGACCTTGTGGAACATCGAGGGCGTGCCGCTCACGCTTTCATTCGATCGCCTTTCGGCCGCCTTCCTGCTTCCCGCTTCTATCGTGATGCTGGCGGCCTCGGTCTATTCGGCGAGCTACCTCGACCGGTATGCGGGGCGCTACAGCCTGCGCGCGCTGAACGCGTGGTTCCTGCTGCTCTTCGCCTCCATCGTCGCGATCCTCGTCTCGGACAACGTGCTGCTGTTCCTTCTCGCGTGGGAGGCCATGTCGCTCACGAGCTACCTGCTCGTGGCGTTCGAAAATCGGCGCGAGGAATCGAGTGAGGCCGCGTTCATGATGCTCGGCATGGGCGAGGCTGGATTCGCAGCCGTTGCCGTGGTCCTTGTCTTCCTCGCCGTCCGGGGCGGGACGTTCGAGCTGGGAGGGCTGCCCGCCGCGTGCCGGGACCTGGGCGAGGGCAAGCACTGGGCGCTGTTCCTCCTCGTCTTCTTCGGCTTCGGCGTCAAGGCCGGGCTCGTTCCGTTCAACTCGTGGCTGCCTCGCGCGCACCCGGCGGCGCCGGCCAACGTGTCCGCCATGCTTTCGGGCGCGATCCTCAACCTCGGGCTCTATGGCATCACGCGCATCGCGATCGGCATCGCCCCGCCCGCCGGCGCGGGCCCGGGCCTGGTGGTCCTCGTGGTCGGCAGCCTCTCGGCCCTGGTCGGGATCCTCTACGCGACGGCTGAGAACGACTTGAAGGCGTTGCTCGCCCACAGCTCCATCGAGAACATCGGAGTGGTCGGCGCAGGACTCGGAGCAGGCATGATCTTCGCCCACTACCAGCACCCAGCGCTGGCGTCCATCGGCTTCATCGCGGCCTTCTACCACATGCTCAACCACTCCATGTACAAGGGCCTGCTGTTCCTCGGGGCGGGCGTGGTCGACGACCGCGCGGGCACGCGCGACCTGAACTGCCTCGGGGGGCTCGTCCGCGGGATGCCGTGGACATCCGCCTTGGTGCTCGTCGGAACGCTCTCGATTTCGGCGCTCCCTCCGTTCAATGGCTTCACGAGCGAGTGGCTCACGCTGCAGGTCCTCCTTCGCGCCGCCGAGCTCGATTCGACCGGGACGAAGCTCGTGTTCGTTCTTTGCGGTGCGACGCTCGCACTCTCCGCCGCGCTCGCCGTGACCTGCTTCGTCAAGATGTTCGCCATGGGCTTTCTCGGGATGGCGAGGTCCCGCGGCGCGGGCGCGGCGCGCGATCCGCGGCCGAGTTCCCTTGCGCCGATGTTGCTTCTCGCGGCCATATGCCTTGCGCTCGGAGTCCTCCCGACATACGTGATTGGGGGATTGGACGCCGTCTTGCAGCCGTTGGCCGGCCAGGGAGTCGATGCGCTCGTTCCGCCGTTTTTCGCAGGGGCGCCCACGCACGCCGATCTGCCGCGCGCGTTCCTCTCGGAGTTCCATGACCTCGGCGCGCAGGCCGGCGAGAACGTCCTTCCGGGCCGAGGTCTCGTGGTGCTGCACCGGGGCGGCACGGACAATCCGGTTGTCTTCGCGATGTCGATGTCCTACGCCGCGGTCGTGCTCGCTGCGCTGCTGCTGGCGTCCGTCGCCGTCGTGCGCCTGGGGCTCGCGCGGCTTCGCGTCGTTCGGCGCGGCGAGCGTTGGGCGGGCGGCTTGCGCCGGCTGCTTCCCGAGATGACGTATACCGCGACCGGCTTCTCGAATCCCGTTCGCGTCATCTTCGACGCGATCTTCCGTCCGAGGACCGTGGAGGACACCCGCGATACGGTGGCCGAGCACTTCAGGAACGCGATACGCCGAGAGGATGAGCGCGTGCATCTCGTCGACCGCGCCGTCTCGCTGCCCGTGCGCCGCGTCTCGATGGCCCTGGCCGGCCGGCTGGCGCGCATGCACCATGGCAGGGTGAACGCCTACGCGGCCTACGTGCTCGTGGCGCTCCTCCTCGCCCTGATCGTCGGCCTCATATGACGGCGCGCGAACCTCACGGCGGATTCGGGCGCGTGCCTCATCGCACGAACCCGCCGCGGCCGGCGTATTCGGCTGACTCGCCCAAGGCATCTTCGATACGCAGCAGCTGGTTGTATTTCTCGACGCGCTCGCCGCGGCACGGCGCGCCCGCCTTGAGATGACCCGTGTCGAGGGCGACGGCAAAGTCGGAGATGAAGGTGTCGGCCGTCTCGCCGCTGCGATGCGAAACCATCGCGCCCCAGCCCGCGTCGTATGCCGCCTTCACGGCGGCCGCCGTCTCGGTCACCGTTCCGATCTGGTTCGGCTTGATCAGCACCGCGTTGGCTGCGTCCTCGCGGATGCCTTGCGCCAGCCGATCGACGCTCGTGACGAAGAGGTCGTCGCCGACGAGCTCCACCTTCGATCCGAGCTTGGCGTTGAGGCCCTTCCACCCGGCCCAATCGTCTTCGCCGAGCCCATCCTCGATGACGATGATGGGATACTTGGCCACCCAGTCAGCGTACATCGCGACCATTCCCTCCGCGGTCTCTTCGCGAGCCTCCGTTCGCAGGTGGTAGCGGCCGCCCTCGTAGAATTCGCTTGCGGCCGGGTCGAGCGCGAGGAACACTTCATCACCCGGCCGGTAGCCCGCGCGTTCGATCGCCTTCAGCACGAGCTCGATCGCGTGGACATTCTTCGGCAGCCGCGGCGCGAATCCGCCTTCGTCCCCGACGGCCGTCGAGTGGCCCGCCTCCTTGAGGAGGATCCTCAAGGCCTGATAGGTCTCGCTGCCCCAGCGCAGGGCCTCGGAATATGTGGGAGCGCCGGCCGGCACCACCATGAATTCCTGCATGTCGGTACCTTCCCAGTGGGCGTGGGCGCCGCCATTGAGCACGTTGAACATGGGCACGGGCAGGCGCCAGCGTGAGCGCTCGGGGAGGAATTGCTCGCGCAGGTAGGCGAACAGCGGTTGCGAGGTGGCCGATGCCGCAGCGCGCGCCACGGCCATGCTCACGCCGAGGATCGCGTTGGCCCCAAGCCGGCTTTTGCGCGGGGAACGGTCGATGTCGATCATGCGTCGATCGACTCTGTCCTGGCCGATGGCATCGGTGCCTTCAAGCGTAGGGCCGAGAATGTCGTTCACGGCCGCCACCGCCATCCGGACGCCATTGCCCCGGTACCGGCTCGAATCCCCGTCGCGTACCTCGCAGGCCTCGTGGCGGCCCGTCGATGCGCCCGAGGGCACCGCGGCCCGTCCGTTGTAGCCGCCATGGAGCTTCACGTTCACCTCGACCGTCGGGTTGCCACGGCTGTCGAGGATTTCCCTCGCCCTGACAGAGCGGATCTTTGCCATCATGTTGTTCCCCCTGGTTTCGTCGCCGCGTCCGTCATGCGGCGAAGACTTCGCGATAGAGATCCTTGCCGTAGCTCGTCGACAGCGGTGGCCCCCTCACCAGCTTGAATGTCCTCGTCCCGTCCTCGAGCCTCTCGGCCCGCAAGAACAGGATGTCGCTGCGGCTTTCGTCGCAAAGGCGCCGCGCGAACTCGTGCAGATGCGTCACGAAGACGACCCGCACGCCGCGCTCGACCAGCGCGGTGAAGACCTGCCGCGCGATCTCCGAGCCTTCCCGCTCGTTGGTCGAGCCGAAAGATTCGTTCAGCAGCACGAGGCTGTTGCGCGCGAGCGAGTCGACGATCGCGCTCATCCGCGCGAGCTCCTCGTCGAACTTGCCCCTTTGCATCGTCGCGTCCTCGCGCCGTTTGAAGTGCGTGAACACCCCGGCGCAAAGCTCTCCGGCATAGGACTGCGCGCCGACGAACATGCCGGCCTGCATCATGGTGTGCGCCAGGCCGAAGGCGCGGAGGAAGCTGGACTTGCCTCCCTGGTTCGCCCCGGTGATCACCGTGGCGTTCATGCCGTCGGCCTCGATTTCGTTGTCGACTACCGGTCGCGCGGTCTTCAAGGCGAGGCAGATGTCGTAGAGCCCGGTGGATCGCGCGATTCGGGACCCCGCCGCGCTCGGAACGGGGAACGCGGTGCTCGCCCCGATCGACTCGAGGCGTTGGCGCAGGTTCAGGCAGGACACATAGAAGCCGGCCTCGAGCCTCAGGGCCCTGAAGAAGCTGGCGATGTGGTCGACCGACTGGGCCATGGCGTTGGCCGCCAGGTTCACGCCGCGGTCGCGAAGCTGCGACACGATCGTCGCCCCCGCCTGGTCGCGTTCGTGGATGTGGAAAGTGAGCGACCTTCGTTCCATCCCCAGGATCCATCGAAGCCACCGCGGGCGCGGCTCGGCGTCGCGGCGAAGGACATATCCGCAGCCCTCGAGGCCTTCGCCCAGGCCGGCGCTCACGAGGACTCCGTCGCGGAATTCGAGATGCGAGAGGTGATCCTGGATCCGTGCCAGGTACTCGTCGGTGAATTCGCGTTGGACCAGATCGAAGAGGTTCACGAAGCCGCGCGAATGGAACTGGCCGGCATGCGCCTCGGCGATCTGCCGGATGCTTCGCATGACCTTCATGAGGAAGCCGCCGTAGCGTATCGATCCGCTCAAGACCGAAGAGGGGTAGCGGTGCAGGATGCCCATGAAGTAATGCTCCCTGCGCCCCTCGATGGCGCGAATGGCGAGGGCGTGCAGATCGCGCACGACCTCCGGGTGGGCCATGCAGTCCTTGAGCACCTCCTGCCTGTAGAGGACCGTGAGGACGTCGTTGCCGGCCGTGCAGAGCAGGGTCCTGCGGGCCACGTCGGCCAGCGCCGGGTCGTCGTTCGCCATCGCCTCGATCATCGTGCCCAGCTCGAGGTCGGTGATGAGCTCGTCGCCGTGCGCGGGCAACGGCTGCGCGCCATCGAAATCGCGATCCGGATGCATGAGCAGGACCTTCATGGCGCGAGGCGCTCCAGCACGGCATCGTGGGTGAGGCGGTGCTTGCGGGCCACTGCAAGCGCATAGGCGAGGCCGTCGGCCGCGCGCCGCTCGATCCTGTAGGTCTTCGAGGACGGATCGAGCGGGTCCACCGACGCGACCATGCTCACGATGCTCCCGTCGAAGGCCGCGAGCTCCGTGAGGAACGTGACGAAGACGCCGACCATGTCCCGGTCGCGAAGCTGCGCGAGGATCTCGCGGCAGAGGAACAGCGCGTCCTCGACGGTCGTGGACGCGAAGATTTCGTTCATCACGGCAATGCTGTTGCGGCTCGACCGGTCCAGCCCGCGCCTGATCCGGACCAGGTCTTCGTGCAGCTTGCCGCGAAGGTGCCGGATATCTTCCTGGCGCTCGAAATGGGTGAGCACGTAGTCGCACATGAGAAGCTTCGCCCGCTCGCCGGGCACCGGGCATCCGAGCCCCGCAAGGTAGTGCATCTGCCCGAACATGCGCGCGAACGTCGTCTTGCCGCCCTGGTTCGGGCCGGATACGAGCAATATCCGGTCGGTCCCGCGCAGGTGGAAATCGTTTCCGACGACAGTGGCGCCTTCGGATACGCGCTTCGCGGCAAGTGCCGTGTCGAACGCTCCGCTCGCGGAGATTTCCTTCGAATCCGCCGAGACGGACGGATAGCAGAAGGGCAGGCCCGCGCGGCGCATCGGCTCGATGTAGGCGAGGTAGGACAGGTAGAACTGCACTTCCCTCTCGAAGCGCGCGATGGCCGGATCGAGGAAGGTCGCGTGGGTGATCCTGAAATCCGCGAGCGCCCTGAAGGGCCCCGGGTTGAGCCTTGCCACTCTGTCCACGATCTGCGCGTCGATGTGATTGAGCCTTCCCGCGGCCGGGAATTTCGACAGGTAGCTCTCCACGGCGTCGCGCCGGAACTTCTCGAACGTGCGCTCGACGGCCGCGCCGTAGTCGATCTCGCCCTCGTACGGGCGCACTGTGATCGCGTCGCCGTCGATCAGCAGGCAATAGCGCACGGCGGCGAGCTGGTCCACGACGCCCTCGGCGTCGGTCTCGAGGCGCGCAAATTGCCCGTCCGCGACGCTATCGCGAAGGCAGGCGGCGAACGCGCGCAAGCCGTGGGAATGCGGCGGCCGGGCCGCAAGGCCGCCGGAGAGCTCGCGCATGGCCGCGACGTATCTCCTTGCCGCCTCCAGGAACCCGCGTTGCGCCTCGTGCGCATAGGACGACTTCTCCGAGGCCGCGAGCTTTACCTGGATCTCCCGAATGCGAGCCGTGAAAGACGCGATGAGCCTGCGCAGCGGCTCGTCCTCGAGGTCGCGCATGACCTCCTGCCGATACCGGATCGTGTCCAGGTCCACCGGCAGGCTCTGGAACAGCGGGGCCAGGTCATATTCCTGATAGCCCGCCACGACGGCCGCCACGACTTGGTCGAGATTGAGATCCTCGAAGCAGTCGGGCGCCTGCGCATTGCCGATGGCCTGCGGCTCCGTGCCTGGAAGCAGGATGCTGCCGAACGACGTCCTTCCTGCCGCCGGTCCCGCGAGCGCTATGGAGTGATGTTCATTCATGTCCAGTCCGGTTGATGGCCCAAAGGCGCGTCAAGCCGATCCGGAGCAGTTCCCATCGGGGTGCCCGCATCCGTGCCTCGGAATGGCGCGGTTCGCAGGCATCATCAGCAGGCCGTTGAGAGGCCAGCGGTTCGGGGAGAATGCCATCTCCCTGCGGTTATTCAACGCCATCATTTGACAGATGGCAAGCGGATTCGATCCCGGCGCCCACGGGTGTTCCGAGCGCGCGAAGCGAGCTATACTTGTGCGGCCGGGATGGCATTCCCCGCTTAATCGCCGAATACGGCTGATGATGCCTAGCGATCCTCCAAGACAGGAGAGTGGGCATTGGATGCTGCGCGAGATTCCCAGGCCGAAGTTCCCGGCTTCGCCTTTCCAACCTCCGAGCTGACTTGTCCTGCGTGCGTTGCGTGCATTGACTGCGGCGAACGTTACGTCGACCAGTCGCTGGGAGCGGCCAAGGTCGCGTCGAACGCGGAAGTGGTTTCGGACACGCTGGGCTTTTGCACCGGACATGGCGCCTTCCTGTCCGATGCGTGCCGTTCTCACGGCCCGTTGGGGAGCGTTCTGTCTGCGGCGGCGACTCGATGGTCGGGCTTCATGGCCGACGAGCCCAGATACGGGGAACGGATCGAATACCTGTTCTTCCATGCCGGCGAGGATTGTCCGGCGTGCCGGTACACGCACCACCGCGCAGCAGCGGTGACTGCGCGCATCGAGCGTGAGTTCCTCCGCGGCGGGGGCGCGGAGCGCCTCAGGGGCTTGTGCTTTCCGCATTTCAGGAGTCTCTACGCGGATGCGGCCACGGAGTCCAGGGAGCTTCTGCTCGCCGGTTATGCCTCGGCATTCGTCGCGGGCGTAGCCGCGATCACCGGGAGGGTTGCGGAGGTTTCGGATCCGTTGGACAAGCAATGGATCGCGCCGGAGGGCATCGGAAGGCTCCTTCGCCTCGTCGCTGACGAGCCCAGCCGGCGCATATCTTCGATCGACGCCGATGGTGTCGCGGCCGCCAATCGAGTCGATGGCCTGCAGTGGCTCGGCGACGAAAGCTCGTGCCCGGTTTGCGTCTCGAGGAACGAGGCTCACCGCCACTGGATCGATGCCGTGCGCGGCACCGTTCGCATGGGACAGCCTCTTTGGTTGTCGCTTCCAACTTGTCCCGTCCACGTGTGGGAGGCGGCGTCGTGTGCCGATGCCGACACGGCCGCTGCGGCGGGTCAATATGCGGCCGCCGTGGCCGTGAAGAGCCTGGAGCAACGCTTGTGGCCCTTCTCGCGGGCCGAAGGCACCGGTGAACGGCCGATCGAGCGCGAGCGGCGCCTGCGGCGCGAAAATCGCGGAAGCGGTGTTCCGGGACGCAAGCGCTTCAAGAGGCCGCCGCGCTGTCGCGCATGCGAGCAGCTTGCGGTCGCGGAGAATGCAGCCGTTGACCGGATCCTCGATCTCCTGGGGCAGCCCCGGTACCGCGACGCCTTGTCTCGAGGGCGCGGCCCCTGCATGAGGCACTTCAGCCAACTGTATATCTATGCGAGGGGTCTGCGCCTGCGCCAGTACCTGCGAGAGATGCAGATTTCGAAGCTCAACGACATCCACGATGCGCTTGAAGCGGCTGGACCGGGGAATGTCCGGGCGGACGCGTACCCGAGAGCGCTGGCGATGTTCGGCGCGGCCCTCAAGGGTGTCGGTTCCGCGATGTTCCGATCGACGTGAAGACTCATCCCGATCGCGTCGGGTTGACGTCCAGCGGATCGCGCATTGCGGCGCGAGATCGGCCGCCGTTCGGGTTCGTCCTGCTGGTGGGCGTGCTGAGCTTTTTCGGCGACTTCACCTACGAAGGCGCGCGCAGCGTGCTCGGGCCCTTCCTCCTGTCGCTCCACGCGACCGCAACGGTTGTCGGGGTGGTCGCGGGACTGGGCGAACTGCTCGGCTACACGCTGCGCTTGGGCTCCGGGAAGCTCGCCGATACGACGGGGCGTCATTGGACCATCGCGACGTTCGGCTACGTCGTCCAGATGACTTCCGTTCCGGCGTTGGCGCTCGCATCGACTTGGCCGATGGCCGCGGCGCTGATCGTCCTGGAACGCGTCGGCAAGGCGATTCGAAATCCGCCGCGCGATGTGATGCTTTCGCGAGCCGCGGACCAGTTGGGAGGCGGCTATGGATGGGTCTTCGGCGTGCACGAGTCGCTCGACCAGTTCGGCGCCATGTGCGGTCCGCTCGCCGTCGCCCTTGTCCTTGCGCGCTCGGGCGACTATCGGCTCGCCTTCGCGACCCTGGCCGTTCCCGCCGCTCTGAACCTGTGCCTGCTTATCGCGGCGCGCGCGCTCTACCCGGGGCTGGCGGGCCGTGACTCCGGCCGGAGCCGCTCGGAGCCGCGAACGCTTCCGCGCCGGTTCTGGATCTACCTGTGCGGCGCGGGCCTGGTGGCGGCGGGCCTCGCGGACTACCCGATCATCGCCTATCACTGGAGCGTCTCGGGCACGGTCGCCGGCAAGTGGATCGCGGCGTTCTACGCGGTGGCGATGGCCACGAGCGGGACGGGCTCGCTCGTACTCGGCCGACTGTTCGACCGCTTCGGATTCTCCGTGCTCATCACCCTTACGTTCGTGGCGGCGCTCTTCGCTCCGCTCGTGTTCCTCGGGGGTTTCTGGATGTCGCTCGTCGGCGCGGCGATATGGGGGCTTTGCTCGGGGGTGCATGAATCGATCATTCCCGCGGCGGTCGCGCCCATGGCGCCCTCCGGCCTCAGGGCCACTGCATTCGGCACCTTCACGGCCGGCTACGGGATAGCCTGGTTCCTCGGAAGCTCGGCCATCGGTGTCCTGTACGACCGTTCGCCATCGGCCGCCGTCACCTTTTGCGTCGTCACTCCACTCCTGGCCCTTCCGTTTCTCGCTCTGGCGGGCCGAAGCGAAGAGGAGGGACGGCCGTGAATGGCGATGCGAACGGAAGGGGCCCGCGATCCCTTGCGCCGATCCTGGAGTCCCTGGACCATCTCGCCCGCGAGGGCGTCCTTCCTTCCGATATCGTCCTGGAGCTGCGCGACAAGATCCGGACCAATCGCTTCGATCTCGTAGTGGCCGGGCAATTCAAGCGGGGCAAGTCCACGCTCATCAACGCGTTCGTCGGAGCCGACGTGCTACCGGTCGCGGTCGTGCCGCTCACCTCCATCGTGACGGCATTGTCCTTCGCGCCGCGGCCCGCCGCGCGGGTCGTGTCGACGTCCGGCGCGGAGCAGGCGATTTCCATGGATCAACTCGCCGACTATGTGACCGAGCGGTGCAATCCCGGCAACGCCAAGGGCGTCCGTGAAGTCGTCGTGGGCTATCCGTCCGAATGGCTTGCCCGGGGAGTCCGTCTCATCGATACGCCGGGCGTCGGATCCGTCTACGCGCACAACACCGCGGCGACCGAGCGCTTCCTCCCGAAATCGGACGCCGTCATCTTCGTGCTGTCCGTGGACCAGCCCCTGTCGGACGCGGAGCTCGAGTTCCTCGCGAGCGTGCGGGCGCACTCGGACAAGATCTTCTTCGTCCTCAACAAGGCCGATCTGGTCACTCGTCCGGAGCTGGACGAATCCACGGATTTCAGCCGCCGCGCGCTCGCCTCGGCGCTCGGCCGCGATCCGTTGTTGTTCGCCGTCTCCGCGCGCCTCGCCCTGCAGGGGCGCATCGAGGGTTCAGATTCGCTGGTCGCGCGAAGCGGCCTGCGAGAGCTCGAGCGGGCGATCACGCAGTTTCTCGATCGGGACCGCGAGTCGACGTTCCTGTCATCGATCGCGAGGCAACTTCGCCGGGCCGTTTCGGCCGCTCGGCTCGAGCTGCAGCTGGAGTTGCGCTCGTTGCTCTCGCCGCTCGAGGAGCTGCGGCGGAAGGCCGCGTTCCTGCATGAGAGGAGGGCCGCCCTCCTCACAGCGAGCGGCGACGCCGACTTGCTGCTCAGGCACGAGGCCGCGCAGGCGATGCAGGCGCCCTTCGAAAAGGCGCTGGCCGCGTTCAGTCTCTCACTCGCCGACCGCGTTCGACACAGCGTGCGCGAGGCCGCTCGCGGGGACGGGGGCGCCGGACTGTACGGAAGGCTCACCGGTGCCGCGCGGCAGGAGATCGTCGCGGCGTTCGACGCCTGGCGCCAATCGCAGGCCGGGGAGCTCGAGCGCCAGTTTCGCGCCCTGTGCGAGCGCCACGCCAGGAACATCGATGCGGCGATCGACGAGATTCGTACCCAGGCGGCGGCCCTGTACTCCATTGCCTTCTCGCCGCGGGAAGCGCCCGAGTTCCATCGCGTCGAAACCGATTTCGATTGCCGGATCGACGCGGAGGCGACGGGACTCGCGTTGCTTCGTACAGCCCTCGTCGACCGGCTTCCCGGCTGGCTGGCCGGGCCCATGGTGGTTCGTCGCGTCGCCGAGGACGCCGCCAGCACGGTCGACATGCTCGCGGGCCGCCTTCGACGCGACGTGGCCACGCGCACTCACAAGGCCGTCGGCAATTACCTGGACTACCTCGACCGGCGGGTCGACCGCGCCGTGGCGGGCCTCGAGGGCGCGATGGAAAGGGCGAGCTCCTTGCGGGCCGAGGGAGACGCCGCCGTGCAGGCTCGCTGCGAGGCCATCGGCCGGCTTTGCGTGGAGCTCGACGAGGTCGACGCAGTGGTGGCGAGCGCATGGACCTGAGATCTTACGAGCGCGCGAAATTCGGGCTGGCGGAGATCCTGCGCGAGGTCGGCGGGCTCGCCAAGGACGGGCCTTGCGCCGAACGCGTCCGGGAATTGTTTGTCCGTCTCGCGGAGGATCGATTCAACCTCGTGGTGGCCGGCCGCTTCAGCCGGGGAAAGAGCTCGCTCATGAACGCGGTGATGGGAATGGACCGGCTGCCAACCGGCGTGGTCCCGGTCACGTCGGTCATCACGTCGGTATCGTTCGGGTCGCGCGCGCAGGTCATCGTCCGCTTCCGCGGCCATCGCCTGGGCATCCGCGTGCCGTTCGAGTCGCTCCCCGAGTACGTTTCGGAGGGGCTCAATCCCGGAAATGTGCGCAACGTCGTCGAAGCGGACATCCTGCTGCCTTCGGAGATCCTGCGCCGCGGATTCCACTTCATCGATACGCCGGGCCTGGGTTCCGTCAACCTGGCGAACACCCGGACCGCCGAGGCCTTCCTGCCCGAGGCCGACGCCTTCATCGTGGTGACGAGCCACGAGAGCCCCTTGTCCGGCGATGAGCTGGAGGTGTGCCGGATGGCCGAGTCCAAGGCGCGTCCCGCGTTCGTCGTGATCAACAAGCAGGACCTGGTCCCCGACGAGCAACGTCGGCAAACGATTCTCTACGTGAGGCAGCAGCTCGACCAGCGCCTCGGAAGCCGCTCGGCCGTGTTCTCCGTGTCGGCCAAGGAAGGCATGTCGGCGAAACTCGGGGGAGAGGCGCAAGCGCTGGAGAGCAGCGGCATTCCTCAGCTCGAGGCGGCAATCGGGGACGTGCTGCTGGCCGACAAGGAGCAGGGAGTGCTTCGCGGCACCCGGGATCGCGCTCTCGAGTTGCTGGACGAGCTCCCGGAAGACGCCCGCCATGCGTTTCGCGAGCGGATCGGCAAGTGGTGGAGCAGTCTCGCCCGGGACCGGGCGCTGGCGGCCGGTTCGTCCGGGCGACTTCCGCTGGCCGCCGCGCCCGAGCGCCCGTTCGACCAGTGCGCGATCTGCGCGGCCGTCTCCGAAGACGTGTTTCGTTTCATCTCGCGCTACCAGTACGCGCTCTCCAGGGATCGCGCGCTCCAGGAACGCCACGCGGCGCAAGGCGGATTCTGCCCCTATCACACGTGGCGCTACGCCTCGAGCACCTCGCCCTACGCCATTTGCACGGCCTATCCGCGGCTGCTCGAGCAGTTGTCCGCGGAGTTGCGTGCGAAGGACGGCGACCCTTCGCATGCAGCGGCGAGGACCTGTCCGGCGTGTGTCGCGCACGAGGCGGCCGAGCGGGCCGCATTGCGCGAATTCGCGGAGCGTTCGGCCGCTGGAAGGCCTCAGGGAACCTGCGTGCCGCATCTTCGCCAGCTCGCCGGCCTCATCGACGACATCACCCTCCGGACCCGCCTCATGGACGAGCAGGCGGCGGCCCTGGAGCGCCTCGCCGAGGATATGGGCCGGTACGCGACGAAGCGCGACGCGTTGAGGTCATCGCTCCTGAGCGACGAGGAAAGCGAGGTGGCGGACCGTGCGCTCGCAGCGGTCGCCGGCGTTCGCGACCTGAAGATGAGCTGAGGGCAAGGCATGATGAAGACTGTCCTGTCAGGCTGGGGCGCCTTGAACTCGGCGCTTCTCTCCGCGATCGACGCGAGGCCCATCGCGATTCTCGACCACCTCGCGTCTCTCGGATCGGTGGTGAGTTGCTATCCGGCCTTCGCCGTGTATTCCGCGATGCTTCTCGCAGCCGCGGTCGCTTCCGGCCGGCGTCCATTTTCGCTGTCGCCCGCCCAGGCGCTCGATTCGGCAAGCCGCTGGATCGGGATCCTCGCGAACTTCTTCATCTCGTTTCCGATCGGAGTCGCGCTCGCTTCGCTGCTCGAGTCATTGGGCGCTTTTCCGGGGCCCGTGGTGGCACACGAGGGCGCCGCGATGCTGGGTCCGGGAGCTGCCGACTGGGGTCCGCGGGGAGGCCACGTGCTCCTGGCGACGATCCTCGCGGCAAGCCTGTGGCCGATCCTCGGGCACGGCCGCCGCATCATCGCCGCCGCATTCGTGTCGTGGGTGTGCGTGTCCCAGGTGAGGGTCGGGGCGAGCTTCCCAGGCGAGGTCGCGCTCTACTGCTTGATGGGCCTCGTCATCGTGCGGCTCGTGCGCAATTGCCTGTGGCGGCTCCGTGAATTCAGCTAGCGCGCGGAACCGAGTCGGTTGCCGCTACCGAACGAATTTCTGGTCCTTCGAGATGATCGTGAGGTCCACGTAGCGGGAACCGCGGTGGTCCTGGTTCGTGTAGACGATCTTGAAGCCGCCCACGTCGTACGGGTCCATGGTCTCGAGGGCGCGGATGAGGCTCTCGCGCGTGAGGTTGCGGCCGGCGCGCTTGAGGCCCTCCACCATCACCTTGGCGGAGACGAAGCCCTCGAGGCTCGAGAAGTTGGGCTCGGAGGTGGGCGAGGAGGCCTTGAGCAGCCGCGTGTACTCGCGCACCACCGGGATCGACTCGTCCCACGGGAAAGGCATCACCTGCGAGATCTGCACGCCGCGGCCTTCGGGCCCCAGCTCCTTGGCGAGCGCCTTGCTGCCCACGAACGACACGTTCCAGAAGGACGGCGCCATGCCGCCCTTCTTCATCTGCTTGATGAACGCCGCGCACGACTTGTAGGCGCTGATCATCACCACCGCCTGCGGCTTCACCTTGGCCATCTCCGCCACGGCCTTGTTCACGTCCACGGTGTTGCGCTCGACGGTGGCGGTGCCCGCCACTTCCATGTTGCGCTTCTTGAGCGCGCGAGTGACGCCTTCCAGGCCCGCCTTGCCGTACGCGTCGTTCTGGTAGAAGACGGCGATCTTGTCCACGCCCATCGACGTGAGGTGCTGCACGATCTGCTCCGTCTCGTCGAAGTAGCTCGCGCGCACGTTGAAGACGTAGCGGATCACGGGATCGCGCAGCGACTCGGCGCCCGTGAACGCGGCCACCAGCGGCACCCGGCTTTCCTTGATGAGCGGAGCGGCCGCGTTGAACGTGGGCGTTCCCACGTAGCCGAACAGCGCGAAGACCTTGTCGTCCTCGATGAGCTGCTTGGTGGCGAGCTTCGCGTTCTCGGGCTCGTAGCGGTCGTCGACGGACTTCAGCACGATCTTGCGTCCGTTCACGCCGCCCTGGGCGTTCACGTGGTTGAAGTACGCCAGGGCGCCGTTGCGCATCTCGGTGCCCAGGTCGGCGGCGGGGCCGGTGAAGACGGCCGACTGGCCCAGCAGGATCTGGCTTTCGGTGACGCCCGTCTCGGCGCCGGCGGCCAGGGCCGCGCCCAGCGCGAGGCCGGCCAGGATGTTGCGAACCATGCACTCCCCCTCTAGTTGTCACCTTCTGATGACAACATCATAGCGCCGTCGGGGGGAATATTGGGCGCTCGCCGCTGTTCCGCTACCCCGCGAAGAACTCCCGCACCTTGTCCATGAAGCTCTTGGCGCGCGGGTTGTGGCG
>Ga0335076_10002052_pt1 | contig 19884 bp, 15 predicted proteins | sample Lox_Sample_25_FD_206717 | JGI IMG/M metagenome (GOLD analysis project Ga0335076, IMG submission 206717) | Soil microbial communities from Loxahatchee National Wildlife Refuge, Florida, United States - Lox_Sample_2.5 | ecosystem: Environmental > Terrestrial > Soil > Wetlands | place: USA...
CGATGATCGTCATGCGCACGCCCAAGGGCTGGACCTGTCCGAAGGAGATCGACGGCAAGAAGGAGGAGGGCTACTGGCGCTCGCACCAGGTGCCGATGAGCGCGATCCGTGGCAATCCCGGACACGTCCGCATCCTGGAAGGCTGGATGAAGAGCTACCGGCCGGAGGAGCTGTTCGACGCGACCGGACGGCTGATCTCGGAGCTCGCGGCGCTGCCCCCGACCGGAACGCGGCGGATGAGCGCCAATCCGCACGCCAATGGCGGGGCGCTCTTGCGCGAGTTGAGGCTGCCGAAATTTCGCGACTTTGCAGTCGAAGTGCCCGCGCCGGGTGGTTCGACCGCCGAGGCGACGCGCGTCATGGGCTCATTCCTGCGCGACGTGATGAAGCTCAACCTGGAGTCGCGGAACTTCCGCCTGTTCAGCCCCGACGAGAACAATTCCAACCGCTGGCAGGACGTGCTCGAGGTTACGAATCGCGCCTGGGTCGCTGAGACGGTCGCTTACGACGATCATCTCGCGCCCGACGGACGAGTGATGGAGATGCTGAGCGAGCACCAGTGCCAGGGCTGGCTCGAGGGTTATCTGCTCACCGGCCGACACGGGTTCTTCTCCTGCTACGAGGCCTTTATCCACATCATCGATTCGATGTTCAACCAGCATGCGAAGTGGCTGAAAGTTTGCGGTCATATCCCGTGGCGGCGGCCGATCGCCTCTCTGAACTATCTCTTGTCGAGCCACGTCTGGCGCCAGGACCACAATGGCTTTTCTCACCAGGACCCGGGCTTCATCGACCACGTGATGAACAAGAAGGCCGAGGTGGTCCGGATCTATCTGCCGCCTGACGCGAATTGCCTGCTTTCCGTCACCGACCATTGCTTGAGGAGCCGCAACTACGTGAACGTAATCGTCGCCGGCAAGCAGCCGTCGCCGCAATGGCTGACCATGGATGAGGCCGTCAAACATTGCGAAGCGGGGCTTGGCATCTGGCCATGGGCGAGCAACGACGCAGGCGGGGAGCCGGACGTCGTGATGGCCTGCTGCGGCGACGTGCCGACGCTCGAGACCTTGGCGGCGGTCAAGCTCCTGCGAGAGCATGCGCCTGAATTGAAAATACGCGTGGTCAACGTCGTCGATCTGATGACGCTCCAGCCGGCGAGCGAGCATCCGCACGGTCTTTCCGGCCGCGACTTCGACGCCCTGTTCACTGTCGACAAGCCGATCATCTTCGCCTTCCACGGCTATCCGTGGCTGATCCATCGACTGACCTACAAGCGAACCGGCCATGACAACATTCATGTGCGGGGCTACAAGGAAGAGGGAACAACGACTACGCCATTCGACATGTGCGTGATCAACGACCTCGACCGTTTCCATCTGGTCGGCGACGTCATCGACCGCGTGCCGAAGCTGGGCGAGCGCGCCGCCTACGCCAAGCAGGCGATCCGCGACCGGCTCATCGACCATCGCGAATATATCTGCCGCTACGGCGACGATATGCCGGAGATCAAGGACTGGGCGTGGGGCGGTCGAACCTCCGCGCGGGGCGCAACCTCGACCGGTGGAGACAACGTCTGAACTCGTCGCCGCCCTCTTGAGCCCGCCGTCGCCAAAGCGTCATTGAGGGTCGCTATCAATTGCGCCTGAACGCCGAGGGCGGAACGATGGAAGAGAAACCGAGGGCTTTCGACAAAGCGGCGCTGAGCTCGCTTCATTTCGGCAAGACGCTTGATCAGTACGGCCTCGGCTCGTCCCGCTTCGCCGGCGCGCCGGATGCGCTGTTCGAGCGGCGGCTCAAGTTCGACAATGTGGTCGAGCCCGAGACTGCGAACGTGCGTGAGCGCTACAAGGGGGCCGCGCGCGCTCTCAGAGATATTCTGTCCGACCGCTGGCTGCGCACCAACAAGACCTACGCCCGCGAGAACCCGAAGTGGGTCTACTATCTCTCGATCGAGTTTCTCATCGGCCGCTCGCTCGGCAACAATGTGATGAACCTCCTGCTCGATCCCGTCGTCGCTTCGAGCTTCGGCAAGGACGGCCGCGAGTGGTGGGAGATCCTGCACGAAGAGCCCGACGCCGGGCTGGGCAACGGCGGCCTCGGCCGTCTCGCCGCCTGCTTCCTTGACTCGATGGCCACGATGCAACTGCCGGCGATGGGCTACGGACTGCGCTACGAGCATGGCATCTTCCAGCAGAAGATCCGCGACGGCTGGCAGGAGGAGCGTCCCGACAACTGGCTCAAACACCCCGACCCGTGGGAGATCGTGCGCCCGGCCGAGAGCATCGAGGTGACGTTCGGCTGCTCCTTCGAGCTACGCCAGGGCGTGCTGCGGATGATCCCCAACAGCCCTTCGAGCCTGGTCGGCGTCCCCTACGACCGGCCGGTGGTCGGCTATGGCGGCGGCACGGTCAATACGCTCCGATTGTGGAGCGCCACAGCTTCGGAGGGGTTCGACTTTCAGCGGTTCAGCGGCGGCGATTTCGTCGCCTCGATCGCCGAGGCGCTCAACGCCGAGTCGCTGACCCGCGTTCTCTATCCCGACGACCACACCGTGCAGGGCCGTGCGCTCAGGCTCATGCAGGAATATTTCCTCGTCGTCTGTTCGCTCGGCGATGTCGTTCGCAGGTTCCGCGAAACAAACTCGGACTGGCGGACGCTGCCCGACAAAGCGGCGATCCAGATGAACGACACCCACCCCGCGCTGGCGGCGCCGGAGCTGCTGCGCATCCTGCTCGACGAAGCCCATCTGGGGTGGGACGAGGCGTTCGACATCACCAAGCGCACCCTCGCCTACACCAACCATACGCTGTTGCCCGAGGCGCTCGAGCGCTGGCCGGTCGATTGGATGCAATTCCTCATCCCACGCCATCTCGAGCTCATCTATGAGATCAACCGACGGCTCATGGACGACATTCGCGCCCGCTGTCCCGGCGACGAGGGTCGTGCGGCCCGGATCAGCCTGGTCGAGGAGGGGCAGACGAAACATATCCGAATGGCGAATCTCGCCATTGTCGCGTCCCACAGCACCAACGGCGTGGCGGCGATCCACTCGAAGCTTCTACGCGAGACGACCGTGCGGGACCTCGCCGAGGCCTTCCCCGAGCGCTTCAACAACAAGACCAACGGGGTCACGCCGCGGCGCTGGCTCAAGCTCGCCAATCCGCCGCTCGCCGAGACCATTTCAGCCGCGATCGGCGACGGCTGGATCACCGACCTTTCGGAATTGAAAAAGTTGCGCCCGCTCGCCAGCGATGCGGCGTTCCGCGCGAAGATCCTCGCGGCCAAGAGGGCGGCCAAAGTGAGGTTCGTCGACTGGGTTAAGCGCCACACCGAAGTCGTGGTCGATCCGGACACCATCTTCGATTGCCAGATCAAGCGCATCCACGAGTACAAGCGCCAATTGCTGAATGCGCTCCGGATCGTGGTTCTCTACGACCGGCTGCGCGAGAATCCCTCGCTTGCCGCGCCGGCGCGAACCTTCTTCTTCGCCGGCAAGGCTGCGCCCGCCTATCACCTCGCCAAGGTGATCATCAAGTTCATCAACAATCTGGCCGAGACGATCGACAACGACCCGGCGGTTCGCGGAAAAATGAAGGTGGTGTTCCTGCCGGAATACAATGTCACGCTGGCCGAGCGCTGCATCCCCGCGGCCGACGTCTCGAACCAGATCTCGACCGCCGGCTATGAGGCGAGCGGCACCAGCAACATGAAGTTCATGATGAACGGAGCGCTGACGCTTGGCACGCGCGATGGCGCGACGATCGAGATGGTGGAAGAGGCCGGAGAAGAGAATTTCTTCATCTTCGGCCTGACCGCGGATGAGGTGGCCAGCAGCCGCCCCTGGTACTCTCCCTACTGGCACTACCAAAACGAGCCGGAGACGCGAAAGGCGCTGGACCTCATCTTTTCCGATCATTTCAGCCCGCGTGAACCGGGCATATTCGAGCCGCTGCGCGGCGCGCTGCTAACCCACGGCGACAGCTATGTGCATCTCGCCGACCTGACCTCCTACTTGAAAGCGGACGGCGCCCTTTGCGATCTCTATCGCAAGCCGGACGAGTGGGCGAAGACGAGCATTCTCAATATCGCCGGCTCCGGCAAGTTTTCGAGCGACCGCACGATCCAGCAATACGCCGACGAGATCTGGGGCGCGAAGCCCTGTCCGGTCGCCTGACCCCGTAAAAAAGGCGACGCCCCGGGAGCGCCGCCCTTCAACTCAAACTCGACCTGTTCCGGTCAGCTCTTTGGCGCGGTCCCCGTACGCATTTTTCGCATATGCTCAGCGCCGGCCCTCGCCTGTTCCTTGTGGGTGTTGGCGCGGTGGCGCAAATGCCGTCGGTGCGAGCCGCCTCCCGCGGCGTGGCCTGAATTTGCCGGCGCGGCGGTGGCCTGAGCAACCTGCATCGGCTGACCCGCGCCGTCGGACTGAGCCAAGGCGGCGAGCGGCGAAAGGGCGACGAGCGCTCCAAGTCCGATTGCAGCGAACTCCTTCATGGAAACCCCCCAACCGATTTGACAATCCGCTCCCTGCGGAAGGCCGCCACAATGCGCCAACGGAAATCGACTGTCCATGGTCGCCTTTGCGCATTGTTTGAGCTCCTCAACCCATGTACATCCCGCCGTTCACGTGCAGCTCCTCTCCGGTGATGAACCGACTCAACGGCGACAGCAGGTAGAGCACAGCGTCGGCGACGTCGCGGATGTCGGACCGGAACGGCAACGACTGTTTGCTTGTGACCCATTGGTCGAAGGCGGCCCGGTCGCCTTTGTAATGCTTATGCTCGAGCGCGGTCGGAATGGCGCCCGGACTCACCGCATTGACCCGGATGTTGGCCGGCCCAAGCTCGCGCGCCAATGACCGGGTGAGGCCGAGCAACGCCCCTTTCGACATGGCGTAAGGAACCTTCTCGGGCCAGCCTCCCGATAAAATGACGCTCATCAGGTTGACGATCGCGCCGCCGCCCTTGCGCTTCATGTGCGGCGCGAGCGTCTGGCAAAGAACGAAGGCGGCGTGGGCGTTGACGGTCTGCACCGCCACAAACTCCTCGATCGAATACGCCTCGATCGGCGCGACGGGATCGATCGCGGCGTTGTTGACGAGGAAGTCGAAACCGTCGAGGCCGGCGGCGAGCTTTTCGCTTTCGCGTTTCAGGCGCGGCAAATCGCTGAGGTCCCCGGGAGCGAAGATCGCGCGCCCCTTGCCAAATCTCCGGCAGAGAGCGCGCGTCTTGGCCGCGCCGCCCGACGCTGCAAGATCGTGCATGACGACCCGGCATCCGCTCTCCAGGAGCGCCTCGCAGATCATCGAGCCGATTCCGCCGGCGCCGCCGGTGACGAGCGCGGTCCTGCCGTCAAACCCGTCCATTGCCCGCTTCCACCTCAAGCCGCGGCCGGCGGCGGCGATCGTCGCTCTCGGTCGGACGGCGACTTGCGCGTTATAGGCCGAGGCCGTGTTAAGGTGAGAGGGCGAACGTCCATTCTCGCTGCAAACCGACGGAGCCGGCTCGATGAAACCCCAAGTCCTGGTCGTCGGCGCCGGCCCGGTTGGGCTCACAATGGCTGTCGAACTGGCGCGGTACGGCGTCGGCGTGCGGATCGTCGACAAGGCCGCCGCGCGAACCGACAAGTCGAAGGCGCTCGTGCTTTGGAGTCGCACCCTCGAACTCATCGACCGGATGGGCTGCGGCGCCTCTCTTGTCCAAGCCGGGATCAAGGCGCGCGAAGCGGACATTATCGCCGGAGGCGCCACGATCGCGCGGGTCAACTTCGACGGCCTTGAGACTTCGCACCCTTACGCGCTGATGTTGCCGCAGAGCGAGACCGAGCGCCTGATGGAACAACATCTGAATTCGCTTGGCGTGAAGGCCGAGCGCGAGGTCGAATTGACCCGATTTGTCGCCGACGAAGACGCGGTGACCGCTTTCCTGCGCCGGCCGGACGGGAGCGAGGAGGCGGTCGATCTCGACTGGATGATCGGCTGCGACGGCGCGCACAGCATCGTGCGCCACGGCCTTGGCATGGGGTTCGAGGGCGATACGATGCCGAGCCACTTCGTCCTCGCCGACCTTCACCTTGCGGGCGGGCCGCCGCCTGACGAGATCAAGATCTACTGGCACGAAGCGGGGCCGCTGATGATCTTCCCGATCGTTCCTGGGCGCTACCGGATCATCGCCGACGCGGGCCGGCTGAAGGCTGGCGCACATCCGCCCGATCCGAGGCTGGACGAGGTGCAGGCGCTCCTCGATCAGCGCGGCCCTCCCGGGGTTACCGCTTCCGATCCGGTCTGGCTCTCGGGCTTCACGATCAACGAACGCAAGGTCGCCGACTATCGCTCAGGCCGCGTGTTTCTGGCCGGCGACGCGGCGCATATCCATAGCCCGGCGGGCGGGCAGGGCATGAATACCGGAATGCAGGACGCGATCAATCTCGCGTGGAAGCTCGCGCTCGTCTGCCGCGGCCCAGCGACTCCGGAGCCGCTGCTCGCAAGCTATAGCGCCGAACGCAGCGAGGTCGGCAGAGAAGTGCTGGCGAACGCCGGCCGCCTGACCACGATCGCGCTGATCAGGGGCGGCGTCGCGCAGAGCGTTCGCAATCATCTCGCCCAGCTTCTCTTTGGCCTCGCGCCGGTCAGACATGCGATGTCGGAACTGTCGATCGGCTATCCTCACAGCCCGCTCAACGGGGCGGAGCGGGGCGACCACGCGGGGCCGGCCCCGGGCCGCCGGGCGCCGATCGCCGCGGGCGCGCCTCCGGTCGGATCGGGCGACCGGCCGCGGTTCGCCATCTTCGGCGCTCCGGACGAAGCGGGCAGGGCGGTGATCGCCCGACACGCCGATCTGCTCGAAGCCTCGCCCCGCGCCCCGTTCGTCGACGACGGCGTCTGGCTGGCGCGCCCCGACGGCTATGTCGCGATGACGGCCCGACGCGGCGAATGGGACAAGATCGGCGCCTATCTCGATTGGATCGTCTCCGGCCGCACGGAATAGCGCAGCCTGGACGCGGCGCCCGCCGTCAAAATCCCGCGCCCTAACGGAAGATTAACCTTAACAACCCCTAATGTCCGGCGGGGGCGATCCTGCGGGCGGGAAGCCTCGTGGATTCGTTGACGCCCATGGGGTCCCATGCTATCCCACGCCATCCCGTCAACTGACCGCGCATGCGCGCAGTCGCCGAGCGCTGAGACGCGCCCGGCGAACGGCCGCCCGCGCGCCGGGGGGCCGCGCGGTGGATCGATTTCTCTCCCACTTCACCCATCGCTTCGACGCCAAGGGGCGGATCTCGATTCCGTCCGCGTTCCGTCAGGTGCTGGCGAAGGACGGCTTCGCCGGGGTCTATGCCTATCCCTCGCTCGACGCGCCTGCGCTCGATTGCGGCGGCCACGCGCTGATCGCCGAGATCGACGCGCTCTTGCAGACGATGCCGCCCTATTCGCCGGCGCGCGACGCCTTCGCCACCGCGCTGCTCGGCATGAGCGAGATCTTGCGCCTCGACGCGGAGGGCCGGGTGTTCTTCGACGAGCGGCTGAAGTCGGCGCTGGGGCTGAACGGGGAGGCGGTGTTCGTCGGGCAGGGGCACAAATTCCAGATCTGGGAGCCGGCGCGTTTTCAGGCTCACCTCGACGAGGCGCGGGCGCGGGTGCGGCGGTTGCGCGCCGAGCGCGAGGCGCAGGCCGCTCCCGAGGCGCCGCGATGAGCGGGGCGGCCGCTGCGCTTGGCCATGTTCCCGTCCTGCTCGACGAGGCGATCGCGGCGCTCGATCCGCAGCCCGGCGGCCTCTATCTCGACGCCACCTTCGGCGCCGGCGGCTATTCGCGCGCGCTGCTCACGCGCGGCGCGCGGGTGGTCGCCATCGATCGCGATCCGTCGGCGGTTCGCGCCGGCGCGACCCTCGCGGCCTCGTCCGGCGATCGCCTTCGGCTGACGGAAGCTCGGTTCGGCGAGCTCGACGCGGCTGCGAGCCGTCTCGGGGCTGACACGGTGGACGGCGTCGTCTTCGACATCGGCGTCTCGTCGATGCAGCTCGACGAGGCGGCGCGCGGCTTCTCGCTCCGCTTCGACGCGCCGCTCGACATGCGGATGGAGGGGCGCGGACGCTCGGCCGGCGACATCCTGCGCGACGAGGACGAGGGGACCATCGCCGACATCCTCTATCATTTCGGCGAGGAACGCGCCGCGCGCCGCATCGCCCGCGCCATCGTCGCCGACCGCACGGCGAAGCCGTTCGCCTCGACGCTTGAGCTCGCCGCGCTCATCGCTCGCGTGGCCCCGGCCCGGCGCGGCGAGACGACACACCCGGCGACGCGCGCTTTCCAGGCGCTGCGGATCGCGGTCAACGACGAGCTCGGCGAGCTCGTGCGCGGGCTTTCCGCCGCCGAGCGGCTGCTCAGGCCCGGCGGCCGCCTCGCCGTGGTCACTTTCCACTCGCTCGAGGACCGCATCGTCAAGCAGTTCCTCGCGAGCCGCTCGGGCAAAGGGCGCGCGGTCTCGCGCCGCCTGCCGGGCGAGCCGGCGGAAGCCGAGCCGACATTCGAGGTTCCGCGCGGCCAGCCGATCGAGCCCGGCGCAGCCGAAGCGCTGGCCAACCCGCGCTCGCGTTCGGCCAAGCTGCGCTACGGCCTGCGCGCCGGCGGGCCGGCGCGAGCCACGGACCAAGCGATCGAGGCGCTGGCGCGGCTGCCGGCGCGACGGGGGAGAGCGAGCTGATGTGGCGTTTGATGCACGGGGCGGCGATCGCCGCGCTGATCGGTTCGGCGGCTTATGTCTATGGCGTCAAATACCGGACCATCTACGCTTCCGAGCAGCTGGTGAAGACGCGCCATCTCATCAACAAGCAGAAGGATGCGATCAACCTCCTGCGCGCTGAATATGCGCATCTCTCGCGGCCGGACCGCGTCCAGACGCTCGCCGATTCCAAGCTCGGCCTCTCGCCGCTGGCGCTGACCCAGATCGCCCGCGTCGACGAGCTCCCCGACGCCCAGCCCAAGGTCGACTCGATCGGCCGCACCCTCGAGACGCTCGGATTCACCGCCGACAATTCCACTCCGGCGGTGACCGCGGCCGACTCGACGCCTCCGGTGAGGTAAACGATGGCTGCGGCCCCGATCGATCCCGGCGCGAAACCCAGGGCCCGCAAACTGGCGCGGCTCAATCCCGCAAATTTCCTGGCGGACGCCGCCATCGCCGCGCTGCGGCGCTATCTGCCGAAGAATTTCGGCGTCGATATCGGACCGCGGCCGGCGCAGCCGGCGCCCGTCGCGAGTTCCGCCAGCGCGAAGCTCAAGGGCTTCGCACGCGAACTTCTGGCGACCCGGCTCGACCGTTCGGGCGCCCGCGTCCGCACCCTCGCGCTTGGCCTGTTCGTGGCTTACGCCGCGATCGGCGCGAAGCTGCTCGTGCTCGGCCTCTCGCATGATCCGCCGCAGACGCTGAAAACAGCGGCCGACGACGCAGTCTCCGGCGCGCGGCCCGACCTCACCGACCGCAACGGCGCCATCCTCGCCACCGACATCAAGACCATGTCCGTGTTCGCCGAGCCGAACCGGATCATCGACAAGGACGAGGCGGTCGAGCTCATCACCGCGGTGCTTCCGGACGTCGACGCCAAGGAGCTGCGCGAGCGGCTATCCTCGAAGAAGGGCTTCATCTGGGTCAAACGGCACATCACGCCGAAGGAGCAGGCGGAGATCTTCCACCTCGGTCTGCCCGGCGTCGGGTTCCTGCCGGAGAACATGCGCTCCTATCCCAACGGCCCGATCGGCGCGCATGTGATCGGCTTCGTCGACGAGGACAACGTCGGCATCGCCGGCATCGAGAAATATCTCGACCAGCAGAGCCTGACCGATCCGCACGTGCCCGGATTCACCGTCGATCCCGAGCGCCTGAAGCCGGTCAGGCTCTCGCTCGATCTGAAGGTGACCCACGCGCTGCGCGACGAGCTGATCTCCGGCCTCGACCGCTTCCAGGCCAAGGCCGCCGCCGGCGTGGTGATGGACGTCAACACCGGCGAGATCCTGGCGCTCGAGTCGCTGCCCGACTTCGATCCCAACGCGCCGGGCGACGTGCGCGATCCGACCAGGATCAACCGCATCAATGTCGGCGTCTACGAGATGGGCTCGACCTTCAAGGCGCTGTCGATCGCCATGGCGCTTGATTCCGGCAAGGTCAATCTCGGCTCGCATGTCGACGCGCGCGACAGTCTGCGCTACGGCCGATTCACCATTCACGATTTCCACGCCACCCATCGCGTGCTGACGGTGCCGGAGGTGTTCACCCATTCCTCGAACATCGGCGCGGCGCGGCTCGCGCTAATGGTAGGCGTTCCCGGCCACAAGGCGTTCCTGAAGAGGATGGGACAGCTCGACAGGCTGCGCACCGAACTGCCGGAAAGCGCCGAGCCGCTGGTGCCGAAGCGTTGGGGCGAGCTCAACACCATGACCATCGCCTTCGGCCAGGGGCTCAACGTCGCGCCGATTCAGGCGGTGATGGCGGTTTGCGCGCTGGTCAACGGCGGCGTGATCATGCCGCCGACCTTTCTGCCGCGCACCGAGGACGAGGCGCAAAAGATCGGTCATCGGGTGGTGAGCGAGCAGACGTCGGAATCGATGCGCTATCTGATGCGCTCGAACGCGACCCACGGCTCGGCCAGTTTCGCCAACATTCCGGGCTATTACGTCGGCGGCAAGACGGGAACCGCGGACAAGATCATCCACGGCCACTATTCGGAGCACCGGGTGTTCACGACGTTCATGGCGATCACCCCCGCCGACAAGCCGAAATATCTCTATCTGACCATCTACGACGATCCGCAGCCCGCGCCCGAGGATCACGGCTACCACACCGCCGCCTACAACGCTGGGAGGGTCGCCGGCGCGATGATCCGCCGCGCTCAGCCGCTGCTGGGCGTACCGCCGATGAAGGAGGCGCCGAGCGAGCCGTTCCCCATCATCGCCCGATTGGGGTATGGAGCCGACGCCGACAAGACCGGCAAGGAGTGACTCGCGGCCGCGATGAGACCGCTTGGCGAAATTCTCGAGCTTGAGGGCGAGGACCGCAAGCTAGCTGCGCGTCCTGTCGCGGGCCTGGCCTTCGACAGCCGGAAGACCGCGCCGGGCGATATCTTCTTCGCCCTTGCCGGCGTGAAGGACGACGGCCTCGCGCATGTCGGCGAGGCTTTGGCGAAAGGCGCGGCGGCGATCGTTAGCGAACGGGCGATCGAAACCGCAAGCGCCGCCTTCATCGAGGTCGCCGACGCCCGCGCCGCGCTCGCTCACGCCGCCGCCCGCTTTTATCCGGGCCAGCCGGCGGTCATCACCGCGGTCACCGGCACCAGCGGCAAGACCTCGGTCGCCGCCTTCGTGCGCCAGATCTGGCTCATGCTCGGGCGCGAGTCCGCCTCGATCGGCACGCTCGGCGTCGTGTCGCGTCCGCTCACACGATACGGGTCGCTGACCACGCCGGACCCGATCGCGCTGCATGAGCTTCTCGACCGGCTGGCGGCGAGCGGCGTCACCCATCTGGCGATGGAAGCGTCCTCGCACGGCCTCGACCAGAAGCGCCTCGATGGCGTGCGGCTCGCCGCGGGCGCCTTCACCAATCTCACCCGCGACCATTTGGACTACCATCCGACGGTCGAGGACTACCTCAACGCCAAGCTGCGGCTGTTCCGGGATCTTCTGCCCGACGGCGCGCCGGCGGTGATCGACGCCGACAGCGCCGTCGCGCCCAGGGTGATCGAGGCGGCGCGGGCGCGCGGCCTCAATCTAGTAACGGTCGGAAGGAACGGCGAGGGGATCCGCCTTCTCTCGGCCGCGCGCGACCGCTTCGCGTCCATTCTCGACCTCGAGTTCGGCGGTCGAGCGCGCCGAGTGAAGTTCCCGCTGCCGGGCGATTTTCAGGTTTCGAACGCGCTGGTCGCCGCCGGGCTCTGCATCGCCACCGGGAGCGAAGCCGACGCGGTGTTTCATGCGCTGCAGAAGCTGCACGGCGCGCCGGGGCGCCTCGAGCGCGTCGGCGAAGCGCGCGGCGCGGCGGTGTTCGTCGATTACGCCCACAAGCCCGACGCGCTCGAAAAAGCGCTGGCCGCGCTGCGGCCGTTCGTGCGCGGCCGGCTCGTCGTGGTGTTCGGCTGCGGCGGCGACCGCGATCCGGGCAAGCGGCCGATCATGGGAGAGATCGCGGTCCGCCTCGCCGACGTGGCGATCGTGACCGACGATAATCCGCGCTCCGAGAATCCCGCCGCCATCCGCGCCGAGATTCTCGCCGCGGCGCCCTCGGCAATCGAGATCGGCGACCGCGGCGCAGCCATCCGCGCCGGGATCGCGATGCTCGCCGACGGCGATGCGCTGATGATCGCCGGCAAGGGCCACGAGACCGGCCAGATCGTCGGCGCGCGCACGCTGCCGTTCTCCGACGCCGACGAGGCGCGCGCCGCGCTCAAGGAGGCGGCATGAGCGCGCTGTGGAGCGAAGCCGGGCTTTCGGCCGCGTTCGGCGTCGCTGCTGCCGCGCCGTTGGACGCGGCGGTCAATGGCGTCTCGATCGACAGCCGCACCCTTGAAGCGGGCGATTTGTTCATCGCCATCAAGGGCGTGGCTCACGACGGCCACGACCACGTCGCCCGGGCTTTCGAGGCTGGCGCCGTTGCGGCGGTCGTGGCGCGCGAACATGCCGGCGGCCTCGCCGCGCTCGGGCCCGTGTTCGCGGTCGACAACCCTCAGAGCGCGATGGAGCGGCTTGGCGTCGCGGCTCGCGCGCGCTCGCAGGCGCGGATCGTCGCGGTGACCGGTTCGGTCGGCAAGACCACGGTCAAGGAAATGCTGCGCGCGATGCTCTCCGCCTGCGGGCGGACCCACGCCTCGGCTCATTCCTACAACAATCACTGGGGCGTCCCGCTGACGCTCGCGCGCATGCCGGCCGACACGCGCTATGGCGTGTTCGAGATCGGCATGAACCATGCCGGCGAGATCGCACCGCTGACCCGCATGGCGCGGCCGCACGCGGCGCTGGTGACCACGATCGCGCCGGTCCACATCGAATATCTCGGCTCGATCGAGGCGATCGCCGACGCGAAGGCCGAGATCTTCCTCGGCCTCGAACCGGGCGGCGCGGCTTTGATCAATCGCGACGCGCCGCAATGGGAGCGGCTGGCGAAGGCGGCCGGAGCGGTGGGCGCCCGCATCCTCACCTTCGGCCGCGCGGCCGATTGCGACGCCGAGCTGCTCGCGGTCGATCCGATCGAAACGGGCTCGCGGGTGAGCGCGCGGATCCTCGCCCGCAAGCTCGCGTTCGTCCTCGGCGCGCCCGGCGCGCATATGGCGCAGAATGCGCTCGGCGCGCTGCTCGCGGCGGAAGCGCTCGGCGCCGACCTTGACGCCTGCGCCGCGGCGCTGGCGCGGTTCGCGCCGCAGCAGGGCAGGGGCGCGCGCTTCTCGATCGAGACGCCCGACGGTCCGGCCACCATCATCGACGAGAGCTACAACGCCAATCCGGCGTCGATGCGGGCGGCGCTCGCTCTGCTCGCCGCGGCGAAGCCCGGGCCGAAGGGACGGCGCATCGCGGTCATCGGCGACATGCTCGAACTCGGGCCGAAGGCCGCGGCGATGCACGCCGAACTCGCTCCCGATTTGAGCGCGAGCCGCGTCGACCTTTTGTTCGGCGCCGGGCCACTCACCCGCGCCCTCTACGACGCCGCCCCGGCCTCGATGCGCGGCGCCTGGGCCGAGCGCTCGAACGATCTGACCGACAAAGTCGCGCGCGCCCTGCGCGGCGGCGACATCGCCATGGTCAAAGGGTCGAACGGCAGTCGGATGGGTCCGCTGGTCGCGGCGCTGCGCGACCGCTTCGAGCGCGGCGCGGGAGGCTAGGTCATCCGATGCTGACGTGGCTTTCCGAGCTTCCGGGCGTCTTCCACCTCTTCCGCTACCTCACCTTCCGCACCCTCGGCGCCGCGGCGACCGGGCTCTTTCTCGTCTTCTTCTTCGGCCCAACCATCATCGCCGCCCTGAGGCTCAAGCAGCACGGCGGGCAGCCGATCCGCGCCGACGGCCCGCCCTCCCACCTGCTGTTGAAGAAGGGCACGCCGACGATGGGCGGGCTCATGATCCTGTTCGGCCTGTTCGTCTCCGCGCTGCTGTGGGCCAATCTCGAAAGCCCTTACGTTTGGATCGTGCTGTTCGTCACCGCGGGCTTCGCGGTGATCGGCTTCTATGACGACTATCTCAAGGTGACCAAGCAGTCCGACCGCGGCTTCTCCGGCCGCGCCCGTCTCGCGGGCGAGTTCGTGATCGCGGCGCTTGCCTGCTACGCGATGATGCAGGTCGGCGCCAATGGTGCGACCGCGCTCGCGGTGCCGTTCTTCAACGGCTTCGTGTTCGATTTCGGCTGGGGCTTCCTGCTGTTCGGCCCGTTCGTGATCGTCGCCTTCGGCAACGCAGTCAACCTGACCGACGGTCTCGACGGTCTCGCTATCGTGCCGGTGATGATCGCCGCCGCCACGCTCGGCCTCATCTCCTACATCGCCGGCAATCTGCTCTACTCGCACTATCTGCTGATCAACCACATCCCCTTCGCCGGCGATCTCATGGTGGTGTGCGGCGCGCTGATCGGCGCCGGCGTCGGCTTCCTGTGGTTCAACGCGCCGCCGGCCCAGATCTTCATGGGCGACACCGGCTCGCTTGCGCTCGGCGGCCTGCTGGGCGCGATCGCCGTTTCGGTCAAGCACGAGGTGGTGCTCGCCATAGTCGGCGGCCTGTTCGTGATCGAGGCGCTCTCGGTCGTGGTGCAGGTGGCCTCGTTCAAGCTCACCGGCCGGCGCGTGTTCAAAATGGCGCCGATCCACCACCATTTCGAGCAGCTCGGCTGGTCGGAGTCGCAGGTCGTCATGCGCTTCTGGATCATCGCCTTCGTGCTGGCGATGGTCGGCCTCGCCTCGCTCAAGCTGAGGTGACGATGACCCCGGTCGAGACCCTGCGCGGACAGAGCGTCGCCCTTTTCGGCCTCGGCGGTTCGGGGCTGTCGACCGCGCGCTCTCTGGTCGAGGGCGGGGCGGAGGTCTTGGCCTGGGACGACAGCGCCGCCGCGCGCGACCGCGCCGTCGCCGCAGGCATCGCGCTCGCCGACCTCGCCAGCGCCGACTGGCGCAGCTTCAAGCTGTTCGTGCTCGCGCCGGGCGTGCCGCTAACCCATCCCGCGCCGCACTGGACCGTCGACCTTGCCGATGCCGCGGGCGTTCCGGTGGTCGGCGACATCGAGCTCTTGGTCCGCGAGCGCGGCGCGCGCGCGCCCGACGCCCCCTTCGTCGCAATCACCGGCACCAACGGCAAGTCGACCACCACCGCGCTGATCGCGCATGTGCTGAAGGAAGCGGGCCGCGAGGTGGCGATGGGCGGCAACATCGGCGTGCCGGTGCTCGACCTGCCGCCGCCGGCGGCGGGGCGGACTCATGTCGTCGAGTGCTCGTCCTATCAGATCGATCTCGCGCCCTCGCTCGCCCCGAGCGTCGGCCTGCTCATCAACATCACCCCCGACCATCTCGACCGGCACGGCGACCTCTCCCGCTATGCGGCGATCAAGGAGCGCCTCGTCGCCAATTCGGGGACCGCGCTGGTCGGAGTCGACGACGATCCTTGTCGCGCGATCTACGCCAGGCTCAGAGCCCGCGCCGGCGCGCCGCGAACCCTCGCCGTCTCCGGACGGGAGTCGCCCGAGGCCGACGTCTGGGTCAGCGAGCACAAGGTGATGGCGCGCGGCGAGACCGCGCCGGCGGCCGATCTTCACTCCGCGCGCGCGCTGCGCGGCGCCCACAACGGGCAGAACGCCGCCTTCGCCTATGCCGCCGCGCGGGCGCTCGGCGTCGAACGCGAGCAGATCGCACGCGCCTTCGCCACCTTTCCCGGCCTGCACCACCGGATGGAGGAGGTCGGCCGGCTCGGCCGGACGCTGTTCATCAACGACTCGAAGGCCACCAACGCCGACGCCGCCGAGAAGGCGCTGCTTTCGTTTCGCGACATCCACTGGATACTCGGCGGCAGGGCGAAGGCGGGCGGAATCGAGCCGCTCAAGCCCCTGTTCCCGCGTATCGCCAGGGCCTACCTGATCGGCGAGGCGGCCGACGATTTCGCGCGCACGCTCGACGGCGCGGTTCCGTTCGTACGTTCGGGGACTCTGGACGCGGCGGTCGAAGCTGCGGCGGAGGACGCGACGCGCTCGCCGGCGCGCGAGCCGGTCATTCTGCTCTCGCCCGCCTGCGCTTCGTTCGACCAGTTCGCGAATTTCGAGGCTCGGGGCGAAGCCTTTCGCGCGGCCGTCGCCGAATGGCTGGCGCGGCGGGCGGCGTCCGGGACGCGGCGAAAGAGGGAGGTCTGAAGCTCATGGTGTCGAGAGTCGAACGCGGGCCCCTCGCCGACTGGATGCGCACCGCCGACCGCTGGCTGATCGGGTCATTCATCGCGCTGATGGTGATCGGCCTCGTGATGGCGCTCGCCGCGTCTCCCGCGGTCGCCGAGCGGCTCAATCTGTCGACCTTCCACTTCGTCGATCGGCAGGCGCTGATGCTGGTCCCGACCTCAGTGCTGATGATCGCGACCTCGTTCCTGTCGCCGCGGCAGATGCGCCGCGCGGCCCTGGCGACCTTCGCGGTGTCGTTCGCGCTCATCATCCTCGTCCTCTTGTTCGGCGCCGAGGTGAAGGGCGCGCGGCGCTGGATCTTCGGCCTCCAGCCGTCGGAGTTCATCAAGCCGGCCTTCGTCGTTCTCGCCGCCTGGGCCTTCACCGAGGGCGGCCGAAAAGGCGCGACCGCGATTCCGGCCCGCATCCTGTCGTTCGTCCTCCTGCCGGTCACAATATTGCCGCTCATCCTCGAGCCCGACTTCGGCCAGACGATGCTGGTCGCGATCGTCTGGACCGCGCTCTTCTTCCTCGCCGGCCTGCACTGGTTCTGGGTGGTCGCGGTCGGCGGCATGGGCATGGTCGGCGGCTTCGCGGTGTTCAAGCTGTCGCCGCACGTCCACGAGCGGGTGCTGCGCTTCATCGATCCCGATTCGAGCAACGGCCTCGTCGACACCTTTCAGGTCGACACCGCGCTGCAGAGCATTCTCTCCGGCGGCTGGTTCGGACGGGGACCGGGCGAGGGCGTCTACAAGCGCATCCTCCCCGACGCCCACACCGACTTCGTCTTCGCGGTCACCGGCGAGGAATTCGGCATGATCGCCTGCATGGCGCTGATCGTCTTTTTCGCCTTCATCGTGCTGCGCGCGCTCACTCTCGCCGCCCGCAATCCCGATCCGTTCTGCCGGCTCGCCGCCGCGGGCCTCACGGTGATGTTCGGAGTCCAGAGCTGGATCAACATGGCGGTCAACCTGCGCGCGATGCCGGCCAAGGGGATGACGCTCCCGTTCATCTCCTACGGCGGCTCCTCGCTGCTGGCGCTCGGCCTCGGCATGGGCTTCCTCATCGCCGCGACCCGCAAGCGCCCGGCCGCCGATCTCGACCACCCGGGCCCACTCGAGGAATGAGCGCGGCGCGCCCGATCCTGCTGGCGGCCGGCGGCACGGGCGGGCATCTCTTTCCCGCATCCGCGCTGGCCGCCGCGCTCAACAAGCGCGGCGCGGAGGTCGAGCTAGCGACCGACCGTCGGGCGCTCAAATACGACGCCGATTTCCCCGCCCGCGCCATCCACGCCTTTCCCGCCGCGACCACCACCGACGCCGGCGCGCTCGCCAAGGCGCGCGCCGCGCTCACGCTCGGCGCCGGGCTCGCCGCCGCGCTCGTCAAGCTGAGGGCGATCAGACCCCGCGCGGTGGTCGGCTTCGGCGGCTATCCGACCGTGCCGCCGCTCATCGCCGCCGCGCTGATGCGCCTGCCGACCGTGCTGCATGAACAGAACGCGGTGATGGGGCGGGCCAACCGCTTCCTGAGCCGCCGCGTCAATGTCATCGCCTGCGGCTTCGCGCTCAAGGGCGCCGATCGCGCGATCGAGGCCAAGACCCGGCTGACCGGAAATCCCGTCCGCCCGTCGGTGTTAGCCGCTGCGGCGCTTCCGTATCCGGCAGTCGTGATGCGCCGGCTCAACCTCCTGGTGACTGGCGGCTCGCAGGGGGCGCGGGTGATGGCCGACGTGGTTCCGGCGGCGCTCGCGCTGCTCAGCCCGGACGAGCGGCAATGGATCCGCCTCACCCAGCAGGCGCGTGGCGAGGATTCGGCGCGCGTCGCGGCGGCGTGCGCGCGAATGAGCTTTCCGGTCGAGATCGCCGAATTCTTCCCCGACCTGCCGGCGCGGATCGCCGCCGCCCATCTCGTCGTCTCGCGCGCCGGCGCCTCGACCGTCTCCGAGCTCGCGGTGATCGGCCGCGCGTCGGTGCTGGTGCCGTTCCCGCATGCGCTCGATCAGGATCAGGCGGCGAATGCGGCCGCGCTCGCGTCCTCCGGCGGCGCGGTGGTGGTGCCGCAGGGCGAGTTCACGCCGGAGCGGCTGGCGTCGATCCTGCGCGGCGCGCTCGCCGCGCCCGAGAAGCTCGCCGCACAGGCGGCGGCGGCGAAGTCGGTCGGCGTCCCCGACGCCGCCGAGCGTCTCGCGGACCTAGTATTCGAGGTCGCGCAGCCGGCCTAACCACAGCCCAGTTCCTATAGGCTATGACGGCAGCTTTTTTGGCTTGCATAAAACGCCGGAGGCGGGCAGATTTTCTTCTGCCCAAGCTGACGATCGTGCCAAGCGCCTTGGTCGCGACGCGACTTTAGTCTGATAGCGCCCGACCAAATTCGCTATGAAAACGCCAAAACACTCGCTCAGAAAAATCGTTAACTTCCTCAATAACCCTGATGAAGATGGGGGGTTTTGGCTACCAAATATTCAGCGCGCATTTGTATGGAATGAAGAACAAACCTGCCGACTTTTTGATTCCATACTGCGTGAGTATCCGATTAGCACGCTTCTTGTTTGGAAAACAAGAAGTCAAATTAGGTGTAGAAAGTTTATAGATAATTTTCGACCGGAATACCGCAATCGCTTGTCCGAGTTCTACGTACCTGAAAATACCAAAAGAAAATGTTTGGTATTGGATGGACAGCAGAGACTCCAGAGTCTCTTTATCGGATTGAAAGGCAGTTATGAGGGTCGCGAACTGTTCCTCGACATTCTTAGCGGAGACATAGCTGCGCCCGATGACGTCAAATACAAGTTTGTATTTGCTGATGCGGCGGAAGCGAGATTTCCTCTTATTAAGTTCAAGGATCTTGTTTTCAGCGATCAGGATCCGCTTTCGGCTGCGGAGACACTCATGAACTCCTCGGGCGTGGAGTTGGCACCCGAACAGCGTAGAAAGATAAGGCACTTCCATCCTATCTTGTGCTCATTCCCTTGATTTATTTGCGGTATCACTTTGCCGGCGCTTGGAAGAGTGCGAAGAATGTTGACAGTTACTTATTGCGTTCGTCGCTAACGGGAGTTTTTAGCGGAACCCCTGATCAACTGATTGACGACTTAGTAAAAGAATTCAATGAAAGAAAGCACTTTGACCTTGAGGAAGTATTTGGTGTAATTAGATCTAAGAATAGAACTCTTGAGTTGACCGAAGATAGACTCCTTGGTATGGGGTATAAATCTGATAATATTCACCTGATATTTAATATTTGGTACAGGGATTTCAATTATACGCCCTCCTACCAAGGAAATATGCCCGAGGTTGACCACGTTTTTCCGCAAAGTCTTCTCAAGAAGATAAAGACGAAAAATCCGACCACAGGGCGAATGGACGTTATGCGGTATCGTGACTCCGATCGAAACCAGCTTGCCAACTGTATGCTTCTTACTTCCGACGAGAACGGAGCGGGTGGAAAATCTGATTCGCCGCCAGAGGAATGGTTTTTGGGTGAGCGCTCGCAAGACAGCTACC
>Ga0335076_10002053_pt1 | contig 19883 bp, 17 predicted proteins | sample Lox_Sample_25_FD_206717 | JGI IMG/M metagenome (GOLD analysis project Ga0335076, IMG submission 206717) | Soil microbial communities from Loxahatchee National Wildlife Refuge, Florida, United States - Lox_Sample_2.5 | ecosystem: Environmental > Terrestrial > Soil > Wetlands | place: USA...
TGGCGGCTCGAAGGCCGCATCACCGCCGGTCCGTCGCTCGTCGACCTGATCGTGCGGCGGATGGACGGGCTGGCGGCGGATCACCGGCGGGCGGTCGAGCTTCTCGCATTAGGCGAGCCGCTCGCGCTCGAGGAGATCGGCGGGTTGACCTCCGAGGAGACGCTGATAGAGGCGGAGGCGCACGGCCTGATCGCGACCGGCGTCACCGAGGTGCGGTTGGCCCATCCGCTGTACGGCGAGGCGGTCCGCGCGACGTTGCCGCCGCTTCGAGCGCGCAGCGTGCACTTCCAGCAGCACGATCCGTTCAACGTGATGCTCACCGTCCGTGCGTTCCAGGCCGGGACCGCGTCCGTCATGGGCGACTTCGACGGCACGATGGCGGCACTCGAACGGCTGCATGCCTGGTCGCAGAGCCACGGCCCAATGCCCGCACAGCGCGTGCCGGTCCGACGCGCCGAAGGCTGGGCGCTCCGCATTCGCAACGCCGCGGACGCGGGCCGCCAGCTGCTCGAGGATGCCGCATCGCTCGAAGAGATGGTCGGTCTGGCGCCTCAGCTCGCCTACGACGCGCTGCGAGTGGGAGCGCCGGCCTCATGGAGGTCGCCGAGGAGATGGCGGCGATCGGCGCGCTCCGCTATGCGGTCGAGGCCGCCAGCGACGCGGCGGCCGCATACGTCGCGGCCGGGCGTCAGGACTCCGCTCGACGGGCGGCGGCGCGTGCCCGCGAACTGCACTTCCCCGATCAGGGCGCCGAGCTTCCCCTGATCGACGGTCTCGACGCCACCGCGATCGAGCTCACGCCGCGCGAGGCGCCAATCCTCGTAAAACCGATCCCCTCGTCCAGCGTGGGTGCCGAACCCTCAAGGACGGGCGTGTGGCGACGATCAACGCGGCTGACGACTCCGCGTCTGTGTCTAGGGAAGGGATCGGGGCCATGCATTGGAGCATCTGAAAATTTGGTGGCGCACGATGCGCTGCCCCTGGGCTCTTCGCTCATCCAAACGGGAGCGATAGGATCGCGCCCGTCCGCTAGCTCGGGGAATTGTGGGGTCCAAGTCCGTCCAAGTCTTCCGCTTTGCGGCCGTCGGCTTGCTGTCGGTCACGGTGATTGGTGCGGCGCTGAGCTCACGCGCTGCCGATTGGCAGCCGCTTTGGCTGTTCTTGACCCTCGCGGTTCTCGGGGTTATCGGCGACCGGGTGCATGCCTACACGGGCCGCATGCGCCTGTCGGCGGGATTGACAATCGTCGCTCTGGCGATGGCATTGCTCGGTCCCGCGCCAGCCGTCCTCATCTGCTTCATCTCGCGCATCTCCCAGGCGATACAGACCGACGGGCTGCGGCTGCGAGGACGGCGGCTGGCGCTCGTGTGGAACCTCGGGATGTACATCGACGTGCTTCTGGGCAGCCTCGCGATCCAGGCCGCCGTCGACGCGGGCGTCGCGCGCGGAAGCGCCGCGTTTGCGCTCGTCGTCGCGGTTGTGGTGAGTGCCGCGAACGTGCTCAATTTCTTCCTGGCGGCAATCTGGATCCGCGTCCATGTGGGCACGCGAATGGGCGTGCAATTCCGCGAGAGCTTCGTCCCGGCACTGCCCTGGATCACGGCGCCGAACCTACTGGCCGGCGCTCTGGCCACGCTCTATGTGAGACAGGGAGGGGTGTCGCTTGTCCTCGTCCTCGCACTCCTCGGCGCCTTCTACGTGCTGATGGGGGAACTCCTCAACTCGCAGCAGCGGCGGGAGGAATTGGAGAAGCGCACGTTCGAGCTCGCGTCGCTCCAGCTGGGCGTTCTCGTGACCATGGTTCGGACGCTGTCGCTTCGCGATCGCTATACGGCGCGGCACTCGGCTGCGGTCGCGCGCTACGCGTACGCCGTGGCGAAGGCCGCGGACTGCTCGGAAGACGAACTTCGAATCGTGCATACCGCGGGCCTGCTTCACGACATCGGCAAGTTCGCGTTTCCCGATCGCATCCTGATGGCGGACAGGCCGCTGAGCGAGGCGGATCTCGAGATCGTCCGACAACACCCGGTCAACGGCGCGGATCTCGTACGGCGGATCGAGGGCTACGAGAAGATCGCGGCGGTCATCCTCGCCCACCACGAGCGAGTCGATGGGTCCGGGTATCCGAACGGACTGCGCGGTGAGGAGATTCCAGCTCTCGCGAGGATCATTTCCGTTGCCGATACATACGACGTGCTCACCGCCCGCGACACGTATCGTCCACCGATCTCGAGCTCCGAGGCGATCTCGGAGCTGCGCAACGTGTCCGGCACTCAGCTCGACGGGCGGTTCGTCGAGCTGTTCATCGAGATCCTCGAACGGGAAGGGATCGGGTTCACCCACACCGAGGACGCGGACTTCGAAAAGGAGCTCGCGCTCGAGGAGCGCATTCGCGAACTGGCGAGACCTCAGGTAGCCATCGGCGGCGGATGATTCGTGGGCCCGCTGCGGGACACCTTGCGGATCCCCGAGTTCCGCGCGCTGCTGATCTCGTACGTGATCAATCGGGCGGGGGACGTGTTCGGCGCTCTGGCACTGGCCGTCATGGTCCTCGGCACCACCAGGTCGGCGATCGCGATCGCAGCTCTGTTCCTGGCGACGCAGTTCCTGCCCGGGGTTGTCGGTCCGTTTCTGGTCGCGCGCATCGGCACTGCGCCGCCGGGTCGGGCTCTGCCGCTCTGTTACCTGGTCGAGGCATGTCTATTCCTTGTGTTGGCGGCACTGTCGCGAGATGTGGGAGCGACGGTGATCGTCGCGTTGGCGTTCGCCGACGGGACCCTGGCGTTCACAGCGCGGTCGGTGACCCGGGCGACCACCGCCTCGACTCTGATCCCGCATGACCGCATGCCCGAGGGAAAGGCGGCCTTCAATCTCGCGCTCGGCGTCGCCACGGTGGCCGGGCCCGTCTTGGGTGGGGCCGCGCTCGCACTTCTTGGCCCCGGCCCCGCGTTGGCGGCCGACGGCGTGTCATTTCTCGTCGCGGCGATACTGATCGCCCGCACCCCGGGATTGCGCGTCCGGCGGGAGTCGGAGCCGACCGGGACCCCCCGCTCACGTCAAGTGGCCGCGAGTGTCAGGTACATCGCCGGTCACGCGACGCTCCGCTTACTGATTTTCGGAGAGGGCATCGCGTTCGTGTTCTTCTATCTGGTCGTGCCGGTGACGGTCGTCTATGCGACGCGCTCGCTGGGAGCTGGGCCGGCGGGGTATGCGGCGATCCTCGCGAGCTGGGGCGCCGGGGCTGTCATCGGCTCGACCGTGCACATCCGCCTCGCGCGCCGCATCGGACACGCCACGATTCTGGTCTCGACCGCCGCCGTCGCCGTCGCGTACGTGGGAACGGCACTCGCGCCGACGTTGGTCGTTGCCTGTGCCGCGAGCGTGATCGGCGGAGTCGGCAACGGGACGCAGTGGGCCTCGGTCGAGACCGCGATACACCAGTTCGTCGAAGAGCATTTCCGCCTCCGCGTCGCCGCAATACTGGAGTCGATGGCTGCCATCGCACCTGGAGTCGGGATCGTGCTCGGCGGCGCACTCACCGCGCTGTTCTCACCCCGCGCCGCGTATCTCGCCGCCGGCCTCGGGTTGGTCGCACTGATAACGGTGGCGGCGCTCAGCCGCGTCCTCGCGACTGAGATCCAACGCCTGCCGGCGGCGGATCTCGGAAGCGCCTGAGCGCATCGCCCCCGGCCATCTCGCTGAACGCCGACGGCCGGCGGATGTCAACGCCCGGACGGCGCCTTGTCTATGAACTGGTGATCGCTGACGAAGCGACCGTCCATGCCCACCATTGCGACATGGGTGCCGATCGAATCGGGCTCGCCCCCGGCCGTCGGGATCATCTCCCACCGGTAGCGAACCGCATCATGGTTCGCGTCCACGCCCGCGACCCTGAATACGAATCCGTTGGCCGAGAATGCGTCGTACGCCTGCGTCACCGCGTCCTCGATGCCACTCCGTCCATTGAATTCGGTGCGGGCGTTGCGGTAGACGCCGTCGGCCGCCCAGATCTCGTCGATCACGCTGCGGCGCGCCGCCGAGTCCGGCTCGTTCCAACTCGCTACCCACTTCTCAATCGTGCTGTCGATGTCGGTCATTACCGCTCCTTCGCCTAGCTAGTCGTTTGCGCCAGCAGATCGCTACGGTTGCACGGCGAGGAATGCGTGTCGATTACCAGCGAGGTAATCGATGACGTCCGGCCCTGACGGCAGCTAATCGTGGGCAGGCTGGAACCGGGCCCGCCACTCGCTAACGTCAAACCGCGCCGGCTTGGTCTGGCCGAGGAACCGTTCGAGTGCCGCGACGAACCGCTCCGGTGCTTCGAGTTGTGGAATATGGCCGACGCCGTCGAAGATCTCGAGACGGCTGCCGGCGATTGCCGCGTGCGCGCGCTCGCCGTGGCTGACCGGAATGACCGGGTCGTGTGCTCCCCATACGATCAGCACCGGGACGCCTGCGGTCAGGTACAGGCGATCGCTGGCATCGATGCGCTGTCCACCGACGTTGATCACCGAGCGGAGCGTGGCCAGGAACGCCGCGCGGCGGCCCGAATCGGCGAGCGATGCGTACCCCCGAGCGACCTCGGCGATGTCAGGTGACGGTCGGAATCGGGCCACCGCCAAGCCCCGCCCTACCGCGGGTCCCACCCAACTCGCCGCGCGCGCGGTCGCGTTGATCCAGAGCTCCGCGCCCGGCAGAGCCGCGGCGCGTAGAACCAGGCTCACCTCCGGACCGAGGCCACCGCTCGAGACCAGTACGAGGCGCTCGGCGAGCTCAGGGAACTGATAGGAAAGCTGCATCGCGATCCCACCGCCGAGCGAGTGCCCGACCAGCGTCGCGCGCTCGTGGCCGAGCGCGAGCAGCAAGTCGCGCAGGCAGGCCGCGAGCGCCCCAATCGAGTAGTCACCGTTACTTGGTCCCGACGTGCCGTGGCCGGGCAGGTCAGGCGCGATCACCGTGTGGCGACGCGCCAGCGGTGCGATCACCTCCCGCCAATTCTCATAGCCACCCCCCATGCCGTGTACCAGCAGCAGCACCGGTCCGGCGCCCGCTTGCGCATACGTGATCGGACGGCCGTGTAGCGTCGCCGTCTTGGGTTCCATCGGTTTCACCGCCTTAGGGGCGATCCTCAAGGGTCACACCTCCGGTCACCTGAGTAGGTGATGACAAGTTACGCGGAAGATGTTCCGGTGACGGCCGCAGGAAGCCACCTGTTCTCTCCGTAGTGAGCCGCAGCCCGCCCGGCGTCCGCGGTGACCTTGACGCGTACACATGCACGTGTGCTCGTCATCCGGAGCTTCTACGGATCGGGAGGGGCACTGCTCACGGATCCTGGCGCCTCGCTGGGGCCGTAGGTTCGATGACCGCGATGGCCGATTCGCTGAGAACGATCGACGAACTCGATGTGGAGGATCGACGGGTCCTGCTGCGCGCCGATTTCAACGTCCCGCTGCATCGGCCGCAGCCCGACGGTCCGATCGAGGTGGCGGACGACACCCGTATCCGCGCCGCGCTCGAGACAATCGTGGAGCTCCGAGCGCGGGGTGCGCGGCTCATAATCGTCTCGCATCTGGGCCGACCCAAGGGGCCGGACCCGGCCCTGTCGATGCGTCCCGTGGCCGATCGCCTGGCCGAACTGACCGGCGCGCCCGTGATGCTCGCGCCGGCGGTAACGGGACCGGAGGTGAGGGAGCTCACCGAGCGGCTCGCCTCGGGCGAGATGCTGATGCTCGAGAACATTCGCTACGAGCCGGGCGAGACCCACAACGACCCGGACCTGGTCTCGGCGCTGGCCGAGCTGGCTGACGTGTACGTGAACGACGCGTTCGGCACCGCTCACCGCGCGCATGCGAGCACGGAGGGCATCGCCCACCGTCTCCCATCCGCCGCCGGACGGCTGATGGAGCGCGAAGTGCACACGCTCCGGGCGATCGTCGAGCGTCCGGATCGGCCGCTGGTCGCGATTCTCGGCGGCGCCAAGGTGAGCGACAAGATCGGGGTGGTCGAGCGGTTCCTCGAGATCGCGGATGTTCTGTGCATCGGGGGCGCGATGTGCTTCCCGTTCCTTGCGGCCCAGGGTCACAGCGTCGGAGCGTCACTCTGCCCCGAGGGCGACGTCGAGTCGGCGCGGCGTGCGCTCACGGCCGCTGCCCGATCCTCTTGCCGGCTCGAGCTTCCGATCGACTTGATGCTCGTCCCCGCCGGACTGGACGGACCTCCACAAACGCTCGACGGCGTCGACGTCCCGGACGGCTGGAGCGGGCTGGACATCGGACCGCGAACCAGCGCCCGGTACGCCGCGGAGATCGCGGCCGCCGGCACCGTGTTCTGGAACGGCCCGATGGGCCGGTTCGAGCTCGAGCCGTTCGCGGCCGGAACCCGCTCGGTCGCGGAGGCGGTTGCATCCACGCGCGCCCGCACCGTGATCGGTGGTGGCGAGACGGTCGAGGCCATGCGAAGCTTCGGTTTGGAGGATCGCGTGACTCATCTCTCGACCGGCGGCGGTGCGACGCTCGAGTTCCTCGAGGGTCGGGAGCTGCCCGGCGTCAAAGCGCTCGTGAAAACCGCCGTGAGCGCGCGATGATGCCGGGTCAAGGCCCCGGCCTCGCCGATATCAGCTGCGCCTGCCTGATCGTGCTGGACGGATGGGGGATCGCGCCCCCCGGCCCGGGGAACGCGATCGACCGGGCGGAGAAGCCCGGCTTCGATCGACTGTGGGCGCAGTATCCGCACGCTGCGCTCGACGCCAGCGGCCCGAGTGTCGGCCTGCCGGACGGGCAGATGGGGAATTCGGAGGTCGGGCACCTGACCCTCGGCGCCGGCGCGGTCGTGCCGCAGACCCTGACGCTGATCGACAACGCCGTCGCGGACGGCGCGCTCGCGAGCAATCCGGTTCTCCGCGATGCATTGACCGCGAGCGAGCGGGTCCACCTGCTCGGGATGGTGTCGGACGGCGGTGTCCACTCCGGCTTCGGTCATCTCCACGCACTGATCGATCTCGCCGCGGAGCTCCGAGTCGGAGATCTGGTGCTGCACTGCTTCACCGACGGTCGTGACACCTCGCCGACCTCGGGCGAAGGCTACCTCGCCACGCTCGAGGAGTGGTGCCGCCGCGCCGGCACCGGCCGCGTCGCGACCATCGTCGGGCGCTACTGGGCGATGGACCGCGACCGACGGTGGGAGCGGATCCAGGCCGCCTACGACCTGATCGTGCACGGACGCGCCGAACACCACGCCCCGGACGGGCCGTCGGCCGCGCGCGCCGCCTACGAGCGCGGCGAGACGGACGAGTTCATCACGCCGACCACGGTCGGCGACGAGGGCCGGATCCGCCCCCCGGACAGCGTGCTGTGCTTCAACTTCCGCCCGGATCGGATGCGCGAGATCGTGCGCACGCTCGCCGAGCCGGGCTTCGGCGAGGGCACCGAGGACCTCCCCGGCTGGCGCGGACGTGGGGGCTGCGCGCCGATCCGGCGCCTGGCGACCATGACCGAGTATCAGAAGGGCTGGCCCTACCCGGTGGCGTTCACGGCCGCGCACCCCGCGACCACGCTGGGGGCGGTGATCGAAGCGGCCGGCGAGCGCCAGCTGCACGTGGCCGAGACCGAGAAGTACGCGCACGTGACGTACTTCTTCAACGGCGGGCGCGAGCGGCCGTACGACGGGGAGCGACGGGAGCTTGTGCCGTCTCAACGTGACGTCCCGACCTACGACTACAAACCGCAGATGAGCGCTCGGGAAATCACCAATGCGTTCATCCAAGCATTTGCCGAGGATCGGCCCCGGTTCGCGATCATCAACTTCGCCAACGCCGACATGGTGGGCCACACCGGGGTGATCCCCGCCGCGATCAGCGGTGTCGAAACCATCGACGCGTGCCTGCAGCGGGTGGTTCAGGCGGTGCACAAGGCCGGCGGTGTGTGCGTGATTACTGCCGACCACGGGAACGCCGACCACATGCTCGAGGACGACGGCAGCCCCAATACGGCGCATTCGCTCAACCGGGTGCCGCTGATCGTCACCACCCGCCAGGTCGAGCTCGCACCGCGCGGCACCCTCGCCGATGTCGCCCCCACGGTCCTCGCGCTACTCGGAATCGAACCGCCGAAGGAGATGACCGGCCGCTCGCTGCTCGAGCCCGCGCAGGAGCGGCCGCACCTCACGCCGGCGTGACGCCCGCGCCTTCGTTGATGTAGCTCGTGATCGCCGGGCTCAAGCCGATATCGAGCGAGACCGAGCCGCCCTCGAGATGAACGCGTGACGCGTCCTCGGTGAGGGTTGCATTCCAGCCATGCAAGTCGACGTCGCGGAGTGCCTGGCGGAGAACGAGCTCCGCACGTTTCTCTGGCTCGATATACATCGCAGGGCGATCGAGCTCGAGCTCGAGTTCGGCGAGCACGTCGTAGGGCGACTCGACGCGGAGCCGCTGGAGATTGCGGTCGATCTCGGCCGCGACCGGCGCGAGCATCAGATCCTTCTGGTTCTTCGGGTGGACGGTCATGGCAGGCTCCTTCTAATGTTTAATGCCTATCTAAGCGGCCGTCGAGCGCTCGGGCATCCGGGCGTTTCCGGCGCGGCGGTCAGTGCTTTTCCGCATGGTCGAATCGGCACTGGTACTGTCCGCAGGAGGCATCTGGCTCGGGGCTCGCGAGCACCACTTGTGAACGTATTGAGCAGCTCATGACGGTCATGGGCGACCGCGAATCACGAAATGGCCCTGATCCGCTTGACGCGGTCCGGCTGGCGCGCGACGTGTTGTCCGAGCTTGACCTCGAGGTGGTGCTCCGGCGCGTGCTCGAGTCCGCCCGCGAGCTCTCGGGAGCCAGGTACGCGGCGCTCGGGGTGACGGACGACTCACGAGCCGAGCTCGAGCGGTTCATAACGCTCGGCATCGACGAGGACGATCGCGAACGGATCGGCGATCTTCCGCGGGGCCGAGGGGTGCTCGGCGAGCTGATCGAGCATCCGGTGCCGCTGCGGCTGGCCGACGTCGGCGCCCATCCGCACTCCTACGGCTTTCCACCAGGTCATCCGCAGATGAAGACGTTCCTGGGAGTCCCCGTGACGATCCGCGGCGTCCCGTTCGGAAACCTGTACTTGACCGAGAAGATCGGCGGTGAGGAGTTCACCGAGGAGGACGAGCGGACGATCGTGCTCCTGGCCGAATTCGCGGGCGTGGCGATCGACCACGCAAGGCGGTACTCCCGCCTGGATGCCCAGCACACCGAGCTCAAGCGGACCGTCGACGCGCTCGACGCGACCCTGCAGATCGCGCGGGCGCTCGGCGGCGAGACCGACCTCGACCTGATCTTGGGTCTCGTCGCCAAGCGCGGACGGGCGCTCGTGGCCGCCCGGGCGCTCGTGATCGAATACGAACACGCGGGGGAGATCGTCGTCGCCGCGGGTGCCGGCGAGCTGCCCGCCGGTCTGATGGGCCAGCGCGTCGACCTGCAGGACAGCCTGGCCGGCGCCTCCCTCCGAATCTCGCAGACGCTCCGCATCGAGGATCAGCCGAACCGGGCCCGGTTCGAGCGCCATGGCCTCGGCCGCCTCGGCGTCAGGGCCGAAGCCGGATTGGTCGTGCCGCTGATCTTCCGTGGCCGGGGATATGGGGTGCTGATCGCCGTCGACCGCCTCGAGAACGGGCCGGCGTTCAGCAGGGATGACCAGCGTCTCCTGGAGGCGTTCGCGGCCAGCGCGGCGACGGCCGTCGCGACGGCGGTCACGGTCGAGGGAGAGCGCCGCCGGCAACGCCTCGCGGCGGCCGAGCATGAACGCGCTCACTGGGCTCGCGAGCTGCACGACGAGACGCTGCAGAACCTGGCGGCGCTACGGCTCGGGCTCGCCGCCCAGCTCCACAACTCTGACCCGGCGGCGATCAACGAGACCGTGCGTGACGCCGTCACACAGCTGGAACAGGAGATTCGCACGCTCCGGGCCCTCGTCACCGACCTTCGCCCGGCTGCGCTCGATGACCTCGGGGCCCAGGCCGCGATCGAGGATCTCGCCGAGCGCTCGCGCGGCCGCGGGCTCGATGTCGATCTCGTCATCGACCTCGCCTACGAGCAGGGCCGAAAGCCGGACCGACACCCGCCCGAGGTCGAGACCACGATGTACCGCATCGTCCAGGAGGCGCTCAACAATGCTGTGAAGCACGGCGATGCGCACCGCGCCCATGTCGAGGTCGTTGAGGACGACTCCACCGTGCGATTGACCGTCCGCGACGACGGACGGGGGTTCGATCCGGCCGCCCAAACGGACGGCTTCGGCCTGCTCGGCATGCGGGAACGGATCGAGCTGCTGCAAGGAACGCTCGAGGTCACCTCGTCGCCCGGCAAGGGTACGACGATCATCGCCACGTTCCCCGCCGGCTACGGCATAGGCGGCGAACGGCGGACCGCGGAGCCGCAACCCGTGGCGCCAGAGCCGCTCACGCGACCGCGCGCGTGACCCGTGGGCTCATGTACGGGAGGCCGTGGCCGGCGCGCCGCACGGCCTCGACGAGCTCGCGATCCGCGCTGTCGGCCACCACGAACCCGATCGCCCCTGCTCTGAGCGCCTGCGTGGCAAAGGCCTCGTTCACATGCATCGTGGTGACGACGATCTCCGTGCCGGACGACGCCGTGCGAAGCCGCTCGATCCGCTCCGCGCTGAACCCGTTCGGCATCCGCAAGTCAAGAACCACCACATCAGGGTGAGACGCCGCAACTTGTCGGGAGGCGGCCTCGAAGTCGCCGGCCTCGCCCACCACGTCGAGATCGTCCACGTCGTCCAATAGCCACCGCAACCTGCGGCGCAAAGCCGGATGGTCGTTGGCGAGCACGACGCGGGTCCGTCGATCGCCACATGGATCGCGAGCGTCGATTGGGCGTACGAAATGCATGCCGTGAATGTAGGCCCGCGAACGCTCGCCGGCGACCGTCCAAACGTGCCGCTCGCGGGGGGCGAAGTACCGATTCGGCCCAGTAGCCGCGCTCGGGCTGAACCGCATCTCCACCGAGGCTAACTACCGATGCCGATCGTCGTCACCGTGGGCAGCGAGCGGAGCCGGTGGGGGCCGCTCGACGAGGTGCTACCGAGCGCCCACCTTTCAGTGCGAACCGACCGCCCGTTGGACCAGATCACCGCCGACGTGCTCGCGCTCCTCGACCGCCGGCTCGCCGAGCTTATCCTCGCCTGACGCCACGCGGTTGGCCGGACGCGTGAGCACGAGCAGCGGGCAGCGGGCGGTACGAGCGAGCCGCTGCGCGACCCCGCCGTAGACGAGCCGACCGAGCGGGCCGTAGCCGCGTGACCCGATGACCAGCAGATCGAGCGAGGCGCTATACAGCGTGAGCTCCTCGACGGGATCCCCATAGGCAGAGTGGGGCTCAACGCCACCCAGCGCCGCGATCCGCTCGGCGGCCTCGGACACCTCGCGCTGGATCGGCTCGACGTCAATCGGAGCAGCCGTCTGCAGGTTCCCCAGATAGAGGTACGCCGGACTCGAGATCGCATGGAACGCGGACAGCATCGTTTGATGCTCGGCCGCGACGATCCTCGCCAGCGCGAGCGCACCCTTGCTTTCCGGTGAACCGTCATAGCCGACGCCGACCTCGCGCATCACCACCGTCTCCCGGCAGTAGCCGGCCGGCGCGATCGCAACGGCACAAGGTGCGCCGTTCAGTGCCGCGCTCGTGTCGTCACCGATCAGAATCCGACCCAGCAGCCCTCGACGAGACGAGCCAATCACGAGCAGGTCGGCCCCGGTCAGCTCCGCGAGCTCGTGCAGGCCGCGCCCGACCGATGACGATCCGTACCAGCGAAGCTCCGCGTCGAGTCCAGCCTCCGCGCGCCTGTTCTCGAGCAACTCGCGGATTCGGTCGTGCTGCTTGGCCTCGTAGCCGGGGCTCGAGGCGCGCGACACCTTGCTGTCGCCCTGGTAGACCTGGGCCAGCGTGATGTTGCTCCCTGGAGCGGCGAGCATCTTGGCGAGAGCGACCGCGTCGCGACCTCCGTCGCCATCATCCAATCCGACAAGGACATTGTTGAACATCTCGGTTTCCTCCTCGGGGAATCTGCGGTCGATCAGGTTGGCGCGAGGGCACGATCCTCCAGCGCCAGGTCCTGGGGGGACGGCGCCGCCCTCGGCCGCGACAGGACGAGCAGCGGGCAGTGAGCCGATCGGAGTAGCCCACGGGACGTGCTCCCGTGCACGAGGCGCCCCACGGGGCCGTAGCCCCGCGAACCGACCACGAGCAGGTCGACCAGGTCACCCCAACGGGCGAGCTCCTCTGCGGGGTGGCCGTAGGCTCCGTGCGGTTCGACGTCGCCAAGCGCAGCAACCCGATCGCGGGCGTTGTTGACCAGCTCACCGACCGCAGCATCGTCTCCGGCATCGGGAGCGCGGAACGTCCAGGCGGGATACGCCACGACCTCGAGCGCAGCCACGGTCGCATGGAGTCCGCCCGCGAGCGTTCTGGCCGCATCGAGCGCGCGCTGACTGTCCGGGAAACCGTCGTACCCGACCCCGATCTTCTCGATCGGTTTCGGATGCTGGGCGTATCCAGCGGGCGCGACCGCCACGGCGCACGGCGCCCCGTCGAGCGCGGCACGGGTGTCGTCGCCGATCATCGCCCGCCCGAGCAATCCGCGTCCGCATGAACCGACGACCAGCAGGTCGGAGCGCAGTGACTCGGCGAGTTCATGGAGTCCTCGTCCCGGAGCGGTGCAGGCACTCCAGCGGAGCTCGGCTCCGACTCCCGCGTCCTCGCGCGCGGCCATGAGCAGGTCGCGCGCGTGCACGTACTCCGCCGCCTCGTGGTCGCTGTAGTCGCGGTGCAGCGGATCGCCATGCACCGGGTAGATGTGCGCGAGCACGAGTTGCCCGTCTTCGGCGCACAACTGCCGCGCCAGCGCAATCGCGTCACGGCCTCCGAATCGACCGTCGACCCCGACCAGAACCTTGCTGAACACGAAGTCTCTCCTTTGTCGAGATCTAGTGACCCGCGCCGGTCATCAGGAGTTCCTCGGCCCGGCTCGCGCGATCGGTTGCGCCGGCCGAGGTCGAGCCACGCGGCAGGACCAGCAACGGGCACGGCGCGTGACGCGCCAGGTAGCTCGATACCCCCCCGTGGAATAGCCGCCCGAGTGGCCCGTATCCGCGCGAGCCCACCAGCAGCAAGTCGAGGGCCTCCCCGAACCGGACCAGTTCCTCGCGCGGGCCACCGGAAACGACATCGCCCTCGATGTCGTCGCCCAAATCGTTGAGAGGCGCGATCGCGTGGCTGATCAGCCGGCTGGTGCCCTCTGGCCAGTCGGCTGAGATCTGGGTCTCGTCTCCCGGGTCCGTGAGCGAGACGACCTGGAGCGCCCAGATCTTCGCTCCGTGCTGGGCGGCCAGATCGCGAGCGGCGGCGAGCGCGACGTCGCTTTCAGGCGATCCGTCGTAGCCGACGCCGAGCGCCTCGATCTCGTGTCGCAGGTGGCGGTAGCCGCGCGGGGCGATCGCGACGGCGCACGGCGCACCACTCAACGCCGCGCGGGTGTCGTCGCCCATCAGGACACGTCCGAGCAGTCCATGACTCGGAGACCCGAGCACGAGCAGATCGGCGCCGAGTTGCTCGGCCAGAACGTGAAGTCCACGGCCGACACGATGCGCGCAGGAGGCGACCAGCTGCGCATCGATCGACGCGCAGCCGCGTTCCTGTTCGAGCAGCACCTCGGCCGAGGCTCGTTCGGCGATCACCGTCAGGGAACCGCCACGGCCGATTAGCAAGTCTTGGCCGTACACATGCGCGAGCGTCACCACGCCGTCGGGTGGGGCCAGCTGTCTGGCGAGCGCGATCGCGTCGCGGCCGCCCGGGTGCCCGTCGACGCCCACCAGAACTCTCCGGAACATCGTGGATCCTTGACCAGGCACGCGCTCGACGGGGTCAGGGCGCGAACACGATCCGGGCCGCGACGCGTCCAGCCTCGACGTCCTCGATCGACTCGTTGACGCGGGTCAATGGGCGAACCTCCCGGATGACCTTGGTCTTGCCGGCGGCGTGCAACTCGAACACCTCGCGCAGATCGGTGCGGGTGCCGACGATCGACCCGACGACCGTGATCCCGTTCAGCACGGTCTCAAAGATCGGGAGCGTCACCTGGTTGTCGGCGGGCAGCGCGACGAACACGAGCTTCCCGCCCCGGCGCAACGTGCCGTAGGCCTGCTCGAACGCCCGTGGCGAGACCGCGAGCGCGATCGCCTGGTCGGCACCTCCAAACCCCTTGATCGCCTCGACGGGGTCCTCCCGCGCGGCGTTCACCGTGAACTCCGCGCCCAGCTCGCGTGCGAGCTCGAGCTTCTCGTCGAGGAGATCGACGGCGATCACGCGTCCGCCGGCGATCGCCGCGTACTGGATCGCGAGATGCCCGAGCCCGCCGACGCCGAATACGGCGACAAGATCCGACGAGCGGGTACCGGCGACCTTGACTGCCTTGTACGTCGTGACGCCGGCGCACGTCAGCGGCGCCGCATCAAACGGGTCGATGCCCTCAGGCACCTTGACGACGTAGCGAGCGTAGGCGACCGCGAACTCGCCGAACGCGCCGTCAATCGAGTACCCCATGTTCTCCTGGGACTCGCACAGCGTTTCCCAGCCGGATACGCAGTAGTCGCAGGTTCCGCACGCGTAGCCGAGCCACGGCATCGCGACTCGGTCGCCGACCGCGACCTCGGTGACGCCCGGGCCAAGCTCGACGACCCTACCGACGCCCTCATGGCCCGGAATGAACGGCGGCGAGGGTTTGATCGGCCAGTCGCCGTGGGCCGCGTGGATGTCGGTGTGGCACAGCCCCGATGCCTCCACGCTGACCAGGATTTGTCCCGGCTGGAGCTGGCGCCAGGGCACCTGCTCGACGGTGAGCGGTGCGCCGAACTCGTGCACGACCGCCGCGTGATAGCCGGCGAGGCCGCGAGTGGACTGTTTCGGATTCGGGACCGTTGTAGCCATGAGGTTCTCCTTGCTGATGGACCCCGAATCCTGTGTTACCGGCGCAAATCGCCCATCCGGCGCCGTCTGCAAACCCGATGCGGAGAACTACCGACTGACGCAGCGATGTGCTCGCTCGGGCGGGCTAGCCCTTGTCCGCCAACTGCTGGTAGCACGCGAGGTGAAAGCACTGCCCGTTGGAGCAGATCTCGGGCTCAGCCGCGCGCGATGTGCGCGTCGCGAAGCCACTCCCGAGGTGCATGAGCGGCTCGTACACGCCGATCACGTCGTCACAAACTGGACAACGCGGAGGTTCCACGTACCGCCACTCTCCCTGGGAATGTCCCATTCCTAGTCAAGCATCGCGCAATGCGTTCCGCTCGGCCATCCGGCAACGACCGCATCCGACCGTGATGAACTACTGATTTCAACAACAACTCGAGCGGGCCCGGCCGCGTGTCCAGGCACGCGGCCGGCGCCCTCGGGACGGGGGTCATGAGGCGGCGGTCGGGGTGATCCTGACCGGCTCCTTGCTGGCCTCCTTGGGGAGCAGGATCGTCACTTCGACGACGCCGTTGTGCGTGGATGCCTCGATCTTCTTGGCATCCACTCCCACTGGCAGCGCCATCGAGCGCGAGAAGGACCCGTAGCGGCGCTCACGCCGCACGTAGTTGTCCTTGTCCTTTGCCTCCGTGCGCTCCTCGTGCTCACCCGAGATCGTCAGGATGTCGTTCTCGACCTCGATCTTGACCTCCTCGGGCTTGATCCCGGGCAGGTCGGCGCGCACGACCAAATGGCCGTCCTCGCGCACGACGTCGATTGCCGGCGTCCACGCGCGCTCGCGACCATCCGACCACTCGTCGAACATGCGATCAAACCGAGAACGCAGCTCACCGAGCTCGGCGAACGGATCCCAACGCGTCAGTGTTCCAGGCACGACTTACCTCCTTTCTCGATCGTGAGGTGTGCACTGTCACAGTACGTCGGCCGGGCGCTTGTGCCATCCGCCTCGACTGCGCTAACGCCTCCGTAGTCAGCCGAAGCCGATCTGCCGCTTCTCGCGGTCGCGGCGCCCCAGTGGGCGGCATAGAAGTAGCCCATGCTGTTCGCACGCGCCGCTCCTATCCACAGGAGGCCGAGATGACGACCACTATTCGAGAGCTCGCACGTGGGACGTGGGCCGAGTACTTCGATGCGCTCAGCCGTGAGCTGTTGCATGCGCCGACCTCGATCGAGGTGGTCGACCGGTCCGGCCCGGCCAGCGTCGAAGCGAGGCACCTCGCTCTGCACGCCCTGACCTACGACCGCCGCGGCGACGTGTTTGAGGTCGCCGTGGCCCAGGGCGGCCCACATCTGCCCGCCGTGCTTCGCCATTTTGTCGATCACCCGGCTCGCGTGGCGGTCGACAACCACACGATGTTGGCGCCGATGACGATCGCGGTCGACGGACGCGACGGTCTGCGCACGATGATCCGGATCGAACACGATCCTGACGTCGACGGCTGAGACGGGTCGGGCGGCGCGGGCCGGCACGCGACCGGCCAGGACCTAATGTGGTGTGCATGCCCGACGACCCCGATGGCCTGCTCGAAGCCGAGCACAACGCACACGCCTACGCCCGGGAGCGAGGCTTCTCCCGGCCGGTGTACGCGGTCACCCGTGCGCTGGCAAGCGCGATGCTCCGGACCTGGTTTCGCGTGCGGGTCACGGGCGCGGAGCACATCCCCGCCGACGGCGGCGTGATCGTCGCCCCAAATCATAAGAACTTCCTCGACCCGTTCTTCATCGGGATCGCCACCCGTCGCCATGTTCGTTTCATGGCGAAGATCGAGCTGTTCAAGGGCCCGCTCCGATGGCTGTTCCTGCGCGTGGGCGCGTTCCCGATCCGCCGCGGCGAGTCCGATGCCGACGCCCTCGATACCGCTGCCGCGATTCTAAGGGCGGGCGGCCTGGTCGTCGTGTTTCCCGAAGGCACCCGGGTGGAGGAGCCCGACGCGCTGGGTGCTCCGCGTCACGGCGCCGGACGGCTGGCGATCGAGACCGGTGTGCCGATCATCCCCGCGGCGATCACCGGCACCTCGCACCTCTGGCGCGGCGCGCTCCCGAGGCTACGCAGGGTCCAGATCGCGTTTCTTCGTCCGGTCGAGCCGACGCCACGGACTGCGGGGGGTGACTTCGCCTCCGTGCTGATCGACGATCGAGTGTGGCCGGCGGTCCAGGAGGAATACGGCCGCCTGTCAACCCGACCGGGATTGATCGCGGCCGCGCTCGCCGCGGCCGGCATCGGGGGCGGGCTGCTGGCCAAACGCCGCCTGACGGCGAGCCGTCAGCCGCGGCTGGTCGGCAAGGTCGATCCGCGCGGCACCCGGTCCCGTTCAGGGTTTTTCCGCACCGGACGGCGGTATTAGCCGGTGGTCGGGGCCTCCGCTCGGGCCTAGGCTGGGGTCGAAGCTATGCCCCGATCCGGACCCGACAAGACTCGCAAACCGTCTCAACCGAACTCCTCGTTTGGTCTCGGCATTCTCGTCCTGATCACGGTGGTCGGCCTGCTCGTGCTGATCATCGCGAATCCGAAGATGGGATACGAGCCGACAACGGTCCGCATCCCGTACAGCCCGACATTCCTCGAGCAGGTTCGAGCGGGCAACGTCAGTGCGATCTCGTCGAAGAGCGCGACCGTGAACGGCACCTTCCGCACCGCGGTGCGCTATCCGAGCGACGCGGAGACGGCGGCGACCGCGTTCGTGACCGAGATCCCTGAATTCGCCAACAGCAACGCGCTCATGGCCCTGCTGCAGTCAAAGGGAGTCCAGATCAACGCGACCGCGCCATCGACCGGCAGTTCGCTGCTATTGACGCTCCTCGTCTTCTTCGGTCCGGTGCTGCTGATCGTGCTGGCGTTCGTGTGGATGCGACGCTCGAGCGGCGCCGCCGGCGGGGTGGCGGCGTTCGGGCGCTCGCGGGCCCAGCGGGTCGAGCCGTCCGATCACGCCGTCGACTTCGACGACGTCGCCGGGATCGACGAGGCCAAGGCGGAGCTGACCGAGCTGGTCGATTTCCTCAAGGACCCGGACAAATACCGCCGTCTCGGCGGCCGGATCCCGCGCGGCGTGCTCTTGACCGGCCCTCCCGGGACCGGCAAGACGCTGCTCGCGCGCGCACTCGCGGGCGAGGCCCAGGTTCCGTTCTTCTCGATCTCGGCTTCGGAGTTCGTCGAGATGTTTGTCGGGGTGGGCGCTTCGCGCGTCCGCGACCTCTTCGAGCAGGCCAAACAGGCGGCGCCGGCGATCATCTTCGTCGACGAGCTAGACGCGATCGGCCGCTCGCGCGCGGGCGCGATGGGCGCGTTCGGTGGCGGCCACGACGAGCGAGAGCAAACTCTCAACCAGATCCTGACCGAGATGGACGGCTTCGACCCCTCGGTCGGCGTGATCGTAATCTCCGCTACCAACCGCCCCGAGGTGCTCGATCCGGCGCTGCTGCGCCCGGGGCGCTTCGACCGGCGGGTGGCGGTCCAGGCGCCCGACACCGCGGGGAGACGCAAGATCCTCGAGGTGCACACCCGCTCGGTGCCGCTCGCCCCCGACGTCGACCTCGACCGTCTGGCCGCCACCACTCCGGGCATGGTCGGTGCCGATCTCGCCAACATCGTCAACGAGGCGGCGCTGACCGCCGCGCGCCGCGGCCACAACGTGGTCACGATGGGCGATCTGCACGACTCGCTCGAGAAGCTCGTGCTCGGCAGCGAGCGGCACATCCTGATGTCGGACGAGGAGCGACGGCGGACCGCGTACCACGAGGCGGGACACGCGCTGGTCGGGATGCTGACTGCGGGCGCCGATCCCGTCCGCAAGGTATCGATCATCCCGCGCGGGATCGCGCTCGGAATCACGTTCTCGGCGCCCGAGGCCGATCGCTTCAGCTACGACCGGCCGTACTTGCTGAGCAAGATCGAGGTGGCGCTCGGGGGTCGTGTGGCCGAGGAGCTCGTCTACGACGAGGTGACTACGGGCGCTCAGAACGACATCAAGCAGGCCACCGAACTGGCCCGCAACATGGTCGGGCTGTGGGGCATGAGTCACGTGATCGGCCCGGTGACGGTGATCTCCGAGGAGGCGCAGCTGCCGTTTCCGGGCGTCAGCGACGTCTCGCCGCAGACCCAGCAGCTCGTCGACGACGAGGTTCACCACCTGATCGAGGACGCGCACGAACGGGTCACGCAGCTGATGAGCACGAACCGCGACCGGCTCGACTCGCTCGTCGACGCCCTGCTCGAGCACGAGACGCTCGAGCAGGACGAGGCCTATGCCGCCGCCGGAATCCCAGCGCCCGGCGAGGCCGCGGCCCTCACGTAGCTAGGCAACCTCGGGGCGCGGCACGACCAGGACCGGAGCGCTCGCACCGTGCATGAGCGCTTCACCGGTACTACCGAGGAGGACCCGCGCGGCGCCGCCCCAGCGCCGGGATCCGATCACGAGCAGGTCCACGTGCTCGCACAGCTCCATCAGTGAGTCCGCGGGGCGGCCTCGCTGCACGTCCACCTCGGCGAGTTCGGCGCCGGTCGCCTCGGACGCGCCTCGAGCTAGGCCGAGCAGCGCGGCGACCTGCGGCTCGAGCAGCTCGTCCCACATCGCCAGCACCCGCTCCTGCAGCATCCGTTGCCATCCGACCATCGGGACGCTGTCGTCGACGACGCCGCGAACCCGGAGCGTGGCACCGGCGCACAGCGCCAGGGATCCGGCAAAGGCAAGCGCGGCCTCAGACTCCGGCGCGCCGTCGTAGCCGACGCCGATGCGCGTCAGTCGCGGCTCGGATTGTTCGGCGAGTCCCCTAGGTGCGACCGAGAGTGCGCACCGGCCCTGGCTCAGGAGCTGCCGGGTACGGCTGCCGATGCTCACGACGCCCTCGGGGCTCCGGCGACTCGAACCG
>Ga0335076_10002054_pt1 | contig 19878 bp, 18 predicted proteins | sample Lox_Sample_25_FD_206717 | JGI IMG/M metagenome (GOLD analysis project Ga0335076, IMG submission 206717) | Soil microbial communities from Loxahatchee National Wildlife Refuge, Florida, United States - Lox_Sample_2.5 | ecosystem: Environmental > Terrestrial > Soil > Wetlands | place: USA...
CCAGATAATCGCGATAGGTCAAAAGATACGACCGCGCCGACGTCATGTTTCCACTGACCGCTGGCGCGCGTCCGGGGAACAAGAACATGATGTCCTTGCCAAACTCTGCCAGCTCCCGCTTGTTTCCGGAGCGGAAGCCCTCACCGACGCCGACCAGCAGCAGCAGCGATCCCACGCCCCACGCGATCCCGAACATGGTGAGAAACGAACGCAGCTTGTGCGCCCACAGGTTGCGGAAGATCTGCGCCAGGATGTCCCACACGGTTCGCGTCATCGTTTCACCTCGCGCTTAACACCGCTTTTTTCCGGATTACTGTTCTAGACTTACTTGGATGCCCGATCGTTAACAAAAATCAGCCGATCCTTGGCCTAGGGGATTGATTTTTTAGACACCAGGAGCCTTCCTGTGGAAAGTACGCTGTCTAGGCCCTAAAAGTTCCCGAGTTCAGGGATAGAGGGCAGGTTGTCGGGTTGTGCTGTGGAAAAGCTAGTGGAACCCGGACGCCCCGTCCGGGGTCAGCGTGCAGCACGCCACGTCACGCCGCTAGCAGTAGCGCCGGCCTCAGGCCGGCTGTCGCGCGGGCATCCTTGCCGGCGCCCTGATCCCTGGATCCAATTTCTACCGATTCGCCACCACCCGCTCATGCTTCATGTAGCGGAAAAACCGTGGGTCGCCCCGTCCCCGCCAATATCGGCTTGTGTAGTCATCAATCCCTGGCCCCGCAGTCAAAAAGCTAAAAAACACATGCTTTGACGGACGAATCACAATTCCCGCATGCCCGCGCCACACCACCAGGTCGCCAACATCCGGCGCCGACACCCTCTGAAATCCATCGACACCCTCGTACAAATCCTCGGAACTGGCATACTGATAGGGAAAACCCGCCCGTTGATAGATCGAGTGCACCAGATGTGAGCAATCTCGCCCGCCACGATGAAGCCTCTTCGAATCCAGCGCCGCCGCAATTACCGCCATCCGGTCGTCCGAATTGAGTGTGCTCTTGTGGGCATGGGCGGGGTGGCCCTTCGACTTCTTGTCTCTCGAGACAGTTTCTTTGGAATTGTCCGCGGAAGTCGCCGAGAAGGCAGACGGGCCACTGTTCGCCGGATCGCTATTCCCACCGTACGCCGCTTGATCCTGCTGCGCCAAGGCCCCGCATACCACGATTCCGGTAAAAACCGCTGCCGCCGCGATCTGCCGCCAATTCCACATAGCCCAATTTTGATGCCGATTTTCCCTCTCGCGGAGGTTACCGATGTGCACGACCCCCAGCCGAACGATCGGATCAGGATTTCGCCTTTTCTTTACCAGCGTCGAAAAAGCGCCCGGAGGCGGGAGCATGGCGCGCCGAAACCGATCCGATCTCGCCGGCTTACAGCGGCATCGTGCCGCGCCACACGGCACAAAGTGGTAGATTCTCGGTGAATGTCTACTGAGGTTGACGAACAACATCTGCATCAGGCGCTGGAGCTGGCGCGGCAGAGAATAGGGCTGGCATCGCCGAATCCGTATGTCGGTGCGGTGATCACCGACGCGCGCGGCGACGTGGTCGGAACGGGAAGCTACACGTACGCGGGCGTGAGGCATGCGGAGATTCTGGCGCTGGAAGCAGCGGGCGAAAAGGCGCGCGGAGGGACGCTTTACATCAATCTCGAACCGCATGCGCATCACGGACGCACGGCACCGTGCACCGATGCGCTGATTGCGGCCGGAGTAGTGCGCGTCGTCGCTTCGATGGCAGATCCGAATCCGAAGGTGAGCGGACGCGGATTTGAGCAACTGCGAGCCGCCGGTGTGCACGTAGAAGTTGGATCTCTGGAAGAGCAGGCACGTCGACTGAATGAGGCGTTTGCGAGATACATCCGGCATGGGATTCCGCTCGTAACGCTGAAGGCGGCGATGACACTGGACGGCAAGATCGCGCCGCCCCCGGCCGAGGCGCTGGCGAAACCGGATGGAATGCCTGCCGGGGGATGGATCACCAGCGAAGTAGCGCGGGCGCACGTGCAGGAACTGCGCCATGAGCATGACGCGCTGCTGGTGGGAGTGGGGACGGTGCTTTCGGATAATCCGCTGCTGACGGATCGAAGCGGGCGGGCGAGGCGTCGTCGGCTGCTGCGCGTGATTCTCGATTCGCGCTTGCGACTGCCACTGGATTCGCGCCTGGTCGAAAGCGTGAAAGATGATCTGCTGGTGTTCTGCTCGTCTGATGACGAGCGCAAGAATTCGCAGCTGGAGCGGGCAGGAATTCGTGTAGAAATGCTTCCGGCGGCGGAGGAGGATGGGCGTCCGAGCCTGGCTGCGATACTGCGGCGGCTGGGCGAGTTGGAAATTACATCGCTGATGATTGAGGGTGGAGCGGCAGTGAACTGGACCGCGCTGGCGGAAAATCTCGTGGACAAAGTTTTTCTTTACTACGCGCCGAAAATTCTGGCGGGAACAGGATCAATTCCGTTTGCGGCAGGTACGGGTTTCCGGCATATGAGCCAGGCGGCGCAGGTGAGGCGCCTGCATCTGCATCGCTTCGGAGAGGATTTCGCGGTCGAGGGATATCTGAGGGATCCATACGGAGAGTGAGTATCTACCACGGAGGCACGGAGTCACGGAGAAGGGCAATTGTGTGGGATTGGGGAACGATTCGCGGGATATGTCCTTGGCGGAATGATGCGATTTGGCACGGTTCTGTGGATAGGGATTCTTCGACCGCGAATTTGCCTCGCCGACGCGAGTCCCTTCTCCGCTTGCGATGACAGTTTCTTGGTTTCTCTGTGACTCCGTGGCTCCGTGGTGAATAATTGATTTTGGAGGCACTCAATGTTTACTGGCATCGTGGAAGAAATTGGGAAAGTTACGAAGATTGAGGAGCGTGGTGAGAATCGCCGCATTACAGTGGCGGCGGGGAAGACCCCTAAGGAACTCGGTACCGGCAACAGCATTGCGGTGAGCGGAGTTTGCCTGACGGCGCTCGACATCAAGCCTGGATCATTTTGCGCGGACCTCGCCCCGGAAACGTGGGTGCGGACATCGTTCTCACGCATCCACGAAGGCGCGCTGGTGAACCTGGAATTGCCCATGAAGGCCGACGGACGCTTTGGCGGACACGTCGTGCAAGGCCACGTGGATGGTGTGGGAAAGCTGATTGGGTTCGAGCGCATCGGCGAATCGGACAACTGGTGGCTCGACATCGAACTTCCGGAAGACGTCGAGAAGTACACCGTGTACAAAGGCTCGATTTCGATTGAAGGCATCAGCCTCACGGTCGCGAAACTGGAAAAGAATCGCTGCCGGATCGCGATCATTCCGCATACGGTCGAGATGACGAATCTGGGATCGCTGAAGCCGGGGGATCCCGTAAATCTGGAAGCGGACCTGATCGCGAAGTATGTGGAGAAGATGATGAAGGGCGGCGCGTCGGAGAATTCGCTGACGATCGACGAACTGGTGGCGCAGGGATTTTAGAAGCGGGCTTCGAGCTTTGGGCTTCAGCTTTCGCCTTGGGGTTCGGCGTCGGGCCTTCGGCTTCCGGCTTCGGGTCTCCGGACTTGAAAGGGCGCGGCTTCAGCCGCGCCGAAACATGGGCAACTAAGAGTGGGCTTTAGCCCCTGAGGTAAATCGCGCTATTTTTTTGTCGACGAGATCTCGTTGCGCACGACGTTGCCGCCTTTCATTACGAACTTGACGCGCTGCAGTTCGGTGATGTCTTTGAGCGGGTCGGCATCGACGGCGATGACGTCGGCGTAGTGGTCGGGCTCAAGCACGCCGACCTTATCCTGCCAGTTGAGTAGCTCGGCGGCACTGACGGTGGCGGCCTGAATGGCCTCGAGATTGGTCAGGCCACGCTTGGTCATGGCTTCGAGTTCGGTTGCATTCTTGCCATGCTCGTCGGCGGCGGCCGGGTCGAAACCCGCGGCGATTTTCACACCCAGGCTTTTCGCCATTTGCATTTCCTGCTGAACGCCTTCGAGGACTTTTGGGATCCACACCCGCTGCTCAGGCGGATCATTCTTGTGCTTTTCGATGTCGGCGTCGATGACTCCGATGGTTGGGACCAGAAACATCCCCTTCTCTTTCATCAGTTCCAGATCTTCACGGTTAATGAGATGTCCATGCTCGATGGAGTCGACGCCGGCGGTGACAGCGTTCTTGATGCCCTCGGGCGTAGTGGCGTGAGCGGCGACTTTTTTCTTCTGCTTGTGCGCTTCTTCGACGATGACATGGATTTCGTCTACGGTGAGCGTGGGATAGCGCCAATCAGCGTAAACCTTGATGAGATCTGCGCCGTGCCCGAGCTGTTCGCGGGCGGCTCGGCGAGCTTCTTCCACCCCACTGATCATCTGCGCGCCGGTTGGAAAGTTCGCCAGGTCGGGAGAAATGCCGAAGGGAAAATATTGTCCGACGGCGGCGATGGCGCGGGTCGAAACCTGCATGCGCGGACCTTCCGCGAGGCCTTGGTTGATGGCGTCGCGCAGGGCGACGTCGGCGTAACCGGAGCCTTCGCTCTCGACGTCGCGGACGGTGGTGTATCCCGCGGCGAGTGTTGTGCGCGCGTTGTAAGCGCCTTCAAGCGCGCGGAATGCTTGCGACTTGGTGGCGAGGTTGAGAGTGTATCCGTCGTCGCCTTCGGGGATGCGGGCCATGATGTGCGTGTGACAGTCGATGAGTCCGGGAAGAAGCGTCGCGCGGCCGAGGTCGATGACCTTGGCGGACTTGGGGGCGTGGGATTGAATCTCGGCGGCGGGACCGACTTGCTTGATGCGATCGCCTTCGATCAGGAGCGCGGCATTGTCGATGTAAGAGCCCTTGCGCACGTCGAGGATATGGGCGGCTTTGAGAACAACAGAATCCGGCGGCGCAGAAATGGATTGAGCGGCCGCACCGGATACAGCAAGAACCAGCAGCGCGATAAAAGCTATGCAGTTTTTCATGGGCCCAAACTAATTACCACAATCGTAGCGACCCAACAAGAGATCGTCGAGCAGAAGTGCGAGTCAGGCGATCTTTTTGGGTTGGCTCAATGCGGCTAACGTCGCTTTGGTGGCGCGCAGGTAATCCGCGGGCCCGATCAGAATCTGCAGGCCGCGCATGCCGGCCGAGATCGAAATCACATCGAACAATTCGATCAGTTCGTCGGCAAAGACAGGAAAGTCGTGCTTCGCAGCCAGTGCGGTGACCCCTCCGCGAATGTAGCCGGTGAGCGCCTGCAGCTCTTTGACCGGCACAAGTTGGATGTTTTTCTCGCCGGCCGCTGCGGCCAGCGCTTTCAAGTCCAGTTCCTGATCGCCGGGGATTACGGCAAAGACGGGACCGCTACGACCTCCGCGCGCGACGAGCGTTTTGAAAACCTGCTCAGCAGGAAGGCCGATCTTGGCGGCAACCGTCTCCGCCGCCAGATCGTTGGGATCGACCTGGTACTCGCGCAATTCGTAGTGAATGCCGAGTTGATCGAGAAGGCGCGCGGCGTTGGTTTTGGACATAAGTCAGAGGCCAGAGGTCAGTGATCGATCGTCAGTTGTTGAATACCACAGAGGGCACTGAGGAGCACAGGGGAAATCGTGCTGAAGTATCCATCGCGGGTGGGGCCCCCGTGCCACACTCACGCTTCAAGCTTCAGTTCGTCGAGTTCGAGGAATTCGTGGATGATGGGGTGGTCGGATTTTTCCATCTGTTCGTACGTACCGAAGAATATGGCTTTGGCTTCGTGAAGGAACACGACGCGTTCGGCAAGCTTTTTGGCGAGGCGCATGTCGTGGGTGACGACGATGCTGGTGAGGTTGAGCTGAACCTTGAGGCGTTTGATGAGATCTCCGAGAAGCTGCGCCATGAGCGGATCCACCATAGTGGTTGGCTCGTCGTAAAGGATGCATTCAGGGCGGGCAGCGAGCGCGCGGGCAATGGCAACGGAACGCTTCATGCCGGTAGAGAGATCGGATGGTAGAAGGTCGCGCATTTCTTCGACGCCGACCATTTGCAGAAGACCGTCAATGATCTGGAATATCTGCTCTTCGTTCAGATCCTGAGCTTCGCGCAGCGGAAACGCCACGTTTTCACCGACGCTCAGGGAGTCGAAAAGAGCCCCGTTCTGGAAGACCATCGTGACTTTCTTGCGAACGGGCTCGAGTTGCTCTTCGGTGTAGTCGGTAATGTCTTGGCCAGCGACGATGACGCGGCCGGAGTCGGGCTTGAGAAATCCCATGATGTGGTGCAGGGAAACGGACTTGCCGACGCCGGAGCGTCCGAGGATGCAGACGGTTTCAGCGGGCAGCACGTTGAAGCCGACATGATCGAGCACGACGTTGTCACCGAAGGCCTTGGACACGTCGCGAAATTCGATGTAGGGATCGGGCATAGATTTGGGCTTCCAGCTCTCGGCCTCGGCAGTTCAACCTTATCAGATGTGTCGATGGCTTGTTAGTAAACGAGTGAACAGCAGCTAGACAACTGCGCTGACCTATAGCCGCCCCCTGAAACGCTCCGACGGCTTATATTCCCACGTCTCGCAAAATCAGCGAGACGTGGGGCATCCTGTTGGTCTCACATACCACTATGGTTTTATTTCAGTCGTACCGTGAATATGTCATTGGAGAACTGCGCATTTTGTTTGAAACCTGTAACCAACAGATTTCCGGACGGATCGATCACGGCGTCGGTCACGTTGTCCCCAGGCAAAATCGAAGTGGAAAATAGAATCTTGCCCGCGGTATTTAGTTTGGTGACCGTGCAGTCGAGCCCGGCGACTAGCGCATTTCCAGCGGAATCGGAAACGATCGTTCCGGTCGCGGGGATTTGCGTTACCCAGACAGTTTTCCCGGCCGGCTGAATTTTGGTGGCGGAAACGAAGCCTGGTGTACCGAAACTTCCGAGCGCGCCAGTCAGCAGAATGTTTCCGCTAGGATCGATGGCCACGGATGATCCGCCGGCCCCGCTCCCTTGCAATACGAATTGTTGCACGCCGTTGGGATCATATTTTGCGGTGAACGGAGTCGCGATGCCCTCTGGCGGATCCGTCGTACTGGTGACGTAAACATTGCCAGCGTGGTCAATGGCGAAGCCGCCCGCAACCTGCTGTTCGTGTGCGACATTGAAATCTCTTGCCCACAAAAGATCGCCTTGCGGGTTGAGCTTTGCGACCGTCAGGTTATTCGTGAGATTCGCGGGATTGTTGCTGGTGGTTCCGAATACGATCGGGTTTCCGGATGGATCGAGTTGAATGTCTCGAACCCTGCTGTCTTCGCCTGCAATGCCGGTGTGTCTTTGTTCCCAGAGCACTGTGCCGGTGCTGGAGTACTTGACGATGAGCCATTCCAGGACAGGGCCTACGCCGTCACTGCCGCCCGCGCCGCCATTGCCAGCAACGTAGATGTTTCCTGTTGGATCGATGGCCAGCGCGATGGCCTCATGATCAAAGCGGTCGGCCCAACGCTGCGCCCCGGCGGGAGTGAAGCTGGCGACCAGGCCACCGAGACTTGTGCTGCCGGCCGCGTAAATATTGTTCTGCTTGTCGACCTTCACGGAATGTGCGACACCCTGAAATTCTCCAGGCGTCTGTTTGTAGCGGAATGCGCCTTGCAATTTTCCGTTGACGTTGTATTTGAGGACGGCGAAACCTGAAACATGTGCGGTGGAGTTGAGAGTGGCGGAAATGTAGATGTTACCAGCGGCGTCGACAGTCATGCGGCCCGGAAGGTCGTCGCCTCCGTCGCTGAAATGGAACGTGGTTGTGGTGGGAGCGACCTGTGGAGCACTTCCATTAGGCGCAGTTTGGGTGTGAGCGATGCCGGCGGACGCCATCGTTAGGCATGCGGCCAGCGTAAACAATTGAGTGAGCTTGAAAGGAAACTTACAGGGAGCCATGGGAGCATCCTTTGAAAAACGAGATTAGGTAACGCCGGTGGCGTCTTCCATCGAGAGCATTGCTGCAGCTCTGCTTCGATACCAGCGTTTAGATTCGGCTGCCGTCGTTATGCACTGGGCAGCTTGTCATTTCATCGTCAAAGGATCGCCGTGTTTTTGTCATAAAGGAATCGTGGGGGTTGGCGCGGTTGAACCAATGGCGAATTAGTCGCCGGCCGTGAGGTCCTCCGGGGTATTGAGGTTGCGGAAGATGCGCGGGGAGAAGCCGGCGATCTTCAATTCTTCTTCCCCGATCACTTGCGTGCGCGGTTCTTCAAACAAAGAGTCGATCCGGTAGCGGCCTTGCTTGAGCGCCTGCTCGGCGGCGTCGGCAAAGGCGCGACCATAGATGGCGCAGAGCGGCTGCCATCCATCGATGGAACGGGCGACTGTGACCTGGGCCGATGCATCGCCGCGGGCCTTACTGATGAGGAATTCGAGCAGGGCGAGCGAGACGAACGGGACGTCGACAGCGAGAATCAGGTTGAGGTCGGTGCTCGAGGAGCGGAGTGAGGCGTGGATTCCCGCGAGCGGACCGCAATCGCGAAAGATGTCTTCGACGACGGGGGCGAAGGGGGAAAATTTCTGGCGGTCGCCGACGATCGAAACCTGAGGCGTAATGGAGCGGGCGAGGTCCAACATACGGGCGAGAAGGGTGCGCCCGCCGAGAGGGACGAAGGCCTTGTCCATGCCCATGCGGCTGCTCTTGCCGCCAGCCAGAATGAACGCGGCCACATCGGGAGAAGTGGCGTGCATGCGGGGATCATACGCTTGCGGCATCCTGACGAGCGCGCGGGCGAGACGCCCGCGCGACAGCCGGCGGGGACGCCGGCGCTACGGCGGGCGGCATCCGGAGTCGATTTGCATTACTGCTTCAAAGTGCGGGTCCAGTTGAAGATGACTTCCTGAGGATGAGTCTGGCCGCCGCTCAGAGGCTTGAGGGCGGGGAAGAGTTCTCCGGGAGCGACGGGGCCGACGGCGTCGAATTCATTCGGATGCAGAGGGAGCGCAGTGGGAGTTCCAAACTCCGGCGAATCGGGCTTTTGGACCGAGACACTCATCAGCTTGTCATTGGCAAGATAGTAAAGCTGCTTGCCGTCGGAACTCCACGAAGGAATGCTGCCGCCACCGTTCGAGATCTGCCACTTCCCACCGGGACCGGGGAATGCGGCTACATAGATTTCCAACCTGCCAGACTCATCTGAGCCATACGCCAGCCACTTGCTGTTGGGGGAAAGCGCAGGCGTGAGCTCGTTCGCGGGGGTATTGAGAAATGCGGTGAGCTTCCGGTCGCCATTCAGGTCAACGTAGTAAATGTCATGGCGGGTCGCGTTGTTCTGCTGTTCGATGAACAGGTAGCGGCCGTTGGGAGACCAGCTGGCGATACTGGCCCAAGTCTGTGGTCGCTCCAGCTTTTCCTGACTGCCCGAACCACTCACCGGCTGAATCCAGATTCCGCCCGAGGTTCCTCCCGCGATGGTGCTGACGGCGAGTCTTTTCGAGTCGGGAGAGAAAGCATAGAAGATATTGGAAGCATCGGCGAAGGTGCTGCGCGACATCATGCTGCGTTTGGTGTCGATGGTCCATACATCGCCTTTCCCGGTATCGGGATCGGTGCGCACGACACCCACAAGTGAACCGTCGGGTGAAGGCGTTGGGGCGGAGTAAAGGCTTGGCTCACCGAAGCGCGCGATTTCTTTGCCAGTGCCGTCGACCCAGACCGGCTGCGTTTTCTGCAGAGATCCCTGGCGGTAGATGAGGGTGTTGCGAGCGGCGGTGAAGGCGGCGAGGTCGCGGGCGTTCCAATAGTCGAGTTTCTCAGCGACGGGAATCGGATTGCCGCTGAAGGTGAGGGACTTCGGATCAAAACGCTGTGCGACGAGCACGGTTTCGCGTAGATAGAGCAGATATCCCTCGGAGTACTGAACGTTGGAACTGTGCTCAAGAATCTGGCGCGGTTTTTCTCCGGAGAGCGAGGCCCCGAACAGAGAACCGGCGGGGCGTTCGACGCCAACGACCTGGCGTTCGGTGAAAAGGAAATGATCGCCGTCGGGCAGAAAGTAGGGATTGCGGTTGGTCCATCCGGGAGCGACCTGGGTGATTTTTTCCGGAGTGCCACCGCTGTCGGAGACTTTGTAGAGAGGCTCGAAAATATTCGGCGTGAAGATGATGATGCCACTGGCATTCCAGGAGGCGCCTCGACCTTCCGGGGCGTCGCAGATTACCTGGACGGGACCTCCGGCGATGGCGACTTTTTTCATTTTGCCCGCCGAAAAGAAGCCGAGATATTTCCCGTCGGGCGACCAGAAGGGATACGTCGGGCGCTCAGCCCCTTCGATACGATGAGTGGTGCCGGCGGAGATATCGCGCACCCACAACGATAAGTCGGAAAGACCGCCGACGAGGAAGGCGACCTTGGATCCGTCAGGAGAAAGGACGGGGGCACCGGACACTACCCCTGCGAATTCGGAGCCTCCGGGCGCCATCCAGGAGGCGATCACGGGGCGGCGAGCGTCGTCGAGCTGAGAGCGCGTCGTCAGAAAGAAAACAACTCCTGTGACGGCGAGCAGCCAACCGGCGACGGCGGCGATGAGCAGAGTTCGCTTTTCGAGCGCGCGGCGGGCTCGGATCTGAGCGGGTGCGGCCAATTGGCTAGAAGATGCCTGCACGATCCACTTCAACTGCAGGTTCAGATCGTGGACGGTCTGAAAGCGGTCGTCGGGATCCTTGGCCATGCTGGTGCGCACGATCTGCTCAAGAGCGGGCGGAGTCATGGGCTGAACGGATGAAAGAGGCGGCGGATCGGATGCCAGAATCGACGCGATGACACTGGCCTGATTCTTCCCGGTGAATGCGCGCTTACCGGTTGCCATTTCGTAGAGCACGGCTCCGAGGGCAAAAATGTCGGAGCGGGGATCAGCTTCTTTGCCTTCGACCTGTTCAGGCGACATGTACTGAAAGGTCCCGACCAAAGTGCCCTGAGCGGTCAGTGGGCGCTGGTCTGAGGGATCGGCGATAGTCGCGGAGAGGCCGGAAACCGGCGCCGCCCCGGTAGATGTCGCTTTGGCAAGGCCGAAGTCCATGAGCTTGGCGCCGGACTTGGTGAGCATGATGTTGCCCGGCTTGAGATCGCGATGAATGACGCCGCTTTTGTGCGCGCGTTCGAGCCCTTCACAAACCTCAATGCCGTATTTGAGAACCTGCTCGGTCGGAAGCGGCCCTTTCGCGAGACGTTCGGCCAAGGTCTCGCCCTCCAGGAATTCCATGACGAGGAAATCAATTCCGTCCTGATGGCCGACATCGTAAAGGGTGCAGATGTTGGGATGATTCAGCGACGAGATGGCGCGGGCTTCGCGGTCGAAGCGCTGCCGAGCCTCGGGGTTGCTGGAGAGATGCGCGGGAAGGATCTTGATGGCGACGGTGCGGTCGAGCCGAGTGTCGCGGCCGCGATAGACCTCTCCCATACCGCCCGCGCCGAGAGGGGCGGTTATGTCGTAAGGTCCGAGTTTGGTGCCGGTGGCGAGCATTTAGAGATCCTTTGGTGGTTCTTGCGAGTTCAAGTAACGGAACCTCAGGGGCAAAAGCCCCATATGGGAGAGGCTCTTTGGCACGACTGAAGTCGTGCCCTTTCAAATCTTGATGTCGAGCATCCTATTGAATCGGACTCTCGGTTGCGGCGTCTCGACAGCCAGCGAGACGCTGGCACTACCAGTGCGCGGGCAATTATAACTGCAGCTCGGCTCGCCGGCGGAATGCCGGCGCTACCGCGCACGCAACTCCGGACGGGGCGTCCGGGGCTGCATGAGTTAATTCAGTTCAGCAGTTTCTTCAGATCTCTCCACCGGATCAGGATGATGTGGTTGTCTTCGAGAGCCTTCTTGAACTCACGGCTGGTGACGGTGTCGAAGTCGCGCTGACGCCACTTTGATCCGTAGTCGGGATGATTCACGGTGACCGCTTGCAATTCGGCATTGTCGTAGCCGAGGTGGACGATGATTTCCGTCAGGCCGGGCTTCAGGTTCCGGATGGTGTCGGCGTAGAACTGGCGCCATTCAGCGGCCTGTATTTTCGGATAGGCCATCACGACAGAATCGAGGATCACGTCATCTTTGGTGAGCAGCGATGACAGCGCAGGCGGAGTGTCGGGACCAAGTGTGGCGAGAAAGGGAAGTTTGTATTCGCGCGCGACTTTGAGGTAGACAGCGAAGAGATCGGGGCTGGAGAACAGCACGCCCATGTGGCTGTCGAGGTGCGTGGGATGAATGCCAAGGGCATTGGCGCGCTCGATTTGAGCACGAATTTCGCGTTCGGCGTCCTGAGGCCTGATGTGTTGCGTTGCCGGTTCGGTGTCAGGCCAGAGATATCCGGCGGGATCGAACAGGCTAGGCACTGCGTCTTTGGATTCGACGGACCCCCAGCGCTCGGACTTCCATTCGCTGGTGAGAGTGAGATGCAGGCCGAGATCGGCGTCGGGATGGGCTCTGGCGTATTCAGCGACCTCGGTGAGCCAGGGGCAGGGAACCATGATGCTGGCGGAGGTCACCGCGCGCTGGTCGAGTGCGGCGAAGCTGGCGGCGTCTTCAGAGTGGGCGACGGCGAGGTCATCGGCGTGAATGATAAGGAGCTTGGCGTCGCGAGGATAGCCGAGGCGTTCGGCGACGGTTTTGGTTTGGGCATTGAGAGTCGGGACGAGGAGTGCCAGTGAAATGAGTATAGAAAATGGGCGCATGGGAATAAGGGTATCGTTCGCGGACAAGGTAACACCGGGAGGGAAAAACGGCTAGTTCAGAGTGGACTGCGTGGGCGGCGTCGCTGAAGCGATGCCCTGATACGGATCTTCGCGACCCGAGGGAATTCCAAACTCGGTTCAGATTTACTCCTGCTTGCCGGTGCGGGTCATGAGTTGTTGAATCGCTTCGCGCGGCGATTTGCCTTCGTGAAGGATGGCGTGCATCTGCTCGGTGATAGGCATTTCGACACCGCGGGCCTTGGCGAGTCCGACGGCTGCAGTGGTGGTGAATACTCCCTCAGCGACCATGCCGTGCATGGCGGCGATGATCTCGGGGAGCTTGCCGCCGCGGCCGAGTTCGACTCCGACGCTGCGGTTGCGTGAGAGGCCGCCAGTGCAGGTGAGGACGAGATCGCCCAGGCCGGCGAGCCCGGCCATAGTGTCGGCGCGTCCGCCACAGGCTACGACGAGGCGGGTCATCTCGGCGAGGCCACGGGTGATAAGGGCGGCGGCGGAGTTGTGACCAAGGCCGAGTCCGTCGCAGATGCCGGAAGCGATCGCGATGATGTTCTTGAGAGCCCCTCCGAGTTCGACGCCGATGATGTCGGTGTTGGTGTAGACGCGGAAGCTTGCGTCGCTGAATTCCTGCTGAATGGTGCGGCAAAGCGCCGCGTCGAATGACGCAATCGTGATGGCGGTGGGGTCTCCGCGGGCGACTTCCTGCGCGAAGGACGGTCCGCTGAGTGCGCCGACGGGGAAGTCGAAGTCCCCACCCTGTCGCACAGAACGCGACAAGGATGGGGCACCCGTTCTTTTTCCCTCTGTTTCTTTTGCTCCCAGCACCTGTTGAATCACTTCGGAGATACGGAGTAGCGAGCCTTCTTCGAGGCCTTTGGTTGCGCTCACGATGAGGGCTTCTTTCGGAATGTGCGCTCGAACACGCTCGAACAGGCTGCGGCAGTGCTGCGAAGGCATGACACTGACCACGATTTCGGCCTGGTGAAGAGCGGCCGGGAGATCGTTGGTGGCGGTCACGCGTTCCGGGATCGGGCGGCCGGGGAGAAATTTCTCGTTGATGCGGCGATGGTTGATGGAATCGCAGACGTCGGGCTCGTGCGCCCAGAGTTGCACGCGGTGCGTGCCTTTGCGTCCGAGGACGATAGCAATGCCGGTACCCCACGCTCCGGCGCCGATGACAGCGATCTGGCTCATGCGCGTTTGGCTCCGAAGCGGCGTTCGGTTCCGGCAAGGAGACGGCGGATGTTCTCGTGATGGCGAGCAATGATCAGCAGAGAAGCGAGAGACATGCAGGCCAGCGCGGGCCATGCATCGCCATACTGGCGGAGGGCCCAGACGAGGACAGGGAAGGCGGCCACCGCTACGACGGATCCGAGCGAGATATAGCGGAAGAGGACGACGATGAGAAGGAATACCACGGCAGCAATGAGAACGGCTTCGGGAGCGACGACAGCGAAAGAGCCGAGTCCGGTGGCGACGCCTTTGCCGCCGCGAAATTTCAGCCAGATGGGAAAAAGATGTCCCGCGACGGCGCACAGTGCGGCAAGCGACATTGCGGGATACGGGGAACTCTGAGCCGCCGGTTGAAACAAAGCTTTGGCGAGCAGGACGGCGGAGCATCCTTTGGCGGCGTCGAACAGAAGAGTGACGACACCGAGCAGAGGAGATTTGCGGGCGACGTTGGTGGCGCCGATGTTGCCGCTGCCGCTCCGGCGGACGTCTTCGCCGCGGAAAATGCGGACGAGAATGTATCCAAAGGGGACGGAGCCGAGCAGGTAGCTGGTGGCGGCGATGAGGAGGAGGCGGAGCATGAGGAATGAAGATTGTAGATTTTAGATTGCAGAATTGAAAATCGAAAGTTTGGGCCGCGGACGCTTTTCATGGACACACCGAATCGAAAACCGGCGAGATCCCTTGGGCCGCTGGAAAACACGCGGGCCTTCGGGATGACGCTGTTGGGAAGGGAATTGAGCGTAAGTTGATCCTCGCCGGCGTGCCGGCAGGATGCCGTCGCTACGCCGGACTCTACGTTAGAGGGAATCGCGAAAGCTTGGTGTATTTCGAGCCTTTGGGCGAAAGCTGGCTTTGATAGAGAAAGAATTCGCGTGCGGTCATGGTGCCGAACTCGGGAATGGGGAGGGCCCCGAGTTTTTCCTGGAGACTTTGGAATGTACGGTTGGGGCCGTCGCCCCTACGAAAGCGAGGCGAGCCGGAGCCGCCACTGGCGCGGGCCAGCGTCAGGTGCGGGCTGAAGGCGCGATCTTCTTTGGCAATTCCGAGGGCGGGCATCTTGTCATCGATTTGGGATGCGAGGCCAGTGAGTTGCGGGCCGGATTCGATCCCGACCCAGAAAACGCGCGCGGACTTTGCCGTGGGGAAGAATCCGAAGGCGCGGAATGTGACGTCGATAGCTTTGCCCTCGACGGTTTGGAGGGCTTGGTTGATGGAGCCAAGTGCAACCTCGGGTTGCTCCCCGATGAATTTCAAGGTGACGTGAAGGGATTCGGGATGAACCCAGCGGGCATCAGGGGCGAAGTTGCGTACACCATCGATGAAGCGCGCAATGCGCTGGCGGATGGCGTCTTCGATATCGAGAGCGATGAAGAGGCGCATGTGGGTGCGAGCTAAGAGCCAAGAGCCAAGAGCCAAGAGCTAAGAGCTAAGAGCTAAGAGCTAGCTCATAGCTCATAGCTCACAGCTCTTAGCTCTTCGCTTTCTTTCCTACATCAACTTCTTTCGCACCATGTCTAATGCCATGGTGCTGGCGAAGCGGCGAATGCGCTTGCGGTCGCCGAGAAAAGTCCGCTGAACGACTTCGGTGCCGCGGTCGCTGGCAACGGCATGGAAGACGAGTCCTACCGGTTTTTCGGGTGTCCCACCGCCCGGGCCGGCGACACCGGTGATGCCAACGCCGAGCGTGGATTCGCAGCGATAGCGTATGCCTTCGGCCAAGGCAGCCGCCACTTCGCGGCTGACGGCGCCATGGCGTTCGATCATGTCTGCGGGAACTCCAGCGAATTCGGTTTTCAGATTATTGGAATAGACGACGGCGCCTCCGACAAAGTATCGGGAACTGCCCGCGATGGAGGTGATGCGCTCGGCCAGCAGCCCTCCGGTGCAGGATTCGGCAACGGCGACGGTCGCGTTGCGCATCTGCAGCCAGTAACCGACGATCTGCTCGAGCGATTCTCCGTTGCGCGAGTAGACGGCGTCGTCGAGTTCGTCTTCGACGAGGCCAGCGACTTCGTCGACACGGTTCTGCGCGGCGTCGGCTGTGGCCGCGCGCGACTTGAAATGAAGCTCGATTTCCCCGGCGCCCGCGAGGATGGTGGTTTCGACGTCGTTGTAGCGCTTGTAGATCGGCGACACGCGGGCGTCAACCAGAGATTCGCCGAGCATAGCGATTTTCAAAGTGCGGACAGCGAGGGTGGCGGGAGGAACTTTATCGCGAAGGCGGTCGCGGACTTCCGATTCGAAAAGAGATTTCAGTTCGTGCGGCGGGCCGGGCAGCAGAACGATGATGTGCTCGCGGCCGTCGAATTCTCCGGCGATCCACTGGCCGGGAGCGGTGCCGTTCGGGTTGGGGAGGACAGTCGCGCCTTCGAGTACGTCAGCCTGCTTGGCGTTATTGGGAGACATCTTCCATCCGCGATCGGCGAAGCGTTGTTCGAGACGGGACATGACACCGGGGTCGCGGCGCACATTCACGCCGAGGGCTTCGGCCACGGCTTCGCGAGTAAGGTCATCTTCGGTAGGGCCGAGACCTCCGATGAAGATGACGATGTCGGAGCGAAACAGGGCGTGCTGCGCGGCGGCAACGAGGCGACGGAGATTGTCTCCAACGATGCTTTTGAAAATGACTTCGATGCCAAGCAAGTTGAGTTGCTCAGTGAGATAGAGCGAGTTGGTGTCCATGCGGTGAGGGGTGAGGAGTTCGGAGCCTACCGCGATGATCTCGGCGTTCACGAGTTAAAAGTGTAAATGAAATGAGCAAAAGGAAAACCGGAGAGGGTGCCGGACGGGTGCGGACTATTCTCCGAGGAGCGGGAGGCCCTGAATTCCCCAGGACAAATGATGGACGGCGTTGGTGGTAGCAAGGATGACTGAGCGGCCGGGACCGAAGGCGATACCGACGAGTCCGTGGCCGGCGATTTCGAGAGTGGCTTTGCCAGATGGAGTGACCTTGACGATGCCGCGACGGCCTCCCATCGATGCGGCGACGTAGAGATTGCCTTCCACATCGAAAGCTAGTCCCTGTGGACGTCCGAGTCCCTTGTAGAAGGTGCTGACAGTGCCGCGTGGATCGATGCGATAGATGCGGTCGAAGCTGGAGGTCGTGGGGCCTGTTACGAACAGATCGCCTTGCGGGCTGAAGGCGAGGTGATAGGCGGAGACGCTCGGTTCCAGGGTGGCGAAGACGAAGACCTGCTGATCGCGTCCGATCTTGAAGATGGTGCCACTACGGTCACCGACGTAAAGATTCTGTTCGCGATCGAAAGCGATACCCGTGGCCACGCCCATGCTCTCGGCGTAGGTGGTCATGGTGCCGTTGGGGGCAACGCGGTAAACGGCGCCATCGAAGCGGGACGAGACATACATCTGGCCCTGGCGATCGAAGGCAATGGAGGTGGCATTCATCAGCTCAGGGGCGAAGGGCTTGACGTTGTAGTTGGTATCGATCTTGAAGACGGCGACGGGAACCTTCTGCCCGCGAGATCCGGAAAAGGTAGCGTAGATGTTGCCTTCTGGATCGAGTGCGGGGTTGGTGACGGGGTGAAGGTTCTCGGCGATGAGGACTGCGACTTTGACGGAGTGCGGATTGCTTTGATGGCCATCGGTGGCGACGACGACGGAGCCGGAAGTGGCGCCTTCGGGAACGCGGGCAACGACAAAGCCTTCGGAACTGACGACGATTGACCCTTCGATGTCTCCGAATTTCACTTTTGGGCGGCTAAGGTCCTGCGGGCGAAGCCCCGACCCGGTAATGCGGATTTCTCCACCGGCGAGCGCGGCTGCCGGCGCGACGTTCTCAATGTGAGGGCCGCCGTTCACATTCTTTCTGCCAAGGATACGATCCGAAAAACCCATTTTGAGTGCTTAGTCCCGAGCACCTGGTCCCGAGTGTTGAAATCCCAAGTTAATTTTCGACGGCGCTCAGTACTTGCAGCTCCAAACCTAAGTTAGCAGACCCGAGTGAAACAGAAGTTGCGCTATCGCCAAGGCGAAGATCCCGGCGGCAACGTCATCGAGAACGATCCCGAAACCTTCCGGAAGCTTCTCCAATTGCCGAACGGGAGGCGGCTTAACGATATCGAACCCTCGAAAAAGTATAAAGCTCGCGAGAAAAGTTTTCCATTGGAGGGGGGCGGCAATGAGCGCGATAAGTTGTCCGGCGACTTCGTCGATAACGACGAATTGAGGATCTTTTTTGGCGGCGGCACGCGAAACTCGCGCGGCCGCGGGGATTCCGACGAGCGTGATTGCGACGGCAAGGGCGATGCTGATGGGCGTCCGCTGGGCGGCAGGAAGAAAGTGATCGAGCGCAGCCCAGAGCAAAACCGTGACGGCGGAGGCCCATGTTCCGGGGCCAGGGCGGAGATAGCCGATGCCGAAGAAAGTGGCGACGGTGGCAGCCCAGACAGGAGCGCGCGGACGAGACGCTCCCGCAACAGCCGGCGGCATGGGATGGTTTCCTGACGTTTCAGCCGAGTTCGGGGTCATCCTGCAAGTGTAGCGCCGCCGTCCTCGGCGGCTGTCGTGCGGGCATCCTGGCCGCACGACCATACCCACTTCCAGTTTTGCAGGTGCGCCTTTTCGGGATTGAGCGAAACGTAAAGAATCGCGCGTTCGAGTTCGGTCTGATTCCTGATCAAGTGGTCATAATACTCTCTCTGCCAAAACGAACCACGGCGCCTGAGAATCCGATTTGCGACATTGGCGGTGTAGGACTTCCAAGAGTGGACGACTTCGGCGAGTGAGTGTCCTGGGAAAATTTTGAAGACGATGTGAACGTGATTGGGCATTATGCACCAGGCGAAGAGCCGATAACGTTTCTCGTTGAAGCAGCGAAGAGATCCGACAACGGTTTCGGCGACAGTGGGGACGCGAAGGTGGCAGGCTCCTGATCCATTATCGAGATAACGTTCAATAATGGGAGTGGACAGCCGCTGGAGTTTCCTGCGCTCGTCGGAACTGAGCTCGCGATTCATTTGGCGAGCGGTCGCAATGATGGCGGCGCGTTCGGCTCTGATCTGAGACAGAACAGACGCGGGAAGCGAGTCGCTGAGGCGAAACGTAACGAAGTAAGTAGCACCCTCTTTTTCCCAGTGAGGAATGTGGCCACGGTCGTGGATGGTGACCGTGCCGAAGCGGGGGCGAGACGCCCCCGCGACAGCCGGCGGGACGCCGGCGCTACGGATTTCGGGCGAAGGTGTCATAACGTCAGCGTAATACGCGTCAACCACACGTCGATTAGGTCTCGTCAAGATTGTCCGGGTTTTGTTCCCGGATTGGGTCTTCGGCATCTTTGACGGGAGACGAGATTACGTAGGCGCCGCTGGCCCACTTGCCGAGGTCGATGGTACGGCATCGCTCACTGCAGAAAGGCGAGTCAGGGCCGGTGCTTCGGACCGGCTTCTTACAGATGGGGCAGTGGAGCTTGGGCGCACGCTTGCGGGGCATGGAATCTATTCTAGAGGGAAGATTTGAGATTACAATCCCGCGCCGAATTGTACAGTGGCGAACCGCGCGAGATCCTTAGGCCGCCGATAAAAGCGCGGACTTTCGGAAGGACGCCGCCACGTCGGCCTTGACCGTGATGGTTCCCATGTCTCGCAAACGCGGCGAGACACGGGGCATCCCAGGATTTTTCATTCCTTTCCCTTGCAGGGATTCGCCTTCCCGCTGGCCGGTCAGAGTATTTTGGCGACCAGGTCGTAGTCGTGGGATTCAGTGATCTGGCAGCGGTAGAACTGGCCGAATTGTGGTGTGATCTCACCGGGGAAGTCGTTGACGAGAACCTTGCCATCGATTTCGGGGGCGTGCATCGGGGTACGGCCTTCGAGCAGCAGGTCGGTTTCTTCAGATTGGCCTTCGAGGAGAAGATCAAACTCGCGGCCGACCAGCGCTTTCTTCTTCTTTTTGCTGATCTGTCGCTGGATCGACATGAGGTGCTTGCGCCGGCGTTCGATTTCGCGGGGCGATAGTTTCTTTTCGAGCGCGAAGGCGGCCGCGCCGTCCT